>SXGQ01092230.1_pt1 | contig 10829 bp, 6 predicted proteins | sample 3178371 | NCBI WGS metagenome assembly SXGQ01 (sample SAMN11356859, study PRJNA531348) | freshwater metagenome | isolation source: freshwater sample F1-20 | place: China: Fuxian Lake, Yuxi | collected 2017-12-25 | reverse complement strand
AGCTCGGGCTTTCCAGCCCGAGCACAGCCCCTCAAACGCACCGGTCGCGTGAGGGCAGAACTCGGGCAAGAATGCCCGAGCTACGAAAAACACACACAGACACGCAGCTCGGGCTTTCCAGCCCGAGCACCACCCGTTCACCGCTGCCCCTTCACCCTGCCTGCCAACCGCACTGCTCACTGACCCTCGGCCGGGAACATCCCTGCACCACCGCCCGCACCGCCGGCATCCTTTGGATCAGGCACCTTATCGGCGGCCGGGTCCGCATTGTAGAACCGAGGATCGCGGCGGAAATCATCCGTCGAATCCTTCTCGTCAAATGTTCCCTTGGGCGCATCCACGGGATAGGGCGGCGCATTCGTCGCGGGCGGCACCACCAGAGTCCCGGACGGAGGCCCGTACATGCCCTGACCATACGGGCCATACATCCCCGGATGACAACCGCAAATTCCCAACAACACCGCAGCAGCGGCTTTCAGGCAGTACCTGGACATCCTGTCGGTTTCCTGCAAGGACCCAAAACACAACCCGGGCATTCCTTCCCGAGCACACCCACTCCACACCTCTTCTCCGCAGCTCGGGCTTTCCAGCCCGAGCCCCCCTCCTTCACCGGCAATTTCTGCCGCCCTCCACACCCGCTGCAGCAATTTCTGCCGGAGGTTTAGTGAATCCTGGAAAGCGTGTAAAGAGGAGTTCTCCCGGGGGCTCAGCCAATCCCCAGCTCACGCTCCAGCCGGTCCAGCCGACGCCGCACCGCATCCAATGCCTCGTGCAGCTGCTCCGACTGCTGCTGCATCCGCTGCAACTGCTGCTGCAGCTCCTGCACCACTCCCGCACCTGCACCTCCCGGCGCACCAGCCGCTGTGCCCGCACCCGACCGCACCGGTGCCCGCTGCGCCTCCTCTGCATCCTCATCCTCGTCAGCCCCGGCCGCCAGCTGCCCCAGCTGCATGTTCTCCTTCGGCAGATAAAAGGTGTGATCCACCTCCACACCGCGCCGCTCCAGCGCCCCGCTTGCCTGCAAAAACCCCTTCGACAGCAATCCCTGCAGCTCCGCCCGCAGCGTCTCCTGACTTTCAATCCGCACCATACGGCTGGCACGAGTCCTCAGCTCGCCAGGCTGCTGCCGGCCCCGCAGCAGCAGCTCACACACAATCCCCAGCTGCGCATCCGAAAAATCAAACTTCAGCCGCATGTAGTGGCGGAAGCGAGTCGTCCGGCCGCCGTCCGTAAATACCTCCGCCACCAGACCCAGCTCCCGCAACTGCTCCAAAGCATCCGAAACCTCGTTCTCAGAATACTCCGTCACCGGATCACGATTCGACTTCTGATTGCAACCCGTCATCAGCCCCTTCACCGTCATCGGGTACTGATCCGGAGTCGTGAAGGCCTTTTCCACCAGCGTCCCCAGCACCCGCCGCTGCAGCCGAGTCAACTGTCGAATCGTGTTCTTTTCCCCGTCCGTCATCTGCCATCTCCCCCGCCAACCGCCCTGCCCTGCTCCATTCCACAACCAGCGAACCCCGAATGCACAGTCTGACAACCCCGCACCCACCGACACAAGGGAACACCCGCTCGAACACCCGCCACCGAAAAAGTTCCCGCAGTGCACCGCATCCTTAAGCCATTTCAAAAAACGACACTTACCTAATTGCTTTCTCCTCTTTTTTCTTAATGGTAGGACAAAGGCGTGTCATACCAGCCGGTTGTCAATCACGGACCCCATGGTTTTTCCTGAAAAATATCTCGTTTTCGGCAGCATTCCGAGGCCCGCAGAATACTCACACACCCAGTTGGTGCCTTTTTGAAAAAAAACCGCCAAACCGCAACCCGGACAACTGGATTTCAACACCAATTTCGGCACACTGGCGGAGAGACGTCGTTACCAGGGCGAGTCGTACCGCATTCATTTACTTACGGACGACACTGTCGCTGCGCCAGCTTCGGACAATGACTTCACCTGTACCAACCGCACCGGAACACAATCCGATTGATGGCGACCGCCAAACAAGGGTGCTCAGACAGATGCTCATCAGCGTTTCCTGCCCGTGTGGCCAGAAGTGGAGCTTCAAGTCTTCCATGACTGGTCGCACTTTCTCGTGCAGAAAATGCGGCAAAGCGGTCAGCATCGGTTCATCGAATTCGCACCCCGGTGCAACGGCGCCAGATTCTGCACAACAGGATTTCACACAAACATCTGTCGCGAGAGACCTGCAACGGAAGCCACAGTCGTCTTCTGCCGACGCCGGAAGATCAACGACTGTTGTCAGGCCGGCAGGCTCTGACAAACGCAGTACCCGAGCTGCGACGCTGGTCAAAACGCCACAGCCTGCCGATGCGACTGCTCCCGGCAGCCCCGTAGTCGCCATCGAACAATTCAAAACCCAGCAGAAAAAATCGGTGTCGCGCGGTGGAAATCATGTCGTTGTCGCGGCAGCCACCTGTATCGGACTGGCCATCGCAGCAGCCGTATTCCTGGTTGTCCAGAATGAATCTCAACGAGCCCTGAAAAGCTCAGAGGACATCTGGGACCAGGCAAACGACCTGCTCAACGCTGAAAACGTTTCCGCAGCCCGCAAACTCTTCAAACAGTATGTCGCGTCATGGCAGGCACCAAATCGCGAACGCGCAGAAGCACTGCTGGCTCAGATTGAACTGGCCACATCTGACGATGTCGTCAAACAAAGACTCGCGTCACTGGACGATGCTCAGTTTCAGCAGTGCATTCAGAAAACAACTTTGCCCGACAACGACGTGACTCACCCTGTCCTCATCAGGGTCCTGGCAGCGTCAATCTCCAGAAACGCTGATGCCGCCACCAAACAACGCGAAGATATCAAAGCCCGAAAGGCTGCAGACGAAGCCCTCGCTGCAGCCCGCAGGGAACAGGAACTGCGTGAAAAAGAAGCCGCCGAACAGTCAAAACGCGAAGCGGAAAAAAAAATCGCCGGCGGAGCCAGTGCAGTTCGACGCCTGCTGGGGCTCAATCAGGGCGAACGGAAAACGCTGGCCACCAGAATTGCCGCGATCGAAACTGCTCTCAACGTGGCAGATTTGAGTTCCAAAACCGTCTTCCAGCAGCAGGTTGGGCGTGTGGATGCGTGCATCGAGATGACGGGGCTGCTTGCATTGTCGCTTGGGGCGACTCCTGAAGAAGTCGAGCAAATTTCGAACCGTCAGGTATTAGCTGACATCACCGCTGACAACGTGTACCAGCAACTTGCCGGACACCTGAACATCTACATCGACATGATGGAACTTGCAGCTGCCAAAGCTGGTGCTCCGACCGAAAAATGCGAATCAGTCCGCCGTGCACTTCGACTCGAGGACGGACTCGCACGCACAGTACTGCAGCAGGTGTCCTCACGCATCGGCGGAGTTTCTTCCATCGCCGCACTCCTTGCCGAAGCCCTGGGTGCAGACGCCGCACAACTTTCCGTAATCGCTCTTCGTGTCAGCACCAATGAACTGTCCGCCGACACAGTCTTTCAGCAAATGGTCGCCAGACAATCGGGAATCGTCTTCGTGCTGGCCACTGCCGCAACGGCTCAGGGGGCACCTGACAGCACCGTGGAATCGGTTGAAGCAGATGCCAGGCGGGATGATTTGCTGACAGATACCGCACAGCAGCAACTTGCAGCGCGGCTCGAACGCACCTTCCAGGCAACCACACTGCTCGCAAAGGCGATCGTCGAGAAGTAAGGATATTCAGGCACCAACCACCCCGGAAACAGATTGTCATCACTCATATTGGCCTCGGTTCCCTGCCCACGGACTCCATCGTTTATGCCACCAGCCGAAAAAATTCAGGTCACATGCCCCACGTGCAAATCGCGACTCAACGTTCCCATGCGATTAAGCGGCAAGCCCTTCAGCTGCCCAAAATGCAAGGCCACGGTCAGCACCGATCCCGGCCAGAGCCTGCCCGGGACATGGCCCTCGGCTGCACGCCCAGTGCCACCACCGATTGTCGAAGCTGAACCGGCCGGAACAAACCGAAAGAACTCCACCACCTTACTCGCAAAAATCACATGCCCACACTGCTGGCATACGTTCCCTCCGCATGAAACCAAATGGGTCGCAGCACATCCGGCACTCCGCGACGACGCAAAAGTCCCGGAGGGCGGACGACGATTCCTGCCGACACGCTTCAGCGTCTCCGGTCAGGCGATCGACATGAAGGGCGAACTGTGCTCGGATCTTGCCTGCCCCCGCTGTCACCTCAATCTCCCGCGAGATGTCATTGAACTGCCCCTCGCAATCTTCTCCATTCTCGGAGCTCCCAGCTCAGGCAAGTCCTACTACCTTGCCTCATCCCTCTGGCAACTGCGACCCTCACTCGCAGTCCGTTTCGGTATCAGCTTTGAAGACTCGGATCCCGTCGCCAACCAGAAACTGCACCAGTACGAAGAAACACTCTTTCTCAGCTCAGGACAGGAACGCCTGGTTGCACTCCCCAAAACCGAACTCGATGGTGATCTGTACGAACAGATCGAAATTGAACCGGATCGCGTTGTTCAATTGCCTCGCCCATTCATCTTTCGCATGAGCCTGCTGCCGGATCACCCCAAATCAAAATCCATTCGAAAAAATGGACGCTCAATTTGCCTCTACGATAACGCGGGCGAGCACTTCCTGCCGGGCGCACAAACAGCAAACTCACCCGGCACAAGGCACATGGTTGTTTCAAAAGCCCTCATGTACGTTTTTGACCCCACTCAGCATGCCCAAATGCGGAAAATGTGTCAGGGGAAAACCGACGATCCACAGGTGTCCGGAACCGCCAGCAGCTTCCGACAGGACCTGGTACTGTCCGAAGCCACCCGCCGCATTCGCGCGGAGACAGGCATGCCGCAAAGCCAGCGAGACCCAAGGCCTCTCATCGTCGTCCTGACCAAATACGACGCATGGCGCACTGCAGTCAATGCCCCGCCCCTCTCCACAGATCAGGTTCTGCGGAAAACACAGAGTGAAACCGCCGTCTTTGATGTTTCACTGCTGAAACAGGTCTGCGACAAGTTCCGAGGCATACTGCTAACCGCCGCACCGGAAATCGTTTCCACAGCGGAAGCGTTCTCCAGCGATGTCACCTACATACCCGTCAGTGCCCTCGGCTGCTCTCCACAACCCATACCGGGCTCCGATCAAAACACCGGCGGACGATTGTCCCTTGGCATCAATCCCGCTGACATCGCACCCATCTGGTCCGAAATTCCATTGCTCTACGCGATCCATCGCACCATTCCGGGCTTTCTCCCCGCAGGCTGACCCACCACCGCACTCCGGAGTTTCCAAATGGTTCAGGAAATCATCTATACGTCGGCCGAGAAAGGTCTGAAACAGGGCAGTCGCGGCTTCTGCACAGTGGTCGCCACGGCAGGTATCCCCATCAACCTTGCGGAACGGCTTGAGTCGATGAGTGGCTACCGCCAGATCTTTCCGCTCGGCGACCCCCGCGCTGCACTGAACCCCGGCGCATACTCCCATATCACGACACGCATCGCCGGACAATCTCTGCATGTTGTTTCGCGCGTTGCCGATGCGGGCCAGGACTATACGGGGCGCAGCAATAAACTGGCACACCATCTTGCATTCGGCGATGGCGACTGCATCCCTGTTGGACCGGCACGACTGCTGACTCATCCGGGCTTTGTCGTTGAACGCTGGAACGGTGATGTCAAAAACATCTCACCCCGACAACTTCCGCAAATCGACACCCCGGAGACCATCCACCTGACCGCCTGGCACGCGGTCACCGGAGACCACGGCTGGGCCGGCAGCATTGCTGAACAGCTTGCCAGCAGCCCGGTGCCCGTGCATATCATATTCCCGCTGGGTCCCAACACTCTGCTGCTGACCCAGGAGGTTCTTGACCTGCTGCCCCCCGCACAGCGCTGGGAAGTCACTTTCAGTACCTATTTCACCCGACTGCTGGCGGGAACGGAATGCCAGCTGCGATTTATCCCCGATGACACAGCCGAAGCCACAGCGGTCCGCAATGATGCACGAGCGAAAGTCGTCGATCTGACGAAACCACTGCCGCCGGCCAGTGGCGGAAATCTGGTCAGCGTCGCCAGAACAGCAATTATCAAAACAGAACCATCCCGTCCCGCAACTTCACTCGCCGGATCCCCGGCAACAGCAATCGGCTCTGCGACAACCACCGGCAGCAGGCACGCTCCCACTCAACCGACTCTGACGCCTGCACCCGGAGGGAAAGCAACAAAGCAGTCGATGACGCTGGCTAATCGCCAGCCCTCCCTGCTCCCGGACTTGCCAGACGCAGCCCCGCGCCGCGGTCGATTCCTCGTCATCGGCGCGATCACCGTTCTGCTGATGGTCGCCACCATCATCGTCGTCCTCGCGACACGACCGGATAACAACGACGCATACACCGCCATCGCCGCTCGCTCCCCCAATTCCGGACTTCCGAACGCCGATGCAATTCGGGCACAACGAGAATTACTGGAGAAAAAAAACGCAGCCCGCGATACATCTGCTATGGAGGATCCCGCAGCAGCGGAAGAGGCCAGACAAGCAGAAGAAGAAAAAAAACAAAAAACTGAACGAGAGCAACAGCGACTGGCACAGGAGGAGCGTGACAGGATTGAACGCGATAAGCAGGACAAGCAACGTGCGGCTCTGAAAAACGGCGGTCCGTTCGCTCTCCTCGGTGCCGCCGTTGCAGCAAAAGACCCCGTGTGGTCAGACGGTCGCGGACAGTGGCTGTGTGAACTCCCTAAACCCCAGCACCACCAGTCTTCAGCGCAACTTCCGCTCCGACTGCACGGGCAACTGCTCGAGCTGGCCTTCCTTGAGGCTGCCACGCAAATTCTGCCCAAAGATCTGCTGCTGCCCAGCATCCGGAAAGATGACTCCAATCCCGATACCTGGCAGTTAACCGCCACTGTCGGCGGTCAAAGCGTCCCACTTGGCTCATACCGCCTCAATCGCCTCACCCCGGCAAACGACACCGAGGCAGACGCTCAGTTGCAGTTCACCTGGAGCGTTGATGCGTCCCGCGAAACCGAAGCGGCGGAAATCGCCCGCTGGCTGCCGCTGGAACTGCGAGTCGGCAACCGCAAAATCGCACTCCTGCAACGAAAACCGGAATCGCCGCAATCACTTGAGCACATACCAACGTGGTCGTCATGGTGTGAAGGCGAGTCCATGACCCAGGTGTCCACCAAGGCACTGAAGGCAATACGCGTCACTGAGATCAAACAACTGAGTCACGGATTCTACATATCCGATTCAGGAGCCCCTGAGCACGCAATTCAGCTCAACTCCAAACCGAACACAAACGCACTCACAACGAACACTGAAAATCCCCCAAAAACGGAGCGATTTTTTCTACTGTCACGACCAATACAACTTCTCGAAAAACGCCCAGACCCAGAGGCTGCAACGGTCGCCCTCGGGTATGGTAGACTTACTTTTACATCTCAAAATGATCTGTCCGTGCTGCCCGAAGTGCGGCTGTTGCTGAAATTGCCGAGTCGCGAGCGATTCATTCCTGATATACCATCACGAACACTACAAAAACAATTCGTCGACATTGAGAAGAATCCAGTGACATTCATGCAATTTGCGGGCAATTCAACAAACGAGTGGCACGCTTTGAAAATAAATAAAATGACACTATCACTTGCACTGCAAGACCAACTGAAGCGATTTCAACAATCTCCCGAGTGGTGGCATGAACAACCCATTGACGGACGAGTTGCTCTACCCGTAATCCGCGAATTTGAATCACGCTTGGGCAAAATCGCAGACGCTGCGGTTAGCTCCGTCAGAAAGTACGAAGCGGTACTCAAGGCACGACAGAGCGCTGCACAACGGAGACTGAATGCTCACATGGCAAAAAGAAACATGCTTATTCCAACGGGGAGAACTGTCGCCGAAAAGGAGCCTTTTGGCCAAACCGAGGGGTACCGGACGACGGAAGCTCAACTCCAAAAAATCGTTCGCGAATGCGAACAGAATCTCAAAGATTGGCAGCCTTTCATCCCCGCTGTCTCGGTTTATGGCACCCTCACGCAGGAACTGATCAGAGAGACAGAGTCGGGCCTCGAAGGCATTAACAAGAATTATACAGAAGCGGAACGGGCCACAAGACTGTGGATCACGGCCGGAAAGGCCGGGGAAATCGGTATCCGTACAGTCATTGAATCCCCCCCAATTTCGACGGTTGACTATGAGAACACGACTTCGCTGGTGCTGGTTTTTTATGAATCTCAATCGTTTGCTCAAGCTGCGCCCAAGGAACAACAATCGAACGACCGCTGATTCCAGTAGAAAGTACGACCAGTCTTTCTACGGCACGCCATACGTTTCTTAAGTGTTATTTTCCCGCAAAACCGAGTCATAATAATATGACAAAGTTGCAGGCATTTCCCCCTCTAAGGGCACGAGATTCAAAATGGCTGCAGCACGCTTCGTATCGTAAAATATGATTCTCGAATCGACATAAGCTGGAAGCTGTATATTTGCCCCAAATTGGTACTCCCATGACCATAGAAGAAATTACCTCACTCGTCAAAGACATCCAGGATCTGCTCATCAGCCCGTTCGGTGTGAACGAAGCCGAACTCATGGATGTCGCCGGACGACATGAAGACTTCGTGGCCGAAACCAGCGAATGGATGCTGGCCGTCGATAAACTCCTGCAAAAAGGCCTCAGAACCGAAGCCATCGAGCTCGCCGAACGTGACCCAAACCTGAACGAAGTCATCATCGCACTCGACTTTCCCGAACTCGACGCGTGGAACGAACTGCTCCTCAAACATGACATGCAGCCCGTCTCTGAGCTGCCGGAAGGCGTCGCCGAGGATCTCAATGACGCGTATGGGGTTTCCAGCAGTCTCGAAAAACTGATGCAGCAGCATCGCGGCGCCGCACTTGCCCGAGCACCACTCAGCACACGCCTGCAAATCCTCAGGCTCCTCGAAGATAAAGACCCCGGTAACCCCGCGTGGTCCCAGGACGTCCGAGACTTCGAGAAGGCCAGACTGGCCGAAGTCCGCTCCGAACTGGACGACGCCATCAGAACAGCAGATGACAGAACGCTCGCCGATCTGGAACGTGAATTCCAGAACCCCGGCTGGAAAACACCCGTTCCCGCAGAACTGAAACGACGAGCCAGTGACGCCTCCACCGCCCTGCAGAAGCAAAAGTCACTCCGCGAAATGCAGGCACTCGCCTACCAGCTCTCCGACGCCTTCGCCGACTTCAACCTCCCCCAGGCCACTCCGCTCTGCAAACGCTTCCATGCACTCAACATGATCGTCAGTCTGCCACCAGCAGACAAAATCTTCGATATCGCCGGACCGGCACTCGACTGGGTCCGCGAAGAACTTCGTAAGGCCGAACAGGATCTGCACTTCCAGAATTCCACTGCACTCCTTGAATCTGCCATCGAACAGGGCGCCTCGGCTGCCGAACTCGACAGACTGGCACACGAAGCCACAAAATTTGATCACACCCTCCCCGAAAAACTCGAGCGACGCCTGCACGATCGACTCGACACCCTGCGATTAATGGCAGAAAGACGACGGAAGTCCATCACACTGGCAACCGTATCTGCGTCCGTCCTCGCCGTCGCCGTGGTCGGCTACTCCATCTACGCGTTCCGTATTCGCACCGAACTGCAAAGACACAGAACTCAACTTACCGCCCTGATGGAGGAAGCTGCCACCAGCGGCATCATGGAACCACTCGACCAGTATTTTGAATTGCTGAGCCGCGAACGACGCAGCATCGCCGAATCGGCAGTCGTCACCGGACTCCGACAGCAATACGAGTCCCTGCGACTGCAGCAGGACGGCCGCCGACGCCAGCTGGAAGCTACTTTGGCCACCGCATCAGAAGCCATCGCAAATGCCACTGTTCCCAGTGCATTCGAAGGTGCTTTCCAGATGCTGAAGGACGCCGATGCACTCGCACTCAATGATCTTGAAAAGTCTGCGGTCCTGAAGGCAGAGTCCGAAGGATTTCGCCGCAAGGAGGAGGTACAGGCCAGCGTCGACACCGCCTTTCAACTGCAGATCCGCGATGTCTCCCAGCGTGTGGCTCAGTTGCCCGTCGATGAGACCGGCCCGTACGACGCCATCCTGGCAGAACTCGCATCACTGCTGCAGACGCCCGAGGTCAGTCGCGGCCTGATTACCACTCTCAGCACCCTCGAACGCAAAGTACAGGGTGATCGCAGTGAAGTTGTCGGTCGCCTCGAAATCGCACGCGCACTGCAGGTCATCTCAGCCGCCCTTGGAAATGACGTCAATTTCGGCAAAGCCCTTGAAGCATTCGCCGCGAAGTACCCCGGTACCACGCGAGCCACCAGCTTCACGCACGTCGCAGAACGTGAACGAGACCTGCTGACCGGAGCTCTCAAATGGAATGCCGTGCGGCGTCAGTTTCTGACTGCCAGTCCGGCGACTCTTGAGCCTGCAGCCGCCAGAGCAATCCTTGAAGAATACAGTCAGTTCCTCAAGTCCTCGGGCCCCTACCCCGGCCCTGTCGACATTGCCAAACGACTGCCGGTCCTCCAGGCCATCGGCACCAGAACCTCACCTGTCGACGGCATGAAGACCATCTTCAGCGGGCGAGCCATTACAAACGCCTATCTCATCGCCACCGCTGACGGCAAGCAGCAGTACTACGCCGATTCCCCGCCGATTGTCACCGACTCCCTGGCATTCGATATCTACACCACTCCCGATGGCGATCAGACAGTCAGCAAAAAGCTGTTTCGCAACCAGGTCCGCGAAGAGCAACTCGTGGGTGATGTCAGTATTCCCGCAAGATGGATGTCCCCCCAGACAAAACTT
>SXGQ01866512.1_pt1 | contig 10830 bp, 13 predicted proteins | sample 3178371 | NCBI WGS metagenome assembly SXGQ01 (sample SAMN11356859, study PRJNA531348) | freshwater metagenome | isolation source: freshwater sample F1-20 | place: China: Fuxian Lake, Yuxi | collected 2017-12-25 | reverse complement strand
TGCTGCATCGATTGGTTCTAAAGGTCGCTGGCCTTTGTCGCGCGCGCGAAGGGATATCGTTGCATTTTGACGATGCCGGAGAGCATGTCGATCGAGCGGCGGGTTCTGCTGAGGTTGTTGGGAGCTGAGATTGTGCTGACGCCGCGGGCCCGCGGCATGGGTGGAGCGATCGCCAAGGCGAAGCAGTTGTTGGAAGAGAACCCCGGGTCGTTCGGACCGGGGCAATTTGACAATCCGGCAAATCCCCAGGTTCACAGGGAAACGACGGCTGAGGAGATCTGGCGCGATACTGAGGGAAGCATTGATGCGTTTGTCGCGGGTGTCGGCACAGGCGGTACCATCACAGGCGTCGGCGAGGTGTTAAAATCTCGCAGTGATTTGAAGGTCATTGCGGTTGAACCGGTAGCGAGTCCCGTCATTTCCGGGGGTCAACCAGGGCCACACATGATTCAAGGGATCGGTGCCGGATTCATCCCGAAGAACCTCAACACGGCCATTCTCGACGAAGTGATTCAAGTGGCCAATGAGGATGCATTCGCCACGGCGCAGGCACTGGCGCAACTGGAAGGGTTGCCGGCAGGGATTTCCACCGGGGCGAACGTCTGGGCTGCGATGCAGTTGGCGAAACGTCCTGAATTCAAGGGCAAGCGCATCGTCACGGTCGGTTGTTCATCGACCGAGCGCTATCTTTCGACGCCTCTTGCTGAGAAGGTCCGTGAGGAGTGTGCGAATCTTCCGGTTCACGAGATTTGAGCCGTTGATTACCTAGCCTCGCCGACTTGTCACTTGCATGCATGGGTTTTGGCGGGACACACTCTCCGCGTCTTGAAGATTCTCGTCACCGCCGGCCCAACCCGTGAAGCACTGGATCCCGTGAGGTTCATCAGCAACCGATCATCGGGAAAGATGGGCTATGAGGTGGCTGCTGTTTTCGCTGCGGAAGGGCACCAAGTGTTGTTGGTCTCAGGGCCGACATCGATTGATGTTCCGGATGGTGTCGATTTCATACCTGTGGAATCGGCGGTCGAGATGTATGCCAGTGTCGCCAATCATATCGGACGGATGGACATTGCGGTTTTTGCTGCTGCTGTTGCTGATTACCGGCCGGCCGTGATTTCTCCAGGGAAGATCAAGAAGGCTGGCGAATCCATGACGATTGAGTTGGTGAGAAATCCCGACATTCTCGCATCCGCCCGAAAAGGTTTCGGATTTACCGGAACTCTTGTCGGTTTCGCGGCAGAGACGGAGAACCTGATCACCAATGCCCGTGAGAAGCTCGTCAGGAAGGAATGTGACCTGATTGTTGCCAACGATGTTTCGCAACCTGGCATTGGATTCGAATCTAATCGCAATGCGGTGACGTTGATCTATCAGGATCGCATTGAAGTTCTACCCGAGGACGAGAAGCATCATCTCGCGCGGCATCTTTTTCAATCGATTCTAACCCTTCGGGCGGAATCGATTGATTGATCACAATTTTACCGTAAACCTATGACCGATTTAGAACTTGCCACCCACGCCGCCTTGGAGGCGGGAAAGCTGCTTCGCGCCCACTTTGGCAATGATGCCGAGGTGGATGAGGCCACTCATCATGATATCAAGCTTGCGCTGGACAAGGAGTCGCAAGAGTTGATCACCCGGATTCTGCTTGATGCCCGTCCGGGTGACGCGCTTTACGGGGAAGAGGGAATCGCCGGAGACCAGTCTTCGCCGCGCCAATGGATCGTCGACCCGATCGATGGCACGGTGAATTTTTTTTATAACATTCCGCATTTTTGCGTTTCGATCGCGTTGCGGATTGATGGGGAGATTGTGGTTGGTGTGATTCATGATCCAATGGTTGGTGAGACGTGGGCGGTGGAGCGGGGAGGGGAGGCGACGTTGAATGGCAAGCCTATCCGAGCCAGTTCTCGCGGGAGATTAGAAGAGTCGATTCTCTTTGTCGGCTGCGGGAAGGATGAGGAGGCTCTGCGCACCGGGATCGAGCGCTTCCGAAAGGCTTCGCTGCGGGCGAGGAAGATGCGGATGATGGGATCAGCCGCGCTCGGCATGGCCTACATTGCATGTGGTCGACTGGATGCTTACATTGAATCCCGCATTTCGTTGTGGGATATCGCGGCAGGGCAGTTGTTGGTTGAGACGGCAGGAGGCAAGGTTGATCTCACTCCTATGGCAGGTCATGCGGACGCATGGTCAATTGTCGCAACGAACGGACGAATCCCGATCCAAGAGATACTATAACGAAAAACATCATGACTGGAATCGGATACGATGTGCATCGTTTTGCGGAGAATCGGCCTCTTGTGCTGGGTGGTGTGACCATTCCCCACACGCACGGGCTTGAAGGACATTCGGATGCGGATGTGCTTTGTCATGCGATTGCGGATGCCGTGCTTGGTGCGATGGGCGAGCCGGACATCGGACATTTTTTTCCTCCGGGTGATCCCGCGTGCAAGAACATCTGCTCATTGAGGATCCTTGAAAAGTGCCGTGATCTGGCGGCGGAGAAAGGGCTTCGAATTGTGAATGTTGATTCGACGCTGATTGCGGAGGTCCCGAAGGTTTTGCCGCATCGGGAAGCGATGCGCATGAAGATCGGAGGGGCGCTTGGAATTGAGCCGGAGCGGGTTGGGGTGAAGGCAACCACGAATGAATTGATGGGATTCATAGGCAGGAGAGAAGGCATCGCGGCCATGGCCGTTGCGCAGGTGGATGCCTGATTCCCAAAACAGCTGGCAATCCAGAGCCATGCGATTAAGATCCGTCACAAACCTGAAAGGCCGTTGATCGAAGTTCAATTCAAACGCGGACTGTATCTTCCCGAGATCGATCTTTGGCTGGATCCTTGGGATGCGAAGCCGCGCGCTTTTGTTTCCCACGCCCACGCGGATCACTTCGCGAGGCATCAGTCGGTGTTGTGTTCCGATGCGACCGCCACCCTAGTAAGGAAGAGGTTCCATTTAGCGGAGCAGCGTATCGAGCCGCTGCCGTTTCATGTTTCCCTCAATCGTGATGGCTATCGTATGCGGCTTTTGCCTGCCGGACACATCACGGGTGCGGCGATGCTTCATGTCACACGTGTTAGAGACAATGCGAGTTTGTTATACACAGGCGATTTCAAAACACGCCGAGGAAGGACTACGGAGCCTGCCTCATTCATCCAGGCTGACACGCTGATTCTGGAAACGACCTTCGGGCTGCCCTCGTTCGTGTTTCCCAACGTGATGGAAACGGAGTCTGCGGTCATGCGTTTCATTGGCGACGCTTTTGCCGATGGTGAGACGCCGGTTTTGTTCGGATATTCCCTTGGAAAGGCCCAGGAGGCATTGGCTCTTGTGACGGAACATGGATTACCGGCATTGCTTCATCCGAACGTCGCGGCGATGACGATAGCATGTCGAGAAGCCGGGGTTGATTTGCCTGATCCGCTGGTGTTCGACGGGCATGCGCCGCCGGGCCACGTGGTGATTGCTCCTCCGAATGCGATTCGCTCGAAGATTTTGCGGGGGCTGAAAGCAAAGCGTACGGCGATGCTGACGGGTTGGGCGTTGCAGCCTGGATCGATCTACCGCTACCGCGTGGACGCGGTGATTCCGATGTCAGATCACGCGGATCATCCTGGGTTGATGGAGTGCATCCAGCGAGTCCGCCCGCGCCGAGTTCTGACAGTTCATGGTTTTGCGAAGGAATTTGCCGCAGAGTTGCGAGGGCGTGGGATGGATGCCTGGTGTGCGATGGGTGGCGATCAACTCGACCTGCCGATCATTCAGCCGGCGCTGCGCATGGCCGGTTCCGCCGTGCCCCGGCATATCAGGGCGATTTGCGCTTTTGCCGACTTCAGCGACGTTTGTCGATTGGTGGGCGAGACGAGCAGCCGTATTGCGAAAGTCCAGTATCTAGCGACGTATTTGAGCGGGTTGCAGACTATCGAGGAGCTGCGCTTAGCATCCGTATGGCTCACGGGAGAGGCGTTGCCAAGAGTGCGTGGCGGGCGGGCGCTTCATGTGGGAGCAGCGACCTTGCGTCGTGCCTTGTTGTCGCTGCCGGGAGCTCGTGAGGATAGATATCGGGCCATTTCTTTGAGTCAGAATGATGCCGCAAGGACTGCCCGGTTGTTTCTTCAAGAACTCCAATTGCGTCCGGAGCCGATGGACTTGCCTGCGGTAGAGGCTTTTTTTCGATCGATAGCATCGGCTGATGGTGCGTTGGATCGGATCCAGTATCTTGCCGACAGGTTGTCGGTACTTCATCCTGCGGAGGGTGAAACTCTGGTAAAGCTTCTAACAGGAGATTTGCGGATCGGTCTCAAGGAGGGATTGGTCGAGGATTCGCTTGCGGAGGCATTTCAATGCGATCCTGCGGACGTTCGAAACGCCCACATGCTTACCGGAGACATCGGTGAGACGGCATTTTTGGCGAAAGAGAGACGGCTTAGCGATGCCGGACTGCGTCCTCATGTGCCGATCAAATGCATGTTGGCGTCTCCGCTTGAAAGGGTGTCCGAAGATGATCGACCGCTTTTCGACGCGCTGACATTTGCTCCACCGCTTTGGCTGGAACCGAAACATGACGGAATTCGTGCGCAGATTCACAAGCATGAAGGTGTGGTGTCGCTTTTTTCGAGGGATCTAAGGCCGTTGGATCATGAATTTCCTGATGTGATCAAAGCGGCCGGTTCGATTTCAGGAGATTTTATTCTTGATGGCGAACTGATCGCATTTGCGGAAGGCCGCAAGTTGGGATTTGCGGACCTCCAGAAACGACTCGGGCGGAACATGGTTCATGATGATTTGTTCCATGCTGACGGCGGGGGCGCACAGGTGGTGCCACTGCGTTTCATCGCGTTTGATCTCTTATGGCGCGATGGAGTGGATTTGCTAGGGCTTCCGCTGGCGGAGAGGCGGCAGAATCTGGAGCGAATCCGACTGGCACCGCCGTTCGAAATCATGGCTGTGCATTATGCGGATGACGCATCTGAAGTGGAGAGACTTTTCAAACAGGCATTGCAGGACGGTTATGAAGGTTTGATTGCGAAGGATCCGTCGAGTTTGTATTCACCAGGGCACCGCGGACGTACATGGATCAAGCTCAAGGGGGTGATGCCGACCTTGGATTGCGTGGTTGTGATTGCGGAACAAGGACATGGACGCCGCTCTGATGTATTGTCCGACTATACCTTTGCGGTTCGTGATGAAGCAGCCGGTGTGCTGAAGGTGATCGGCAAGGCGTATTCTGGTCTAACAGACGTGGAGATTGAGGAGTTAACAGAGCATTTCAAACGGCATACGTTGCGAAAGGATCGTCGAAAACATTTCGTTGAGCCGAATGTGGTGTTGGAGATCGCCTTCGATGCGATTCGTCGATCGGATCGGCATGACTCAGGATTGGCCCTGCGTTTTCCAAGGATCAAGGCGATCCGCAGGGACAAGAAGCTCTCTGATGTCGATACACTGCAGTCTGCCGAGAAACTTCTTTAATTTAGTGAATCTCATCGGCGTGCCCTGTCCATGGTTCCCGCTTCAATGGATTCAAGTGGCGGAATCTTCTTTCGGATCGGTATGCACCCATTTCGGATCCATTTTCGAAAATGACAGACGGCTGATACGGTCGGGTATCGCATTCTGACGGGAACCGGGGCGCACCATTCCAGAATTTTCGTGCGTTCAACCCGGAAGCAGAAATTGAACCACAGATTTCGCAGATTGAAACAGATGATGAAGAGGTTATCGTTGAAACTCGCACAATAAAGTGACGATTCGGGCCAAAGCTCGGTTTGAGCCAAACATGCGCGGATGATCCTTGGCCTGCGCCGCATGATCCTCAATGCGGCGGTCGCATGATCGGAGAGTTGCCAAGCCTCGCGTACCAGCAGGTTGCCGATCTCGTGTTCCTTCAGGTTTGCCCAAATGTATTCCGCAGGATTGAGCTCCGGGGCCTATGCGGGCAATCGTTCGATGGCGATACGGCCTTCGGTGGATGCCACGTATTGCGTGACCAGCTTGGAGCGATGAATCGACGCACCTTCCCAGATGATCATGATGAGTTGGCGAATGTGACGATGTAGTACTTTGACGAAATCAACCACCTAGGGAGCTTTGATGGCTCCGATCACCGACGGGCTTTTGCAACCAAACGTTTCCCGGGCGATCGGAGCCTGGTCACGTGTCGCCCACGTGCGCACCTGGTGGGGTTTGGTGCTTAACCCCGTCTCGTCGATGAAAACGATCAAATGACCTTCGCGGCGGGCTCTTTTTAATGGCCGGCTACTTGTGTCGCTTCCAATGGCGGATCTTCTCCTCATCCCGTTCGACGGCCCGGCGGGAGAGGCGCTGGCAACTGAGGCCCATGGCGGCAAGCACGTTGCTGACGTGGCCCGGATGGTATCGCACGCCAAACTCGGAGCGGATCACCTTAGCCGCACGTGGCAAGGTCCACACTTCGGTTGGCATGCCAGCCACTCTATGCGCCAACGGTCTGCGGACTGGCGGTGAATACCCAGACGGCGGGCAACTTCGGATCGGCTGATTCCCTTCTCAAACAAGCACACTGCTTTCAACCGACGCATCTGGAGGGCGGACTGATCTACCGGGCCCCGCAAGGCCATGGGGGAATCTAGCACACGAAATGCATTCTGTCACTCTAATGCGCACGATTTGAAAAACTACGAGGGACAGAAATGTCAAGATCCCACTATCGATCTGAGCTCGCTTAGGTTTTTTCGCAAACTCCAGTCTGAACAGCGGTGAATTGCCCCGCTGCTCTGCGTGGTGATAAAACTATAATAGCGAGCTCGACAAGCTCCGCTCCATCCGTTATGAAATCGTCTGTTAATCAATCGCCAGTCATGATCGAGTTTCCACCTGCGCGCATTCATGAAGATCTCTTTGTGGACATTGAGGACATAGGGGTTTGTGAGAGGGGTGTAAAACCGAAAGCTCTATCTAGATCGGAAATAGGATGAAACAGGAATCGTTTAATCAATTTTACACTCGGGTCGGTGCTATTGCACTGGCCGCTATGCTGGCCGGATGTGCTGCCGAGTCCACGGTTAGGGTGAATCCTGATCGACTCGTGCAGCAAAGGCATAAGGAATCCAGTAAACAAGAATTCATCGGATTTGCGGATGATCGGGCTTTTGTGGTTGTCACACTGATCCCATTCGCTCCTTGGAGTATTCCGGAAACCGTCGTTTGGTGGTGTCCGATCCACGAGTTGAGTCCAGAGCAATTTGACACCCTGAAGTCCCGAATCAAAGTTCCGGATGCGCCCAACTCCAAACGAACGCGCTGAAAGATATAGCCATGATTCGAATCAACGCTTGCTGACATTTGTGAAGCTGGAAATCGTTTCTTGCGCACTAGGAAAGTCGGTTAGGCCTCGAATCATCCATGCTGTAAAAAGCGGCTCATCCGCCGTCTTTTAACGGAGTTTTTCGAATCTTGGCTTCCCTCTCCGCCGTGGATGGCCTAGAAGGAATCATGATCGCACTCCGTCCCCTTATCCTCATTTCCCTTTTGGCCACCGCTTTCACCGCCATTGCCGAGGAAGAGAAGGAAGTCAAAACCCCGCCGCCCATTGAGAAAAACGCCAAGCACCCCCGCGAGGCCCAGCGCAAGCTGATGTCCGACGATCCCACCTACGGCTACTCCCAAAAGAACCCCATCAAGGTCGGCAGCGAAGACGAATTCGGCGGACCCGCCGCCGAGCGCGAATACCTCGAATCCCTCCTCGGCCCCGATGGAACACCCATCCGATTCGTCCGCCAAGGCAGCGGAGGCAAAAGCCCCGATGGAAACATCATGGACATCTATCAGATCACCCTTGCCGACGGCTCCGAATACATCCTGTGGATTGACATGTATCACCCCAAAAGCAAACCCGCCCGCCAACCCGCCCCTGTCGGCTTGTATAAGAAAAGGAGTGATTCCGCTCTCCCGGTTCCTCCCCGGAAATCCTTGCCCGCTCCATTTCCTCACGGCTAAGCTGGCTGAGATGAAACCCAGCATCCTTCTCGGCATTCTCTTCCTGCCTCTCGCCATCGTCGCCCACGCCGAGGTGCGGAAACCCAACATCATCGTCATCATGGCCGATGATCTCGGTTACGGCGATGTCTCCTGTTACGGCCACGCCACTTTCAAAACCCCCAACATCGACAAACTCGCCGCCCAAGGCCAGCGCTTCACCAGCGGTTACTCCTCTGCCTCCACCTGCACGCCCACTCGTTTCTCCCTCCTCACCGGCACCTACGCCTTCCGCCAGAAGGGCACCGGCATCGCCCCGCCCAATGGTCCCGCCATCATCCGCCCCGGCACCACCACCCTCCCATCGCTCCTCCAATCCGCCGGATACCGCACCGCTGTCATCGGCAAATGGCACCTCGGCCTCGGCGACAAAAAGCCCGATTGGAATGGCGAGCTCAAGCCCGGCCCCCTCGAAATCGGCTTCCACCAATCCTTCATCCTCCCCACCCCCAACGACCGCGTGCCCCAAGTCTACGTTGAAAACCACCGCGTTCTCAACCTCGACCCCGCCGACCCGCTCACCGTCAGCGACAAACCCATCGACCCCAAGCAACCCACCGGCATCACCCACCGCGACACCCTCAAAATGGATTGGACCCACGGCCACAACGCCACCATCCACAACGGCATCAGCCGCATCGGATTCTACACCGGTGCCACCGCCGCACGCTTCCGCGATGAAGACCTCGCCGACAAATGGGTCGAGAAATCCAAAGAGTTCATCTCCTCCAACAAAGACACCCCCTTCTTCCTCTTCTTCGCCTCCCACGACAACCACGTCCCCCGCATCCCCCACGAGCGCTTCCAAGGCAAAAGCGGCACCGGCCTCCGCGGCGATTCCGTCCTCCAGCTCGATTGGTGCGTCGGCGAAATCATCGCCACCCTCGAAAAACACCAACTCACCCAAAACACCCTCATCCTCCTCTGCTCCGACAACGGTCCCGTCCTCGACGATGGATATGCCGACGGCGCCGTCACCCAACTCGGCGACCACCAACCCGCCGGACCCTTCAGCGGCGGCAAATACACCGTCCTTGAAGCCGGCACCCGCACCCCCTTCATCACCTCCTGGCCCGGCACCATCCCTCCCGGCGTCTCCGGGGAAATCGTCTGCACCATCGACCTCGCCGCCTCCTTCGCCGCCCTCACCGGCACCCCGCTCCCCGCCGATGCCTGCCTGGACAGCCAAAACATCCTTCCCGCGCTCCTCGGCCAGCCCGATGCCAAAGGCCGCGCCGAACTCCTCCAACAGGACAACGGCACCAAAGGCACCAAAAGCGACTTCGGCCTCCGCCTCGGCGATTGGAAACTCATCCGCCGCACCAGCAAATACCAGCAACCCGCCACCATCACCAAAAAGCCCATCCCACCCCTAAAAACCCTCCACACCCTCCACTACCTCCCGGAAGACCCGGCGGAAAGAACAGACCTCACCCAACAAAACCCTGAAAAAGCCACCGAACTCCTCAACCGCCTCAACCAAATCCTCAACTCCACCCGCACCCGCACCCCCTAACAACCCACCCACCGCCCCACCCCGGGAACGCCGACGTCTCGTCGACATCGCGAATGAACAGCCAACGAACCGCGCGAAGCCCGATGGGACCCCGAGTCTGCAACCAATCGCGTGAGGCGAAGCCTTTTACGTGCCAATCGCGTGGGGCAAAGCCTTTTACGCGACCAAGCCCGCTCGAAAAATGCGCGCCTCCACCCGCGATAGATCCGCCTCTTCCGAAGAATGTCCTAGAAAAATCAACGAGTTCTGCAAATCTTCGCCCCGTGACTGTCGGCTTGATAGACGGTCTGTCAGACACCAAGAATAAAAGCTGTTATGGCAAGAAAACCATAAGTCGAAGCCATCATCTGTTCACCTACGCTTTGGTCGTGTTCGCGGCTTTTTCCTCCTCATGCAAGAAGGAGAAGACCGATGCCGAGGTCGAAGACTGGAATCCGCAGGCGAAGTCCTACCTCGCCGACATGGCAGCGAAGGAGGAATCAAACATTGAGAAGGTCTGGGCGCACGTTGAGGCTGATGGCTATCACTACGACAAGCCGGAGGGATGGGCTGAGTCGAAGGACATGGAGAAGGGCATCTATTTTCACCTAACTTCACCCAATGGCGATCTCCAGATCCGGCTGACTTCACGCTACATCGAATCGATCCCTGAGGGAGTTCACGATCTGCACGACTGGGCACGATTGCAGTATTCCTCGATGGGGATGCCGGAGGCGCTTGAAGAGACTCGGAAGATCGAAGTAACGGATGGGGATGCCCTGGAAGCAATGGTTATGATTCGCAATAGTCACCTGCGGATTCGATACTTTCTGGATATGTTCAAGCATCCAGAGAATCAGCGGATGTGGCTTCTTATCGTAGCGTCGCCGGAGAAGGCCCGATTGGATGTCCCCGAGGTTCAGAAGTTTTTGGACACTTTCCACGTTGAGAATTTCCAGTGGCTGAATCTAGATGACAAGTGACCGCAACCGAAACTCCAGTACGTCCTAACGAGGTGCCGCTATCAACACCTGCCCCGCAGCGAGTTCAATCCGCCATGACCATTCAACCTTCAAAACTGGAATGCGTGACATGCCGTACCAGTTAGATGAGGGCAATGCGCCGATTTGAAAATGAGCTTTCGTTGCCGCGTTGGATGAGCTTTACAGAAGAGAATGAGAGTGACCCGCCGATTGAATCCTGGTGAAGGCCGTCTTTATCGAGCGGTGCGGCTTGAAGCACTTCGCGAATCGCCAGATGCCTTTTCTTCACGGTATGAGGACGCCGTAGCTCGCAGCGATGAGAGCTGGGCGG
>SXGQ01125639.1_pt1 | contig 10830 bp, 9 predicted proteins | sample 3178371 | NCBI WGS metagenome assembly SXGQ01 (sample SAMN11356859, study PRJNA531348) | freshwater metagenome | isolation source: freshwater sample F1-20 | place: China: Fuxian Lake, Yuxi | collected 2017-12-25 | reverse complement strand
GCAGGGGTATTAAATGGCTAATCCGGTGGGTAATTACGCGAGATAAAGCAGGTGGCATTGGATACTTCCACTATGGCCAGCCTTGTGACCCGATTGCAAAACATAGTAGGTGATCGAACCGCTGATGTTTTAGAAAAATCGTTTGGGATGACTACTGTTAATGAACTACTTCGCCATTATCCAAGAAGGTATGTGGTGCGGGGTGAGTTAACTGATATTTCAACTTTATTAGCTGATGACGAAGTCACAATTTTGGCTGAAATTGAGGCAGTAAAGTTGCGACGGGCTAATGGTAAAAATATATTAGAGGTAATTGTCACGGATGGAAGTGCGAACTTATCTTTAACTTTTTTTAATCAAGCATGGCGTGAGAAAGAGCTAAAAGCGGGCCGAGTAGGAATGTTTGCGGGAAAAGTTGGCGTCTTTAAAGGTAAGCGACAGTTATCACACCCTGATTATCAATTAATTCCAGATGGCGATGATGTTGATGCCGCAGTTGCTGAATTTGCTGGCAAATTTTTACCTGTCTATCCAGCTACTGCAAAATTACCTTCATGGAAGGTAATGCAGTGTATGAAATTAGCTCTAGATTCACTAGATGAACTAGAAGATTATCTGCCAAAGGATGTAGCTAAGGAGTTTGGTTACCCAAGTTTAATGAAGGCCTTCTCTGATATTCACCAACCACCTGATCTAGATAGCGCAGCAAAAGCTAGAGAAAGACTTACATTTGATGAAGCATTGTTACTACAGTTATTGCTAGGACAAAGACGAAATGAGATAATGAAATTAGCAACGAAATCTCGAACACCAAATACTCCTGTTTTAGTTGCAGCTTTTGAAGATAAATTACCATTTAAATATACAGCTGGCCAGATTGAAGTTAATGAACAAATCGAAAAAGATTTATCAAATAAGTATCCAATGCATCGACTGCTGCAAGGTGAAGTTGGCTCAGGAAAAACAGTTGTTGCACTTCGGGCAATGCTTTCCGTAGTTGATTCATCTGGTCAAGCAGCACTCCTAGCACCCACTGAGGTTCTAGCTCAACAACATTTTAGGACAATAAAAAAATTACTTGGCGAATTAGCCCAAGCGGGCACACTGCAGGCAGCTTCAATAGGCACGGAAGTTGAATTACTAACTGGTTCTTTATCTAATGCTGAGAAAAAAGAGATTCATGCAAAGTTAGCAAGCGGACAAACTGGAATTGTGATTGGAACTCATGCGCTAATCTCAGACGGAGTTACATTTGCAGATCTTGGACTTGTAGTAGTTGATGAGCAACATCGATTTGGTGTTGAGCAGCGAGATGCACTTCGTATGAAGGCAAAGCAGCCACCACATCTTTTAGTTATGACCGCTACTCCAATTCCTAGAACTGTGGCAATGACGGTATTTGGTGATTTAGATATTTCAACACTGAAAGAGTTACCTAGTGGTAGAACCTCAATCACTACACACATAATTCCGGTGCTTGAGAAGCCACATTTTTTAAATCGAGCATGGGTCCGTGTTAAAGAGGAGGTAGCAAAAGGTCATCAGGTTTATATAGTTGCGCCTAGAATCGTTAATCCTAATAAGAAACTAACCGAAAGAGAGATTATTGCTGCTCAGTTATTAGGTGAAGAGTATCTAGATAATGAGCAGATGAGCGCAGTTGAAGAATTAGCACCTGAATTAGCAAGTGGGGAATTATCTGGGTTAAAAATTGCCACACTTCACGGACGCCAATCTAGTGATGTAAAAGAGCAAACAATGGTTGCATTTGCAAAAGGTGAGATAGATGTTTTAGTTTCCACTACCGTAATTGAGGTGGGAGTTGATGTTGCAAATGCTTCAATGATGGTGATTATGGATGCTGATCGCTTTGGTATCTCACAACTTCACCAACTTCGTGGCCGAGTTGGGCGAGGTAGTGTGGCAGGGCTTTGTTTGCTAGTAACAAGTGCGCAAGATGATTCGCAAAGCATGCAAAGACTTAATGCACTAGCTGCAACCTTAGATGGTTTTGAACTAGCACGCCTTGACCTTGAACAACGTAAAGAGGGAGATGTATTAGGTAGATCCCAATCTGGTGGTAGGTCACACCTTCGCTTATTAAGAGTATTACGTGATGAGAATCTAATAGATTCTGCAAGAGGAGTCGCTCTTAAAATTCTGGATGTAGATCCAGAGATAAATCATTTGCCAGAGCTAAAAAATGAAGTCAATAAACTAAAGAGTGATGAAGCAGCAAGATTTATGGATAAATCATGAGTATGCGAATTATTGCCGGAATTGGTAAGGGGCGAAAACTTTTTTCACCACCATCTATTACCCGTCCAACCTCAGACCGAGCACGAGAGGGTTTATTCTCATCTTTAATTTCAACCTTTGGCACATTAGAAGGACTTCACTTTCTAGATTTATTTGCTGGCTCAGCAGCCGTGGGGGTTGAGGCATTATCTAGAGGAGCAGCCCTCGTAGAGGCAGTTGAAAGTAATTCAGTCAGTGCAGATACTTGTGAAGAAAACTTTGCATTGCTTTCATCTCTTGCCGGAATTGGGAAATTTAAAGTTCACAACAAAACAGTATTTGAATTTTTAAATCATACTACTTCTAATCCATATGAGATTATCTATATAGATCCCCCATATGAGGTAGCTAATTCAGAAATTGAAAAGATTTTAAAGAAAATTGTTTCACTTAATTTGTTAAGTAAATTTGGAGTTATTGCTATTGAACGAGATGGGAAAGTGAAAGCATTTAATTGGCCGCCATCTTTAACAGAGCTCAAGGTTCGCTCATATGGCGCTGGTAGTATTCATTATGGAGTACAAACTGAGCGCGATGCGTGAGTAAAAATGGCTAACTTAGCAATTAGTTGCTAGCGTTTTAGCCATGAGACGTGTTGTTTGTCCAGGATCATTTGACCCAATTACTAATGGCCATCTAGATATTATTGCTAGAGCTTGTACATTATTTGATGAGGTTGTAATTGCAGTGCTAGTTAATCAAACAAAGAGTTCATTATTTACAGTAGACGAGCGAATTGAAATGATAAAGCAGGTAACTACTCGGTATACCAATATAAAAGTTGATTCTTGGTCTGGCTTACTAGTTGATTACTGCCGTGCTAATAAGATCCCAACAATTGTTAAAGGGTTGCGGGCAGTAAGTGATTTTGATTATGAACTACAAATGAGCCAAGTTAACTTGCAACTGCAAGGGGTTGAGACATTATTTATGTCTACCGCTCCATCCCACTCATTTTTATCATCCTCTTTAGTCAAAGAAATCGCTAGTTACGGTGGGGATGTCTCGGCATATATGCCAGCGGCAATAGTAGATAAGTTAAGATCTCGCCTAGAGCGGAAGGAATAAGCATGGATGTAGTTGAAACTTTAGAAGCCGCGATTGCAGCTGTTGAAGAGGCGCGCTCTGTTCCACTTTCTGCTTCCTGTGTCATAAATAGAAGTGAGTTACTTCAGCTATTAGATAAAATAAAAGTTTCTTTCCCAAATGATTTAGCCAAAGCTATTACCATACAACGTGATAAAGAAAATATCTTAGAAGATGCCCACGAGCAAGCCGATGCCATTATTGAGCAAGCACGGGAGGAAGTTGCTCGTTTAGTTGAGCAAACTACAATAGTTAGTAGTGCCCGTAAAGAAGCTAATCGAATTCTTGCTGAGGCAAATTCTGATGGTGAAAAGAGCCGCGAAGAAATTGATGCTTATATTGATTCAAGACTGGCTACGCTTGAAGTGATCTTGAATAAAACTTTAGATGTGATTAGTAAGGGCCGAGATAAGCTAGATGGATTTGAAACTAAGCACGCACTCTCTGAACTAAAAAATTAGTTATATGGCAAGATCAATTTATATCTTTAATACCCATGATTTGCCTCATCGGGCCGGTGAAATGCGAGAGTATGAATTAGATCTTAAAGTCACTGAGCCAGTTGGAGTTGATCTACTATCAGTTAAGCCTGGTGAAATAATCGAGCTTGACCTTCGCTTGCAATCAGTTGATGAGGGAGTGCTAGTTACAGCTCGAGTAAAAGCAAATGCAACAGGTGAGTGCACAAGATGTTTAAAACCAATTAGTTGGCCAATAGATGAGAATTTCACTGAACTTTATTACTACGAAGTTGTAGCAAATAAATCTGGCGGTAAGCGCGGCGGTAAATCAAATAAAGAAGATGATCTTGATCTTGACGAAGATGATTTAAGTTTTATGGTAGGTGATGAGATTGATTTCGAGCCAGCGATAAGGGATGCAATAATTTTAAATTTAGCGGTAAATCCACTGTGCAGCGAAGATTGTCCTGGCCTTGAGGAAAAGCAGGGGCAGAACTGGGCCTATCTGCCAGTAGTTGAATCTCAATCACCAGCTGATCAAAGGTGGGCTGCCTTGAAGGATTTTCCGCTTAAGAATTAAGCCGTTTTTACAAGATTCAACTTTTACTAGATAATTCTCTCTTATTGCAAATGTATAAAAGGAGTAATGATCATGCCAGTACCAAAGCGAAAAATGTCGCGAGCACGCACTCGCTCTCGCCGAAGCATGTGGAAGACAACTCCTGCACACCTTGCAACATGTGAGCAATGTCAGCAACCAAAATTACAACACACAGCTTGTCCAACCTGCGGAACATATAACCGTCGCCAGGTTCTAGAGGTCTGATCTGTACTCTGGCCTAACCGAGCAACTCGGAATTTCGGTTAAGGATGAGTTGCTGGAACTTGCATTAACACACCGATCATTTTCATATGAAGCAGGTGGCATCCCTACAAATGAACGCCTTGAGTTTTTGGGTGATTCTGTTCTTGGCTTGGTAGTTACCGATGAACTCTATAAAAAATTTCCTGATTTAGATGAAAGTAGATTAAGTCCACTTCGCTCAGGTGTTGTAAATATGAGAGCGCTCGCGCAAATTGCGCGCGATCTTAAATTAGGTGAGTATCTTCGGATCGGTAAAGGTGAAGAAGCCACAAACGGTCGAGATAAAAATTCAATTTTGGCCGATTCACTTGAGGCTTTGGTAGGTGCAATTTATCTTGAACATGGATACATAAGAAGTGCTGAAGTTATTTTAAATTGGATTGGGTCAGCAATTGAATCAGCCACCGCACAAGGAGCTGGTCTTGATGGAAAGACTGCATTACAAGAACTAGCTGCAGTTATTAACTTGCCTTCACCTGAATATGAAATTGTTGAATCTGGTCCAGATCATGATAAAAATTTCATAGCAACTGTTACTTTAAACGGTGAAAGATTTCCATCTGGGTCAGGAAAGAGTAAGCGAGAAGCTGAGCAAGCAGCCGCAAGAATTGCTCATGAAGCAATTAGTAACAGAGAAAATAAAAAGTAAGAACTTTTTCTTTTAATAAAATGCCAGAGCTACCTGAAGTTGAAACGGTACGTGCGGGTCTTGAGAAGTATGTGCTAAATAGGCGAATATCCTCCGCGCATTCCTATCATTTAAGAGCGATTAAACCCAGTTCTATTTCTCCACTAACGGCAGTTGTTGGTGCAAAAATTGGGGCAGTTAAAAGGCGGGGAAAGTTTTTATGGTTTGAACTTGATCGAGAGTTCTCTTTAGTTGCTCATCTAGGAATGAGTGGGCAGTTACTAATTTCGCCTAAGTATCTACCTGATCAGTCACATTTACGCGCCAGAATTGAACTCCAAAAGACAGGAGCGTTAGTAGGGAAAAAGAGTATTGGTGATGAAATTAGGTTTATTGATCAGCGCACATTTGGTTGGTTATCTATCGAGCAGATGCAGGATCAAATTCCGACATCAGTTGCTCATATTGCCTATGACCCATTTGAAGCAGATTTTAACTTAAAAAAGGTTATCACCGATATCAGTTCTAGAAAATCTGCCATTAAACCGACAATATTAAATCAAGAAATAATCAGTGGAATCGGAAATATATATGCTGATGAGGCTTTATGGCGAGCAAGGATTCATCCAGAAATTATTTGCGAAGATTTATCCGAAGGTGAAATTAAAAAGATAGTCAATAGCGCAAAGGCGGTAATGAAATCTGCAATAAAAGCAGGTGGAACTTCTTTTGATCAACAATATAAAAATGTGAATGGGGCGAGTGGCTATTTTTCTAGGTCACTTAGTGTTTATGGTAGGGCTGGGCAGCCATGTTCAAGATGTGCAACTTTAATACGCAGAATAGCCTTTGCTAATCGATCCTCGCACTTTTGCCCGCGTTGCCACCGGTAGGTAGCACCGATTTCACCCTATTTTTAGATAGGTTTGCGCCTATGTGGAGTGAGTGGGCGAAGCTATGTATCTAAAGAGTATGAACCTAACAGGGTTCAAGTCTTTTGCCTCTTCCACCATCCTAAATTTCGAGCAAGGCATAACCTGTGTTGTCGGTCCAAATGGATCTGGTAAATCAAATGTAGTTGACGCTTTATCTTGGGTATTAGGTGAGCAAGGTGCTAAATCTTTACGTGGTGGCAAAATGGAAGATGTTATTTTTGCTGGTACATCCGGCAGAGCACCATTAGGCCGAGCTGAGGTTTCAGTAACAATAGATAATGCAGATGGTGTTTTGCCAATCGATTTTTCTGAAGTAACAATTACCCGAGTTTTGTTTAGAAATGGTTCATCTGAATACCTGTTAAATGGTGAGACAACAAGATTATTAGATATTCAAGAATTGCTCAGTGATAGTGGTATTGGGCGAGAGATGCATGTAATTGTCGGGCAAGGACAACTAGATGCGATCTTGCTTGCAAATCCAGAGGAGAGGCGAGCATTTATAGAAGAGGCTGCCGGAGTTCTTAAGCATCGAAAGCGTAAAGAGAAGGCAATTCGAAAATTAGATTCAATGCAGACAAATCTTGCAAGAATTCAAGATTTAACTGTAGAGCTTCGCCGGCAATTAAAACCACTTGGCAAACAAGCTGAGGTAGCTAGGAAAGCTACAATTATTCAATCGGATGTGCGTGATGCAAAATTACGTTTACTAGCGGATGATCTAATTCGAATGCGTTCAGAGATGGCTGAAGAAGTTGCCGATGAGACCGTACTTCGCGATCGCAAAGAACAAGTTGAACGAGAGTTAAATACTGCGAGAGATCGAGAAATTGAATTAGATTCGATTGCGGTGAGTGAAAATCCACAACTAATTTCTGCACAAGAAAATTTCTATCAACTTACTGCGCAGCGCGAACAAATTAGGGGTATACAAAATTTATCATCTGAGCGTTCAAGATTTTTAGCTGAAGAAGCTGAGGAAGCAAAAGCAACTGGGCGTGATCCAAAGGCATTAGAAGAAGAAGCACAGTTACTGCGTAAGGAAGAAGCAACGATTACGGCGCAAGTAAAAATCTCTCAAGAGCAATTAAATGTTGATTCAAATTCACTTAAGGCAATCGAAGGTCAATTAGCGTTGGAGGAAAATAGAGTGTCTGCATCTCTTAGAGCTTTAGCTGATCAACGTGAGGGCACAGCCAGACAAGAAGGACATATCAATGGATTGCGCTCTCGAATTGATGCAACGACTGGTGAAATAAATCGCTTAACAACAGTCCGTGACTTGGTGCAGGATAGATTAAAAGTGCACCGAGAAAGTTTTGGAGTAATTGAAACTCAGATCTCATCGCTCACCGCAGCAGAGCCAGGACTAGATGCCATTTTTGAAAAATTAAAAGTTGAGGTAAAAGCATCTGAAGCAAATATGAAAATCTTTACTGAAAAGCTGCAATCAGTTGAAAAACTTAGAGCAGGTTCATTAGGAAGATTAACCGCTTTTAAGGAGATACAAGACCTAGTAAAAGCATCTGGCAACAACGAATTAATCGAAAAAATCTTCTCCCTCACTGCAACATGTGAGTCAGAGTTAGTTACAGTTTCAGCCGATTCTGACCGAGTAAAGTTTGAATTAAGTACCGCTCAAGAGGTATTAAATAAGGTCAATCAAGATTTTGAGATCGCATTATCAAAGTTAAATGAATCAGATGCAGCAATGACTGGGCTGGCCGAGCAGCTAGCTGTTGCTGGGCAAAATGTTAAGAACTCAGGTGAAGAATTAGAACGATTGTCCTCTGCATTAACGGCAGCAACTGAACAGCGCACATCAGACGAGCGAGATCTAGCAGCAGCAATTGCGCAATTTGAATCTCATCAATCACCTAAAGAACCAGATTTAACTCATTTAGAAGATTTACGTTCGCAAGTCTCCAATGCTAGATCCAAAGAGGTTGAAGCGAGATTAAACTTGCGAACAATTGAAGAGCGTAAAGATGCAATTGAACAAAGAGCTAGAGCTTTAGAAAATCAAGCAAGGATTGAACGAGATGCAGCCTCAAAATCAATCTCTCGCCGAGAAAACCGTGCGCAAGCAGCAATCACCGCACAACAAATAGCAGATGCGGCTTATGAAGCACTAATTCAAATTGAATCATCAATTTTACGTGCGGGGTCTGAAAGAGGGAGATTAGAAGCATCACGTTCTGCTAGAGAGGGTGAAATACTAAGCCTGCGTACAAGTAGTAGAGAATTAGCAACTGAATTAGAAAGATTGACCTCAAGTGTCCATAAAGATGAAATAGCAAGGGCAGAGCATCGAATGCGAATTGAACAGATTGAAAATAAAGCGATTGAAGAACTAGGAATAGATGTTCAAACTCTTGCTAGTGAGTATGGCCCTAGTAATGATGTTCCAACCTTTTATGAAAATGAACAGGGAGAATTTGTACCTGGTGAACTAATTCCTTACCGAAGAGATCAACAAGAAAAACGATTGGCCCAAGCTGAGCGATCCCTTACATTACTTGGAAAAATTAACCCTCTTGCACTTGAGGAATATTCCTCCCTTGAAGAAAGATTGCGTTACCTTGCCGAGCAACTTGAGGATCTAAAGAAAACTAAGAAGGATCTGCTAGATATTATTAAAGAGGTTGATGATCGAGTCCAACAGATATTCACTCAAGCATATGAAGATACTGCTCGAGAATTTGAGATTGTCTTTTCTCGATTATTCCCAGGTGGTGATGGAAAGTTAATACTTACTAACCCATCAGATATGTTGACCTCTGGAGTTGATGTTGAAGCAAGGCCACCAGGCAAACGAGTAAAGCGCCTTTCTCTTCTTTCTGGTGGGGAGCGATCATTAGTTGCGGTGGCGTTATTAATTGCAATTTTTAAAGCAAGGCCTTCACCATTTTATGTAATGGATGAGGTTGAAGCTGCTTTAGATGATACAAACCTAGGGCGACTACTCGGTGTGTTTGAAGAGCTAAGAGAGAAATCGCAGTTAATTATTATTACTCACCAAAAGCGCACTATGGAGATTGCCGATGCTTTATATGGCGTCACAATGCGAGGTGACGGTGTTAGCGAAGTAATCTCCCAGCGCATTCGCGAAGTTGATTCTGTATCTTAAAAAGTAAATGAGTTTATTTAAGAGGTTATTTACTGCACTACGCGCTGGATCAATTTCATCTGATGAGTGGGATCAAATTCGCAATATGCTAATCGCATCAGATCTCGGAGTTAAGTTAGTTGATGAAGTAATTGAGAAAGTAAAGTCTGTTAAGCCAGATGATGCTGTTTTAGCAATTATTACTCATGTTAAGGGTTGGTTAAGTAGCAAAAGTCGAAAGCTTTTTTTAAATTCAGAAAGTCTCAATACTGTATTAATTATTGGTGTTAATGGAACTGGTAAGACAACTTCTACGGCGAAGCTAGCAAATAAATTAACTATGAGTGGTAACAAGGTTTTATTAGCAGCAGCTGACACTTTTCGCGCAGCTGCCACTGAACAGCTGCAGACTTGGGCGCAACGAATCTCAACTGAAATAGTTACAGGTGAGATCAATAGTGATCCTGCATCTGTTGCATTTTCAGCAGTAACAAAAGCAAAAACTGAGAATTTCAAATATCTGTTAGTTGATACGGCTGGGCGTCTTCATACTAAACAAGATTTAATGGATGAATTAAGTAAAGTAGTGCGAGTGATTAGTAAACAATCGCCAGTGGATGAGATTTTATTAGTTATTGATGCCACAACAGGACAAAATGGAATTAATCAAGCAAAGACATTTATGGAATCAGTTGGTGTTACTGGTTTTATTATTACTAAATTAGATGGGTCAGCTAAGGGGGGTATTGCATTGGCGATTGAGAAGCAGACCGGTCTGCCGATTAAGTTTGTAGGTACTGGTGAGGAGATCTCCGACCTAGATGAGTTTGATCCAGAGGCGTATATCGCAGGCCTATTTGATTAATTAACATACTCTTAACAATTCGGGTAAAAGTGTCACGGGGTCGAAATCTAAATCAACACTTGATTTAACCTGTCCAAGCCATAGTTGCCTATCTCAATGACGAGGTACTCAATCTTTAATCGATTACCGCTATCAAAATTAGCGAATTGGAGCTGCTATGGCAGATGTAGTACTAAATACCGGAGATACCGCATGGGTATTAGCAAGCACAGCGTTGGTCTTATTAATGACACCTGGACTTGCTCTTTTTTATGGCGGTATGGTCAGGGCAAAAAGTGTTCTGAATATGATGTTGATGTCAATGATAACTATTGGCATCGTAAGTGTTCTGTGGGTGATCTATGGATTCAAATTAGCATTTGGGTACAAAGATAACTCCCAATGGTATGGCGAATTTTCACTTTCTGGACTTGGAGGTGCGGTCAATGAACTTACGAATAACGGTGGTGTTTATCCGATTCCACTATTAGCTTTTGCTGCTTTTCAATTGATGTTTGCAATAATTACGCCAGCTCTTATTTCAGGTGCGATTGCAGATAGAACAAAGTTCACAGCATGGGCAGTATTTGTAACATTTTGGGTT
>SXGQ01626257.1_pt1 | contig 10831 bp, 7 predicted proteins | sample 3178371 | NCBI WGS metagenome assembly SXGQ01 (sample SAMN11356859, study PRJNA531348) | freshwater metagenome | isolation source: freshwater sample F1-20 | place: China: Fuxian Lake, Yuxi | collected 2017-12-25 | reverse complement strand
CTCATCTCGTGGCTCGCCCGCGGATAACGCACCGACTCTACCTCGCGTCCAAGTTGCTTCAGTGCGCGCAGCATCATCTCGCTCTGCACAAACCCCGTGCGCCGGTCGACATCACCGTGCTGGATGAGCAGCGGCGTCTTGATCTGCGCCACGTAATTGAAGGGCGATTCCCGCTCCAACAAACTCCTCGTCACCGGCTCCCAAGGAAACCCGCCAAACGCGATCGGCACCAACCGCCACGCCGTGCCTTCGCCGAAAAATGTCGGCAAGTGATACACGCCGCGCTGCGCCACCGCCGCCTTGAACCGGTGGTCGTGCGCCACGATCCATGCGACGAGATAGCCGCCATACGAACCACCGGTGATCACCTGCCGCTTCCGATCCACGTGGCTCGCTTTCGACGCGAGTTCGGCCGCGGCCAAAACATCCGCCGCCGGTCGGTCGCCCCAGTTTTGAAAATTCGCCCTCTGGAAATCATGGCCATAGCCCGTCGAACCACGGGGATTCGCATAGACGATCGCGAAACCCCGCGCCGCGAAGTATTGAAACTCAAACCACATCGACTCCTCCCCCGGCCCCCACATCGCCGCCGGGCCTCCGTGAATTTGGAGCAGCAGGGGATACTTCTTCGCCCCGTCAAACTCGGTGGGCTTCATCGTCCAATACTGCACCGAAAGTCCTTCGCGGCCCATCAGCCGATTGCTCTCCGGCAGGCTTAATTTTTTTCCCGTCAGCCAACTACTGTTGTGCGCCGTCAGCGCCGCGAAGCCCGCGCTTCCCGTCTCCGCCCCGAGCGCCGGCCCCACGAACATCTCCGAGGGGTTCTTCGGCGTCGTGACGATCTGCACGCGTTGGTCCCGCCCGATATCGAAGGCCCGCACCCCAAGCTCCAAATCGGGCGTGAGCCGCTCCGGTGCCCCGCCCGTCCGGGCCACCCGGTAGAGCGGAAACGCGCCTTCGTTCGCCGCCGTGAAGAAAATCGCCGCGCTGTCCGGACTCCACCGCAGATTCTCCGCGCGCCGATCAAGATCGGCCGTCAAAATCTTCGCCCCCATGCCATCCGCCGCGACCACCGCAACCGTCGCCTGCGTATACCCGGAGGCTTCTCCCGGCGTGGCCTGAAATGCGACCCAGTTCCCATCGGGCGAGGGCGTGGGATCGGTCAGACTGTGCTCCGGCATCGCCAAAAACGGCGTCACTCCACCCCCGCCAGCATCGACCCGGTAGAGAATGGACGAGCGAACCCGGTCCGGATGCTCGTCAAGCCGCCGCGCCCCGACGGCCACGAGGCTCTTCCCGTCGCCCATCCACTCGCCCCCGGAGAAGCCGTTGTAGCCCGGCGTGAGGTTGATCGCCTCGGCGCCCTCGCGCACCTCCTGCACGAAGAGATGGGAAAACGACAGCTCGGGATTAAGATCGGTCTCGTTGAGAAAATTGAGCCGCACCAGCGCCCGCGGGCTGCCGTCGGCCTCGTTCTTCGCGAGCCACTCGCGCCGCTCTTGCAACGTCCCGTCGGGCGATACCGCCGGAGTCGGCGGCGCGGACTTTTCTTCGTCCTGCTTCCCTTTCGCTTTCGCCGCCTTCAACGCCCAGTTTCCCACGTCACCGCCCGCCCGCCCGGTCCGCTCCTCGGTCCATTTTGGTTTCGCTTCGCCCCCCGCTTTTTCGAGCGCCGCGCGCACCTGCGCCGCGCTGAGACTCGACGTGAACAACATCCGGGTTCCGTCCGGCGACCAGCGCGGACTCCCCGCGCCGAACTCCGACTTCGTCAGGGCAAAGGCCTCGCCGCCCTCCAGCGGTAGCACAAAAATCTGGGCCTTGTCCGCCGGTGCCACGCCGCTCCGCACAAAGGCGATCCGCCGCCCGTCCGGGCTCCAAGCCGGAGTCGAGTTGCTCGTCAGGGCGCGGGTCAACAGCCGCGGCGAAGTTTTTCCGTCCGTGGCCGCGAGCCAGAGGTGCTGATGGTAGACCCACTCGTCCTTCGCGTCCGGCTTTGGCTCGATCGAACGCACGACGTAAACGACCGAACGTCCGTCCGGCGACAACGCGGGACTCTCAAGTTGCTTCAATTTCAACAGATCGCTCGCCACGATCAGCGCTGACGCGGGTTTCTCCGCCGCGTGGACCGGAGTTCCGATCATGCATCCGACCACCGCACCCCATAGAACCGCCAACATCAGCTTTGTCTTCATCGACCCAAATTCCCCCGCCCACCCCTTCGTGTCGAAACGAATTCCGGCTTCAGGCCCGGGATTTCCCGTCGGCCTTTTTCGTCTCTTCTCCCCTGCCATTTCCTTGTTCGGCCTGAAATCGTCGCCAAACGAACGGCGCGACCAATTGCCCCCAAAAAGTGGCCGGCATCGCCTCGCGAATCCCGATCTTGGCCGGCGGTCGGCGTCGCGTGTCGTCGAAATAGGTGCCAAACATCAGATCCCAGAGCACGAGGTTCTCCCCGTAGTTTTTGTTTCCCTCCCGCAGATCCATGCTGTGGTGCCAGCGGTGCAAACCGGGCGTGTTGAATACAAAGTTCAGCCAACCGAAGCGCATCCGCACATTGCAATGCGTGAGGATACCGATGAAGGCCGTGATCGCGCTCACCCAGATGATGATGTCGCCGGGAGCACTTGCCACCATGAGCAGGGGCATCGCAAACACCATGCTCTTGAGCGTGTCCACGAAATGAAATCTGCCGGTGTTGAAGAACCACAGTTTCGTCGAGCTGTGATGCACCGCATGGAACCGCCAGAGCGGCAGCCACTCGTGGCCGAGCCGATGGGCCCAGTAGAGTCCGAATTCCACGAGGACCAAACCCAACCCCACCTGCACAAAAACCGGCGCGCCTTCCGGCCACCACGCGCCGCTGTCGCGCGCGCCCAGTTGGTGTACGATGCCGAAATTAGTCAGCGCCACAACGGTCACCTGCACCGCAATCTTGGTGAACAGCGTGTGCGCCAAGTCGGGCCCGACCTGCCCATCCGATTCCAGCCACTCGGTTTCGTGCGGGCGACGCCGCTCCAGCCAAAAGAGCGCCGAGGCGAGCAGCAGGTAGACGATGTTGAACGCCAACGGTCCCCGGCCGTGCGCCATGCCCCAAGCCAGTCCCGTGCACGCGCCCGTCATCAAAGCGGGCCAAAGCCCGAAGTCCACGAGCGCTCCCCGTGTTTTGGAGCCCGGTTTAGCGGCGTCCGACATAGATCAAATACTCCCAGACGCCGCCATACGCGTTTCGGAGTTCGTCAATCGCCGGGGTGAACGTACGCCGCAAAATCGGCCGGAGTTGGCCGTCCATCCGCACATGGTTCACGCCCATCCAGCGCGCAAACCCGCGCACCTGCGTCGCATGAAAATCCACCAGCGCAAACCGCCCGCCGGGCACCAAGTCGCGCTCCGCCGCGGCGATCGCGGCCTCAAATCCCGGATTGAACATCGAGAGCGCATACGAGCATAGCACGAGGTCGAAGCCCGCCGTCGCCCCCAGTGGCGCGTGGTAAGCCTGCCGCACCAACCGCACGCGCGGGCCGAAGGGCGCGGCCTTGCGCGCCGCCACCGCCAACATCGCCTCCGAAAGGTCTACGCCGGTAATCTCCGCCTGCGGAAACCGCCGTGCGAGCGAGACCACGTTGCGCCCGGTGCCGCAGCCTATTTCCAGAATCCGCGTCGGCGCCGGCCCCCCGACCGCGACCCGGTCCAAAACCGCTTCACGGCCAAAAAGAAAACTCCACCGCGTCGCGTCGTAGATCCGCGCGTGCCAACGATAGTAGCCTTCGATCCCGCCGCGATCCGACTTCGACGGTGACGGCGGGGCTTCAGGCGGAATCATCGGGCGAGGGCGGCGCAGGACTCAGATCACTTCGGCAAAGTGCAGGCTGCCGTAGGTGCCGACCCGATCCGTCAGATGCATCGGCGTGGTTTTCTCCGCAAAGAACCGCAGCCGGCCCCGCACATTTTCGGGCACAAAACTCAGATCCAGGCCCGCCGAGCGCATAAGAATCCGCGTGCCCGGCCGGCTGTTGGCGAAGATCAGCTCCCACTCCTCCGCCAACGCTTCCGGCGCGTGCCAGGCGAGCCAATCCTGATGGTCCAGCAGGACAAAATGGGAATAAACGCCGGGGTTGTCCCTGAGGAACTGCGACACGGTGCAGGTGTGCGTGCGAACGCGATTCGCCCGCGCGACGAGAGTTTCAAGATTCTCCTCACGCAGATAATTCGGGCAGCACGACAGCGTGTAAGAGCCCGTCATATAGACGCGCCAGAAGTAATTCTCCCGCGCGGGCAGCTCCGACATCACATGCCGCAGCTTGTCCTTCACATACGCCGAAATACCGCCCGGGTAGTGGTCCTCGATCAGCTTGATCTGCGGCGCCGGCACCCCGAGCAGCGTCATGATCATGCGCTGGCGGATAAGCCAATGACTGAGCTTACCCCAGATCTTCGGCTCTAACAGCGAGTAGACCCGCGCCTGCTGCGCCAACGTATCAGCATCCAGCAGGCAGAGCGCGTGATTCTTGATATTCGGTTTGGCCCGAAAAAGCGTACCGCCCAGCAACCACGCCGCCATGCCGGCAGCCCCGTGGTAGTAGAACGATTTCTTCAAACTGCTCGGATCAAAGAAGGAGATTTTATCGTCCCAAAACTTCTGCGCCGACTCCGGCAACCCGGACCGGATCGAGCGATAGACGGCCTTGTAGCGCTCGTGCGAACCGATGCCGAAAAACTCGAACAGGTCACCGAAGTCGCCGCGCCGGATCAGCGCGAGCTTGAGCTCGAGCACGGCGTTTTGGCGGCGGTTGACGTCGACCGCATGGATCTCGGCCGGCCCGTCGAGCAAGTAGTCGAGCGCGTTGCACCCGGCGCTGGTGATCATGACGACGCGGCTCTTGGCGTTGAGCCGCATGAGTTCGCGATCGATGCGCGGATCTTCCCAGCAGGCGTTGTAGATCAGTTGCCCGCCATGGACGTGGTGAAAGACCAAGTCATGTGTGGCTTTGAGGAAACGGCGTGCAGGCGACGGACGAGTTCCAACAGTCATTACGGCGAGCAATCCACGCGATTTGGCCAAGCTCAAGGCCAAGCCCCGCGTACGCCAAAAATGTCACCCGTTCGACACATTTGCCATCGAGCGCAGCGGAGAAGAATTTCCGCTCATCCCGACGCAAACGCCCAGTCCTCAATGGATCGGCGCCGACTATCGCGCGGATTTCGGTGCATGAGCGTGTCGAGGATCTCGGCGATGACACTCAGGTGATCGGCCCGCTCCTAGAAGCGGATTTTGGTCCTCGCGGGGTCGCGGTGCAACGAGTCGAACCGCTACGCGCACACCACGGCCACTTCGATAGTCGTCCCCAGATTTTGCTAAAACTGCTCCGCCGGATCAGCCGAGGGCCGCAACGCGCACGTCGTGCTCGCCTTCACCAATACCGTGGGCGCCGTATTCAACCGCCACGACCGTCAGCCCAACACCGCGACGGGCTCGGAAATCTCCCCGATCAAGACGCCGCGTTTGAAAACTTCGACCTCCCCCGACTCCAGAAAATCCCGCGCGACCCGCGGCCTCCCTCGGGAATCAAGCCGTACCCGGCGGGAACGTTAATGAGTGGGACCGATTGCAGCGCGGGTAAAATCCTGCGTCGGCGACGAAATTTTCCGTATCAATTAGTCGGAAAACAACAGGTTCGCCGCGCAAAACAGTCGTCGCAGAGGACATTATGTCCTCCCTTACTCCGACCGAAAATGCGTCCCGTTCACCTTTCAAGCGCCTTCCCTGTTCAAGCCCTCAAACCTGGGTCCGCTCTACGGCGGCTTACCCTGCTCGTCTTGTTTTTCCCGGGCGCGATCACACTCCAAAGCGCCGAAAACCACTCCGCCCCCGCTTCCGTCGTTGCTGTCTCAGGCACCGTTTCGACTGCGCCCGTAGGCTTGACGGAGCCCGTCACGGGTGATCGCCCCAGTGTCGCGGCCGATCCACAGCGCCTGGATCGCTTCATCGTAACCGCCGCCCGGACCCGACAAGCCCTCGACCGCGTGGCATTTTCCGCCCGTCTGATTGAGGGCGCTGACCTCCGCTCGGCCCCCACGGTCACCCTCGACGGCGCCCTCCGCGCGGTCCCGGGTTTCAGTCTCTTCCGCCGCAGCGACAGCCTTTCCGCCAATCCCACCGCGCAAGGCGTTTCCCTTCGCGGGCTCGGTCCGAGCGGAGCCAGCCGCTCGCTCGTCCTCCTCGACGGTGTTCCGATCAACGACCCGTTCGGCGGCTGGGTGCTCTGGAGCCAGCTCCCACGGGAATCTCTCGCCGGCGTCGAAGTAATCCGCGGCGGCGGCGCGACCGCCTGGGGCAACGCCGCGCTCGGCGGGGTCGTGCAGTTGATCACCGTTCCCGTGCGCGGCCGAAGCGCGCGGGCCAGCGCCAGCACCGGCTCCTACCAGACCCGCAGCTTCGAGTTCAGCGCCACCCAACCCGCCGGCAAAGGCACCGTGCAACTTCTCGGCCGCGCGTTCTCCACCGCTGGGTTTACCCTCGTCGCCCCGGAACGGCGTGGTCCGATCGATGTGCCGGCCGCCAGCGACCACCGCTGGCTCGCCGCCCGTTGGCGCACCCCGTTGACCGACCGCCTCGAAGTCACCGTCACCGCCCGGAGCTTCGACGAAACCCGCCACAACGGCACCCCCTACCAAACCAACCGCTCCCGCTCCGATTTTGCCTCCGTCGTGCTCGTGGCGGAGCCCACAAAAAATTTCTCGTGGAACGCCACCGCTTATACCCAAAGCGGCCGATTCGCTTCAACGTTCAGCGCCGTCAATGCCGCTCGCACCGCAGAGACGCCCGCCAGCGACCAGTTCGCCGTGCCCGCCACCGCCGCCGGGGCCGCTTGGTCCGGGACTCTGGCTAACGCCGCCGGCGCCCGCACGTCCTTCGGCGTCGATGCCCGCGCGGTCCGCGGCGAAACCCGGGAGAACTTCACGTTCACCAACGGTGCCTTCACGCGCCAACGCTTCGCCGGCGGCAAACAATCCTTCGTCGGCCTTTATGCGCTCCACGAGCAACCCCTCGGTTCAGACTGGACCGCTACGTTCGGCGCCCGCCTCGACGCCTGGCGCGAAACCGACGGATACCGGCGGGAGTCCGTCACCGCCACCGGCGCGATTGTCCGCGACGATCGTTACGCCGATCGCGATGGCCTCGAATTCAGCCCGAGTGCCGGCCTCGTCTGGCGCGCCCGTCCCGACCTCCGCCTCCGGGCCGCCGCCCAGCAAGCCTTCCGCCGCCCCACGTTGAACGAACTTTACCGGCCCTTCCGCGCCGGCTCGACGGTGACCGAAGCAAATCCCGCACTTTCTACCGAGCGCGTGCGCACCGCCGAAATCGGTGCCGACTGGATCCGTGGTCCCGCGACGATGGGCAGCGCCATTTTCTGGAACGAACTGCACGATGCCGTGGGCAACGTTACGATCGCCCGCGGTCCCGGCACCTTCCCCATCGTCGGCTCACTCCCCGTCGGTGGCCTCGGCCGCCAACGCCTCAACCTAGACCGCACCCAAGTCCGCGGGCTCGAGCTCTCGGCCGGTTGGCGGGCCAACGAAACGCTCCGCTTCAACGCCGAAGCGCTGATCAGCGATGCCTCGGTGCTGCGCGCGACCCAAAGTCCTGCCTTGGCCGGCAAACGCATCCCCCAAGTCCCCCGCCACAGCGCCACCATCGGCGGGACGTGGCGCGTTCCCCGTGGCCTCACCCTGATCCCTCGGCTGCGTTGGATCGGGTCCCAATTCGAAGACGACGAAAACGCCCTCCGCCTCGGTGAGGTCGTGGTTGCCGACCTCGGGCTGGGCTACCCCCTTGGCCGTAACCTTGAGGTGTTTCTCAATCTCGAAAACCTCGGCAACGCCCGGATCGAGACCGGCCGAAGCGCCGACGGCGTCGTCAACACCGGCACACCCCGTCTGTTCCTCGCCGGCCTGCGCGGCGCGTGGTAGACGTTGGCCAAAAAAAAGCCCCTCCACGCGGGAGAGGCTTTAACAAAAATGGAGCGGGCGAAGAGACTCGAACTGCTCATCGAGCTTCTGCAAGAGTGCTCGTTTAAATAAATTTACAACAGCCTCCTGCAGGCCGGTGCACAAGAAGGTGCACACGCCAAAAACGCGCCTGAAATTGACCCAAATTGGAAGCCTGGATGGCGGAGAGGGAAGCGGTCATCAAAGCTTGAACGAAGATCGAGCCAGCCGTGCGCACGAGCCTGGTCCACTCGCACCACGGTTATGCAGGGCACAAAGCGGTGAATCGAATGGCCCAGGTCCAAAGCAAGCTGGTGCATTTTAAAATCGCCGAAAATCGGGAACTTAAAATCGGGGCAGTGAGAATCGCATCGAGGATGCCACAAAAATTCGTCTCACGCACCAGACTATAGATAGCTCGACGGGCGTGCTCGTCACGCACCGCTCGGCGAACTGTGACTCCGACTACCGGGCGGATTCGCGCGCAAACTCCACGTCGTAAGTTTGCTGTTGTTGCGCCTGAAAATAGGTCCCGACCCAGCGGTCCGTCGCCAGCACGTAGCTGAGGGTATAGAGACAACCGGGATAATTTACGTCCCGCAGTTCCGCCTTCGCCTTCAGTACCGCGCCTTCGTTGGAGATCTTGCACCAAGCGACCTTGATCGGATTGGGATTGAAATACGCCGCCTCCGCGCGGCCATCGGCATCAACGGCGTTGATCGCCAAAACGTAGCCCCCGTCCGTGCGCGCCCAGCGACCTTTCGCCTTCCCGAAATCAACGCGCACCACCGCTGGAGCCGTCGTCTCCCCGGTGGCTTTCGGCGTCGGCCCCGCCACCACCGTCGGCTTCTCCGGGGGGCAGCCCGTCAGGAACAAACTTGCCACCGCGACCCCGAGCCTAATGCCCCATCCGAACAGAGTTCTCGTCGATCCGAAAAATTTCATCCCAGCAATTCACGCTCGCGCCGCGTCCGGTGCGAGCCTGGAAACACAGCGGGGCCGTCTCTTTTTTCAACGGACCGTGGACACTTAGCGTATATTCGTTTTCCCACCATCCCGCGCCCTGAACTCCCTTGGGCTCAAACCGCACTCTCGCCGAAACATCGCGCTCAAATACTCCGGGTTCTCAAAACCCGTCGCGGCGACGACTCCCCCCACCGGCAGAGTCATGCCCACCAAGAGCTCCTCTACCCGCTCCATCCGCAGCTTCCTCAGTTGCGCGTGCGGCGTCGTGCCCAGCGCCGCTTTGAACCGCCGCTCCAACGCCGTCCGCGCCATCGGCACCGCGCGCAACACGTCGGACACGTTTGCCCCGTTCGCCGCCCGTTCCCGCCTGAAGCGCACGATATTCGCGATCTTGACGTCACCCACCGCCGCCACGTCCGTCGACTGCCGTGGCGGCCACGCCCAACGGCGCGATTTCGTGCAGCCCCACACGCGGCGGTTTTCCGGTCATCGCCCGTCGGAGCAGTGCCGCCGCCTCATAGCCCGCACGTTGCCCATTCGGAATCACACGGGAGAGCCGCGCGGCGCAGAGTTCGCACAGCAACTCGTCGTTGTGCACGCCGATCACCGCCACGTCGTCCGGCACGGTCAGCCCGGCCAAACGACACGCCGCCAGTTTTGCTGCGGCCTCGGCGTCGGTCGCCACCCGGGGAAACGCCAGTCTTGGTAAAGCCGCACTGACATCAACCACCGGGAAGCTCGTCGCCCGCAATTCCCGGGCGGTCCGGTCGCTTTCCACGCGGGCGATCACGCCGTCACCGTGCCAGCCCTTCAAACACTCCGGCAAGGCCGCCACCCCCCGCCCGACCCTGCTCGGTCAACCGACTGGACCAAGGCCCATGCTCCCGCATCCACGCGCGCACCCTGTGTAGCAGCGCACGTACGTAGCTGTTCGGGGTCGCGATCAACCGTGCGACTTTCGGCGCTTTTTCATCGCCCCGCCGACCGCCACTTTGCGGTCGCCGTGCCTTCCACCGATCTCCAATCGTTGTTTTCACCCGCCGACCGTGTTCAGCCCCCCCCTCTGGCCTGCGACGCAGAATCTTAGATTAAATGTGGATTAACTCCTGCCCTTAACCCCGCCTTCCTGTTAGCCTCTTACCCGCATGTTACCCCTGTTTAAGATCGCAATCCTCGGCGGCGACGGAATCGGACCGGAAGTTGTGGCCGAGGGCGTTAAAATTCTCCGCGCCGTCGAAGCCCTGTTGTCCGGCGTTCGCTTCGACCTCGTCGAACACTCAGTCGGTGCCGGCGAATTCCTCCGCAGCGGCAACCCGCTTCCACCCGCCACCCTCGACCGCATCCGCGAGGCCGATGCCATTCTGCTCGGGGCCATGGGTCTGCCCTCCGTCCGTTGGCCCAGCGGGGTCGAGATGACGCCGCAGATCGATCTCCGCGAGCAACTCGATCTGTTTAATGGCATCCGGCCCATTCGTCTCTTCCACGAAAGCCATTCGCCGCTCAAGGGCTACGGCGGCGCCGGCGGTCGCCCCATCGACTTCGTCATCATCCGTGAAAACTGCGAGGGCCTCTTCTCCGAGCGCCGCACGCCGCGTCCTGCGGGGCGCGACTTTGAGACCGACACGTTGACGATCACGCGCCGCGGGGCCGAGCGCGTCTGCCGCGAGGCCTTCAAACTCGCCCTCAAACGCCGGAAACACTGCACCCTCGTCGACAAGGCCAATGTCCTCCCGTCGATGGCGTTCTTTCGCAGAATCTTCGACGAAGTCGCCCGCGAATTTCCCACGGTCACGACGGACCGCGTCTACGTCGACGCGATGGCCCTTTTCTTGGTGCAGCGCCCCGAATCCTTCGACGTGCTGGTCACCGAAAACATGTT
>SXGQ01295947.1_pt1 | contig 10831 bp, 12 predicted proteins | sample 3178371 | NCBI WGS metagenome assembly SXGQ01 (sample SAMN11356859, study PRJNA531348) | freshwater metagenome | isolation source: freshwater sample F1-20 | place: China: Fuxian Lake, Yuxi | collected 2017-12-25 | reverse complement strand
AGACCGGCGATAAATTCAAGAGATAATTAACAGTATGGACGTCAAGACCGCCTATACTCGCACCTTCATGCAACTGCTGGATCAGCCCGATCATGAGGAGACCGTCAAGAGCTGCTACTACACCTGGTGGCAGAATGTGCGAGAGAGCTACCAGGCCAGATCTCTTAGATTGACCAAGCAGGGATTGGACATAGTGAAACGATTAGACATCAAGATCTACACCATAAAATTTCCCGACAAGATCATTTTTACTCCTCAGACCTTCCTTTGGCTGGATGAGTTCGTGGACTGTCCCTATCATGTGGACAAGAAACAGATCACTGTGACCATGGAGAGGATGGCGCTGCAGTTGATGATGTTCGCTGGAGATGTCACCAAATATGGCCTGGCCCGCGCCATGAGCAAGCTGGACGAGCAAAAAAGTCAATAAATTCAAATGGTTATAGTTGTTGACCTTGTACTATTATATGTTATAATGATAGTATAAACAAATTTTAGAGAGGTCTAAAAATGGTGAGCAAAGATAAAAAGAGCACAGCGGTTGGCTCTCAAAACAGAACCGTGACTCCAAACGAAGCAAAGGCAGCACTGGCACATTGCCTGCAATTACAACGACCACTGATGATGTGGGGTGCACCCGGCATTGGTAAATCAGACATTGTGAAACAGGTGGCGCAGGAACAGAAAAGATCTGTCATAGACATAAGACTACCATTGTGGGAACCCACAGACATCAAAGGCATACCCTATTACAATTCCAAAGAAAACAACATGGTCTGGGCCCCACCAGCAGAACTACCCACGGATCCCGAATCAACTGAGATAATATTCCTCGACGAGCTTAACTCTGCCGCTCCTGCTGTGCAGGCGGCTGCATATCAATTGATATTGAACAGAAGGGTCGGACAATACTATCTTCCCAAGGGCGTGGCCATAGTGGCGGCGGGCAACAGAGACGCCGACAGGGGTGTCACCTACAGGATGCCAGCACCGCTGGCCAACAGGTTCGTACACATCGAGCTGAGAGTGGACTACGAGGACTGGATGCAATGGGCGACCGTGCACAGGATACATCCTGACGTGGTGGGTTATGTTACATTCGCCAAACAAGATTTATATGATTTTGATCCCAAGGGATCATCACGTTCTTTCGCAACTCCAAGATCATGGAGTTTCGTCAGCCAACTTCTATCGGACAGCCTGCCTGAAAGTACGCTCACAGACCTCGTGGCGGGCGCTGTAGGAGAGGGCCTGGCCGTTAAGTTTATGAGTCATCGTAAAATTAGCGGCCAGCTGCCCAACCCATCCGACATACTGAGCGGCAAGGTCAAGGACCTCAAGACCAAGGAGATTTCAGCGATGTACTCGCTGACCGTGAGCCTGTGCTATGAGCTACAGCAGGCGCACATAGACAAGCAAAAAAATTGGAACGACATGGCGGACAGGTTCTTCAACTACATGATGGATAACTTCGAGACCGAGCTGGTTGTCATGGGCGCCAAGATAGCTCTAACAAACTACAAGCTGCCATTCGATCCCAGCAAGCTGAAATCATTTGATAGGTTCCATAAGAAGTTTGGCAAGTATGTCATAACTGCCATGGAGTCTAAATAATGCCAGCCACCGACCAAAAGATACTGGACAAGCTGGTCACTGCGAGGATAGCTCTATTGTTGAAGCATCCTTTCTTTGGCAACCTGGCCACCAGGCTCAAGATTGTCAATGCGGATGACTGGTGCCCAACCGCTGCCACAGACGGCAGACATTTCTTCTACAACATTAAATTCATAGACAGCCTCACTCCCAGGGAGACCGAATTCCTTTTTGGGCACGAGGTTTTGCACAACGTGTTCGAGCACATGCTGTTGAGGAGCGAGGGCAGAGATCCGCAGGTGTGGAACGTGGCCTGTGACTATGCCGTGAACCAGATATTGGTGGACTACAGGATCGGCGAGATGCCCAAGGGCAAGAAGGGCGAAAACAAGGGCTTCCAGGATGACAAGTACAAGGACTGGGCTTCAGAGAAGATATATGATGAATTGATGAAACAGGTCAAGAAGAACAAGATCGATCTCAAAAAATTAGGACAACTGTTGGACGAACACATCGATTGGGGCAAGGGCGAAGGTGAGGGCAAGGACAAAAACAAAGAAGGAGAAGGCCAAGGTGCCAATGGAAAGCCCGTGTACACCAAGGAAGAACTTAAAAAGATCAAGGACGAGATCAAGGAGGCCATGATGTCAGCGGCCCAGAGCACTGGGGCGGGCAACCTGCCTGGCAGCATACAGAGGATGATAAGTGTGCTGACGGAACCCAAATTGAACTGGAGAGAGATCATACAACAACAGATAATGAGCACAATGAAGAGCGACTACACGTTCATTAAGCCCAGCAGGAGGAGCTGGCACATGGATGCCATACTGCCGGGCATGATCAACGTGGACAGCATTGACATATGCCTGGCCATAGACGCTTCAGGTTCCATATCAGAGGAGCAATGCCGAGATTTCTTGAGCGAGATCAGCGGGATCATGGAACAATACAAGGATTTCAAGATACATCTTTGGTCATTTGACACCAAGGTGTTCAACCCCAAGATATTCACACCAGACAACATGGATGAGCTGACCGATTACGTGATAGGTTCCGGTGGTGGCACTGACTTCATGTGCAACTGGGAATTCATGAAAGCAGAGGGCATAGAGCCCAAGAAATTCATCATGTTCACGGACGGCTGGCCGTTCGACAGCTGGGGTGACAAGGACTACTGCGACACCATATTCCTCATCAACAACAGCTACGAGAGGAACATACAGGCACCATTTGGCATGACGGTTAACTATGAGGATTAATGCAAAAAATTTCCATCCAAGGAAACTGGACCGCATACCTCCTCACTTCAAGTCAATCTCTTTACCAAATCAACCAGATCACCAGATGCAGAAAACTGCTCGCTGGATCTATGCCCACTGCGGCGGTAGGTTCGCCATGGTAAATGGTGTCAAATACCAAAATGATCAGGTCAACATCGTGACTACGGTGGCATTCGAAGAGCCCAGTGATCTCACCTTGTTCGTGCTCAGCGGCATGGCCCAGAATGCTGGAATTTAGGCATTGACCTCGCTAACTAATTTTGTTACAATCGTATTCTAATTGCAATTAGGAGAAAAAATGACAACAAAAAAAACAAAAAAAGAAGCTGAAGTTAAAGCGCCAAAGGCGAACGAAACTCCATCAGCTACAACAACGCAGGCAGCACCTGCACCACAAGCAGTGACTGATCTCAGCATCGGGGATCTTAAAAATTTAGCAACCATTATTGATGTGGCCTCCACCAGAGGCGCATTCAGAGCCAATGAGATGGCAACTGTGGGACTAATGTACAACAAACTTCAAGGGTTCCTGGCCAAAGTGGCTCCAGAGACCAAACCTGAAGAAAACAGAACAGCGACGGCAACAGCTGCCGCAGGAAAGTAAAAAATGTTTAATCTATACGACAAAATGGTTATGGATGCTTCCTCAGCAGATGTAGAGGCAAAATTAGCTAGGAAAAATTTCAAGCACATTGGCATACTGAAAGATGACGGCGCCAAGGTGGCAATCATTTTCAGGACCGTGCCAGAAGAACCAGAAAATTGTTTGGTCATAGGACCTAAATTCTTGTCAGATGTGTATCATAATGCTTTCATGAGAGCATTGGAGAGCGCAGAAGGCCAAGCCAGTTTTGAACTGGGCTCATACCTTGCCAGACAAAAATTCCCAGATGGCATAGACATGCTGGCATTGTTACACAATGACAACTATATTAAAAAAATGCCAACTGCAAATGTTATAGTCACTTACGGCTCGGGCAACGAAGGCAAGATAGCATTGGACAAATTGAATGAGATGATTGCCAAAGACATGGGTATTTCTTTGCAAGAACTGTCAGTTAAAGAAGACAAGCCCAGAGCAGCATCAAAATCCAATAAAAAACCCAATGCCAAGGAAACTGCCAAGAACTAAACAGACTTGGGTTCAGTTGACCTCGGAGTTCGTCAAGGAATGGCCAGAAGTGCTGGACGGCATAAAATACAGCAACATGCCCATAGTCTACGTCAAATGGTGTGACATCCAGTTGAAAAACAATGTCACCATACATTATGATGTGGAGAAAGAATTACAGGCTAAAAAGATCGAGACCCATGTTGCTGACACACTAAAGAGATTCATCAATACCAACTATGCCAACATCAAACATGTGGATCTCAAGTTTGACATTCCAAAATTAAAGAGAGACATGGAATCAAAAACTTCCAAATTGTTGGAAAAGACTTTTAAAGATTAATTGTATCTATGTTGATATAGGTCATCAACAAACTTCCACTCATAGGATTGGAATAATTTTTTAAAATCATCTGAATATTTGTCAACAAAATCCACGGCATCTTGATAGGCATCACGCACATAATTTGCATTCTGCATGTCGGACTCTGTGTACCATTTAAGTAAGATATGATTGCCTTCCACTGTGGGACAAGTCTTCTGTGCGTGCAACAATTTGACCACTTCCCTGAATGCAGTCCTATACGCTACGCGTGGATCACGATAAAATGTGGTTTCAGCACTCAACAGTTTGACATGATCGTGCTGTTGGGACAGAGTGAAATCCAATCCTGTGCCCATGTTCTCCAGCACCATGTTCTTGTTGTATAATATTATGGCCTGATGCCCATAGGTATAATCTATCACGGGATTATAACAATCGAATATGTAATGCCTAGGAGATTTAAGAGTGTCGGTCACAAAATCAAAACCAAAATCGGGATTGGTCTTTATCTTGGCGAACACGGCATAAAAATATTCTGTGTCGCTTATGCCGGCCGCCGCCTTGTAGGCCTGATTCCTGCCCTGCACTCCGGCAACCACTTTCACTTGATTGAGTTTGCCTTGCGTTGCCGACAGCAAAGCCTCATAATTTTCTTCATGTTGAGGTTCGTTGTTGTGTATGAAAATTATGTCAAAATGTGGCTTGGCCGATGAATTCTTAAGAAATAATTTTGGCGAATATTCATGTAGTTCTTTTTTAATAGGAAACCTTGGAACCAGAAGATTCAATCTGTTTTCGTCCAGGCAATACAGTTTCACGTCCTCCCAGAAAGAAGGCATGTAATTCACAATAGGATCGTGGCCATGACGATGACAATCATAATAATAATAATAATGATAGTAGTTCACATACAGTTCTGTTTGTTCTGCTACCTGTTCTGTCAACGTATCGTATGTGAAGGACCTCATGGGCCATGCAGAATAATCCAAGGCAGCAGGATGATAGTTTATGTCTTTGAAATCTCTTAAAAATTTTAATTGCGAGACTTGTTTTAAAAATTCTGCACGCGGAATCAGCAAGGTATCTCCTTCTTTTTGTCTCTCGCTGTGCCACACGTGTATCTGTTGATCTTGGTGTTGCTCTGGAATATAATCAAAATTAAAAGTTCCGTAATCTATCAGCGTGGACAACAACCACACATGAGAAGTCCTTGCGTCACGGACCAGAGATCGCAACATCTCCATGTAGCTCTGCACATAAGGTATTATTTTCGCATGGGGCATGCGTTGCTTAATAATATTCAGGTTGTGTTCGCTGTTCTGAAAATTTACACAAATAGAATCAAATGCCATGGAAGTCTTCTATCTTCTCACAGATGTAGTCTATTTCTGAATCCTGCAGGAATGGATATATTGGCAAACTGATCGCCCGTCCGCAGATACTTTCTGCCACAGGATACAGTCCCTTATTGACAGGATCCAATGTCTCGGCATAGTGTATCTTGGTTTCTATGCCTTGTGCTCCAAGATATTCTCTCAATCTATCTCTTGCGTCGACTAGCATGACCAGTTTATGATGGCTGCTGGTGTTGCTGTCATTGCCTTTGATGAAAATTTTGTTGGGCAGATTGCCGTGATATCTGCGGGCCACACGCCTGCGATCATCCTGTAGCTCATCATAATGATTCAACAACACGAGCAGTTGCGCTGCGTGATCTTCGGACATCACGCTGTTGTACCCATAGTCAAAATCTGTGCTGTCGATCGCGTGCCTCCTCAAAGAGATCACACGCTCACACATGTCCTTTTCGTCAGTCAGCACCATGCCACCGGAACCAAAGCTAGGCATGTTCTTCATGGGATCGAACGAGAACACGCTCACATCTCCCATGGTGCCCGAGGGTATGTCTCTGTAGAGTGCCCCTTGGGACTGTGCCGCGTCCTCTATCAGGATAGTTTGGTTTCTCTGGCAGTAGGATCGTATCCTGTGGTAATCTGCGGCATTGCCGAAGAGATTGGCGTACACAACAGCATTGGGCACATTCTCATCGTCAAAATTGCCTATGTTGCCATTGGTGTCTGTGTCTATGAATTTTATATTGCTGCCGATCCTGCGTATCGCCCCCGCTGTGGCCACGTAACTCAATGCTGGACAAAATACTGTGTGCCAGGAGGTCACGCCCGCGGCACGCAGGGCGAAATACAATCCGTCCGTGGCGCTGCCAACGGATATGGCATACTGCCTGGAATATTTTTTGGCCATGTGATTCTCCAAGGTCTGGGTGTGTTCGCCCAGTATGGCCTTGCCGGATCTCCAGGCATGGTTGGCGGCCGCATATAATTCGGCATAAAAATTACTATATAGGCGTTCCAGCCCGTTAAATCGTATTTTGTAACCACTCATAATATTTTTTAATCCCTTGATCGAAACTGTGTTGGGGTTCGTATTTTAATAATTTTTTGGCCTGTGATATATCCAGTGTGCCTCTTTCGGGATAAAGGTTGTTCTGTCCCGTGTCCTTGATCTGACTGCGGCTGCCGGTCAATTTTATGATCTTCTCTGCTGCTTCTCCCAGGCTGGTGGCACTGCCCGCGGTAATGTTGAATATCTGATTGGCTGCTTTTTTCTCCAGGGCACATTTTACTATTCCGTCCGCTGTGTCTTCCACATAGGTAAAATCCACTCTGTTATTTGCATCGTGTACATTGATATCTCTATTGTTCATGGCAGCAGCGAAGAATTTACTCAATACTCTGTCCGGTATGTCGCCAGCACCATACACTCCGCTGGGCCTTGCTATCACATATTCCAATTCATGTGCTCGGCTAAATTGTTGCGTCAATCGCTCGCCTGCCAATTTGGCCTCTCCATAGATGTTGACGGGATCGACTGCGTGATCTTCTTTTGTGCCATCTGCAAAGTTTCCGTATATCATGCTGGACGAAACGTAAACAAATCTTTTCACACCCTGTTCCACGCAATCCTGCAGCATGCCTGTGGTTCCCACCACTATGTTCTCTACACCCATTTCAGGATGATCATTGACAATCTTGGCCCTAGGATAAGATGCTAAATGTATCACAATATCTTGTTTTTTTAACCACACACGATCTACCGGCATGATCACATTGCCAAATCTTTTATTGACCTTTTTCCAATTCCTCTGTCGCCATTGATATATCTTAGCTAGAGATTCTCTATCAATCACATCATAGGTTTCATTGGAATCTATTGTGGTGACTCTATGTCTCATCTGAGACAGTTTTTCCACAATCCAGCTACCTATGAAACCCTCACCTCCAGTTACCAATATCTTCAACATACTCTCACATTATACTTGGTTTGGAAGCGTTCTGCATCCTTGATGTCGTTGACAATGGGCTCGCCCTTGATGTTAAGAGACGTGTTCAGCAGCATGGGGCATCCGGTCTTGGCCTTCCATGTTTTTAACAGTTGGTAAAAGCCCGGATTATCGGTTTTATTCACTGTTTGCACACGGCTGGTGCCGTCATGATGCACAATGGCAGGAAAGTCTTTACCATGCTTACAAATGCCTATAAATTGCATATAAGGGGTGTTTACAACGCACTTAGGCAACTCAAAATACTCATTTAAATCCTCCTCTAGTATGGCCGGTGCAAATGGACGAAATTCCTGTCTTCGTTTGATGCGATTTACCAAATCTTTAATATCTGGTCCTCTGGGATCTGCCAGCAGTGATCTGTTACCCAGTGCCCTGGGTCCAAACTCCGCTCGGCCATTGGCCACACCCACCATGCGATTGGTTTCCAATTCTTTTATCAGGCTATCCACAGGATATTCGCCTTCTATGCGGTGTCCCAAAAAAGCGTGTCGCCAATGGATATGTCTTCGTTCAGCGGCCGCTATGCAACCAATGGAACTGCCAGCATCGCCTGGATTGGGCATAATCCATATGTTGTCAAATAATCCTAGATTGGCTAGTTTGCTATTGGCCACACAATTAAGAGCCACTCCTCCTCCATATACTAGATTTCTTTTGTTGCCGTATCGACTGACTGCTATTTGACCTGCAGGTATGCTTTGTCGAGTCTTACGCCATAATTTTTCCAATTCTTGTTCCGTGACTTTTTGTATGCTGGCTGCTAAATCCATAGGATCAGCTTCAGGTAGCCAATTGCCCAATCCTCTGTGCAGATTTTTCTTCAATGCAAAATCTCCATCTCTGTCCACGAGATCCCTGTAGATCTCAGCCACGTGCCTGGGTTCCCCATATGCTGCCATGCCCATCAGGATGTATTCTTCTTCGGCGGGTTTAAGCCCAACTCGCTGTGTGAATGCCGAATAGAGCACACCCAATGAATGAGGATATTTAATTTTATAACACAGTTCCAGTAGTTTGCCTTGAGCTTGCCATATTGAGGTTGTGTCCCATTCTCCTATGGCATCAACTGTCGGCACCATGGCATCATAGAACGGAGATGTGAAGAATCCCGCGGCAGCATGAGATTCGTGATGACCCACATATTGATCTATTCGTATTCCGAAAGCATCTAGATAATTTTGTGGTATATTTGTTCGTGAGAAGACCTCCGACCATTGTCCAGCATAGGCCTGTCGAGTCTTTTTTAATAACGGTCGCTCATAATAGATCACTCGATCCCATGGTCCGTATTCGCGAGCCTCGTTCACTATTTGCCAATTGAGATACGGATCGTTCTTGTCCTTGCTGTATCTCTCTGCATGTGCCGCCCATAGGATCTCTCCGTCTTCGACCACGGCCATGGCGGCGTCATGGTTAAGACAATTAATTCCCAGTGTCCTCATTTTATTTGTAGATGAAAGGATCTTTCTTTTTCAACTCTTTCAATCTCTTACGATATTGTAGCTCTAATCGTATTTTGTTAACTAAGTTCTTTATCCATTGTATCATGTTTTTTTGCCGATTATTTGTTATAACACTTTATAAATTTATCTTTCATTAATTTTGCAGCATCCGCATGAGCCTCGTCCAACGGGTGTGTGGTTCCTCTCGGGTAAGCATTCAACAATGCCCACTGATTAAATCCCATCTGTCTCTCTCCAAACACAAACCATTTATCAAAATCTATTTCATTATACAATCCATTTAGCAATGGGTCAACTTCATTTAAGGGTGTAAATTCGTCCCAAAATAAGGTATTGTCAGCGAGTGTGAAAAAATAAGATATTTTTTTCTTTTCCAATATATTTTGCAACCACACAATGCTCTTCCAACTGAGATAAGTTTCATGATATTGATTGGCAGCATACTTGTATAAAGCGTCCGCAAAAGCACTGACTCCTGTACTGTGCATGTTTTCTCTGCTCTCCTTCCATATTTCTAATTGTGGCTCACTGTTTGCTAATTTTTTATGTGCTTCTCCTTGATTATCAGATGTATCCCATGGGCTTATTGTTGCCCAGCGTGTTTTTTCCAGCAATGCGTTCCTGCGCATGGCCCAGTCGTATCTTGAGACAAAAGTCCACATCACTGACACAAAAATGTCTTCTTGTTTGTTGGTAGTTATGTATTCAAAAACTCGTCTAGCAATGCCTGCATTACCAGTTCCTGGATAGGCTACTGAAAAATAATTCGCATTAACCTCATTGGATAGCATCGCTGACCAGGTTTTGCTTGATGGTCGCTTGCCGTTTTGATCATCGGACAGCTCGTGTCCAAAAGTAAAACTGCAGCCCCCTGATAGAAAAATTTTACTCATATACCTTTAAAAAATTATTTAACTTTGGAAAAATCATAGCAAAATTTTCTTCTCTGTAGCTATCTGCCTGCAGTATCCTTTTTTTTCTTTGCTCATGTATTGCTTCAGAATATCGATCTGCACTGTTCATATAACCGACTATTGACTCTAATTCTTTTATATTTTTATATTTTTCTGTCACTATCTTTTTAAGTGCCATGGGTAGTGTTTGCACATTAAAATATTCAGGATCAAATAGAGTATTTACATATAGAAATTTAGGATTGAATTCTTTTACCCATTTCATTAAAGTTTCTAAATTTAATATATTAAAGATGTTAATTGTGGAACAGATTTGGAAATCAGTATTGCCTGTGAGTGTTGATCTTATATTGAATTCTTTCAAATTCTCTTTGACTTGTGACCACGTGGCAGGATGACGTTGATATTCAAATGCTGCTCCTGTGTCATCTATACTGAATGCAATTTCAACGTGCTTGAACTGGCTCCATAGCCAGAACACCCTGTAGTCTGGCAACTGCGTGCCATTGGTGTTGTAGTGTATGTCCTGATTCTTGGCATATCCCTGCTCCACGCAGTGCTCCAGTATGCGGAAATGATTTTCAATCATGAACGGCTCTCCACCCGTGAACTCAAAATATTCCACGTCCTTTAGCACGGGCTTGATGTCCTCGAAGAAGGCGGGGTTGCGCTTGGGCCATTGCCCCTCGTCCAGTTGCTTCTTGGCCAGCGGGTTTGGTCCATAGGCAATCTCCTCCTGCGCCCATTTTGAGCTGCTCCAGCTGCCGCATATGCGACATTT
>SXGQ01215545.1_pt1 | contig 10832 bp, 4 predicted proteins | sample 3178371 | NCBI WGS metagenome assembly SXGQ01 (sample SAMN11356859, study PRJNA531348) | freshwater metagenome | isolation source: freshwater sample F1-20 | place: China: Fuxian Lake, Yuxi | collected 2017-12-25 | reverse complement strand
GCGGTCGACGCCGTCCTCGACGCCGTGCCGGTGCCCTCGTCGGGCCTGCGCGGGGCGCCCTGACGGTCGGCTGCGAACGGTGGCCCTCCTCGACCCGGCGACCCTCGGGCGCCTCGAGCGGCTCCAGCTGGGCACCCGTCGGCGCCTCGCCGGGTCCATCGGCGGCGAGCACCGCTCCCCGAACCATGGGTCCACCCTCGACTTCGCCGACTTCCGGCCGTACCAACCCGGCGACGACTTCCGCCGCATCGACCACCTGGCCCTTGCCCGCCTCGACCGGCTACTGATCCGCCTGTACGAAGCCGAGGACGACCTGACCGTCCGCCTCCTCATCGACACGTCCGCGTCGATGAGCGGCGCGGTGCTGCACCAGGCGGCGCGGGCCGCAGCGGCGATCGGGTTCACGGCCCTCACCCGGCGCGATCGGGTGAGCGTCCACACGTTCCCGCTCGACGTCCCGGCGCCGACCTTCCGGGGCCGGCAGTCCACCGCTGCGCTGTTCCGCCACCTCGAGTCGCTCGAGGCGACCGGTGCCGGCGACTTCGTCGGCGCCGCCCGGCACCTGCTCGGCCGGCCCGGGCCCGCCGGGCTCACCGTGCTGCTCTCGGACCTGCTCACCCCGGACTGGGAACACGGCATCACCCGGCTCCCGGCCCGGGGTGCTGACCTGGTCGTCGTCCACGTGCTCGCCGCCGAGACCCTGCACCCACCCCTCGCCGGCGACCTCGAGCTCGTCGACCAGGAGACGGGCCAGACGGTGGCCGTGTCGATGTCGCCCGCCACCCGCCGCGACTACGAGACCCTGGCCAGGAGCTGGGCCGATGACGTCGCTCGACGTTGCCGTAGCGTCGGTGCCGCCTACGTGCGGGTCCTCGACACCGACGACCTCGAGACCCTGCTCGTCTCTGCCTGGCGCGACGCCGGGGTGCTCCGGTGAGCTTCGCCAACCCGGCAGCGCTCTGGCTCCTCGGCCTCGCCGCACCGGTCGTGCTGCTCCACGTCCTGCGCCCCCGCCGCGCCCGGCACGAGGTCCGCTCCGTGCTGCTGTGGCAGCAGGTGCCGTCGCCCGTCGCCGCGGCCACCCCATGGCAGCGGCTCGTGCCCAGCGCCCTGCTCCTCCTCCAGCTGCTCGCCGTCGTCCTCCTCGCCCTCGCCGCTGCCCGCCCCGTCATCGCCGAGGACACCCCACTCTCGGCGCACACGGTCTTCATCATCGACGCCTCCGCGTCCATGGGAGCCCGAGAGGGCACGGCCACCCGGACCGACCTCGCCGCCGACGCCGCGAGCGAGCTGTTCGACGAGCTGCCCGACGGCGGCCTCGCCAGCGTCGTCGAGGCCGGCACCACGGCCCGAGTCACCCTCAGCGCCAGCGCCGACCGGAGCGCCTTCGACGCCGCCCTGGCGCGGATCGAACCGAGCGAGGGGCGCGGCGACCTCATCGGTGCCTTCACGCTCGCCCGGAGCCTCGAGACCCCCGGCATCCCCATCGGGTTCGTGCTGCTCTCCGACGGCGGACTCGAACCCGCCGAGCAGCGCCAGGCTCCCGCCGGCACCCGCTACGAACCGGTCGGAGAGGAGCGGACCAACCGGGCCATCACCAGCCTCACCGTCGAACCGCGAGGCTCGGGTGTCCACGCTGTCGCCACGGTCACCCACACCGGCGGCGCAGCAGCCACCCAGACCCTGCGCCTCGACGTCGACGGCCGAACCGTCCACGCCGAGGCGGTGCGACTCGAACCCGACGACGTGGTCGAGGTCGCGGCCGACCTCCCCGCAGGGCGACGGATCGAAGCGTTCCTCGAAGGCGAGGACGCACTCGACCTCGACGACCACCGCTACGCCACCGCTCCCCCCGTCGAGGACCTCACCGTGGCCGTCATCGGAGCCGGTGACCCGTTCCTGGACATCCTCCTCGACGCCCTCCCCGGCGTGACCGCCACCAAAGTCGCATCCCCGGCCGCCGCCCCCGACGCCGACGTCTTCGTCTTCGACCGGGTCCCGGTGCCCGCCGACCTCGACGTTCCCTACTGGGCGATCGCCCCACCCGGTGGCACACCGGAAGTCACCGTCGCCGGCGACGTGGAACAGCCCGCCGTGACCCTCGTCGACAGCCGGGACCCGCTGCTCGCGGACCTCGACCTCACCGACCTGGCCGTGGCCACCAGCCAAGCGGTGCAGGCACCGCTCGCCACCGAGCTCGTCGGGGCCGAGGGCACACCGCTTCTCCTGCGGGGCGCCTCGTCGGTGCGGTTCGTGTACCAGACGTTCGCCATCGCCGAGTCCAACCTGCCTGTTCAGGTGTCGTTCCCGATCCTCGGCGACCGCATCCTGCGCGAGCTCGCCGGCCCTGGCTCCATCGGCGTTCCCGGCACCGTGGGCGACCGGCTGCCCCACGACGTCGACCGGGCCACGGTGCTCGAACGGCCCGGCGGCGCCCGCGTCGAGCGGCCCGTCGGCTCCGGTGCCGCCGTGGCCGACCGTGCCGGGTTCTGGGAGGTCACCGTCGGCGACGACGACCCTGTGCTCGTCGCCGTCAACCCGCCGCCCGAGGAATCCGCCCTGGCGGTGGCACCGTCGCTGGCCATCGCCGAAGCGGAGCGACCGCGTGGCGAGTCGATCATCGGCGGGGAGTCCACCCGCTCGCTCCTGCCCTGGGTCGTCCTGCCGTTGCTCCTCGTCGTTGCGATCGAGACGTGGCTCAGCCGCCGCCGCCTCGGCGTCCCACGCCGGCAATGGCACCTCGCCCTCGGCGCCCGGGCGGCCATCGCCGTGCTGGCGACGCTCGCTCTCGCCGACCTGGGCGTGCACCGCAGCACCGAACGGGTCGCCACGGTCTTCGTGCTCGACGCGTCGGACAGCCTCGGCCGAGGCGGTCAGGAGGACGCGCTCCAGTGGGTCCACGATGCGTTGCGCGGCCAGCCCGACGGTGACCTCGCCGGACTCGTCGTCTTCGGCGGCGACGCCCAGCTCGAGACCACCGTCCGCTCGGAGGTCCCGCTCGCCCGCCCGGCGGTGCGCGTCGACTCCAGCCGAACCGACCTGGCCGGCGCGCTGCGACTCGGCGCTGCGGTCCTGCCCACCGATGCCCGGCGCCGCATCGTCGTCGTGTCGGACGGTCGCAGCACGCAGGGCGACACGGCTGCCGAAGCCGAGCGCCTCGCCGATGCCGGCATCGCCGTGGACTTCCATGCCGTCGGCCGGTCCGGTGGTCGAGACGTCGCCATCGCGGCCCTCCAGCTCCCGGGCCGGGTCCGAGAGGGCGAGCAGATCACAATCACCGGCACCATCGACTCGACCGAGGCCACGACGGCCCGCATCGACCTGCTGCGGGAGGGCACCCGCATCGACAGCCGCACCGTGGAGCTCGCCGCCGGGCCCAACGAGGTGACCTTCACCGACACCGCACAGGGCAGCGGCGTCGCCCGCTACCAGCTCCGCACCAGCAGCGGCGGAGACACCATCGCCCAGAACGACGTCGCCTTCGGCGCCGCCCAGATCGAGGGACCCGCCACCGTCCTCGTCGTCGAAGGTCGCGACGGCAACGGCGCCACGCTCACCGCCGCCCTGCGGGCCGCCGGCATCGACGTCCAGACGACACCGGTCACCGACATCCCCCCGGTCGACGAGCTGGCCGGCATCTCCTCCACCGTGCTCGTCGACGTCGACGCCCGCACCCTGGCGCCCGAGCACCTCGCCGCCCTCACCGCCGCCACCCGCGACCTCGGGCGTGGGCTGGTGACGATCGGCGGAACCCAAAGCTACGGGCTCGGCGGCTACCGCGGCACCGACCTCGAGGCACTCCTGCCCGTCGAGTCCGAGATCCTCGACCCGAAGCGCCGCCAGACCGTCGCCGAGGTCCTCGCCATCGACACCAGCGGCTCCATGGGCGCCTGCCACTGCGCCGAGGGCAACAACGGCGTCGTCGACGGCAACTCCATGGAGGGCGGCGTCAACAAGACCGACATCAGCCGAGCCGGCGCCGCTCGCGCCATCCAGTCCCTGTCCGAACTGGACGAAGTCGGCGTCCTCGCGGTCGACACCCGGGAGCGCTGGCTCATCGACCTCCAGCAGCTCCCCGCCCAAGACGTCGTCACCTCCGGGCTCCGCAAGCTCGTGCCGAGCGGGGACACCACCGACCTCAGCCGGTCCCTCAGCACTTCAGCCGAAGCCCTGCGCGACTCCAACGCCGCGCTCAAGCACATCATCCTGTTCACCGACGGCTTCACCGACCCGGCCGAGCTCGAAGGACTGGAGGCCGACGCCGCCGAGCTGCTCGAGGAGGGCATCACCGTCTCCGTCGTCGCCACCGGCGAAGGCGCATCCACCGAGCTCGGCGCGATCGCCGAAGCCGGAGGCGGGCGCTTCTACCCCGGACGAGACCTGCAGGAAGTCCCCGACATCATCGCCGACGAGGCGATCCTGGCCTCCCGCGACTTCCTCCAGGAAGGACGCTTCGTCCCCCAGGTCACCTCGAACGCCGACCCGGTCGCCGGGCTCACCGAAGCTCCTCCCGTCCTCGGCTACGTCGCCACCACCGCCCGGCCCCTGGCCACCACCCACCTCCGGGTGGGCGAGGACGGCGACCCCCTACTCGCCTCGTGGCAGGTCGGGCTCGGACGGGTGACGTCCTGGACGAGCGACCTCGACCGCTGGGGGCAGCTGTGGTCCAGCTGGTCCGGCTTCGTCGACCACTGGGCCGGCGTCGTGAAGGACACCTACCCGACCGGCGAGCAGGCCGGCCTGATCCGGGCCCGGGTCACCGGTGACGTGCTCCGAATCGACGTCGAGGGCGCCGAGGACTTCCCCGGCGGGGCGACCGGCACGGCCCGGGTCGTGCGCCCCGACGGCGAGGTGGACGAGGTGCGACTCACCCGCAGCGCCGGCGACCGCTTCACCGGCGAGATCGAGGTCTCCGCCGCCGGCAGCTACGCCGTCGGCGCCACGGTTGGCACCGGCGACACCGTGTCCGTGGCCGGCACCACGCTGGCCACCCGCAGCTACAGCGCCGAGTACGTGCCCGGCGACATCGAGCTCGGCGCCCTCGAGACCATCGCCGCCCGGACCGGCGGGCGGGGCGCCATCGAACCCACCGCCGCCTTCGACCCGGCCGACCTCGTTGCCGGACAGCGACGCATCGCCCTCACCGGCTGGCTTCTGCTCGCCGCCGCCCTGCTCTGGCCCCTCGCCGTCGCTGGTTCCCGCCTCGCGCTCGGAACCACGACAGTCGCCGCCTCGGCCCGCACGGCCGGTGCGACCATCACCCGCCGGCTGCGGGCGGCGCTGCCCGACCCGCCTGGTCGATCGGCGCCCCATCCGGCAAGGCCGAGGGCCGGCGACGCTCCACCGGCCGCCACCCCGCCCGCACCGGGTCCGCAGGCACCGCCACCTGCGACGGACCCTGAGCCGGAGCCGGAACGACCCCAGTCGACCCTCGGATCGCTCCTCGACGCCAAGCGGGCGCGTCGCGACGACGGCTGATCCGGACGCTGAGCAGCCCGCCGAGCACGGTCACGAGCCCGCCCCACCACACCAGCTGCTGCAACGGGGACACCGTCACCGTGACGATGGCGCGGTCGTCGCTCGCATCTCGCAGGATCACTTGCACGTCCACCGCCGGCGTTGAGCGCAGGGTCGACTCGGCAAGTAGCACGCCACGGTCGGGATGGGCCACCACGGCGGGCGTGCGGGCGTGTCCGTCGATGCGCACGTCAGCGACCACCGCCGTCGACGTCGACGTCGGCCCCGCCTCGGTCCTGATGCCCTCCAGGAGCACCTCGTGTCCCGCCACGTCGACGACCTCACCGACCGCGATCGGCACCGTCACCTGTTCACCAGTTGCCGTCCCCGCAACCCCGAGGAGCAACAGCGCGGCGCCCGCGTGCGCCAGCTCCGCAGCACGCCGGCCGCGCACCAACGTGCGAACACTGACCACCAGGGCCACTGTCGCCGCTGCCCCGAGCGCGATCGCCGCCAGCTCCCGCCACCCGAGCGCCCACAGCCCCACCCCGGCTGCCACCGCGGCCGCCGCCACCCGCAGCGACGGGACACGACCACGGCTGACCTGGACCACCAGGCCGACCAGGACGATCGGGGCCAGCGCCCCGTTGAAGAACCCCGGGGCGATGGCGAGGCGATCGCCGCCGAACCAGCCCAGCAGCACAGGGTACAACGTGCCGACCAGGACCACCGCAAGGCCTGCGCCCAGCACCACGCACGCCGCCAACCTCCCCCGTGTCGGTGCACCGGCACCAGCGTCCGGCCGAGCGGCCCGACGGATCGAGACCACCGTCGCCACGGCGGCAGCAACCGTCAGCAACGTCAGGGCCCGGCCGATGGAACGAGCCTCGGCGAAGGCATGGACAGACGATGTCGCCCCGGAGCGCGTAAGCGCCGAGCCGAGCAAGGCCAGCAAGAACGGGAGCGCCACGGCGGCTCTGCCCCACCCCGATTCACTGCGGCGGCCGACGTGCAGCCCAACGGTCACCGCCAGCCACGGCAGCAGGGCGGCGTTCTCGACCGGATCCCACGCCCAGTACCCGCCCCACCCCAGCTCCGCGTACGCCCAGTGCGCGCCGAGGACCATGCCGAGACCGAGCAACGCCCACGAGCACACCAGCCATGGCTGGATCCGGGACCACCGGAACCGCTCCTTCCCCACCGCCGGCAGCCCGAGAGCGAGCGCGGCCGGGACGATCAAGACCGCCAGGCCGGCGTAGACCATGGGCGGGTGCACCCGCATCGCCCAGTGCTCGAGGATCGGGGTCAGGCCCACCCCGTCCAGCGCCGGGATCTCCAACCGGGCAAACGGGTCTGCCAGCCACTGCGTGATGGCCGCCAGGGTGGCGACGACCGCACCGGTCACCGCCACCGACCCCAGGGGTGGCCGGCGACCCAGTCCGACGACGGCGAACACCGCCGTCATGGTCGTGAACAGCAGCAGCGACCCGGCCATGCCGCCCCACAGGCCCATCACGCGGTCGTACGTCCCGAGCGCCTCCCGGCTGTGGTCCGCCACGGCGACGAACGAGTGATCACCGATCGCGAAGGCCCGAGCGAGGATGCCCAGGGCTGTGACCAGCGACGCGGCGGCAACCCAGGACGACCACACCGCGGCCCGTGCGCGCCGGCCGGTGCGCACGGCGACGAGTCCCAGCAGCGCAGCCATGGCTGCAGCACCGAATCCAGTGGAGACCAGGGCCCCACCGACGTCGCCCACGGCCGAACGGTACATGGCTCATCTGCCTCAGGACCCGCTTGCGTCGCCGCAGATGCTTCGCCACTCCAGTCGGTGGGGTCCGCGCTGCGCAGAGCTTCTGCAACAGAAGGTTCCGTCGTCGCGCTCCTGTCGGGAACCCTCGAATCGCTGGCGGCTACGGAGCGTGGCAGTTGACGCAGTACCTCGCGATGGCGATCGCCAGATAGCTGCGACAACGGCGGCAACGGAGACCGCTCCAACCACCACCGAGGATCGGGACTTATCCGGCGCGAGCAAATGGCCACTCAAGAAGGAGGTACGGCTCCCGCCCGGGATCGTCCTTGACGAGGCGTGTCGGAACGAAACCGACCTTCTTCCAGAAGTTGACGCCCCGGACGTTGCTCAGGTCGGGGTCCACGGTGAAGCGGTCCCAGCCCAGCTCCGACTGAACGAACTCGGCCAGGGTCCTCACGACTGCCGTACCGAGACGTCCTCCCCTTGCTTCCGGCAGCAGCGAGAGGTCCATGCCGCCACCCGCACCGTCGTCCGCCTTGTGGTACTGGACGAATCCGATGTCTCGGCCCTCGTGCTGCACGATGAAGCACTCCACCTCTGGCGACCGTCCGCCGAGGTACCTCACCCGGATGTCGGCTGCTGCCATGGGATGACCGTCCCAGATGTCGTAGACGGCCGGGTTGCTGAAGAAGCTGAGGAGGAAAGAGAAATCGGCGGACGTGGTTCGACGGAGCAGGACCCCGTCGCCTGCGATGGTCGGCACAGCCACGACAACCAGAATGCCGCGTCACCGCGAACGAGCGCCCGAACTGGATGATCGGTGCGCCTCGCTCTGGGTCGAGACGCTGGTAGCCGGCCGACGAGTAGCGGCACTTCTACGCGCCTTAGACCCGGGACTGGTCGGCACCCTCGGGAAGCCTCGGAGAGGCACGTCCTGCGGAACTCCGCCAGGCCCGTCGCCGAGGCCATGGGTCGGTCTGAACGAGGGCGCCTCGGGTGCGCTGGCGAGGGCGACGGAGAGGTCGGCGCCGTCGTGTCGGGGCCCACCGTGACCGGCGACCCGCGTCAACCCGGTTCACGCAGATCAGCGAGGTCGCATGGCGAACAGGAGTATCTGGACACTTGCCCTCGACAAACATACTGTGTGTATGTGGCGAGAACGTCGAACGTCGAACGTCGAGCGCTCGAGAGCGACCTCCGCTGCGCTGGTTTCTGCAGCGAGGGAGATCGTCGAGCAGCGTGGCTACGCCGCAGCATCAACTGAGGAAATCGTGGCGAAGGCGGGCGTCACCCGGGGGGCCCTCTACCACCACTTCGCCGACAAGCAGGAGTTGCTGCGGGCGGTCGTCGTCCAGATCCAGGAAGAGCTGCTGACGTCCGTGATCGAGGCTGCCGGGTCAACCGACGATCCATGGGAGCAGTTCGTTGCCGGATGGTTCGCCATCCTCGACGCTGCGGACCAGCCCGGGCTCCGGGTCCTCATGGTCGAAGCGCCGCCCGTGCTTGGGACGGAGACCTGGGTGGAGATCGATGACGAGTACTGCTTCCTCCCTGCGGTCGCCGGCGTTCGCCTGCTGATCGAGCACGGTGTCGTGGCCCCCCAGCCGCCTGAACCGTTGGCACGGGTGCTGTTGACGTCATCGAACGCCCTCGCCACCTACATCGCCACCTCGGGCGATCCGTCTGCGGCACGTGATGAGGTCGAGCCCGTGTGGCGGCGGATGCTCGAGTCGGTAAGGGCGGACCACGGCCCGGCCGGAAGCGGGCAGCGTTGACGTCCCGCGCACGGCTTCTGCTCGGCACCCTCGGCCTGGTGGCCACCCAGATCGGGCACCTGCTCGACGTACTGCGCTTCGCCGACGACGCCAGCTTCCCAGGGGTGCTCGCTGACCCGTTGGCAGCTGTCGGTATCGGTCTCGCCGGTGCAGCCCTCGTGCTCCTCCTTGCCAGGCGACGCTCGGGACCGACGATGGCGATCGCGGCGTCGGTGGTCGTGGGCGGCGGGTTCGTGGTCCACCACGGCATCCCCGTCGAGCTCGGTGTCAACAACCCCTATTGGACCCTCGACGGAAGCCGGGCCGACGGCATCCAGTGGGCAACCGTGGTAGCGATCGTCGCCCTCTCGGCATGGACCGGTCTGACGGCGTGGCGAATGGGGTTTCCGGGCGCCGCCGACGTCGAGAACCACGCCGGCTGGGCTGCCCTCGTACGGGAGCGGGTCGCGCTGCTGCGGCTGCTGTCGGTCGTCGAGCGACTGCCCCTCACGGGGATCACCTTGATGATGCTCGCCGCATCGCTCCTGCCAGCGGCGACAGCGTTGGCGGTCGCATGGCTGGTCAGTCGCGCCGTAGCCGCCATGGGCGCCACCACCGGCCTCGCTGTCGTCACCCTGCCTCTTGTCGCAGTGGGCCTGGTCCTGGCCGCCGACCAGCTCGCCCAGACGATCCTGGCGCCGCTGCGTGAATGGGCGGCGACCCGGGTGAACGGGGAGGTGCGACGATGGGTGCGACAGGTCGTCTCCGCCCGCCCCACCATCGACCACCTCGAGTCGCAAGTGGTGCGGGACGCCGCGACGCTTCCGGTCGACAACGCCTACCTCTTCAACCTCGGTGCTGGCGCCGAGGGCCAGCTGTGGCTCATGACGCGCTTCGTCGGCGCCGGTGCCGCCACGCTGGTGGTCGCCCAGCATTCGCTGCTTGCAGCGATGGCCGCCTTCGTCGGCATCGTCTGGCAGCGTTCGGCGCTGCGCCGCCACTACGCCAAGTCCATCGCGACGGCGATGACGGGCACCGCCACCGATGGTCGCGCCGCCTCCTACTGGTCGGACGTCGCCGGCACGTCGGTCGGCGCCAAGGAGCTGCGCCTGTTCGGCTTCGGCGCCTTCGCCACCGACCGCTTCTTCTCCCACGGGTCGATCCCGGTGCGCGAGCTGAGCCGCGTGATCCTCGGCGCCTTCCGCCTCCATTGGGTGGTGTTCGCCCTGAACGCACTGGCCGCCCTCGTGCCGTTCCTCGTGCTCGGCCGCCTCGGCGCCCAAGGCGCGCTCTCCGCTGCCGAGCTGGCCGCTGGCCTCGGCGGAGTCGTGGCCATCTCCCGGGTGGTCGGACCGATGGGCTGGGAGGCGTACTCCATCGAGGCGTCGGTCCCGCAGATGGCCGCCGTCGAGCGTCTCCGGCAGTTCCAGACGGAAGAGGCCACTGCCGCTGCCAAACGGATCCCGGCCCCCGACCTCGCCCGGGTGCCGAGCATCGTGTTCGACGGCGTCGCCTTCCGCTACGACGGCACCGACCGAGACGTCCTGCGGGGGCTCGACCTCGAGCTGCGCCCCGGGGAATCGGTCGCCCTCGTCGGGAGCAACGGCGCTGGCAAAACCACGCTGCTCAAGCTGCTGGCCGGCTTCTACCGCCCGACCGAAGGTCGCATCCTCGTCGACGGCTACGACCTCACCGGTCTCGACCCGGCGTGGTGGCGGACCCGACTGTCGGTCATCTTCCAGGAGTTCGTGCACTTCGAGCTCACGGCGTTCGAGAACGTCGCCCTCGCCGACCTCGACCATCCCGAGGCGCGCGCCCACGCCCAGGCGGCGGCCCAAGCCGCCGGGGCCGCCGACCTCATCGCCGGT
>SXGQ01717181.1_pt1 | contig 10833 bp, 6 predicted proteins | sample 3178371 | NCBI WGS metagenome assembly SXGQ01 (sample SAMN11356859, study PRJNA531348) | freshwater metagenome | isolation source: freshwater sample F1-20 | place: China: Fuxian Lake, Yuxi | collected 2017-12-25 | reverse complement strand
GACGGCAATAATTGCCAGGATCAGAAGACGAGCCAGTGCCTGCATGAGCAGCCGGAGAGCCCGCACGAGCGAAAGTTGAAGGAAATGGCGTGCCCTTTGGGGTTTGCAGCATGCCTGCGGCGAGTCTGGCAGCCGCTGGGGTGGTCGGGTGGGCCGCAATTGTCAGAGTTTTCTCAGCGTGGCGGCGAATCAGGGAAAATTTCTTACTGGCAGCAGCGACTGATGGCGGCCGCTGCACCTGGATTCGTTGATCCGCCGACGTGTCAGAGTGACGAAGTGGGCTTTACAAACTGTTCAGTTGGCGAATCGAGAACGTGGTCGCCGGAAGACGTTTGGTGCCAGTTGACATCGGATGCCGTTGAGTCTCATCAATTCACTTCAACACGCGCCCACCGCAGCATCCGACACTGCCCGTCTGTGACCTTACGTATGCGTCGGCTGCACGCGACGACGACGCCAGCGACGCAGTCCGGCGATCGCAGCACTCGCTGCAACAAGTGCTGCTGTCCCCGGTTCCGGAACCGGAAGAACCTCGCCGGTAAACCTGCCAAACTCTGCAGTGTCAATCGCAGATGCGGCACTGCCGGTACTTCTGCTCAATGTCACCACCGTAAATGGGATCGTGGAACCGGCATTCGTGGCAACTATGTATGGCTGGGGCGGAAGACTGCCGATTGGTGTCTGTCGCGGCACGGAGACTTCCGGCAGAGTATTTCCGCATGTTTCATAAAAAACACGATGTGTCCATCGTGTTCAAATTGCCTGACGCGGAGTGAAATGATCCGCAGACACAGTGAGAACAATCGGAAACACTCGACAGAAACAGGACTGCTGCCGGAAAGGTGGTCTGCAACAGAGTGTCAGCCGACACACCGTTATGCCTGGATTCAATTCGCTGCAGCACGCACACGCCGCAGGACCAGAAACATCCCGTCCGTTTCGTCCGGCAGCAGCTCCCACGTCGCCGGTTCTTCACGCAGCTCCCGGATGTCCTGCGGTCGACGAATCGTGCTGTAACGATGCCCCGTGTCGATGATGATATAATCCGTGTCCGCCGGGACACCGGGGCGATAATTGTTTACAGCACGCAGATAGTCGCTGTAGTCATATGACCGTTCATAGTGCGTAAGTCGCGTGTGCACATAGTCGGTGGAGGCGACTCGGGCGGTCGGAGGAATCCGCGCCAGCACCCGCTGCAGTTTTTCTGCGCGCTCATTCGGCTGGTACAGTCTGGCCCGGCCCCAGTCGGCCTGTTTCGACCAGAAAGCCGCCCCGCATGGCAGCAGTGAGCCACTGACGGCTGTGAGCGCCGCACACACACAGGCCAGTCTTGCTCGGTCTGCCGGGGACTGCGGCAGACCTGCCCGCTCAGCCAGCGTTCTGCGGCGGTCACCGCTCACCCGCTCCTGCAGACCGGCCGCTGCCGCCCAGAAAATCACGGGCAGCAGCGGTGCATGAAAGTGATGGTAGGGCACCGGAGGCAGCTCCACGGCCTGCCCGGCAGCACCGGCCCCATTGCCCAGCTGGATCAGACTGAGCATGGCAAAAGTTGCCCCGCCCGCCAGCAGCAACAGCGGCCGCCGCAGGGGCAGCAGCGCCAGCGGAACACTCAGCACCACCACATACAGCAGCGTCCGCTGGCTGAACAGAATCGCAGCCACCTTTGCCGGCTGCGTCAGCGCCGTCTTCAGCAGATCACCCGGACTGCTGCCGAGATCGCCAAAGTAACGACTGTAATGCACCACTTCCCCGCCACGAAACGCCGGAATCACCACCAGCACCGCCAGCAGCACCCACGCCGCTGAAGCCACCGCCAGACCCGCTGACCAGCGGGCGATCGCACGCTGATCAAGTTCCGCAGTCCGCCAGCGCAGCACCCACAGCACCAGCCCAATGCCACCTGTGATCAGCGCAAAATCTTCCTGAGTCAGCAGCGCGATCAAAAAGCACACACCCGCCGACTTCAAACGCCGACGCTCGGCCAGATCTATCCCCCAAAACAAGGCCGGCAAACCGTAACAGGAGGGCCTTAACGTCTTCAGATCAATCGCAATGTCCAGATAATGCATGGGAAAATACAGCAGCCATGCCAAGGCCAGCCACAGCGCCGCCTGCGAACTGCCCGACCACCTCCGCGCCATGCTGAAAATCGGCACCACACAGATCGCCAGACAGGCCGTCGACAGCCACTCCAGCAGCAGATAGTGCGGCCACAGCATGTGCAGAGGCAACAGCAGCAAATGCACCACCTGAATGTGCTCACCCAGAAATAAACCCTGGTCCAGATAACTGCGAAAACCCTTGCCATGCCAGGTATTCCACAGATGCTCCTCATACATCGCCGAATCACCGTGCGGCACCAGCAGATTGTCGTACAGGCTGCGATTCAGCAGAAATGAAGCTGACTGCCACAGCACTGCTGCCAGCAATACCACCAGCAGCGAACGCCGGCTGCCCGCGACCACCGTCGCAGGCCCCCCCGTACCCGCCACCGCTGCCCCGCCTCGCTCCGCCGGAACAGGCAGCGCATTCCACAGCAGAGCCAGCAGCAGCGCCATGCTGAAGGCTGCCGTCGTGCACAAAAATTGAGTGAAATTTACCCCCAGGAACAGCGGTGACACCAGCCACAGCAGCAGCCACACACCAGCAAAGATCACGCACGGCAATGTCCGCCGGGACAGTTCGGCAACTCCGGCCCCCGCCTGACTGGTGCGCTGCATTACAGCCGCCATCACCAGAGGCAGTCCAACCGCCAGCAGCAGACCCGCAAACGAAGGCTCACTGTGCCGCCGGTCCGCCGCATCCGTCCGCAACTGACCACCGGTCCAGTGCAGCAGTCCGGCCTGGATATCGTTGGGCCACAGTTGCCGCCAGCAGTTCGGATCACTGAGGATGATCCACAGCATCAGCGCCGCCAGCACCGACACCGCAGCCAGCCTGAACAGTGGCAGCAGCAGCGACGGTCGCTTCACTGGTGGCGTGCGAGTCACATCAGGCCTTCAGCAGTTCCGCAGGGACCTCACCGGCCGGGACCAGATGAGTCGGACGACCCGCCAGATCCATAATCACGTCGTCCGTCCGCAGACCCATCGCGTGATACACAATCGCACAAAAATCCTCCACACTGACAGGCTTCGATACCGGATACTCAGCCTTGTCATTCGTGGCCCCGATCACCTGACCATGCCGGAAACCGCCACCTGCCAGCAGAATGCTCTGGGCCTGCGGCCAGTGGTCCCGACCGGCATTCGCGTTGATTCGCGGCGTGTGCCCGAATTCACCAGCCACCACCACCAATGTATCGTCCAGCATGCCACGCTCAGCCAGATCCTGAATCAGCACACCCACCGCCCGGTCATGTCGCGGCAGCTTGTCCTTCAAGGCCGGTTCGATACTGCCGTGATCGTCGAAATAGCCGGTGTTGAGCGAGACATACCGGACGCCCGCTTCCACCAGCCGGCGAGCCAGCAGAGCCTGCTCGCCCCAGCCCGTCCCATAACGCGCCCGCAGCTCAGGCGATTCTTCACTGGTGTCAAACGCCTTCCGCACTCGACCGGACAACACCAGATCCATCGCCTGCTGATCCATCGCATCCAGCTGATCAAACACCCGACTGCTGTCCACCCGGCGACGCAGACCGTCCAGCTGGCGGCTGAGCGACACGCGGTCCATCAGCCGGGATTCCGACAATCCTTCCGTCAGCGCAAAACTGCGGTAGTCACCCGTGGGCAACTGACCTGCCTCGTTGCCGTAACTGAAATCGCCGTAACGGAAGGGATTGTGATTGACGCCCAGCCACGCCGCACCGTGAAATCCAAAACCGCCGTCATTCATGTTGACACTGGCCAGAGAACCCGGCTGAGTCGGGCCCAGCAGATGCGAAGCCACCGCCCCCATGGACGGATAACGCGGCATCCGGTCCGCTCCCGTGGCTCCCGTCCGCCCCGTCAGCATCCAGTGCGCCGCTGCCCAATGGTCCCCGTTGCCATGCGAAAAACTGCGGATCACACTGCAGTGATGCATCACTTTGGCATGCTCAGGCAGCAGCTCGCAGACGTCCAGACCCGGCAGGCTGGAAGCCACCGGGCGAAACGGACCACGGTATTCCGCCGGAGCCTGCGGTTTCATGTCGTACATGTCCAGCTGCGATGGACCACCGTGCATCCAGACCAGAATGACGGATTTTTTGGACCGCGCCGCCGGGTGCGTAAACGCCGACTGTTCCGCCTTCAGCAACCCCGGCAGCGACAACCCGAATACCGACAGTGCACCCACCTGCAGCATCCGCCGACGCGACTGACGATCACAGAAATGCTGAGCACTGCTGGCGGGGCTGAGTATGTTAAGCACGGCGGGAAATTCCGAAAGCTGTGCCACACGGCAGACAGCCGGGGTGGCAGGAGTAGGCGGGCGGGATATCTCTGTCTTCGGGTTGCAAACCACCTCGAATCTACCCGAAGTTCACGGCGCTGGCAAATCCGGAATCCCGTGACGGATTCAGGATCCGAGGAATTTGCCGAAGTCGCCTGAACCGATGTGACTGGTGACCACAATTCACCCGGTTTTCGCCGCTCCGGACCAACCTGACTCTGGCATCGTCGGAAATACACCGTTATTCTGAACAGCTGCCTGCCCGTTTCCGCCCCACGATTACCCCTCCGGCTGCTCCAAAACTCCACGAACCCGCATTTGCACTCCGCTCCGTTCACCTCACGCATACCGCCCGCCAGGAATCCGGACCATGACTGCTGCCAGCACCCGTGGATTGTTCTCCAGCCACTTTGGCCCCGGTCAGCGTCCGCTGTTTCAGGCGGGACGCCGCGGCTGGCTGCTGCAGACCGGGCTGACGGGCCTCGCCGGAATTTCTCTGCCGCAGCTGCTGCAGGCTCGGCAGGCCGCCGGGCAGTCCGCCAAACCCGTCAAAAGCGTGATTCAGATCTGGCTGTCCGGCGGGCCCAGTCAGATTGACATGTGGGATATGAAGCCCGACATGTCTCCGGAAATCCGCGGTCCGTTCCAGCCGATTTCCACCGCCGTCCCGGGAGTGCAGATTTGCGAACACCTGCCGCTGCAGGCAGCCATGATGGATCGGTTTGTGCTGGTGCGTTCCATGGACGCCAGTTCCAGCAATCACACGCCCATCACGTTCCAGGCCGGCAATCCGAAGGCGCAGCGGACCGAGATTGGGCGGCAGGGCGGCGGTTATCCGTCGATGGGTTCGGCAGCCGCCAGATTCTGCGGCGCCAATCAGCCGGGCATGCCGGCGTATGTGGCACTGGCCGACAGCATGGTGTCGGATATTTACGGGGCGGGCGATCTGGGACAGGCCTGGGAACCGCTGGACGGCATGAAGATCAACGGCCGGTTTTCGCTGCCGAAAGGGATTGAGGTTCCGCGGCTGCAGGACCGGGACGGACTGCGTCGGCAGCTGGATCGGTTTCGTCGGCAGATGGATGGTTCCGCGGCACTGCAGCAGCAGGATCGGTACGTCCAGGAAGCGTTTGATCTGGTACTGGGCGGAGCAGCTCAGCAGGCCTTTGATCTCAGCCGCGAACCGGACTCTGTGCGGGACCGCTATGGCCGGGATTCGCTGGGTGAAAAGGCCCTGCTGGCGCGGCGGCTGGTGGAGGCAGGAGTCACCTTTGTGACGCTGAGCGACGCATGGGGACACTGGGACCATCACGGCGATGAAGTGCGCTGGGGCGGCATTGTCCGCGGACTGACTCCGATGCTGCCGGTGCTGGACCGCGGAGTGACCGCGCTGATCACGGATCTGGAACAGCGGGGGTTGCTGGACTCCACCCTCGTCCTCATTCTGGGCGAATTCGGACGCAGTCCCGTGATGACGAAGACGGCCGGCCGGGATCACTGGCCCGCCGTCATGTCCTTCCTGATAGCCGGGGGCGGGATGCAGGGCGGGCAGGTGATTGGAGCCACGGATCGGCGGGGCGGAGCCATTCAGGAAACGCCGCTCGGTCCGGGGGATCTGGCGGCCACGGTGTTTCAGCATCTGGGAATTCCGGCAGACGCGCACTGGACCAATCCCGCTGGTCGTCCGATTCCGCTGGTGGATCAGGGGCGTCCGATCGTTCCGCTGGGCTGATTTTCTCAGGGACGTGAAACTCCCGGGTGGCAGCGGCAGAAACTGCGGGATTTGGGGATGTTTGGACTGGATCAGGACTTCCGGCGATAGCGACTGCCCGGGCCCGGCGAAATTTCCCCGGAACCCCGCCCCCGGTGTTCTCGGGTCACCGCTGGACTTGACGACAAAGACCGTTTACAATTCGGAGTTCCCCCGCACGGCAGGTTTCCTTACAAGAAATGCTCTTGTTCTGCAGTGTGGACACACGTTTACCCCGTTGAAGCCTGACGTGGTGGCCCTGCTGATTGTGCGTGTCTGAGCTGCGTGTCTGCACTGCGGTCTCGGATCTGTGCGACTGGTGTGGTTTCCAGTGGTTTGTGGCCGGCGGGACGAATGGCAACTGGCATGGTCGATCGCAACCTTTTACGTGAATTCAACATTGACGAGTCGGAACTGGATGCGGTGATTTCCGCGTCGTTCCCGAACTTTACCGAAGAGGAGTTCTACCATCAGGAAGCTCAGGCGTACGACCTGAACCAGATCCTGACGGGTACGATCGTCCGCGTCGACAACGAGGAAGTCGTTGTTGACATTGGTTACAAAAGCGAAGGGGTGGTGCAGCGGGACGAGTGGGATCCGGCCGAGCCACCTCCGGAAGTTGGCCAGCAGATTGAAGTCGAGCTGGAAGAATTTGAAGACTCAATCGGCCTGATCGTGCTTTCCAAGCGCAAGGCGGACCGTCGTCGCGAGTGGGAAAAGATCATCAGCACTCACCAGGAAGGCGACATTGTTCGCGGCCAGGTGATTCGCAAGATCAAGGGTGGTTTGCTGCTGAATATCGGCGTGAACGTGTTTCTGCCGGCCAGCCAGGTGGACATTCGCCGTCCGAACGACATTGCGGAATACATTGGTTCCGAAATCGAGTGCATGATTCTGAAGATCGACGAAGCGCGCCGCAACATTGTGGTCAGCCGTCGCCGTCTGATCGAAGAAGAGCGCGAGAAGATGAAGAAGTCGCTGCTCTCGAACCTGCAGATCGGGCAGGTCCGCAAGGGCACGGTCAAGAACATCGCGGACTTCGGCGCGTTTGTGGACCTGGGTGGTATCGACGGGTTGCTGCACATTACGGACATGAGCTGGGGCCGTATCAGCCATCCGACCGAGATGGTCCGGATCGACGACGAAATCGAAGTCATGATCCTGAACATCGACTACGACAAGGAAAAGATTGCTCTGGGTCTGAAGCAGAAGTCACCCAGCCCGTGGGCCAACATCAGCACCAAGTACCCGGTGGGATCCCGAGTGCAGGGCGAGGTGGTCAACGTGCTGTCTTACGGTGCCTTCGTGAAGCTGGAAGACGGCATTGAAGGCCTCGTGCACATCAGCGAAATGTCCTGGACTCGTCGCGTCAATCATCCCAGCGAGCTGGTGGCGATCGGCGACAAGGTCGAGGTCATGGTGCTGGGCATCAACGAAGACAAGCAGGAAATTTCACTGGGCATGAAGCAGACTCAGCCCAATCCCTGGGACGACGTCAGCAAGCGTTACCCGGTGGGTGCGATTGTCAAGGGCACGGTCCGCAACCTCACCAACTACGGCGCCTTTGTGGAGCTGCAGGAAGGTGTGGACGGTCTGCTGCACATCAGCGACATGTCCTGGACTCGCAAGGTTTCGCATGCCAACGAAATCCTGAAGAAGGGCGATCCGATCGAGTGTCAGATTCTGTCGGTGGACGAAGACCGCCGCCGCATCGCCCTCGGTCTGAAGCAGCTCAGCGAAGACCCCTGGGAAACTCGGATTCCCCAGAAGTACGCTCCGGGCAGCACGGTTTCCGGCAAGGTCACGAAGATCACCAACTTTGGTGTGTTCGTGCAGCTGGAAGACGATCTGGAAGGTCTGCTGCACGTGTCGGAACTGGCGGATCACAAGGTTGAGCATCCGGAGAGCCTGGTGAACGTGGGCCAGGAACTGGAAGTTCGAGTCCTTCGAGTGGACACGGCGGAGCGCAAGATTGGGCTCAGCCGCAAGACCGAGGTGAAGGAAGCCGAGGCACCGGCTGCCGGCGATGCAGCCGCCGCGCCGACCTCAGCCGCCGCCGCCCCCGCTCGTCCTCGCGAAGAGCTCAAGGGTGGCACCGGCGGCGGATCCGGTCCGCTGTTCACTCTGGGCAGTGGCGAATGACACCACACGTCGGCCGCAACCGACCGTTGTGAAACCCGAAGGGGGCTGCAAACAGCAGCCCCCTTTTGTTTTGCCCCTCCCCTCGCCCCCGAAACGGGGGAGAAGGGTCGGGGGTGAGGGGGCCATGGCATCCCTGCCATAGAGAGCAGACCCGAGAAAGTTGAAAGTGGAAAATGACCGCCAGGCTCCTGTAGTGCATCAGCGCAAGGTCTCACGCGCATCCGCGAAAGAAAATACGCTGTTCCAGCTGGCAACTGGCAACTCATCCTCCCCTCGCCCCCGAAACGGGGGAGAGGGGTCGGGGGTGAGGGGCATGATCCCCCCCACTGCCCTGCCGCCGCTGCGTTCCGCACCTCACCAACAGTCCCCACCGCCATATCCGGGTGCTCTCTGTGCCTCTGTGGTAAAAAAAACAGCCACAGAAACTGCACAGCCCCCGGACCGCTGCCTCAGCACGACTCCGGCGTTTCCCCCGGTTTGTAAAACCGGCTCAGGTCCAGTCCGCCCTTCGTTTCCATCTCCAGAATCTTCAGCTTCTGTTCAATTTTCTGCAGCCGCACTTCCAATGCTTTCGGCAGGCGTTCGTTGTCGTCGTTGACCACGGATTTCGGGACGGACGGATAGCCCAGGTGCCGCTGCAGGGCGGCGAACAGGTACAGAGGATCGCGGCCGATGTTGGCGCGAGCGATGCGGCCTTCCTGTTCACCAAACAGCACCAGTCCGCGGTCAGCATCCGCCTGTTTGCTGCGGCCGGTGGCGCGGCGAGTATAAAAGTGTTCGGAGACGCGGTAGATCAGTTCGGCCAGTTCCAGCGTCCCCAGCTCGGACTGCAGCCGCAGTATCCAGCGACGCCAGTCATCGGAATACAACGGATCGTCCGACATCGCTTTCAGCCCGTCAGTGTAGCCCAGACGATTGCGAGCGATACATTCCAGCTGATAGATGAACAGGCCGGCCATCCCGGGGCTGCGGGCGCGGTAACGCGCTTCCAGTTCCAGAATCCGCAACGCCGTCAGCTGCTCAAACCGCGATTCGTCCTCTTCACTGCAGCGGATGACGAATGCCTGAAACGGAGCGAAGTAGTGTGCCAGTCGAGTCATAGCGCCGCTGATGCGACCGTGGTGCAGAATTTCCGCACGCAGAAAGTCGATCGCCAGCGGCAGTCGAGTGGTGGCGAGCAGTTCTTCGTGGATGGTCTGCAGGATTTCCTGAGACGGGACGCTTTCCAGCAGCCGTTCGCGGTACACGCGGAAGAAATATTCCTGTTCGACATATTCTTCGCGATCGAGTGGCGGTGTGGACATGCGACATCACTTCCGGTTGAATTACAGTATTTGCTGAACTCAGCAAGTCTCACCCGTGACAGCGGAAAAAGCAACCAGCCGGCGACAGCCGGTGAACGGTTTTCTCCGCCGGAGCTTTTCGGTTTTCAAAGCACCGCAGTCATTTCAGACAGCAGTGCCGGCCCCCTCACACCTCACCCCTCGGTCCTCACCCCTCACCCATCGGTCCTCGTTCATGCTGGCTGCTGGCTCCTCCCCCCTCCCCCCTGCTGTGAGCTCCCCATATGACTGAGTTGTCCTCGAACGAACGAATGTGTCAGCTGCAGCGGTGTCTGGGCGGGGAGTGGCCGGATTTTGGGCCGTTGCGCGAGCGGGTGGAGCGAACGGAGCAGCTGGACGGGTATCAGCGGCAGTATGTGACGTATCAGGTGGAGCCTGATGAGCGTATTGCGGCGTGGCTGCTGATTCCGGACGGCGTGACGGCGTCGGCGTCGGCACCTGGGATTTGTGTCTGGCATCAGCATGCCGGTCAGGAGGACGTGGGCAAGGACGAGCCGGCGGGGGTGCGGTCACCGAATTTTGGTGCGATGCATATGACGGGAGTGTCATTGGTGCGGGAGGGTTATGTGGTGTTGTGTCCGGATGCGGCGGGATTTGGCGAACGGAATCGGTTGCCGGGTCGTGAGCCGCTGCAGCTGCGGGGCCGGGATCTTGAGCATTATCTGTTTGGGATGCAGGTGGTGGCCGGGCGCAGTCTGGCGTGGAAGAACATCAGTGACATGCGTCGGGCAGTCAGTCTGCTGGCGAGTTTTCCGTTTGTGCAGCCCGGGCGACTGGGGTGTTACGGTCATTCCATGGGGGCGACTCATACGTGGCTGGTCGGACCGTGGGAACCGCGTCTGAAAGCTCTGGCCGGCAACTGCTGTCTGCCGACGTACGCGGCGATGGAGCGTACCGGTCTGATTCATTGTTTTCCGAACTACATCCCGGGCTGGCGTCAGTTCGGGGATCTGCCTGAGATTGTGTCGCTGACTGCACCGCGAGCCCTGCATTTGAATTTTGGCGCACTGGACGCGGGCAGCCCGCTGGCGGAAGTGCAGGCCGCGATACCGCAGCTGGAACAGGCCTGGACCGCTGCCGGAGCTCCTGAAAACTTCACGTGGTTCATCGAACCGGACGCCGACCACGTGCTCAGCGACGAGATGTGGCGCAGGGTGCAGGCTCATTTCCGCCGGCACCTGGGGTGACGGGGCCCGGGGTGCATATCGATGAGAAACGGCAGCAGTG
>SXGQ01451499.1_pt1 | contig 10833 bp, 12 predicted proteins | sample 3178371 | NCBI WGS metagenome assembly SXGQ01 (sample SAMN11356859, study PRJNA531348) | freshwater metagenome | isolation source: freshwater sample F1-20 | place: China: Fuxian Lake, Yuxi | collected 2017-12-25 | reverse complement strand
GCGAACCCTCGTCGACCGTGTCGGTCAGCGATTAGCGGGTGAGCACGTCGACGTTTCGACCTGGCGCCTTTTCCCCGACGCCGAGACGCTCGCCGTGATGGCGCGCCGCGAGCTCGATGTGCGCGCCGATGGCGACACGATCACCGTCGTGAGCCCCGATCGGCCGGGACTTTTCACCTCGGTGGCCGGAGTCTTGGCGGTGCACGGGCTCGACATCCTCAGTGCCGAAGCCCACAGCGACGAACAGGGCATGGCGGCGTCGCGGTTTCACCTGCGCGACGAGCCGCGCGACGGGTGGGCCGAAGTTTTGCACGATGTGGAGAACGCGTTTGCTGGCTCGTTCGACATCGATGCTCGCCTACGCGAGCGAGCTTCAACATATTCGCGCCGCCAACGGGAGTCAGCACTCGGTCCGCAGCCGCCGCACGTACGATTCGACGACTCTGGATCCTCGAACGCCACGGTGGTCGAAGTGCACGCCCCCGATCGCATCGGTCTTCTCCGTGATATCACACGAGTGTTTTCAGAAAAACGTCTCGACATTCGTCATGCGCGCATCATGACTCTCGGCGACAATGTGGTCGACACGTTCTATTTGTGCGAGTCAGACGGCCGCAAGATCGCGGCCGCGCCGCGACGTGACGAAATCGAGCAGGCATTGCTCGCAGCTGTGGGTTGAACGCTGTCAGGTACTCTTCGCACGACGTGAACGACGAGCAGAACACTCAACCGAGCGAAGACCGCGACGCACAGCTCGCGCGCTGGAGCGAGACGCTCGCTGCGATTGCTCGAACAGGTCTGGCGTTCACCCAGAATCTCTACGAACGCGAACGTTATGAAGAGGTCTTGCATGTCGCTGCCGACATCAAGGCGGTGCTTGACGAAGCCGGTGAATCAATTCGCGAACGGGGACACTATGTGCAGGAGTGGTTGGACAACATCGGTGAGGGAATCCCCGGATATGTCACGCCAAAGGTGTCGATCGGAGCGATCGTCGGTAACGACGAAGGCGAGTTGCTTCTCGTCAAGCGCCCGATGAGTGGAGTGTGGCTCTTTCCCTCTGGTTGGGCCGACGTCGGCTATTCGGCGGCGGAAGTGGTAGTGAAGGAAGTGCGCGAGGAGACCGGCATCGAGGCCCAACCCGTGCAGTTGCTCGGCGTCGTCGACGGCCTGCGCATGGGCTTCACCAAGTTCGGGATGTACCTCTTGCTCTTCCATTGTCGGGCGACGGGCGGCGCGCTCACACCGCATCCGCTCGAGACCGATGGATGCGGCTGGTTCGCGCGCGATCATCTGCCGACCCCGACAGCCGGAGCCGAGTGGTGGGCCGAGCGCGCGTTCGCCGCGATCAACGGCGAGAAGTTTCAGGCGTCGTTCGATGCGCCCCGGTCACCGATGTGGCGCGGCACAAGTATTGACTAACGCTGCAACGCGCCGCTACCTCGCACTACTCCGAGTTTTGCTCGCGCAAGAATCGCTCGACTTCGTCGACCAATCCCGATGCGTCGGGTTCGGGCTCGGGGTCGTCGCCACCAAAGTCAAGTTGCAGCTGGTCGTCGTTGACTTCATCGCTGATGGTCATGCCCGAGTCGGTTGCCGTCTCGAGCCGCTCTACGTATTCGACGAGGTCATCGTCCTCGCTGACCAGCGAATTCACCTGCTCTTCGTAGCGCTCGACCAGGTGCATCACCGCACCGACTGGCGCCGGAGTGCCGATGATCTCGCACGCTCGTCGCATCAAGGCGAGGGACGCTTTCGGCGACGGAACCTGCGATGCGTACGCCGGAACCGCCGCCCACAGCGACGCAGAGGGGAGTGCTGCCTGCGAGAACGCGTCGTGGAGCACGCCGATGATGCCGGTTGGCCCTTCGTATCTCGAGCGACGCAGATTGTGGCGTTCGATGAGCTCGGAGTCGGTGGCTGTTCCGATCAACTGCACCGGGCGGCGGTGCGCGACATCGGCAAGCAGCGCACCGAGGGTGAGGAACATTCGCGAACCGAAGTGTTCCGCGACGCCGAGCATGTCGCCGGCGAACCGCTTCCACTGCAGGCTCGGCTCGGGGCCGAGCGAAAGGATGACGTCGCCACCCGCCCCGCTCACGTGCCAGAGTGTGACCGTCGGCCACATGATTTTCCGCTCACCGTTCTCGCCGAGGCGTACGTGCGGACGAATCGTGGCGAAGTCGGTGTACGGCTCGGGGCTGATCTCGGCCAACGGCGATGCCGACCAGCCTTCAATCAAGTGCCGCAGCGCGCTCGACGCGGCGTCGGCGGCATCATTCCAGCCAGTAAACGCGCTGATGAAGACCGGATTGCGCAGTCGCGGCTTCGACAACCATTGCACTGAAGCCGGCGTCGCCATTACGGTCTGCACGCTATCCGAGCATGCGAGTGGTCAAACGCGATGCAACTGCGGCGAGCCAGCGGGAGTACAGTAAAGACACAATGTCGGCGGTCAACGTCACGCCGGTCATCGTCGCATCCGACGAAGTACTTGCGGCGTGCCATCGGTTGATTCCGCAACTCTCGTCGTCGAGTCGCCCGATCACCTTGGCAGAACTTACGGAGATCGTTGATGCCGAACACACGGTGCTCCTCGCTGCGCGTAGCGGCACCGAGATCGTCGGCTTGCTCACTCTCGTTGTATTTCGAATTCCAACTGCCGTGCGCGCGTGGATAGAAGACGTGGTGGTCGACGAGTCGGCGCGCGGGTCAGGCGTCGGCGAAGCACTCAGCTGCGCGGCGTTGGCCGAGGCGGCACGACGCGGTGCTAAAACGGTCGAGCTCACCTCGCGCCCGAGCAGGGAAGCCGCCAATCGCCTGTATCAGCGCATCGGATTCGTGCGCCGCGACACCAACGTGTACCGCTACGAGGTGTGACTTACTCGCTGGTGTGAGAGGCGAGCGTCGCTCGTTCGAGGCATCAACGGGCGGAGTTTCGTTACACCACCTCGAGTGGCAGCGGCTCCATCCCGAGGGCGGCCCTATACGTGTTGTGATAGTGGTGCAACGGCCGCTCATTGCGCCCAAAGATCACCTCCTGCAACGCACCGCTGTTCGCGGAAGTCTGCTGGCTCGCACTCATCACGTAGTCCTCGTCTCGAATAATCGATGCGAACATCTGCGCCAGCGTCTTCTCCTGGGCGGCGCGGGCTTCACTTCCCTCTGACATCTCTGTGACGCCACGGCGGAGGAAGAAGGTGATGTGACTCGTGTGCCGCCGCGGATTCCCCTCGTGTGGATAGATGCGGATGAAGAAGCATCCGCCTACGGTCGGTAGCAACTGAATGTTAGGGAAGATGTAGTACGCGGGGAGCGTCGCCACCGCGATGTTCCACTGATCTTTGGGTAGGTTCCGCATCGCGTCGATCGCTCTGCGACACAAGAGGAATCGGTGATTGCGACCGAAAGTCTCGTAGCAAGAGACGTTGCCGTGAAAGCCGAGATTGATGGTGTTCTTGTGGAGCGAGGGGAAGTGGTAGGTCTCTCCGAAAGTGTCGACTGCCAGTTTCCAGTTACAGGCGATGTCATAATTGTCGCGGTCGGCGACCACGAGCTCGTCAAGTTTCCATGACTTGAGTTCGTCGGCCAGTTCACGGGTGAGCAACTCATCGACGTTGATGACGCCTTGCGGGTCAGGGTGCACGAAGAGAAGCCCGTGCATCTCCACCGCAGGCAACCGAACGAGACCATGGCACGCCATGTCGATCTCGCCGAAGTGATCATGTTTGGGCAGGCCGACAAGCCCACCGCTGTTGTCGTAGGTCCAGTTATGGAATCGACAGGTGAACCGCCTGGCAGAACCGCGTTCGTCGTCCACCACGAGGGTGCCCCGATGGCGGCAGGCGTTGACCATGGCGACGAAGGCTCCGTCATGCGTTCGAGATGCGATGATGGGTATACCGAAGTCGCTGACAGTGAAGAACGAGCCCGGCGTCGGCAGGTCGCCAGAGAGGCCGATGACCTGCGGGTGTTGGCGAAAGAACGTGTTCCACTCCCGCTTGGCGAGATCGGGATCGGTGTAGACCGAAGTGGGATTGCGTCGGATGCCGCCTTCGTCGATGTTGACTCCGGCGTCGAGTCGAGCGAGCATCTCTTCGATCAACCGAATCTGAGTGTCGTGCTGCACGGGTGCATCCCCTCGCTCTTGGACTTTTGCCTAACTTTAGAGTACACTCTAAATATGCCATCAAGAACAGCGTCTGTCGACGCCGCCGTGGGATTGCGAGAGCGCAACAAGGCCAAACGACGCGATGCAATCCTCGACAGCACGATGGCGTTGCTCACCGAGTTGCCGATTGCCGAAGTCACTATTGACGGCATTGCAGCGCATGCAGAACTCGCCCCGGCGACGGTCTACAACTTGTTGGGCTCGCGCGAAGAAATCATGGCTGCATGCATGAATCGAGTGTTGGAGGGTTTGGTCGACCGCCTGCTTGTGGTTGATGTAAATGCCGATCCGATTGCCGCTGCCTCGGCCGTCGTCGAACACAGTTCGGCGGCCTTCCTCGAACAAGGCGTGGCTTTTCGACAAGTAATCGGCGAGATCAACACAGTGTCGCTTGGCGGTCGGCGGCTCTCGTTTGACCCCGGTCAACTGCAGATTGCGGCAATGAAGGCCGCGCAAAAACGCGGAATCCTCCGACCTGACATCAACTCGACTGCCATCGGTCGCCAGATCTATCTCTCGTTCACGGGTGCACTGCATGCGTGGGCTGCGGGTCGGCTCTCTGACGACGGAATGCGAGCAGCGGTGTGGCATGGGCTGTGGTCGGCAGTTGCAGCCGGTGCGTCGTCAGAACATCGCGCTCGATTCCTGCGCGAACTGCGCAAAGCAGGCACGGCCCTCGCGAAAGCCGGGTACGCAAGTAGTTGATGCTGTTGCGCCAGAGCACTCGGTGGAGCCGTCTGCGGTACTGCCTAGCATTCGGCGGTAGCGATGGTCATCACCGTGTTTCGAAGTCGACTCGTGCCTGGTGTCGATGCGGAATACGGCACGCTAGCTACGGAGATGTCGGGACTCGCGGCCTCGATGCCTGGGTTCGTCAGCGAGAAGACGTTCGTCGCCGACGATGGTGAACGGGTGACGATCGTGCTCTTCGCCGACACCGCCTCGCAGCAGGCGTGGCGTGATCATCCCGAGCATCGAAGAGCCCAAGAACGCGGTCGCGCCGCGCTGTATTCCGAGTATTCGGTGTACTCCGCGGTGGTGACGTACTCGGCGAGCCATCGTGGCAATGCTGTTTCCTGACGCGAGCGCGGACGAGTTCGCACCGGGGGCGGTGTTGTTGCGTGCCGTCGTCGAGCCGATTGCGCACGAGCTCTTGCGCGAGATCAACCGTGTCGTCGACGTCTCGCCGCTGCGCACGGTGATGACCCCAATGGGCAAGCCGATGTCGGTCGAGATGACCAACTGCGGCCGTGTCGGATGGGTGTCTGATCGCAGCGGCTACCGATACGAGACACACGACCCGCTGACGGGGAAGCCATGGCCGATCATGCCGAGTCTCTTCGCTGACCTTGCCGCCGCAATGGCGGCGCGTGCGGGATACGACTCGTTCGTACCCGACGCCTGTCTCATCAACCGGTATTCGACAGGCAGCAAGATGGGTCTGCATCAAGACCGTGACGAGGAAGACTTCTCGCAACCAATCGTGTCGGTGTCGCTCGGTCTGCCAATTCGCTTCAATTTCGGCGGTGAACGTCGAACAGACCTAACCACCAAGATTGATCTTCATCACGGCGATGTCGTGGTGTTCGGCGGCTCGGGGCGTCTTGCTTTCCACGGTGTCGGCACGCTGCGACGTGGGACGCACGAGTTGACCGGCGCGCACCGCTACAACCTCACAGTCCGCGCGGTGTGACGCGGGGCGAGTGAGCTAAGTCGGGATCGTCAGCTGTCGATGATGAGGCGGCACTTCGAGAGCGAATCACACCGAGCACCACGAGCCCCATGAGCGGCATGAACGGAATGTTCTGCCTGAATGAGTTGAAGTCGGTACCGATCACGACGCTGGAGTAGATGGTGAATGCCAGCAGTGTGAATCGCGCCCGGTCGTTGAGCGTGCGGTAGCAAAAGAGACAGACGACGGTGAAGGCCACCGGTATCACGATGGTTTCATTGAGCACCAAGCGCAGGAGGAGGAGGCGAGTCAGGGAGTAGTTCACCGTCTCTTCAGGCACAGTGAGAAACTGCAGTCCAACGAAGTTTGACGCGACTCGAATCGCTTGCGGGATTCCCCACCCACCACTGAACGGTGTTCGCAGATTTGAAAGGCCCATAGCGCCCAAGGAAAAGAGCGTCGTGCCGAGTATGACCCCGACCACGATGAGGCTGGGCGATTCGGCAGCTCCGAGGTTTAGCCTTGCTCGCACCAAACGCCACCCCGCCATCACGACTTCGGCGACGAATACCGCTGCCGCTAAGTGTGGCCGCAAGAGGTAGAGGGCAATCAGAGAAACACCACGAGTTGCCAGCGACTTCGAATTTGTGAATCGATAGACAAACAACATCATCATCGTCTCTCGTAGCGCCAGCAGAGAGAAGAAGGTTCCTATTAATCCGCACGCGGTCAGCCAGAGAGTGGTGACTTCATCCTTGTATGTTCGAGATTCACTGATATCAAGCACTGAACGCGTCAGCACCAGCAGACAGACCAGTGACACGGTCTTGAGAGCGAGAGTCGGATGGATTCCAGCTAGCGCGAGCGGAAGTGCTGCGACGGTGTACGGAATCTTTTTGCCAAGCCATGCATCGACACCCCACGGGATGCCGGCGGTTGAAAATGACTGAACTGTTCCAGAATAAAAGGCTTGATCATTTGAATAAAACCCCACTTGATCGTCAAGTCCGAATCGCCACCCGATAGCTGCGACTCCGAATGTCCAGATCGACACCTGAAGCCGAACGAATAGCGCGTCGTGACGTAACAACCAGCTGACGAGGCCGCCGATCAGTGTGACCTGGACGAGGTACATCGTCTCAGACACGAGCCCGCCCGTTTCGCATCCGCCGCCAATACTTCAGCGTCATCCATTTGCGGAACATCATGTGCTCGATTGTGGTGATTGCGTGATTACGACGGAGCCCATCAAGCACCAGCAACTCTCCGGCATGCATGTCATCAAGTTTTGCACTGAGACCCGCTTCACCCCAGGCGGCTTTATGGAGTGTGGTTAAGGCAAAATCATGCACGACAGCGCGATGTCCGGCGGCCAGTATCGCGGTCCACAAGGAATAGTCCTCGGCATACCAGTGCTCAGTTGGAAACCGAAATGGCAGCTCACTACGCAACATCACAGTTGGTGTCGATACTCGGTTACGAATGAGAAAGTGCCGAAGTGAGTAGTAGTTGATTCGTCCGGAGCCGATTGGCGGCGCAGCCCCTGACCCATCAGCCGTATCCGATGATGTGAGTGACGAAGTCTTGTGGCCAAAGAAGCAATCGTCAGGGTGTTGTCTCGCGACATCGAGCTGCCGCTCGAGTTTCGTTGGGTGCCATGAGTCGTCGGAGTCAAGAAACGCCACAAGCTGTGTCCGAACTAAGTCCCATCCCGCATTCCTCGCCGCACCCGGCCCGGTATTGTGCGACCGTCGCACGAGTTCCATCTCACAACGGCTGTCTGCTGCCATTTTCTCGACGATTTGTGCCGTCGAATCGGTGCTCGCGTTGTCGACCACGATTATGTGACTAGGTAGAACGGTTTGTGCCGAGACCGAGTCAAGTGCTCGCTTGATTGTGCCAGCGGAATTGAACGTCGGAATCACGACAGTGACCGCGGAGGTACTCACGGCAGCAGTCTGTCCCAGTCGCCGCGCGTCTTTTCGATGGTCGCGGCTCCCGCGTCGTGAGACCAGATGTCGATTCTCGGTATCCGCATCGACTCGGCTGCGTCGGTGAACGTACCCCGCGAACTGCAGGCTGCCGTCGTGTAGCCGCACTCGCGGGCGATTTCTCCGATGCGCTGCGTATGGCTTCCGTGCGGATACGACAACGAAGTGACTGGAGCGCCAATTGTTTGTTGCAGCCAGTCGCGCGACGACAACAACTCCTCTCGCAATGCTTTTTCGTCGAGTACGGCGAATTGTGAGTGTGACACGCCATGTGTCCCGAGTACCACACCAGGAAGCGAAGCGAGGGTCCGCAAGTCGGTAGTCGTGAGATACTTCGAGTTGCTGTCGACGAACGATTTGGTCACATAAATACTGAACGCAATCGAATGCCCCACGAGAATCGGTGCAGCGAGTGTCAGCGTCGAGCGGTAGCCGTCGTCAAAAGTGACGGCGATCCCGCGTTGCGGAGTTGCAGACAGCGGCACGAATGAGTGACCGTGCTCGCGCGCCCATCGCACGAGTGTAGTGACTCCTTCTTCAAATTGACCGACGGGTAACGAATAGATGTCGTCACGAGCGCCGGTGTCGTTCACATCGTGATACATGAGCACGCGCGTACCGTGGGCAGGCTCGTCACGGCGCTGAAGCGCTCCGAGGCTCCGTGCCGCCAGTCGGGCGGCGGCGTACTTAGCGCGGTTCATTCGGGCAGCGTTGCACGAAGCGGGTCAGGCCGAGAGGCGCAATGACACCAGTTTACTGACGGCACTTCTCGCGATGCGCGGCGACACGAACTCGAACTCTCCGACATAGGAATACGGCATGCCGCCGGCTCCGTGCTTGAAGTCGAACACGCCTTTGTTGTTTGTCTGATCCACACCGCCGAAGTCGTAACGCGTGATACCGCGCGCCGCAAGAAGGGTCAGCAGTGCGTCGAGTGCGACGTTCGACGCATAGCAGCGCCGGCCCTCGGGTGCAGTAGCCGCAAGAAAATCGAACCCGGTGGTGCCGCACACGACTGCCGCTCGCGCAGCAAGGAGCGCACCGTGCGCATTGATTGCGCGCACGAAGACGAGGCGCTCGCCGAAGCACTCGAGCAACCTGCGCATTGAGCCTTCGTCACGTCTCCAATCGGCGTCGAAGGAGTGCTTCAGATTCTCCACGTCCTGGTGGAGGCGTGCCAACGGCGCTGCATCGGGGGAGGTCCACCCTTCGGCTACGACCTCGCGCTGGTGTCCGCGGCGCAGGTTGCGTGACCAGTTGCTCGAGTAGGCCTCGGCAAGTGCGGCGTGGTCGCCACTCAGATTGCGCACCAGTGTCTGTCCGGTGCTGAGCAGTCGCGCGGGCCGCACAAAGCCAGCGTCACGGAATTCGGCTCCGCACGCTTCATTGAGTTGCCGATGATCTGCGACGCGCAGATACGACACCGATCCACCAGCCTCGTGGCGTGCTGCATCTGCAAGTTGGGCCAACAACGAGGCTGATGTCGCACCGAGTGGCGCACCGGCGCCCCACACGATGCGTATTGGTCCGATTGATTTCACGAGCAGCTGTGCTGCGGATAGCCCATCGTCGGTGACGAGCCGAGTTGTTCGCCAGCCGGATGTGGAACGAAAATTTGCCCATGCCGAGAACTGAAAGGGCGTCGTCAATCCGAGTCGGGTGACCATCGAGTCCCACGCGTCGTCGGTACCTGCGAATCGTCGCCAGCTCATGCGAGAAAGTTCACCAATCGAAGGGTGCGCAGCCGTGAGTGCGTCGGAAGCGTGGTGTGCGTCGGGAGCGACGGCCACGTAATGATTTCACCGAGCCTTCCGCGAGAGACGTGGCGCGTGAATGCTGCTTGGTTGCCTGCGTCACCGAAAAAGGGAAAGCCTTGGGGCGACGTGAACGACACGAGATGCGGGGTCGGAGACTCGATGCCGAGTGCAACTGCTGCAGCAGAACACTGTGCAAAGAGTTCGCGTCGACGACGGACCTCGGCTGGCCGGTCAACTTGCGCCATCATCGTGAGGGACTCTCGGTGTATCGCTCGGTGTTCGGGCAGCACGCGTTCATCGCGGGGATCATCGTGCACGGCGGCTCGCCCACTGAGCGTGCGCACCAGACGAACAGCTGATCTGCTACCAGCCATGAGTGGGAGTCCAGACCGTGCGTCGATCGTCGCCACTGCTCGACGTACTCGGTATCCGAGCGACAGTGGCTCGCCACGCGGCGATAGTTCGGGGTGCGAGCCTGACAACTCGAGGCTTGCGAGGTCTCGCCACTCGACGTACGCACCATCAGGCACACGAATCGTCTTTCGCACGCTGGTGATGCTGGCTGCGGTGCGGGAGCCGAGCGGAGTGCCGTCGGTATCGGCGCTCAGCCAGCCGTGCGCGTTGTCTTCGATGATCGGCATCGGGTGAGGCAGCACCGACGCAACACGGGTCAAGTCGGCGGCGAATCCGAAATAGTTGACGACGATGATGGCGTCGGCCGACGGGAGTGTGATACCTCGCTTCACTTGCAAGTCGTCGTCAATTGCGTAGAAGACGGGTTCGACTCCGGCGAACGCGAATGATGCCAACAAGTCACGACAGATGAAGTCGGGCACGAGCACCCGCGACCCGCTCCGCGCGCCGACCACACCGAAGGCGGTGACGAGCGCGTGCCGCGCGAATGCATAATGACGACGATTGTCGGTCATCGGGCAGCACCTGACCGAGAAAAGCGGCGTAGCGAATCGAGTCCGAGCGTGATTACTCCGGCGTAGACGCGAGGGAAGAGCGGCGCGCGTCTCCATGCGAGAGCGAACTCACGTCGCGCACTTGCGCGGTCGCCCGACTTCTGGTACGCGCGGGCCGCGGAGTAGTGAGAGAGCCCGAGCCGCCGGCGTTGTGCGCGCGTACCGAGGCTTGAAGTTTTCAGATGTTCGCGCACCACCGCCATCTCAGCGGCGCTGTTGCGGGCAATCGACGAACTTGCGCTCGCCGCGTGAATGCGGAACGTGCCGAGCACAT
>SXGQ01250864.1_pt1 | contig 10833 bp, 12 predicted proteins | sample 3178371 | NCBI WGS metagenome assembly SXGQ01 (sample SAMN11356859, study PRJNA531348) | freshwater metagenome | isolation source: freshwater sample F1-20 | place: China: Fuxian Lake, Yuxi | collected 2017-12-25 | reverse complement strand
GCGGCGCGATGTTCTTTTACGGTGCAAATCCGGTCTTCCGAAACTGCGCCATCCAGAACAACCGAGCAACGTTTCACGGGGGCGCGATCTACCTCAACGACTCGAGCCCGACATTCATCTACTGCGAGCTCACCGACAATCGCACGATCACGCAAGGAGCTGGCGGTGCCATCTTTGTCAGCACCGGCACGCCGACCATCAACTCCTGCTCGCTCACTGGAAACACGAGCAGCGACGGCGGTGCCATCTTCCTGAGCTCAAGCGGCCGAGTAAACCTTCAATCGACGCGCGTCTGCGGCAACAGCGCTTCGATTGACCCGCAGATCGGTATGAACACTGGCGGCATCGTGAACGATCTCGGTGGTGCATGCGTGGCGAACGATTGCGCCGCATGCCCGCCGCCACCAGATTGCCCCGCCGATTTTGACGGAAACCGCGTGGTCAATGGCTTGGATTTCAGCATTTTGCTCTCGAATTGGGGGACGTGCTCCGGTTGCGCATCAGACATCAACCGCGATGGGTTGGTGAACGGGTTGGACCTGACAATGATGTTCAGCGGATGGGGCGACTGTCAGAGCGCCGCACAACCGGGCCTTGTCGGCTGGAACCGCGACGGCCAGACATGGCTGGTGTGGAACGACAATCTCACGTTCTCCGGCCTCGAGAGCGTCTCGGTTTACCGATCGAGTGCGCCGATTACGACGCTCGCCCAGTTGCAGGCGGCGGAGCGCATCGGCCGCCTCTATCCGCAGGACTGGAAGGCGGCGCGCCTAACCACGTCCCACCCGAGCGCAACCTGGACGATCCCGAGTGCGAATGGAGCGCCCCTCACATTGCTCTCGAGTGAGGGTCTCTTCGTGTACACGCCGCACGAGGCCGCGCCCGAATACTTCGCCGTGGTCAAGACGGAGAACCTGCTGACCGGCCCATTCTCGAGCACCGGCCCGATCGTGCAGACGCTCGATCCCGTGGTGCCGCATCTCCAGAAGTCCGGCTTCGACGCGGGCCACCCGTATGAGATTCGCGCACTGTGGGTCGACGGCCGCGCCGACCACGACTCGGGGCGCGCCGACTTTCCGGTGATGGAGAGCGCCAGCTGCAACGGGACTGCGCATCTCTACTCGATCTTCGAGCCGACGATCGGCCTGCCGGCTGCGCCGATGCCGTGCGTGGTGTTCCTGCATGGCGGTGGCGGCTCGTACTGGAACTTCCGACCGTCGATGAGCGACACGCAGCAAATGGTTCAGCACGTCGAGAACGGCCTCTACATCACGCTCGATTCGCACATGTACTTGCGCGTCGGCGCAAGCGTCGTGTCGAACAGCACCGGCTGGTTCGGTCACTGCGATAACTACGATCGATTCGAGGACATCACGGTCCAGCCGCCCTCGGGCACGCTTGTCGTCAACTATGCGCAACGGCGGATCAACTGGATTCTCGACTGGCTGCAAACCACGCGCGGCGTTGATCCCCACCGCACGTCGATGGCTGGGCTGTCCGGCGGAGGCCGCGGCACGTACCTGTTCGCGCGCGTGTATCCCGAGCGGCTGTCGACGAGTCTGACCTATGTGATGCCGACCAACGTCATGAACGACGACGGTCCAGCGTTCTCCGGCACGTTCGCGCAGAATCTGGCGACGACCCTTCCTGGCGCGATCGGCTTCTACGACCTGTACACGCCGACGACGCTGTACGCGACCGTCGACCTTCCTTTCATGCACTTCATCGACGGGACGACCGATACCCAGGCGCTGTGGACCGGCAAGCCGCCGACCTACGACGCGCTGAACGCGTGGCGCATGGGCGCTGCGATCTGGTGGGACGGGCGCGGTCACACCGCGTCGAGCCCGACTGGCTGGGCAGGTGCGCACTTCAACGGCTCGCCGAGATTCGCTGCGCAGACCCTGACTGGCTATCGCAACGACCAATCGTTCCCCGCGATCCACGATGTCGACCATAACGTCGCGGTTTCGCAGCAGCAGCCGAATCCGGGCGACCCTGTGGTTCCGGCCAACGGGTCGCCATGGGGTTCCTGGGGTGGCTGGTTCGACTGGAACAGGAATTCAATCGTCGACACGGTCGACGCATGGTCGTGCGAACTGTGGCTCGAGACGACAGCCGCATTCAGTGCGGACAACGCGCCGCTTTCGACCGCGCGTGCGAGCGTGACGCTGCGCCGTCTGCAGTTTTTCGCGCTCGCTCCGCACGAGCCGGCGCAGGTCAAACTCGCGCTCGCGCAGGCTCCATTCACGGTCGTTTTCTCGGGCACGGTGTCAGCTGACGCAAGCGGCGTGCTGACGATCCCGAACCTGCTGTTCGGCTCGGCTCACTTGCGGTTGTCGGTAGAGCGCTAGCCGAATGCAATAGTTACAACTGCTTCAGCGCGCTCGATCCCACTGCGAATCTGCAATCAAATCCCGCAGTCATACTCCGGCATCGGATCGTCAAGCCACGGCTCGATGACGAGTTGGTTGCGATCGAAGTTGGCCGATGCCGCCACCGATTCCCCCACCGATTCCGCCAACGAATCCCCCACCGGCGGCCCAGTGCTTGGCGCAATGCGAACGCCATGCTTGCAAACCTCATTCACCCACAGGTCTACGCCCCCGGAGCCAACATGCCGCAAGATGCGCTCGATGATCTGCGCGTCATTGATCAGCGACACAATGATCAGTCAAATGGGGCGCATCTCGTGATGACATTGGGGACACAACAGCGGATCAACTTCCCAGACTTTCATGATCAAGCTTGATCAGCTCGCGCCACGATCGCGATGGAATGCGCCGCGGCTTGAGCGCGCGATGCTCGATGATTTCAATCGCCGAGCTTGCTTTGGCGCCACACCCCTGCTCTGCTATTGTTGTGGACTCGCATACGGCCTTCTCCTTTGCCTCCTCCGCACGCTTCCCGCGCTGACCGCGCATCTTGTTGGAATACCAGCCGTAGTAACGCACCATCTGAAAGCGCTTGTCTGGAATGTGCTGCGTGATCGCTGCGATGAAATCGCACGCGCTGAACACTTGCGTGAATACTTCCGTGGATAAAAACAGTAACGCTTGATCTTCGCGTTCATTCCCGATCGATAGAGAATCGAATCGCCCGAACGATTCACCTGCATCTTCGCCACTGAGAACGGATTGCGAACGATGTATTGCGCGAGGCGATCCATATCTTGACACTCATGCGCCGCGATGCGACGACTCTGATGCGCTTGTGCTTTAAAGATGTTGAAATCCAGAATGCACCCAACCGCGCAACATGCGCGCTCGATCAACGGGCAGCAATCGAGCCTCGACCAAGAACGCAATCACGCGCGCACGGAACAGTTGCTCCAACGCCGCGTGATTGCCGGCGCAAGGCGCGTCTTTACAACCCGCGGCAAGAACGAGACCGATCGAATGAAGGACCTCAAGGCGAAACGGTAAATCTCGACTCGCCAACTCGCACGGCCTCCGAGAGATCCGGCGGGGTGGTATTCGAGTCGGCCCCGACCCACGCACGTTTTTTAAATCCCTCCGGGGTTCGGAAGATGAGATCATTCCATCCATCCGACCAAGTGCAGAGGGCTCCGTCTGCGGTCATCGTCCAGGTGCCCTCGCCGTTGAGGGTGCTAAATGCGCGGCCCGAAGATTGGAGGGTGGCGTAGAGGTAGTTGCCATCTGGCTCCTTGTTAAGTCGCCAAACTCCCACAAAGCCGGCGCGATCGCCGCCCACCTGGAAGGCTGCGGATGTATTCGAAGGGGCCGCACCCGAAAGCCGATCCGGGGGTAATCCTTCATGCAAAAACTCCCTGCCCTGAAGTATGATCCGATCCGTCCAGCCATCATGAAAAAAGACCGTGACTCCGTCCGGTCCGGTGCGCCAGAGCCCGCATTCTCTCTGGGCACCAGTGGCGCTCTTGGCCCAAGTCGAGACGGCTTGGCCATTAGGAAACAAAACAATATCGAACGGCTGCCCTTGATCATCGTTCATCGTCCACGCTCCCAGAAAATTCGCCTGCGGGAGATCTGGGCGGGCCTCAGTGGCCAACGGATGCGGCTCGACAGGCTTCGACCGCATGGACCCAGCGGGCTTGGGTGCCGGGCATCCAACCAGCAAAACCAGACAACCAACTGAAATTACCGAATGCCGCACTCCTGAATCCTTTCGCTGCAACAAAGAACCGGCACTACCTTTACATCATCCCTCCACACCAGCGCCCGGAACAAGGTCGATCTTGAGGTCGCTGCGGCGGCGGGATGGGGCGCACGTTGGTGACGTTGGCGGCAGAAATTGATAGGAATTCGCTTTTCAAGTGTCGCGGGCGAGCGCCCGACAAGTCCGCTGAGAAACAGCGATTCCATGCCTTGACAGTACCACCGCAGTGCTCAAATGCAAGTGTCGGGCGACAATATGGCGCACTCGGACATTGCCCTGGTCGCGGAGCGATTCCCTTGCGTCCCCCCCATCGCCTCGACGGTGGTCGTGTGGCGCAAATGAACGCAATGAATCCATGCGACATCCTCGGCGATTTGAAAAAGTAGAAAATTTTCAAATCACCGGTGTCATTGCTGCTTACGCGCTGCGTATCGCACTGCGAATCTGTAATCAAATCCCGCAGTCATACTCCGGCATCGGATCATCAATCCACGGCTCGATGACGAGTTGGTTGCGATCGAAGTTGGATTCCGATCGTCTGCCTTGCTGCTGTACCCGCGGTCTTGTGCGCTCGGCTTGCGCGTGTCCGACCGGCGATCGCCTACGCGATCGAGCTGGAATTTCTTAGGCTGGTCGATGCTCGCGATCGCGATCGACCAATTGCAGCAGGAACTTCGATTACTGGCCTGCAGATCAGCTTTCGAAGCTCGTCGCTTGTGGGAGGCCCCGTAGTCGCCTTGACCACCGCCGTGGGCATCGGAATCGGAGGTTTGGTCCGAGTGATCGTCCGTTGGACTCAGCGGAAGGCGTGAATACTTCGGCAGCAAGCGCATAGCGCGCATCGGTCTCTTCACGCGACCTTTAGCCGCGGTTGGAATGGCGATCGGGGAGCCGGGCTGCACATGCTTGGCTGAGCGCAGGGCCTCGAGCGTGCGATCGAGGCTGGCTTCATCGACGGCGTCTTTGCCTTCCCTGGCTTCGATGCGGCGACTATCGTGTAGCGCGATTTCGGCCAGTTTGGCTGTTTCTCGCGTACAAAAGATCTGACCTTTGAAGCCAGCCTGGAACCATCGTGGGAGATGGTTGATGTGGTCTCCGTGCGCGTGGGTGAGGATGATTCCCGAGAGCTTGTCCGAGGTGCAGTCTCGAGGCAGGTTTCGCGGCAGAGCGAGCTGTTCGTCGTCGTCTTCACCTTGGGTCGCCCCGCAGTCCACGGCGTAGATGTTGCCGCTGCCCTTGACCTTGAAGAAATGGCAAGAGCCGGTGACCGTCGTCAGGGCACCATGGAACTTTAGCAGCAGGGGCATTCCCGCAGGAAATTATCCCGCTAGCCGGGGACAACCTCATTTCAATAACCACTGTAGAAAGTTACATAACTAGATCAGATACAGTAAGAGGTCAGACCGCTTCCAGCGATTTCCGACAGGAGCGATCTGACCCCTTACTCGGCAAAGTCTTCGTCTAGCTCTTCTGGCCAGACTTGGTCGGCGATGGCTTGGACGGCTTCTTTGTCGAGCAGGCCGTGCTTGGTCGGTGTGAACTCATCGTAGGGTGGTTCGGTGGCGTCTTGGTCGGCCTTGGCACCGGCGAACCAGGCGTGGACGAGTCCGGTCCAGAGGGCGCGTCCGCGGAGCGAGCCTTTGGCCACCCAGGCAAGGGGGATGGTCCCCTCACCCCAGTCCGTGCTCAGCCAAAGCACGTCCCACTGCTTCGTGTCGTCCGTTCCGACCCGGATGCGCTGAATCTCGTCATGCCCTGGCCCATGGAAGATCACGGACTGGAACACCAAGCGCGCCGACTTCGGCGCCAACCCCGAGTCCTGGTCCTGATAGCAGTTGAAGAAGCGCGGCGTGGTCATGGGGGAGGACTCCATCATGTGGTTTATACAATAACTTTAAAGAGAACATTTGCCCGAGGGGTATGGGCGGGCAGGATGAAGCGATGGCTCCCTCTGCTTTACTCGTCTGCCTGCTCCGCCTTACCTGGCCAGAATTGGCTCTGCATCTGGTCACGAAAGAGGAGCTAAGGGCTAGCGGATGGTCCGAGGCGAAGATCAAGCGTCACCTCGGCGAGCCCAAGGGCCGCCATCCCAGCACGCATTTCCGTAATCCTCTCGGCCAGCCGTACTGGACCGGCCAGCAGGTGCTGTCCGCCGCCGTCCGCGCCGGCTACCTCTCCGCCGAACTCAAGGACTGGCCCTATCAGGTCCCGGTCCATGGCCTCAGGGACTGCGGGGACTTCATCATGGCGATCGAGCAGGGTGGCAAGTTGGTCATGCACCCGCAGGTCGATGAGGCCTTGCGCCATCTCGTCAAAGTTAAGGCCGACCTGACCAGCTTGGCCGTCGCCAAGCCGCGTTTGGCTGAACTGAACGACCTCGCGGAACCCGGCGTAGGCTTCGGCGATCTCCTGACTAAACACTTTAACGTGCGGCCGACGCACTTTCCGCCACAGTTGCCCGAAGCGGAGTGCGTCGATCTGGCGCTTTGGGTGTATGTTAAAGTAATCGTATCTGAAGTATACGTTTGGAATTTAATTGCATCAGCTCCAGCTCGTTTTGCAGCACGAATTGTTTCGATTGCCGTTTCGATATTACCATTGTGATTGGCAGAAAGCTCAGCTATTACAAATACGTGATTTGTGTTTTCGAATGAAAATTCACCTATGTTTCTCATTTTATTTTGGATGAAACTCAAAAATAACTATTTCTTCGTCAATAATTCGTTTAAAATTCAAAGTTTCAAATACTTTTAATGATGCATTATTTGAGTTTTGTACTCGAGCAAGAAAATGAAAATCTGGAAATAAATCTAAAGTCAGTGCTATGATTTTCTTACCCATACCTTTTCCACGGTATTCTTTAGCGATTGAGTAATTAATGTTCCACAAATCGCCCTCTTTTTCCAAACGAATTTGTCCAATTTTATCTAATTCATTGACTAAAATTAAAAGATGTGCATTTTCAGAATGAATTCTTTTTGTAAACCAATTAACATGATTTTCATAAGGTATTGGATCTGAGTTCAAAGAATTTGCACGAACACTTGGATCGTTTGCCCAATCGTAATACAATTGAACATCAGACTCGTTTGCTCTAATCAGCTTTAAATTAGTCATTTTGAAAAATAGAATGAATTACAACGTCCTTCCATTTGTTGTCGAAAAAACATGGTTTTTCAAACGTGCTTCTTCTTTCAAACCAGCTTTTTCTAGAGCTGGATACAAATGCGGACGTATATCAAAAGCATAAGTGAACAATTTGTGAAATTGAAGTTCGTTGAAAGCAACTGATTTAATCAATTCCAAATAATTAATCCAAATCTCTTCAAAACGTTTTTTTTCTAATTCGATTTTCATCACAAATGAAATCTCAGCATAACGATCAATCCAATTAATATGAACCAATCCGCCATACCCAATGAATTTTCCATTTTCTAAAAGTGAAAATAAAAGTTGATTGGGTTGTTCTTGTTCAAATAATTTTGAAACTACAGTTGAGAAATAAAGTTCTTGTTTTTCAATCGTTAAAGGCTGAGATTGACGCAAATGATAAATTTGTTCGTTGCGAATTTGCATGATTGAATACTTATCTTCTTCTCGAATTGGAATCAATTCAAAGTTTTCAAATTGAAAAAAAGATGTAGATAAATTCTTGTAAGTTCTCATCAATCAGTTTTTAGCAAGTTGGTATTTTAGTTCAGCTAATTATTGATAGGAATTCGCTTTTTCAGCGTCGCGGGCGAGCGCCCAACAAGTCCGCCAAGAAACAGTGATTCCATGCCTTGACTGTACCACCGCAGTGCTTGAGTGCAAATATCGGGCGACAATATGGCGCACTCGGACATTGCCCTGGTCGCGGAGCGGTTCCCGTGCGTACCCCCATCGCCTCGACGGTGGTCGTGTGGCGCAAATGAACGCAATGATTCCATGCGACATCCGCGGCGATTTGAAAAATTAGAAAATTTTCAAATCGCGTGTGTCATTGCTGCTTGCGCGCAGTCGATCGCGGTCTGAACCAGCAATACATCAGAACCCGCAGTCATACTCCGGCATCGGATCGTCAAGCCACGGCTCGATGACGAGTTGGTTGCGATCGAAGTTGGCCGATTCCCCCACTCGCACACCGCTTAAGCGCCGGAGTTCGCGAAATTTCTAGTAGCCGATTATCAAGACACCCTTGAGCGGCAAAACAAGCCTTTTACTTATATACATGGTCTCAAAAAAACTACAAACTTTTTCAAAATCGTTTGATTTTCGATAAATATTGCGAACGGCGATAGCACAGTAATCAATGTCATCCATCATGGTTGCTTGAAAGAGATCCTTCAGAAACTGATAATTAGTCACTGCTCGGCCTGCCTCAACTTCCAAAACAGTCTTATTCTTGACATCCCAAGCGTCGGCGTTGAATGATTTATCTGGCAAACCATTTCTGCCAAAAAGCACTGGAACAGGAATTTTATCTTCTGTTGTCTTGCCGACTTCAACTCGGTAACCACCAATTTTTAGATCATCTTTGATTATTGCTAGAACTTCGTTACTAACTTGCTGTTCTTCAGCTTTTGATTGAATTTTTTTCTCGTGCTTCTTAAACACTTCGACCAATTCAGAAAGATGCGAAGGTGTTTTTTGAGATCGAGGAAAGTATTGAAAATTGATCATTTGAAAATTAACGATACCTACAGTTCATTTGACTTAGCAATAGGCGGGTATGTTTCTTCGACGAGTTTGTCCCAAACGCGATTGTCTGCTCGCCAATTGGAATATGGACGGTTATTGCCGTCATACATTCCGCTATCTAAAAATACGATTCCTTGGCGGACAAGTTCAATCCAGTCTTGAAATTCGATTGGTCCCCCAAATTGAATTGCTATGTACTTACCATGGCCCTTATTCTCCTGTACGCACTTAAACCAACCATGTTTCTTAAACTTTCTCTCCAGTCGAGAGGAAAGTGAAGTCGCTTTCCAAGACGCCAAGATAATTTCACCTTGTTTCAGAGAGTCCGGCACAATTTTGGATTTATCGGCTCTTTGATCGAATTCATACCTGTAAATTGCCGCGACGTTTCCTTCGTCGTCGACTGTCATTACTTGGCCGTACTTATTGACGTCGCCCACTTTTGGAAAAACAGAACCCGACCACGAATGCCTATTGCCTTTTGATGGATTTGGAGTTCCAAATATTTGGAAAAAGTCGTGTCGCGATACGACTGATAGTGCGCACTTGGGGCAACTTAAAGCCTTTTCAGGTTTATCGCGGCACCTCTCGTGGGAGAAGAATGCGTATTGGTCGGCTGTCCAATCACCAAAAGTAGTTTTACTTGTAGTTGCATCTTTCAACTCGAAACCGTCAAAATCGGGTGCATTTTTGTTGTCAGCAACTAGACCAAATTGTTCCTGCAGCCAATGTCCCTCATGACCATCATGTTGGTACTTACCCGTCAGCACTTCAGGTGACCTATCACGGACATTCAAGTCGAACAGACGTTTGATTTCGGCTTTTACTCGGATGCGATCTGGATCAACACGCCACTCTTGACTAGACACTTTTGGTCCTTATTAATTTGGTCATTTCTCTTGCAATTGCTGAAATGACGTTGATGGCTACTGAATTACCAAACTGTTTGTAAGCCTGTGTGTCGCTGACTGGGATTTTGAATGTCTCAGGAAAACCTTGGAGGCGTGCCGCTTCACGTGGTGTAATTTTTCGAGGATTGCCTCTGGTAGCGATTAAAACCTCTGAACCGTCCTTGTAATATCTGGCGCTGATCGTGCTAGTTCTAGTGGAGTCGGGTGTGAAAAGACTGTAGCCAAATCCATTGCCCTTCGCACGGTGCTCTTTCAATCTTCGCTTATGGCCAGTCCAGAGCGTGTCCGATAGGACGTATTTCTCATTGACTCGTTTTTCGAGAATGTCACCAACACGAGTTTTGGCATTGATTGGTTTGGGAAATTCAAAGGCATGCGATTTAATTTTTTTCCGATTTACGCAGACAATAAATATGCGCTCACGATTCTGTGGAAGGCCGAAATCAGATGCGTTCAGTATTTTTGCAAAGACGTTGTATCCAATGCCGTCGAGAGTCTCTTGAATCACTTTGAATGTTCGTCCACCATCGTGATTTTTGAAGCCTTTAACGTTTTCAAGTAGCACCAAAGATGGTTTTCTTTCTTCGATAATTCTTGCAATATCAAAGAACAATGTGCCACGAGTATCTCTAAAACCTTTCTTGAGTCCTGCGTGCGAAAATGGTTGACACGGAAATCCGGCGAGAAGTACGTCATGCTTAGGGATATCTTTGGTTGGAATTTTGGTGATGTCGCCATGCGGAATCTCACCAAAATTTGATTGATATGTGAGCTGGGCAAACTTATCCCATTCTGATGAAAAAACGCATTTGCCACCGGCTCGTTCAAAGGCAAGCCGCATTCCGCCGATGCCGGCAAATAGATCGATGAACGTAAATTTTTGTTTCTTGGGCATCGGCATTAGTCTCTTGGTAAAACATTACCTGTGGGGTGTGTTGCGACGGCTCTTAGATGACTAGTACCGACAGCGGATGATATTAGGCATAGCCTTTCAAGTCGGATGAAGAAGCTGGCTGTTGTCGCAAGCGCATTGGCGTTATTGGTGTTGGCCGGCTGTGGGGCAAACGCCGAAGAAAAGCCAGACGACGCAATTCCGACGGCCGAG
>SXGQ01373269.1_pt1 | contig 10834 bp, 14 predicted proteins | sample 3178371 | NCBI WGS metagenome assembly SXGQ01 (sample SAMN11356859, study PRJNA531348) | freshwater metagenome | isolation source: freshwater sample F1-20 | place: China: Fuxian Lake, Yuxi | collected 2017-12-25 | reverse complement strand
CGGCGATCCCTCTCCGAAGGGCCCCGGGCACCCCCCGAGATGAGGTTTATCCACAGCCCTAGTGGGGATAACTGATCGTGGTTATCAACATCCCTGCGTATCTGTCCAGTGAGTCATTCCGATGCCAAACCGTGATCGACAGCACTACACCGGCTCGTATGACGCCCGGGCGAAGCGGGTTCGTGATGCAGCGAACGCCGACCCGACCACCCGCTGCTGGCGGTGCGGGCTGACGTTAGCGGAGAAGCGCAAGACGGACCCTGACGTGACGTGGCACGCCGGCCACACGGTTGACGGCAATTCCCAACACCCCCTGGCTCCCGAGCACTCCACCTGCAACACATCGGCGGGCGGCAGGTTGGGTGCCAAAACGCGCTGGTTGAATCCGTCAAGGCGGTGGTACTGATGGCGAACCTCGAAGCCGCACAGACCGACGACCGACGTAAAGCACTGATCGCGCTCCGTGACTCGCTCGCTGCGGCGATGGACGGCGCGGAGCCGAATGTGATGGCGCAGATTGCCGGCCAGTACCGGGCCACGCTGAAAGAGCTGGCCGAACTTCCCGAAGCCAAGCCCGAATCAGCCCTCGAGCAAGCGAAGAAGGCGCGCACGACGCGGAGGGCGAACCTCAAGGCGGTTTGATGCGACGCATCGGTAACCAGCGTCCCCGGCTTTCGCTGCTCCCTTCAGGGGTGGTTGGGAGTGCGGCGGGTGAAGCAATCGCGTTGGCCGAGTCATGTGGGCTGTACTTGGACGACTGGCAGAAATGGTGCCTAGACGGGATGCTCTCGGAGCGTGCCGACGGGTCGTGGGCGGCGAAGCAAGCCACCCTGATCCTGCCGAGACAGAACGGCAAGAACTCAGTGCTGGAAGCCCTCGAGCTTGCGGGCATGTTCCTGTTCAACGAGAAGCGCATCATTCACACGGCGCAACTCTCACAGACCGCCGCCGACCATCAGCGTCGGATGGTGGAGCTCATCAAGGGCAACCCTGAGCTTGAGGGTCTGTGCCAGTTCTACTTCGCGAACGGCAAGGAAGCCATCGTCCGCACGGACACGGGCGCACGGTTGGAGTTCTCTACCCGTTCCAAGAAGATCGCTCGTGGTGGATCGCCCCAGCGTGTCGTGTTCGACGAGGCGTTGTTCCTCACTGACGAACAGATGAACGCGATCATGCCGTCACTGTCGGCGCAGTCGCTGAACGTCGAAGGCTCACCGCAGCTCATCTACACCTCATCGGCCCCGTTGCCCGAGTCCGAAATCCTCCACCGTGTCAGAAACGTGGGGATAGAGGGTTCCGCGAATAGTGCGTTTTTTGCCGAGTGGTCATGTGAGGCAGGTGCCGATCCGGCTGACCGGGACAACTGGTATCAGGCCAACCCCGGCATGGGTATCCGCATCGCTGAGGACTGGGTGTACGAAACCGAATACCTCACCATGTCCCCTGAGGGGTTCGCTACCGAACGCTTGGGTGTGGTGTTGGGAATGGACGCCGGCAACTCCGAGCTGCCCGGTTGGCCGTCGTGTCTCGATGTGGATTCGGAGATGACCGGCAAACCTGCCATCGCGTTGGACGTGGCCCCCGATCTGTCGTGGTACTCCATCGGCGTTGCGGGTGACACGAAAGACAAGCTCACCCACGTTGAGGTGGTGGAGCGGCTGACCTCAGCGTCGGACGCGGTGGAAGTCCTGCGGAAGATGCACGGCAAGTTCAAGGTGCCGGTACATCTCGACCCGCGTGCGGCGGCGGCTGCGCTCATCCCTGACCTGTTGGCGGTCAAGGTTCCGGTGACGGAGATCAGCACCGCCGATCTAGTCAAGGCGTGCGCCCACCTGAAGCAGCTGGTGGACAGTCAGACGCTCAGGCATCGCGGTCAACAACCCCTGGACTCGGCGGTGTACGGGGCTGCGATCCGCTCCATCGGTGACGGCTGGGCGTGGACCCGGCGCATTTCGACTGTGGACATTTCGCCGCTCGTGGTCGTCACGTTGGCGGCGTGGGCGGCAAGGAACAACACCCCCCGTGCAGACGGGTGGCTTGCTTGGGAGTGACTGTGAACCCTCGTACCGCTGCACTCCTCGAGGTTCTGTTGCTCGCCCTGGCTGCGGTCGGCGTGACTCTGCTGGTGGGTGCGCTGTTGGGTTACATCGCCGGGGTGGGTGCCGGCTTGCTGGTGGTGGCTGCCATCGGGTTCGTGCTGTTGATCGCCTACGAGAAAGGGGCTAGCTGATGCTCGCTAATCTGCTGCGCCCCCGTGAGGCCCGCTCCATTCACCCAACGATGTCGCAGTCGGATTACGCGCGACAGTTGGAACGGTTCGCGTTTCTCGGCACTCAGTACGGGGTGACGGGTTACGAGCACGAAGCGACCGAGCAGGCGATGTCGAACGCTGCTGTTGCGGCGGTTGTCAACTTTCGTGTGTCGGTGTTCTCGGAGGCGACGTTCAAGTTCCAGGTGTGGCAGAACGGTCGCCCCGGCCAGTTGATCGGCAACCCGTCGCTGTCCATCCTCGAATCACCGTGGCCCGGTGCGGGTACTTCCCACCTGCTCGCCACAATGGAAGTCGACATCTCGGTGTACGGAAACTCGTACTGGATTCGCAGCGGTGACCAGCTCGTGCGTCTGTCGCCTGAGCATGTGACCATCGTGACCACCGATGTCGAGGTGGAGGGCGTCAAGGTCGCTGACGAGCTGATCGGCTACGCGTATCAGCCGAAGAAGTCTGACTCGGCGGTGATCTTCCTTCCGAGCGAGGTGGCGCACTACCGGCTTCACCCTGACCCTGAGCATCCGTTCCGTGGCACCTCGTGGTTGCGTGCGGTCCTGTCCGATGTGACGGCTGACAGCGCGATGACTGGGTACAAGTCGTCGCTGTTGCGGAACTCTGCCGTTCCCGGGTTGGTGTTGAAGGCTGAGCCCGGCGTGTCCGAGGAACAGTTCGTCGCCGCTCGTGAAGCTCTCCGTGCCCGCCACACCGGTTGGGACAAGGTGGGCCGCACCCTCATGTTGGGTGCAGGGTTCGACGTGCAGGTGGTCGGGTCGTCCATGCAGCAGTTGGACATGAAGGCGTTGCAGGGTGCGGGCGAGTCCCGTATCGCTGCGGCGGGTGGCGTGTCGCCGGTGCTGGTGGGTTTCTCGGAGGGGTTGCAGGGTTCGTCCCTGAACTCGGGTAACTACGGCTCCGCTCGTCGCCGGTTCGCTGATGGCACGGTGCGTCCGCTGTGGCGTGCGGCGTGCACTGCACTCTCCACCCTGGTGCCGCCGCCCGCTGGTTCGCGGTTGTGGATTGATGAGCGAGACGTGTCGTTCCTGCAAGAGGACGTGAAGGACGCCGCCGACATCAAACACACCGAGGCGAACACGATCGAAGCGTTGGTGCGTGCCGGTTTCGATCCGGTGACGTGCGTGGACGCAGTGACCTCGAGCGACTACAGCCGCCTTGCACACACCGGCCTGTATTCAGTGCAGTTGCAGCCCCCGGGCACGGGTGAGCCGACGCCGCCTGCCCGCGCTGAACTGGTGGTCGCTGAGCCCCGCACCGCCGAGCAGTCGTTCCACATTCACCTACCCGAATCCACCGAGGTGGAGCTGCGGCAGGATCGGGTGGTTGATCTGCTCGAGCAGTTCGGTGACGCGCTGGTCGCGATGGAGGCCCGCACAGCAATGGCCGACGAGCGTATGGCGAACATGCCCGCACCGGTGGTGAACGTGGCCGCACCGAACGTGACGGTGAACGTCCCCGAGACTCCGGTCCAGTTGACGTTGGACATGCCGACCCCGGTCATCAATGTTCCCCCGGCGCAGGTGACTGTGAATCTGCCGGATGACGGCCCTTCCCGCAAGACGGTGAAGTTCACCAAGGACAGCGACGGCCATATCACTGGCGCGTCCGTGATCGGGGAGTGACCTAGATGGCCTTCACGATGACAAACCGTGGGCTGTTCTACCTGATGAACAACGCCATTAGTGCCTCCACCGATTTCCGGTGCCTGGTGTTCAAGACGACCACGCCGAGTGTTGCGGCGATCCGCGATTACAACTTCGTGTCGGACCTGCTGGCAGCGACCACGGAAGCTGCGGCGTCGGGCTACTCGCGTGTTGATCTTGCGGGTGTGGCGATTGCGGAGAACGACTCGCCCGACACGGTGACCTTGACGGCGACGGCCCCCACGATCACCTCGGTGGCAGCGGGTGAAACCTGGCTCGGCATCGGCTACTACATCGAAGGCGCGTCGGACGCAGCGCGCACACTGATCGCCGTGGACGTTCCGGCTTCGTCGGTGACCACTGACGGCAACAACGTGGAACTGCCCGCGTTGTCGATCACGGTAACGGGCAGCTGATGGCTAGCGGAATCGGCACTGCCACCCTGGACTTCGGCGCACACCCCGGCAGCAACGAGGCGTCTGTGGCCGTCACCGGTCAAGCGTCCATCTCCGGCACCTCCAAGGCTGAGGCGTTCATCATGGCCGACGACACCACGGCCGACCACACGGCGTCCGATCATCGGTACGCCGAACTGTTCATGTCGCTGACCTGCGGCACCCCTTCGGCCGGCGTTGGTTTCACGATCTACGCGACCGCTATTGACAAGCTCACCGGGCAGTTCGCTGTCCGCTACGTGTGGAGTGACTGATGGCTCTTGATGTCAACCTGAAGGACAGCTCGAGCGGCACCCCTGCCGAAGTCGATGCTTCCGGCAACCTGCTGGTCACCGTTCCCGGCTACACCGCCGCCGGCGTGGTCAGTGGTGGTGGTCCCGCGCAGGGTCCGACGATGTTCGTGGAGAACGACCCCGGCACAGTGACCGGCGCGCGCTACGTGCGTTCGCCCGAGGTGGACGAAGACTTCCGTCTGCGCGTGGCGCACGACCACATTCTCGACAAGGAGACGTTCAACTACACGTCGCAGAACACCGGCAAGCACTCGCACACCTTCACCACGCTGACCGCGACGGTGAGCGCCAACGGCCTGCTCACCAACTCCGGTTCGGGTGTCGCTACGACGACGGGCATGACGTTCGGCACCTTTGCCGAGTTCCCATGCGCCCACGCCGCTGCTTCGGTGTACGTCGAGACGAACATCGCGCTGAACGTGGCTGTGGCGTCGATCCCGTCGAACGCAGTGATTGACGTTGGCCTGTTCCGGCGTGGCGCATCGACCCCGTTCGCACCCACGGACGGTGTGCACTTCCGGTTCTCCTCGTCGGGCATTCAGGGCGTCATCAACAACAACGGCGTGGAAACCGTCTCGACGTTCGGTGACCCGCTCACCTTTGCCGCCAACGGAAACCATAAATACACCATCTCGGTCACTGAGAAGGAAGCTGAGTTCTGGGTTGACGACATTCGGCTCGGCGGCATTGACGTGCCGGCCGCGAACGCACAGCTGTTCCGCTCGGCTTCGCTGCCGTGGTCGGTGCGTCACGCCAACACTGGCGCGGTCGGTGCCGTGTTGCAGGCGATCATCTCGGATTACACGGTGTCCTATGGTGGCCCGATCATCGCATCGACGCTTGCCCAGATCGGCAACCGGGTGAACGGCTCGTATCAGGGTCTGTCGGGTGGCACGCTCGGCACGCTGGCCGCGAACATGGGCAACTCGGCCGCCATCCCGGCCGGTGCTGCCGGCTCGAACACGGCCGCGAACTCGACCGGCCTCGGTGGTGTCGGCAACCTCAACGCCGCCGCCGCCGCTGCGACCGACTTCGTGCTGAACAGCTACCAGGTCCCGGCCGGTACGGTCGCCGTGCAGGGCCGTCGCCTGGTCATCACGGGCGTGCGCGTGTCGGCGGCCAACCTCGGTGCCGCTGTCGCAACCACGGCCACCACCCTGCTCATCGGCCTGGCGTTCGGTCACACCGCCGTGTCGCTTGCCACGACGGAGACGGCTTCGTTCGCCACAGCGACGACGCACGCCCCGCGCCGTCTGCCGCTCGGGTTCATGTACTGGAACGTGGCCGCACCCATCGGTGCGACCCCGCAGAACGGTGACATCGTGCAGACGTTCGCGAACCCGATCTACGTCAACCCCGGCGAGTTCATCGCGACCACCGCCAAGTTCGCCTCAGGCACCGCCACCGCCTCGCAAACCATCGGCTACACCGTCACCTTCGACTACGGCTGGGAGTAACTAGATGTCGCTGCTACTTGCCCTTGCGGGTGGCGGTAGCGGACCCGGCACGCAGACGTGGACCGGTTCAGCAGGAACCATCCTCATCTCCGGTACCCCCGGTGCGTTCTCTAGCGGCCCTCAAGTTTGGGTCGGCTCCACCGGCACCATCACGATCACCGGCTCGTCCGGTTCGTTCATCGGCGGCACCACCCCCGCTGCAACCGGTGGCGGGGCCGCTCGTCCCCGTATGCGCTACGAGCGAGTACCCAAGCCCGAACCGTTCACCCTCACCGACAACGACCTCGCAGCACTCGCGCTGGTCCTACTCGAAGTGTGAACGTCGGTAGACACACCTACGGAACCCCGACAGTCCACCGCTACGACGGAGAAGGCGAACCCGATATCACCATCGGTGCCTACTGCTCCATCGCCGCAGACGTGGAGTTCCTACCCGGTGGGATGCACCTCACTGACCGCGTGTCCACGTTCCCGTGGCAGAACGTCGGCCGAGAGGGACACCCGCCAACCTTGAGAGGGCCTATCCGAATCGGGCATGACGTGTGGATCGGGCGTGGTGCCCGAATCCTCGGCGGTGCACACATCGGCAACGGGGCGATCATCGGCGCATACGCCGTGGTTGCCGGGCCGGTGCCGGCGTACCACGTCGCAGTTGGCAATCCCGCCCGCTGCCATCCCCGACCCCACGCCTCTTGGGCATCACACCTGGCGCGCATCGCCTGGTGGGACTGGCCCGACGACGACCCGCGCCTCGCGGACGTGGAGCGAATGACCCTCGAACAGTTCTGCCGCACGTACGGCTGAGAGGAGTGCCGGTATGACCGCACTTGACGAACAGATCGACGCGCCCGAGGTGGAGCAGCGCACCATCGTTGCGCCGTTCACCCTGACGCGCGCAGCGTCGGAAGATGACGGCCTGACCCTCACGGGTTACGCGGCAGTGTTCAACAGTCCCACCCGTATCTCGGGCTACCAGGGTGACTTCACCGAGGTCGTCGCGCCGGGTGCGTTCAAGCACACCATCCGCATGTCCAAGCCGGTGATGCAGTTCGACCACGGCCAACACCCGCTCATCGGGTCGCTTCCCATCGCGTCCATCAAAGAACTCCGCGAGGACGCACGCGGCCTGTACGTCGAAGCCCGAGTGTTCGACAACTGGTTGACCGAACCGCTGCGCGACGCAATCCGCGAAGAAGCGATCACCGGAATGTCGTTCCGTTTCTCCGTCGTCAAAGACGCCTGGGCGAAGCGTGACGGCGACCAAATCCGCACCCTCAAGGAAGTCAAGTTGTACGAACTCGGCCCGGTCGTACACCCGGCTTACGCGGACACCGAAGTCTCGCTGCGCTCCCTCGAGCGCGTGACGGGACTTCACATTCTCGGCAGTTCCGAAGCACCCGAACTCAGTGCTGACGAACCCGCCTGTGACGACCCGGCCCCGAGCCAGTCGACGCGCACCAAAGCACAACGCCTCGCACTGGCAAACGCCGTGCGACAGATCCTCTAGGAGGCTGCCATGAGCGACAAGCTCCCCACCCTCCAGGCTGAGATCGAGGCTCGTCAGGCTCGCATTGACGAACTCGCCACCCTGGACGACATCACCCCCGAGCTCGACGCCGAGCTCACCGCCGCACTCGATGACCAGCGCGCCGCACTCGCGCAGCGTGACGCCATCGAGGCCCGCGCCGCCGCTGTGGCCGAGGTCCGCGAGAAGGCGACCAGCTACACCCCCAGCGTTCCGACGTTCGTCCGCAAGGTCGAGCAGCCGGCACCGACCGAGGTCCGTCACCTGACCCACGGCGAAGCCCGCGATGCCGCCATGCGCGTGCTGGACACTGCTTCGGATGTGAAGATCAGCGCACGTCAGGCCGAGCACGTTGAGAGCCTGATGCGTGCCCGCACGACCGACCTTGACGGCAGCGCGATCGCCAAGCGTCTGCTGCTCACGGAGAACGAGCACTACCGCTCGGCCTTCACCAAGGCAATCAGCCAGGGCCAGCCGGCGTGGACTTCGGAGGAGGCTCGTGCGCTTCAGGAGTTCCGCGCTGCCAGCATCGGCACCGATGCCGCTGGTGGTTTCGGTGTCCCGGTTCTGATCGACCCGACCATCATTGTCACCAGTGGTGCGAGCGACGTTCCTGTCCTTCGGGTGGCCCGCGTCGAGACCATCACCAACGACGAGTGGAAGGGTGTCAGCTCCGCTGCCGCCGCCTGGTCGTGGGACGGTGAAGCCGGCGAAGTGTCGGACGACATGACCACCCTCGCGCAGCCGACCGTGACCGCCCACAAGGCGCAGGCCTTCATCCCCTTCAGCCTCGAGGCTGGGGCAGACTACCCCGGCTTCGCGAGCGAGATGGGCAAGCTGCTCGAGCAGGGCTACATGGACCTGCTCGCCGCCGCCACCATCACCGGTACTGGCTCGAGCCAGCCGTACGGTACGTTCACCCGCCTTGACGCCACAGTGGCGTCGGAGGTCGTGGTCACCACCGACGGCTCGTTCGGTGCCGTGGACATCGACAAGGTGTGGGCTGCTCTGCCCGAGCGGTTCCGTCGCAACGCCAAGTGGCTGATGAACGTGGACGTGGAGAACGAAATCCGCGCCTTCGGTTCGGGTACCGCCACGTCGCGGTTCACTGTCGATCAGACCAAGGAAGGCATCTCCCTGCTCAACGGCAAGGAAGTGCTGCTCTCGGACTCGGCTCCGACCTTCACCGGCACGACCGGTGCCAGCAACATCCTCGTCGTCGGTGACTTCAGCCACTACCTCGTGGCGCAGCGTGCCGGCATGAACGTGGAGCTCATCCCGCACCTGTTCGCGACGGCCAACAACCGGCCGAGCGGTCAGCGTGGTCTGTACGCCTACTGCCGCGTGGGCGCAGACTGGGTGGCAACGAACGCCGCCCGCCTCTTGCAGAACCAGTAGACCCAGGTCTAGCTGGTATGATGGTGGGGCCGGGGGCAGCAACCCCCGGCCCCAAGCCATCAGTCAATGGAGGACCAATGGCCGAAGATCACACTACCCTGCGTCGCTGTAGTCGCTGCGAGGAGATGCTTCCCCGCATCGCGTTCTCCCGCCGAACAGCCGCCGCCGATGGGCTTCACCCTTGGTGTAAGCCATGTGGCAACGCCTACAAGCGCGAGCGACTGAGCGACCCGACTCGGGCAGCCGCCCACCGCGAATGGCGCAGGCAGCATGACGGGTACGACCGCACGAAGCGCGCCCGCTACCTCTACGGCGATGTGGACCTTGACGCCATGCTTGCCAGCCAGAACAGCCGTTGCGCCGTGTGCCAAACAACCGAACCCGGCGGGCGGTGGGGAACTTGGCATGTGGACCACGACCACGCTTGCTGCCCAACGATGAAGTCGTGCGGCCGCTGTGTTCGCGGCCTGCTTTGCGCCAACTGCAACACGGCGCTTGGAAAGTTCGGTGATGACACCGAAGTCATAGCTCGGGCGCTCGCTTACCTCAAGGCGAGCCGCCGCTAGATCGCTGGGGGTGCCCTTGCGTCACCCCCTGCTGACCGTGGTTGTTCCTACGATCCCGGGCCGCGAGTCCCTGGTGTCTCGCTGTCTGTGGTCGATCACCGAACAGGCCACGGACGAGGTACACGTCCTGTGTGTGCAGGGGTCTGGCAGGTTGGGCGACAAAGCCAACCTTGCCGCCCTGCACACCGGGGCGAAGTACCTCACCATCGTGGACGACGACGACTACCTCGACGGTGCGTACGTGTCCCTTGTGTTGCCTCATCTGGAACGTGGGGTCGATTACGTCGGGTTCAAGGTTGTTCAGTGGATCGACCAGCGGCTTGACGGCATCGGCTCCACGTCCGGTGAGCATTGCGGCTACGCACGACGTGGACGCAATCACGGCCCGTGTCCGAAGGGTGTCACCTCGGTGGACATTTGGCGGCAGGTGCCGTTCGGGAACTCTTACACCGCTGACCGTGTGTGGTCCGAGCAGGTGTTCCCGCACATCAGATCGCACGCGTTCGTTGACCGCGCGCTCTACGTCTACGACCACCAGCCCGCCACTTCGGCGTTCTTGGGTGGTGGTCATCGTGACGTGGGCGAGTGGCCGTACGACGCGTCACGAGTCGAGTTCTTGACTCTCGACTGAAGTCGCCCCACCGGCCGATCGGGCTGACGGTCGGTGGGGCTCATCAGCCCAACAGCCCTAGGAGTAACCATGATCGTGTACGCACGCGGTACGGCAAGTGTTGGCTGGCAAGACGGTTTGATCCGGCTCAACGAGGGCGACGCCTGGTGGGCGGATGACCCGTTCGTCCGGGCGCATCCGACGTTCTTCGGTGACAAGCCGCCGAAGGTGCATGGCACGGTGGCGCGGGTGGAGCAGGCGACTGCGAACCCGGGCGAGAAGCGTGCCCGCAAGTGAGTCGCACCACACCGAAGAAGCCGAAGCCGGCTGACCCGGTGACCGTCGCCTACGTCCATGACATCGAGGTCGCCTACTCGTGGCACGCCTCGTTCGTGGACATGATCGGGCACGACATGACCAACCACGGGCGTGCGTTGCGTGGCGGGTACATGGGTGTCCGGTACGGCACGGGTGGCATTGTGGAGGCCCGCAACACGGTGGCACGCCGGTTCCTTTCCCGGGATCGTGCGGACTGGTTGTTCTGGATTGATACGGACATGGGGTTCGCTGCCGACACCGTGGATCGGCTGATCGCGAACGCTG
>SXGQ01738334.1_pt1 | contig 10835 bp, 5 predicted proteins | sample 3178371 | NCBI WGS metagenome assembly SXGQ01 (sample SAMN11356859, study PRJNA531348) | freshwater metagenome | isolation source: freshwater sample F1-20 | place: China: Fuxian Lake, Yuxi | collected 2017-12-25 | reverse complement strand
GCCGACGTCGCCTTGCAGCAGGCGGCGCATGGGCGTGCCGCACGCGAGGTCGGCGCGGATTTCGCGGAGGACGGTGGTTTGCGAGTCAGTCAGCGGGAAGCCGAGCGCAGCGAGGTAGGGACGAATGAGATGGTTGTCGCCTTTGCACGGTTGGCTTTGGGCGTTGGCAAGGAGCTTCTCGCGCCGGGCGCGCACGGCGAGTTGCAGGTCCAAGAACTCGTCGAGGGCGAAGCGCTGGCGGGCGAGCTCGGCGTCGGGGAGTTCGGCGGGGAAGTGGAGGGAGCGGATAGCGGCGGCGCGGGAGAGGGAGAGAGCGGCTGAACTGTCCGCAAGCTGATCCCCTCTCCCCCACTGGGAGAGAGGGTTAGGGTGAGGGGGAGGCTGTTGCCATATAGAAACGTTCGGAGTGTTCGGACGCTTTGCCCCCTCACCCCGACCCTCTCCCCCGATGGGGGAGAGGGAGGAAAACACGAGCGTCGGGTGCCGCTCAGGAATCTGCCCGCCGTATTCTTCCAACGTCCGCCACAGCAGCAAGCGCAGCCAGCGTTGCGAGAGACCCTCCGTCAGGGGATACACCGGCACGATGCGGTGCAAGTGGACGGAAGCCTCGTCGCCCGCCTCGACGACTTCCGTCTCCGGATGGTCCATCCTGCGCGGCTTGAGCGCGAGCAGCTTGCCGTAGACGTAGACTTCGTCGCCGACCCGAAATTTGCCCTCCAACCACGGCAGGTTCCACCACCGACATTGCAAACGCGCGGCGCCATCATCGAGGATGAATTCAAAGACCGATTTGGTTCGCTGGGAGGAGTAGTTAACGCCCTGCGCAACGATTTTGCCGAGCACCGTGGTGGGTTCGTTCAGTTTGAGTTGTGCGATGGTGCAGCCCTTCGCCCGCCGGTCCTCGTAGCGACTCGGCTGGTGCAGCAGCAGGTTTTCGACCGTGGCGATGCCGAGCTTGGCGAAGAACTCGACGTGCCGTGGCCCGACGCCGCGCAAGGCGGCGACGGAACGAGCCAAAGGCTGAACTTCATCTGACACGCGGCGAACTTACGAGAGAACCGCGAGGCGTTGAAGTCGGAACGTGCAGATGCCGGGGTGATGCTCGGAAGCACGGCACCGGCCGAGGCGGCTCTCCGGGCGGCTAGCACAATTCAAATTTTATTTGCCGCCGGCTGCCTTGCCCACCACATTCAGAATGTATTTTGACCATGCAAATAATACATTTAAAGCCGCTCGTTCTCACCGTTGTCCTTGCTCTCGCCAGCCTCCCGCTACTCGCTGCGGATGCCAAGAAGGACGCCAAAAAGGAAAAGCCAGCCCCCAAGCCCAAGCCCGCCGGCACGCAGTGGGACGCGATGGACCTCGGCGCGTTCTACAGCGGCGGATTGCAAGTCACCGGCGAGAAGGGCGACGTGTTCCGCCCCGCGCTGAAGGGCCTCAACATCAATCTCGGCAGCGACGCGGCGGTGTGCTTCGACACCGAGCGACTGCGCTTCGGTCTCGGCTGGCGCGGCGGGTTCGTGAAGTTGCCCACGGGTCGCGAGGGCTTGGAAGGCGTGGCTTCTCCCATCGGCGAAGTCGCGTTCAAGGCCGCGGTGCTGCCCGGCTGGGCGGATGCGATCGGCGGCTTCATCGAGCCGAAGCCGCCGGTGAAGGACGGGCGCGAACTCGTCTCCCACGGCCCCTTGCCGAAGGACTGGGCCAAGTGGCGCGGGCTCTACGTCAATGGCAAGCAGGTCATCCTCAGCTACACCGTCGGCAAGGTCAGCGTGCTCGAACTGCCCGGCTACGACGCCGCGAGCGAGGCGTTCACCCGCACGATTCATATCGAAGGTGCTGCCCCGGCACAGAAGCTTCTGCTCGCCACGGACACGAAGCTCAAGGCCAGCCACAACCTCGCGGGCGCAACGGTCGAGACCACGGCAGCCGGCCTGCTCGTGTTGAATCTCCCCGCGACCAAGACCGCCACCACCTTCGTCGTCGCGCTGTCCGCGAGTGGCCTTGCGCCCAAGGCCAGCAAGGCGAATCTCCCCGCGCTCACCAAGGGCGGCGCGACCCAATGGACGCCCGTTCTCGAGACCGCCGGCGTGCTCGGCAAGGGCGACGGCGCTTACACCGTGGACACGCTCACCCTCCCTGACGGCAAGGCCAACCCTTGGAACTCGTGGATTCGCACCAGCGGCTTCGACTTCTTCGCGGACGCGACCAAAGCCGCGATTTGCAGCGTGAGCGGCGACGTGTGGATCGTGAGCGGCATTGACGACACGCTGGCGAAGCTGAAGTGGAAGCGCTTTGCCACCGGCCTCTTCCAGCCGCTCGGTCTGAAGATTGTGGACGGCAAAATCTACTTGCTGGGCCGCGACCAAATTACCCGCCTGCATGACTTGAACGGCGACGGCGAAGCGGACTTCTACGAGAATTTCAACAACGACATCGCCATCAGCTCGCACTACCACGAGTTCAACCTTGGCCTCGAAACGGACCGCGCGGGCAACTTCTACTTCAACAAGGGCGGCAACCTCGGCGGCGCAAAGCACCAGCACCACGGCGTCGTCGCGAAGGTGTCGAAGGACGGCTCGAAGCTGGAGTCTTGGGCCAACGGCCTGCGCGCGCCGAACGGTATCGGCATGGGTCCGAACGACGAAGTGACCTCCTCCGACAACGAGGGCAACTGGGTGCCCAGCTCCCGCGTGAACCTGATGAAGCCCGGCGGCTTCTACGGCCATGTCCACACCGCGCACACCAGCACGCCGCCGACCGATTACGACAAGCCCCTCTTCTGGCTCCCGCACCAAGTGGACAACTCCAGCGGCGGCCAGGTCTGGGTTACGAGCGACAAGTGGGGGCCGTTCAAGGGCGATATGCTCCACATGAGCTACGGCAGTTGCTCGCTCTTCAAGGTGATGAAAGAGGAAGTCGGCGGGCAGGTGCAGGGCGGCGCGGTGCGCTTCCCGCTGAGCTTCGAGTCCGGCATAATGCGCGGCCACTTCAGCCCGCGCGACGGACAGCTCTACGCTACCGGCCTGCGCGTCTGGCAGAGCAGCGGCGCGAAGACCGGCGCGTTCCATCGCGTCCGCTACACCGGCAAACCCGTCGCGATGCCGAAGGAACTTCATGTGAAGCCCAACGGCATTGAGATCACCTTCACCACCGCGCTCGACGCCAAGACGGCAGCCGACGACGGCAACTGGGCGATTGACCAGTGGAACTACAAGTGGACTTCAAACTACGGCTCCAAGATGTATTCCGCCAGCGAGCCGGACAAAGTCATCGGCGAGAACAAAATCAACAACACCAAGTTCGGCGGCGAGGACTTGGTGGTGAAGTCCGCGAAGCTCTCGGCGGACAAGAAGACCGTCTTCCTCGAAGTCGAAGGCGGCGTGAAGCCCGTGATGCAGATGCGCATCCGCATGAACATCAATGCTGCCGACGGCACGCCCATCAACCAGACCATCTACAACACGGTCAACAAGGTGGCGGCCAAGTAGAAAAGCCCATCTTGCCTGACTTCCAGTTGAGAATCCCCGCTTGAGCGGCAGCTGGTCGGTCAGAAGGACTGGCGAGACGTGCTGCTCTACTTTTTAGCCACCGTATTCCGCTGCGCCCACGCCGGGTCCGGCTGCGGGAAGTCCAAGTTGTAGTGCAAACCCCGGCTCTCGGGTCTTAGCAGTGCGCAGTTCACGATGAGTTCGGCCACGGTCGCGATATTCCGCAGCTCCAAGATGTCCGCCGTCACGGTGAAGTCCCAGTAGTATTGCTGGATTTCCTCTTGGAGCAGCGCGATGCGGGCCTTCGCGCGCTGGAGGCGTTTGGTCTTCCGCACGATTCCCACGTAGTCCCACATGAGCCGGCGGATTTCGTCCCAGTTGTGCGCGACGACGACGAGTTCGTCCGCGTTCTGCGCCTTGCCGGACTGCCACGGCGGGATGTTCACCTCGGCTTGCGGCGAAGGGCTTTCCAAAACCCGCCGCGCGGCGCGATGGGCGCAAACGAGTGCTTCCAAAAGTGAATTGCTCGCGAGCCGGTTCGCCCCGTGCAGCCCCGTGCAGGCGACTTCGCCGACCGCGTAAAGCCCGGCGATGTCCGTGACGCCGTTCACGTCGGTCACCACGCCGCCGCATTGGTAATGCGCCGCTGGCACGACGGGAATCGGCTCCTTCGTCATGTCCACGCCAAGGCGGAGCAGGCGCTCGTAGATGGTCGGGAAGTGCGAGATGATGAAGCGCGCGGGCTGGTGCGTGATGTCCAGCCACAGGTTGTCCGCGCCGGTGCGCTTCATCTCGCTGTCAATCGCCCGGGCCACGATGTCGCGGGGCGCACGCTCGGCGCGCGGGTCGTAGCGCGGCATGAAGCGCTGGCCGTCCGTCCCCAACAGATAACCACCCTCGCCGCGCACCGCCTCGGTGATGAGCAAGGTGCGCTCTTTCGGATGGAAGAGGCACGTGGGATGGAACTGCATGAACTCCATGTTCGCCACTTGCGCGCCTGCGCGGTAGGCCATCGCCACGCCGTCGCCCGTCGCGATGTCGGGGTTCGTCGTGTAGAGGTAAACCTTCCCGCAGCCGCCGGTGGCCAGCACGATGACCGGCGCGGCGAACGTCTCCACCTGCCCGCTGGCCTTGTTCAGCACGTAGATGCCGAGGCAGCGGTTCGGCCCCACGTAGCCGAGCTTCTGCGTGGTGATGAGGTCCACGGCGAAGTGATTCTCCAGCACCGTGATGTTTGGCTGGCGGGCGATGGCGTCGAGCAAGGCGCGTTCAATCTCCGCGCCGGTGGCGTCTTTCGCGTGCAGCACGCGGCGCTTGGAATGACCGCCTTCCTTGGTGAGGTCGAGTTCCTTGCCTTTGCCGCCGGGCACTTCGCGTTCGCTGAACTTTGCGCCCAGATCCATCAGTTCATGAATCCGCTCCGGCCCCTCGGCGATGATGGTCCGCACGATGTCTTCGCGGCAGAGGCCCGCGCCGGCGTCGAGCGTGTCGCGCACATGCATCTCGATGGAGTCCTCGCGGCTGGTGACGGCGGCGATGCCGCCCTGCGCCCAGTTAGTGTTCGAGTCCGCGCGGCTCTTCTTGGTGACGATGGCCACGCGCCCCCGCGGCGCGACCTTGAGGGCGAACGTCAACCCCGCGATGCCGCTGCCGAGAATAAGGAAGTCAAATTGGCGGGTGGCGTCGGCCATGTGGGGTGCGATTCAACGGCAGATGGCGCGGGCGGGCAAAGGGAATTCGCGTAACGCAGCACAGCCAAAACAATCCCGTGCAACAGTGCTCGGCATCAACATGCAACTCAGAATCCACCCACAAACCGCAAATCTCGCTGGACTCGCAGCGTGAAGTCTGTTTTTTCTGCGGTGATGAAAATTAACACTGATACCGTTTGTTCCATTGCCGCGTTCTGCTTTTTGACCGTCATGCAAGCCGTCGCCGCCGAGGAGCACACCATCCGCACCGGCACCGGACAAGCCACGGTTTACGTGGTCGCCGAGGATGAGTTGCACAACCTCACGCGTGACCGGGCCGAATCGGTGACCATTGGCGCGCCGCGCTTACTGGCGCAGGCCGTGGGCGATGCCGATATACGCGAGCTCGTGCTCTATCCGAAGGGTGCTGCACGCACAGAGTGGACCCGCCGGGTGCTCACGCGCGAAGTGCTCGTCCGTCTCGCGCCCGGCACGGACGCTGTGGCCGTTGCACGTGCCGGCGGTGCGGTGGCCGGCCCCGAGATTTCCTACGCGCCGCGCCACTACATCCTCCGGCTGACGCAGCCCGGAGCGGCGTTGCAAGTCGCGGCCGCGTTGGCCAAGCAGCCCGGCGTCGAACACGTCGAGCCAGTGCTCAAGCGCAAGCTGGCTAAACGGTTCGTCCCAAATGACACGCTTTTCGGCCAGCAATGGACCCTCCTTAACACCGGCCAGAACCTTGCGACCGTGGGGGCGGACATCAACGTGACCAACGTCTGGGACAGCTACCGCGGCACGGGCATTATCGTCGGCGTGATCGACGACGGCCTGCAATACACCCATCCAGACTTGGCTGCTAACGCGAACACCGCCATCCACTACGATTACCGCGACGGCGACGGTGACCCAAAGCCAGAAGGCGGCGCAGGCGCCACGAATGACAAACCCCATGCCGACTCGCACGGCACGGCCACGGCGGGCGTCATCGCCGCCCGCGGAAATAACGGCATCGGCGCAGCGGGCGTGGCATACGAGGCAACTCTCGTCGGGCTGCGGCTCATCGGCGGCACCGCCGGTGACACTCAGGAAGGCGGTGCACTTTCCCACAGCAATTCCGTCATCCACATCTACAACAACAGTTGGGGTCCCAACGATGACGGCTTCGTAAAGGGTGGTGCAGGAACACTCGCGCTGGCCGCTTTACAAAACGGCGTGACCACCGGGCGCGCTGGCCGCGGTAACATCTATGTTTGGGCGGCTGGTAACGGCGGCGTGGCCTTGGACAACGCCGGCTACGACTCCTACAATGGTTCCATCTACACCATCAGCGTCGGTGCGCTCAACGACCTTGGTCAACGAGCCGACTACAGCGAGCGCGGCGCTTGCCTCATCGTGGCCGCGCCGTCCGGTGCGGAGCAAAACGGACGTCCGCAGGGCACCACCACGACAGACTTGGTCGGCGATTTTGGTTATAACCGCGCCGGCGTGGCCACCGGCGTGGTCGGCCCCTTCGATCTCGCTGACCGGGACTACACCCAAAACTATAACGGGACCTCCTCCGCTGCGCCGGTGGTTTCCGGCGTGGTCGCGCTGATGCTTCAGGCCAATCCGAACCTCGACTGGCGCGACGTGCAGGAAGTCTTGATTCGCACGGCCACGCAAACCGATCCGACCAACAGCGAGTGGCGCACGAACAAGGCCGGCTTCAAGTTCAACCCCAACTTTGGTGCGGGCCGGGTCAACGCCGGGGCCGCTGTGACGCTCGCCACCAATTGGGCCAACCTGGCCACGATGGTCACCGCGAACTCCGAGCAAGCCAGCCTCAACGTGGCCATTCCCGACAACGACGCGAACGGCATCACCCGCTCGTTCGACTTGAGCGCCTCTAACCTCCGCGTCGAGCAGGCCGTCGTGACCGTGGACATCACCCACACGAACCGAGGCGACCTCGTCATCAACCTCGTTTCGCCCGCCGGCACCATCAGTCCGCTGGCCGAGTTGCATGGCGATACCAACGCAAACTACGAGGCGATGCGCTTCCGCTCGACCTTCAACTGGGGCGAAGACTCGAAGGGCGTTTGGCAGGTGCAAATCTCCGACCGCCGCACCACCAATGACGGCACACTCACACGCGCCAAGCTCGAAGTCTTCGGCACCACGCCGTCCACGCCGACGCTCTTCGCCAAGACACTCAGCACCGGTCAGTTCACCCTCGGCGTCGCCGGCACCCCCGCGCTGGCCTACACGCTCCAGGTCAACACCAACGCCACGGTCACCAACTGGACGACGCTCTTCAGCACCAACGCCCCGGCCAACACCTTCGACCTCATTGACTCATCGGCCAGCGGTGCGCGTCGTTTCTACCGGCTGGTGCGGTAAACGCCCGTAGCTCGACATTCCGATGTTGAGTTGGGGTCTTGTCGGCACAACGGAACTCGACATCGGAATGTCGGGTTACTTGGCGAGATACTTCTTCGCGTAAGCCTTGATGGCCTCTGCGAGTAACTTCGCCGTCTCCTCGCGCTTCGCGGCGTCCGTGCGGAAGGAGCCACCGAATTCAAGCTGGATGGCGTCCACGCCGTTCGTCGTGTGGCTGCCGTAGCTGCGGACAATCCAGCCGCCGCTGAAGCCACGCGGTTCCGGCGGCGTGCCGGGCGGGGTGTTCGGGGGCTCGACTTTCACGCCCTTGCCGGCCATGAAGCCGAGGATGCTCGCCTCGCCCGTCAGTGCGGCGACACCGTGTTTCTCCACCACCCGCATCACGGTCGTCCCGTTCTGCGTGCCGCGAATCAGCGTGTCGGGAAACGACGCCTGCCCGTGGATGTCCAGCAGCAGCGCGCCTTGGGGAAACTTCTTCCTCAACTCGTCCACGAACTCGCGCACCTGCCCGTGGAACGCAGCGTGAACGGCGGCGGCCTTGGGATGCTCCACGGCTTCCTTCTCCGGCCGGTTGGGGTCCACGTATTGCCGGTGCGCTTTGCTGGCGACGAGGTAAGGCTTCTTGCCGGTGATTTCCTCCACGCGCTTCGCCGTCGCGGTGGCCAGCTCGAACGTCCGCACATCCTGCCCCGTGACGAACTTGCCGCTGGTGCGCTCCCCCTCCGGCCCGACGCGCCTCGGCACACCTGGGATGGCGAGCGAACCGCCGTGCGGGGCCGTGATGAGGATAGGCAGCTCGCCGCGCTGGACATGGAGGAACTCGTTGGTGGCGTGGGTCTGGGCGGAGGCGGAAGCAGCGAGCAGGGCAGCGAAAGCCAACGCGATAACCGACCAAGCGGACGCTGCTCTGCGAGCCTTCTCCCTTCGCGGAGCGAGGGGAGAAGGTGGCCGCAGGCCGGATGAGGGGTGCGGCTGCCAACGCCGCAGCACGCAACCCCTCACCCCGGCCCTCTCCCCGTGCTGCGCAAAGGGAGAGGGAGAAGAGGCGCGGTGGCAGGATGCGGCGGCGCGGCGTTTCATGAAGCGCAATCGAAGCACAGGCTGAAGGCTGCTCACTTCGCCGTCAGGCGGCGGGTGATGAACTGGCGGACTTGCGGTTGCTGGCACTTGGCGAGGAGCAGGGCGGCCTTGGTCTGGTCGGCGGCGACGGCTGGCTCGATGCCATACCAGGTGAGCAGCGGGAGGTCTTTGTCGGCGGCGTCTTCGGCGTGGGCGAGCAGGGCGGTGGCGAGTTCCCAACGGTCGTTCACAGGCAGGCATTGCAGCGCGGAGGCGAGGCCGAGGCGGACGAAGGCGGACTTGTCCTCGCGCGCCATCGTCACGAACTTCGCCAGCAGCGCGGGGGAAACCTTCTTGTCCTCGGTCAGCAGGCGGATGGCCCACCAGCGCGCGTGCTCGCTCGTGTGTCCGAGTTGCGACGTGAGGAACGGCTCGTCGGTGCCGCCCGTGACGTGCAAGGCCCACAGCAAACGGAGCTGACGCGGCCCATCCTTTTCCGCCTCGTGCAGCTTGTGCAGCGACGCCACGGAGTTCTTGTCCAGTTTGCCTGCCACGGCGCGCTCTTGGAGCAGCCGTTGCGCGTGGCGGCGCTGCCATTCGTTAGCGTGACCGAGCAGCTTGACCAACTCAGTGTCACGGAGCTTCGCGAGGTTCAAATCCTTCACCGGCTTCGGCGCACCATGCGTGACCTTGTAGATGCGCCCGCTGCTGCGATACGAGCCATCGTTGTCGTGGCACTCGCCCAGGTCGCTCCAGTCGGCGATGAACACGCCGCCGTCGGCGCCGGTGATTTGCACCGTCGAGCGGAACCACGGGTCGTTCGCCATCAGGAAGTCGCCGCCGTGCTTGGCCGTGTAGCCAGAGCCGTTGCGCGATGGCACGTCGTAGAGCACGCGGTTGCCGTGGATGTTGCCCATGAAGGCACGTCCGCGCCACTCGGTGGGGAAGTTGTCGCCCTGGTAAATCATCAGCCCGCAGTGGGAGTGGCCGCCACCCAGTGCGTCGTGTGCGGCGCCGCCGCGCGCCTCGCTCCACTTCGCACCGGCCCAGTGCAAGTGGTCGGAAGCGCTGTCCATCAACTCGTAGAGATGCGGGTTGTCGTGAGTGCCGAACATCCGCTTGTAGAACGCGCCGGGGATGACGTGCCAGAAGTGCCCGATGACATTGTTCGAGAAGAACGCCTGACCGCTCTCGTCCCAATCGAGGCCCCACGGATTCGTCGTGCCGCGACAGACCACGTCGAACTTCTTCGTCACCGGATGGTAGCGCCAGATGGAGCAATCCAGCGTGACCACCTCGGACTCTGGCACACCGGGCCGGCCTACTTTGGACTTCTGCGTGATGCCGTGGCGGCCCCATAGCCAGCCGTCTGGACCCCACGCGAGGCCGTTCACGAAGTTGTGCCCCGCGTTGATATTCCACCCCGTCAAGGCCACCACCGGCGGGCCGTCCGGCACGTCGTCGCCATTCGCATCCGGGATGAAGAGCAGGTCCGGCAGCGACAACACCCACACGCCGCCGAAGCCCGGCAGCGCGCTGGTCACGTTGCGACCCGCGTCGAGGAAGACCTTCCGCTCCACGTTGCGGCCCGTCCCGTCGCGGTCCGTGAAGATGAGGATGCGGTCGGGCGCGGGGTTGGTGACGCCGTTGTTCTTCTTGAGCGCGGGATAGGAAAAGTTCTCGACCACCCAGAGCCGCCCGCGGTCATCGAACTCCATCGCGATGGGCTGCATGACCTGCGGCTCGGCGGCGAAGATCTGCGCGCGGAAGCCCGGCGGCAGGGTGATTTTCTTGAGCGATTCGGCAGGCGAAGTCGGCGTGTCGCCAGCCTTCTGCGAATCCGTGACGGCGGGCGGAAGCTGGGCGGAGGCGCCCAGGTAAAAGGCGAAAGGCAAAAGGCAAACGGAGCGGCAGGCGCGGGCGAGCGAACGGAGTTGCATGGGGCGGTTGTAGGGGAAGGGTTCAGAGGAGGCAAGCCACGGCCATTGCGACAGGGGTTGCACGCAACATGTCAGTTGACCCAGGCGGCCCGAAGGTCTACCTCAGTCTCAGACCCATTCGAGCTGAAAAGCATTTTATGGCCACCGCCAAAATCCTGCCCACGCGCCTTGTGATACCAAATACGGATAGAACCTGTTCAAACGCTCTGGATCGGCGAGGCCGTTCTCCCTCACCCCGGCCCTCTCCCGCGGGGGGCGGGGGCTACGCAGTCTGCGGG
>SXGQ01485466.1_pt1 | contig 10835 bp, 6 predicted proteins | sample 3178371 | NCBI WGS metagenome assembly SXGQ01 (sample SAMN11356859, study PRJNA531348) | freshwater metagenome | isolation source: freshwater sample F1-20 | place: China: Fuxian Lake, Yuxi | collected 2017-12-25 | reverse complement strand
TTGAACTCGTGTGCGGTTTGGGCCTCGACAATGATCTCCGCGTTTCGTATCAGAATTTCCGTGCCGGGTTCATCAATGGTGTAAAGACTTGCGAAGTCCTTGATGCCCCGCTCGGGAACCAGTGAAAATGGTTGCACAATTCCGTCCAGCCTGGCCTTGCTGATATCGCGGACAAGTCCCTTGTATGATTCCGGATTCAATCGCCAGACCCTTTCCCCTGTGGAAACGCTTCCTGGTGACACCTTCCCAAAAAGTAGTTCATGCGGGACAAGGTTGCCTTGGTTCGGAAGTCTAGGGGCGAACTGTTCAAACTGCTTGTCGATCCATTGGATGATCAATCTGGCATCGGCCTTGGGGAATCTTTGGGTGTTATCAGGAGGCATCAGTTCCTGGTCGATTTGCTCACGGATGCTGAACCAAACATCCGCGTTGGTGTTCAATTCAAATGGAAGATTATCGAGCCTGACCATGCCACCGGGTTTCTTTTCGCCATGGCATCTATTGCAATGCGCCTTGAACAACATGGATATTTTTTTGGTCGTGTTGTCATCGGTGGTTTTGCTGGAATCCTGCAAGGGGGCTGCGATTGAAAATTGTGATGAGAATAACCACAAAAAAACGACCAACCCGATTATCCGACCTGGATTGTCCAAATTCATGCCGATGGCTCCGTTAGAAATTCCGCATTCAATCTTGGCATGATTCACTTGGAGGTCTGCCAATGAGGCCACATTGCCGCGTTTCCAACTGGCAAATTCGTGATCTGCCTTTCTGTTTTATCCGCAAGATTCATCACATACAACTGCCTTATTCCATCGCGTTTGGAACCATAGACCAGATGTTTTCCATCAGGGGAGGGTTGTGGATGATAATGCAGGGTCATGGGCTTGGAACTTGTCAACCGGGTGATGGTCCCATCAAGGTTGATTTGGAATAGTTCAACCTTGTTGTCCGCGATCGCGGTGTAAAAAACAGACTTGCCATCCATGGACCAGCATGGGACATCGCTGCTGCCTCCGTGAAAATCAGGAACATCGAGAAAATCCACCGTTCCCCTGTAACCACCCCTGTCCGCGAGTTTTTTGAAACCAGTTCCATCAGGCTTTGCAAGGCAGGGATGGCAATTGTAATGCTCGCCCGAGAGAAACAAAAGCAGCGAGCCATCAGGAGACCAGGTGGGTGCGAAGTTGAAGGGGTTTTTCGTTTCGATCCTGGCCGGGTTTTTTCCATCCGCATCCGCGACATAAACCTGGTAATTCTTATGATAGGCAATCCGTTTGCCATCGGGAGAACTGCTGAAACCATAGGAGAACTCCTTGGATTCCTTGGTAAGATCCATCTTGTTTTTCCCATCGGCGTCCATCTTATAAGGATGGGAGTTACCGTTGATCATTGCGGTGAACCCAAGTTTGCCCGGAGTGTTTTTCCAAAAGAAAAGTCCTGTGTTGTAAAAGCTTACCCTGTCGATCCCGGTCACATTGGTCGGCCTCTGGGTCTCCATGTCCACCAGGAAAGAATCAACCAGGTATCCTTTCCTGGTGTGGCGGAAAGTCTTGTTCATTTCCTCCCAGCGCGCGTTCTCAAAATCCTCCCAGCCCCGGACTATGATCGCCTGCCTGCCTTCGGGCGACCATCCCGCGAACTGGGTCCAGGAATCGGGCTCGGTGATGAGTTGATCAGCGATTTTTCTGGCCGAAGTCCCATCAGCCTTCACCAGGGATGCGCGCATGGTGCGCACATTCACATGGCGGCCTCCCTCAAGATTCGTTTTAAGTTCCGTGTATCCAATCAGCGGTATGTTGGTTTGCTGTGCCTCAGCACTTGAAATGTGAATCTGGAATAGCACAACCATGAATGCAATTGGGGCAAACTGAATGGATTTCATGATTAATCTTTCCCAAAGAATCAGGCAAGTATGCCCTTCACAATGTTACCATGGACATCCGTGAGCCTGTATTGCCTGCCCTGATATCTGAATGTCAACCTGGTATGATCGATCCCGCAAAGATGCAGTATCGTTGCCTGCATGTCATGCACATGAACAGGGTCTTTTATAACATTCCATCCGAAGTCGTCAGTCTGGCCGAAAACAGTACCCGGCTTGATGCCGCCTCCCGCCATCCACCAGCTAAACGCCCTGCCAAAATGATCCCGACCCTTGGGGCTTGCGGGATCCCCCTGTCCAAACGGAGTACGGCCAAATTCTCCGCCCCAGATCACAAGGGTGTCATCAAGCATGCCACGGTCTTTCAAATCCTTGACAAGCGCTGCAGATGGCCCCTCGGTATCCTTGCATTGGTTCTCAAGCTGGGTGAAAAGGTTGCCATGTTGATCCCAGCCGGAATGCATCAGTTGTACAAAGCGAACCCCCCGTTCCAGAAGCTTTCTTGCTACAAGACAATTGTTGGCAAATGTTCCCTTGTTCAGGGCATCGGGACCATATCGCTCAATGGTGGCTTTCGATTCCTTGGTGAAATCGACGAGGTCGGGCACGCTGGTCTGCATTTTGAAAGCCATCTCGTACTGGGCTATTCTTGTGTCGATTTCTGGGTCGCCCACTTTCGCAAGGTGGCTGGCGTTCAATTCGGAAATATCATCAAGCAAGGCGCGCCTGGCTGAGGGACTGACTCCAGCGGGGTTGGCGAGATAGGGCACGAGGTCGCCGGTATTGCGAAAGCGGACACCTTGGAACCTGCTCGGTAAAAAACCACTGCCCCAATAGTAATCAAAGAAAAGCTGGCCACAGGTTTTACCCTTGTCGCTGGATGTCATGACCACGAAGGTTGGGAGGTTTTGCGTCTCACTACCCAAGCCGTAGGAGAGCCACGAACCCAGGCTTGGTCGACCAGGCGTTTGGGCACCAGTCATGAAGAACGTTACTCCGGGCGCGTGATTCACCGCCTCGGTGTTCATGCTTTTAACAACGCAGATATCGTCGGCAATTTGGCCTACATTCGGGAGCATTTCACTAAGGGGTATGCCTGATTTTCCGAACTGTTTGAAGGGCTTGATTGCTGGAAGGCAGGGCCATTTCCCATAACCACTCGACATAGTGGAAAGCCTGGTTCCCCCTCGGATGGTATCCGGGATGTCTTTGCCCACCATTGTTTTCATCAGGGGCTTTTCATCAAACAAATCAACATGGGAGGGGCCACCTCCCTGCCAGAGGACAACAACCCGCTTCGCCTTCGGTGCAAAGTGTGGCAGACCGGGAAGGCCACCATTCGTTTTTGCTGTTTCAATTCCAAGGGCTTTGTCCGCACCCAGCAGGGTCGCAAGCGCGGCTGCCCCTATTCCGCCTCCCATTGAGACCAAGGCTTCCCGACGGCTTAGGATATTATCCTTGAGATATTTGTGATTCATCATGGTTCAATTATTCCCTTGTCATTGCCTCATCTAAATTCATGATAGCCAGGCATACAGCACTCAGCCCGGCATGGGATGATGGGTCAAGTGATTCATCCCTTTTGGCGCTTCCCACGCTTAAGAAAGCTTTCGCCCCCATGGGATCGGCCTTGTAAATTGCCTCCTGCTTTTCATAGGCCCTTCTGAGGATTTTGCTTTCTTCAATTGTCGGGGGTCTGCAAACCACCTTGCGAAACGCATCGGCAAGTCGCGTGTCAAGATCCTTGTGCGCTTTCATCGTTTCCTGTGCCAGCATCCTCGCGGCCTCGACCCAGGTTGGATCATTAAGCATTGTAAGGGCGTGCAAAGGAGTGCTGGTGGTTGATTGCCTGACCCTGCAAGTCTGGCGGTTTGACGCATCAAACATATTCGCAGGGCCGACTGTCCTGCGCCAGAAGGTGTATAGGCTCCTTCGATATAGATCTTTTCCAGATGATGCGGGGTAGGTGAAGTCGCGTTCCTTGGTGATTGCGAGTGCCTCCCAGACTCCATCGGGTTGGTAGGGATAAACTGGCGCGCCCCCAATTTTGAGGTCGATCAAACCTGAACTTGCCAGCGCCCAATCCCTGAGAAGTGGTGAGGGCATCCGGAATCTGGCCGACCTGGAATAAAGTTTGTTCTCAGGGTCGATCGATCTTTGCTCCGCGGTGACTTTGCCGGCCTGCCTGTAAGTCGCGCTTGTAAGAATCAGTTTTTGGATGGACTTGGTTCTCCAACCCTTCTCACGGAACTCAACCGCTAGCCAATCCAATAATTTACCATGGATGGGAAATTCACTCTGGACCCCGAAATCCTCGGAAGTCTTGACCAGTCCGATTCCAAAGAAGTGCTGCCAGATGCGGTTGATTTGAACCCGTGAAGTCAAGGGGTGCTCCGGAGAGACAAGCCATTGGGCGAGTCCCATGCGATTCAAAGGAGCATCCTTTGGAAGCCCCGGAAGAAAACCGGGTGTATTGAATGATACTTTTTCCTTGGGGTTTAGATATTCACCCCGGTCTAGAATCTTGGTTTCCCTAGGTTTGCTATCACTCATTACCATCACCCTGGGCATCTTGTCGCCCTTGTAGTCATTCAATTGCTTCTTGGTGGTCTCAACTTTCAAGATCGCGGGATCTTTGCCAGTGAGGCCGGCTTTGACTTTTTCATCGAAGTGTTTCCGCAGATCCGTCTTGAGGGATTTTTTTTCCGCATCGCTTCGCTCTGGCTCTGGTTTTTTCAGAACTTTTAGCACATTATCCGGAACACCTTTTTCCATAGCCTTTTTCGCATCCCCGATGATTTCGCTGCTCCATTTCTCGTAGGCGGCATCGACGACTTTTCTCGCATCCTCCTCGGCAGACTTGATCATGGATTCAAATTTTGCAATCTGCACCTTGTTTTCTTCCGTGGGAAGCTCGATGAAAGGGGCTGCCACACGGATGCGTGAGGAAAAGAACTGCGGGGTTCCACTTTCTGGCAACCGGTTGAACGCATCCATCAGGCTGTAATAATCCTTCTGGGTGATGGGATCGTATTTGTGATCATGGCATTGCGCGCAAGCCATGGTCAATCCAAGCCAGGTGGTCGAGGTTGTATCCATGCGGTCAAACAAGATCACATTTCTTTGTTCCTCAGGAATGGCGCCGCCCTCACCGTTAAGCAAATGATTCCTGTTGAAACCGGTTGCAATCTTCTGATCCTGTGTCGCGTCCGGCAGAAGATCACCAGCAAGCTGCCAGATGGTGAATTGATCAAAGGGAAGGTCATCATTGAACGCCCTTACAACCCAGTCGCGCCAGACCCATTGCCAGGTGTCGCCATCCTGCTGGAAACCATTACTATCCGCGTAACGAGCGGCATCAAGCCAACCCAGCGCCATTCTTTCCCCATAATGTTTACTGGCAAGCAGACGATCCACCAGGGACTCATAAGCCTTTTCATTTTTATCCGCGAGGAATTCATCCACTTCCCTGGGTGTGGGTGGCAGGCCTGTGAGGTCGATTGAAAGCCTTTTTATCAGGGTGATTTTATCAGCTTCCGGGGATGGTGTGAGACCCGAAGCCTCCAGCTTTTCAAGCACGAAGGTATCAATAGGGTTACGCACCCAGGCCTTGTTTTTCACCGGAGGAATCGAAGGGCGTTTTGGCGCTACAAAAGCCCAATGCGCATCGTACCCCGCACCCTGGTTGATCCAACGCTCCAGAAGTTTCTTCTGCTCAGCCGTCAAGCGCCTGTTGGACTTGGGTGGCGGCATCAACTCGCTTGCCTTATCGGAGTGGATTCTTTTTACCAATTCGCTCTTGCCTGATTCTTTGGGGATTATCGCCCCGGACTTAATCGCGGATTCCTTTTGGTCCAGACGAAGGTCGGCCTTGCGCTTGTTGGCATCCTGCCCATGGCAATAAAAACAGTTCTCCGAAAGAATTGGCCGGATGTCCCGGTTAAAATCCACGGGTGGTTCAACTTCAATTCCCACACCCAAGGAGATCATCAAAAAAGTTATGACAAATTGCATGGATAGGCTCCAACCTGGCGGGATTCATGGTCAAACAAGTCCAACTACCATCAAGACTGACTCAACCTGTGTTTATTATAGCTGTTGGAATCTTATTTTCGAAGTATCCTTACCCTGTGATTTTCGCTGTCACCTATGAGGACCGAGCCATCAGCATCGACAAAAATACCATGTGGCCTGGCAAGCCTGCATTTAAGCGGGTCACCGTCAGGCCCATCCGCTTTTTTGCCATCGCCCACCAATAGCTCCAATGTGCCTTTTTTCATGTCAATCATCCTGATTGAATGCGATTCCGTGTCCGCAAGATAAACATTTCCGGAGGAGTCTAGGCTTACTCCCTTGGGGCCGGCGAGGGTTGCGAGTTTGGCTGGGCCACCGTTTCCTGTGAATCCGGATTTACCCGTTCCCGCGATATGGCTAATCACCCCTCGTTTGGGATCAAGCTTTAGCACCGCATTGCCTTCACGCAACGCGAGCCAGAAAATCCCATCGGGAGCTATACAAAGGGCACGCGGACCGTGGAGGGTTGATCCTTCAATTTTGGATCCATCGGGAGATGTCTTTTTTTCACCATTACCGGCATAAGTGGAGATGATGCCGGTCTTCATGTCTATCTTGCGGATTCGATGGTTGATGATGTCGCAAACGAAAATATCATCGGAGGCATCAATTGCCAGGCTGTGGGGAGCGCTTAATTGGCCTTTGTTTGCAGGCCCGCCATCCCCGGAAAAGCCCGCCTTTCCGGTTCCCGCAACGGTGCTGATATTTCCAGTTTTAGCATCAACTTTCCTCACGACATGATTGCCGATTTCGACAAAGAAAAGATTACCGGCCTTGTCCCACGCGATCTCATAAGGTTGGTTTAGGGATGCGGATGTCGCGGGTCCGCCATCGCCCGCATAGCCTTTCTTGGCACTTCCAGCAACCGTGGTAATGATGCCATCCTTTGAAACCTTGCGAACCCTGTGGTTATCTACATCGCAAATGTAAAGGCACCCATCAGGTCCGCGGGCGATATGAAACGGGTTGTTTAGCTGTGCCTTGGAGGCTGGCCCGCCATCGCCTGAAAATCCCTTGGTTCCGGTTCCCGCAAAAGTTTCAACATTACCCGCGTTCGCAATGCAGCAGAACAAAAGCATTGCCGAGATGATTGACAAGGACCGTTTCATTTTTCATTTCTCCTTTGTGGTTTCTTAATCAGTTAATGCTAACATCTTCCCATTGATGACCCAACAAAGTTTTGAATCTGTTGTTGCTTGTTTTAAAAAATGAAACCAAGGGGCTTTTGTAAAAAGTTGACATTATCCCTGGTAAAATGAGTTACACTGAATGACATCAAATTTTATCTTTGGATTTGGAAGATTCCCAATGAAACACATCATTCTTTCGTCTTGTTCCTTTCTGCTTCTTGCGGGACTTTCCATCGATGGTCATGCGCACCAGGGCCATGGGCACTTTGTGAATTTTGATGAATCTCCCCCTTTCTCAGATTTTGATTCTAACGCCATTCACTCCTTTGACAGTTACCTTATCTTTCTTGGAATCTTGTTTGGTTTTGTTTTGGCACTGTTAATCGTGAAAATTTATCATGCCAAACAATTGTTGAGGCCTGGTTCCTTAGCCGTCAGCTTTGTCTTTTTTTGCATGTTAGGATGTTTTGCTGAGGATGGGATTGATAACTCTCCCACAACTGAGATAGTCAAGCATTTTGAACCCTTTAAAGATTCGCTCGAGATTAGAAATGATGCGAGATATGTCTATATCGGGTCTAATGGTTTTCCCGACCATCCAATGATGGTTGGTATCCAATCCTGGCAACAACAGGTTCCCATCCCCCAGTCCTACAAAGGATCTAACTCCTGGCGCATCACTCTTCGCCCCAAACTTTCCCCAAGGCCTATATCAGGCAAAAACGCGCTTTATAGTGGCGCCATCGCCCTGGCCATCAATGGCGTTCCCATTTTTAACGCGCTTAACAACCGCGGTGATGATACCTACCTTGCTGGTGAACTTGATGAATTCGGAGGGCATTGCGGCAAAGGGGATGATTACCATTACCACATCGCACCGGTTCATCTTGAAAAAATCGCGGGCAAGGGCAACCCGATTGCTTATGCCCTTGATGGTTTTCCCATTTATGGCTACACCGACTCCGAAGGCAAGGAACCTGCGGACCTCGATGAATTCAATGGAAGGATGGAGAAGGATGTCTACCGGTATTACTCCACGAAAAAATTCCCCTATATCAACGGCGGGTTAAGGGGCATTGTGAATATTCGTGGCGATCGTGTTGATCCGCAACCTCATGACAATCCAATCCGACCCCCCGGTGACCCTCTTAGTGGGGCAAAAATCACTGACTTTATCCGTGATGATTCCAAAAACACCTACACCATCAAATATGATCTCCAAGGAAAATCGAACTCTGTCAAATATACCATCAACAAGGATGGGACCTATTCCTTCACATATCAGATTGGGAATGGTGCGGCGACCACCGAGACTTTCCGCGGTCGTAATAAACAAGACGACAAGGATAAGGACAAGAAGGAAAAGAAAGATAAAAAGGAAAACGACAAAGACAAAGACAAAAAGAAAAAGGATGACTTTGATCGTAAACAAGTGACCAAGGATGATGTGCCGGAATCTTCAACATTCAAACTTTCAAGCCCGGCCTTCAAGGCGAATGGGGCTTTTCCCAAGGAATATACGGGCGATGGCGATGGAGTATCCCCGCCATTGGAGTGGAAGGGCGCACCAGAAGGCACAAAATTCTATGCGATAACCCTATGGCACATCCCCGGGGCAGGGGATGAGAAATCCTACTGGTTGGTTTACAATATTCCAGCTTCAGTAAATAGCCTTCCGAAAAATGCGATGAACATTGGCAAGGATGGATATAACGATAAAAATCGCACAGGTTATGATCCCATGAAATCCAAGGGACCCGGGGTCAAGCAATACAACATCACCATTTATGCATTGTCCAGTGAGCCGAAGTTCAAAAGGGAAAAAGTTACCAGGGCGGAATTACTGGATGCCATCAAGGGGATCACACTCGCCAAATCCACCCTTACCTATAATTACGAAAGGGGATCCAAGTAATTTTTATCAAGATCATCCCAGATCCCCGAGGATGCCCGTGCTTGCGCCAAACTTTTGAGTTTCAATGCCCATTTTCTGCAGCATTCTCACATAAAGATTTGACAATTGGTAATTGTTCTTCTGGTCAAAAGCCAGATGACCTTTGTGCTTGAATCCACCTCCCGCGAGAAAAACAGGCAGGTTGTCGGAGGAATGCGCCGATGCATCACCAAGGCTGCTGGCCATAAGAACCTGGGTGCTATCAAGCAGGGGTTTCCCAGCTTCTGTGGTTGCTGAAAGTTTATCCAGAAATCCTGCGAAGGTCTGGTATTCCTTTTCCTCATAACGGGCAAATTGCTCGATTTTTGCAGGGTCTTTCCCATGATGGGAGGCGTCATGATGCCCGATGCTAAGATCGGGAATGTTTTGCTGGCCCTGTTCACCCAAACCCAGCACAACCACCCTTGTGGAATCAGTCTGCAACGCAAGGTGTATCAGGCCATACCATTGCTGCTGGCTTTCAATCCAATGCTGTGACTGTTCAAACTGTCTTACGGTCGCCTCCACCCTGGGTTTGGGCTTCGATACCCAGGCTTCATCCTGCAGCAACATTTTTTCAGCCTCACGAATTGATGATGCCAGCAGTTCAAGCCTTTCCCTGTCAGCCGAACCCAGGCTGGCTCCCAGGGATTTCAGTTGGTTTCTCATGCCATCAAGAATACTTCTGCCATGTTCCAGTCGTTTGATTTCCCTGGCTATCTCATCTGGTGTCCCATCAATGAATAATTTTTTGAACAGGTTAGCCTTGCTTCTTTCCCAGGGGACGGGAACCCCTTTTCTATTCCAGGAAAGCGAGGCGCAGTTGGCTGTGTTAAGTGTCAGGCTTGGTACCCTCGTTAGATGGCCGATTTTCTCCGATGTTAATTGGTCCATTGAAATCGTGTTGTGGATGTCATCCGCGCGGGCAAGTCCCTCCGGGGACACACCTGTGAACATCGCTGATTCAGTGTGGTGCGAATTTGGATACCCCTTGTGTGATATTCCAGAAATCAGAGTCAGGTTTTTCCTGTGGGCTTGAAGTGGCTTGAGATACCTTGTGGGTGCATAATCCGGCCCTGATTTTTCCGGGACAAGGAAAGGGTGATAAGTTCCCAAAGGGCGGTGAATCAGCACCATCCTGCTTGGAATGCCCCCATCAGTTTTCATGCCGGCGTTTGATTTTTCAGGCAGCATCGCATCAAGCATTGGAAGGCCAAGTGAAACTGCCCCTGCCCTGATGAATGTCCTACGCGTAAGTTTTCCCATTTGTAAGCCTTTTTATTTTGTTTTAAATACCCTGCTTTGCACAACCTCATGCACCAGAGATCGAAAACCGTGATTGTTCTTTCGGGTCACGCCCAGTATCTGCTCGATCGCCTCTCGGTCTGAATACTGCAATGTCGCACCAGTAGAATAGACCAGAAGTTTCCCGACCATGTTTCTCGCGACTAGGTCCTTGTCCTTTAGGACGATTTTCTTGTAATCATCAATGTTTGAGAAATGTTCGCCCTCATGGGTGTCACCCGCGGCTTCAACCGGCTTGGCCATCCAGGCTTTCCGCCCTGGGTAATTTTTCAGCTCCACATATTTGTTGCCATCTCCACCCTGCTTTGTCCGGTAAAAATCCCTCCAACCGCCGATCACATCAAAATTTTCCAGTGCGAATCCAGGAGGATCAATCCTCACATGGCATGACGCGCATACCTCCACGGTCTTGTGTTTTTCAAGTTGCTGGCGGATAGTAACCGCACCTCTTATGTCAGGTTCGATGGCAGCAATATCCGGCGGGGGAGGTGAGGGCGGAAGGCCAAGA
>SXGQ01391280.1_pt1 | contig 10835 bp, 7 predicted proteins | sample 3178371 | NCBI WGS metagenome assembly SXGQ01 (sample SAMN11356859, study PRJNA531348) | freshwater metagenome | isolation source: freshwater sample F1-20 | place: China: Fuxian Lake, Yuxi | collected 2017-12-25 | reverse complement strand
TTAGATAAAGGTGAGCGTTTGATGGGCTTTGGCCATCGCGTTTATCGCGCGCAGGATCCAAGATCGAGAACGCTTCGTAGAACTTGCGAAGAACTTGGTGCTCCTCGCTATCAAGTCGCTAAGGCGCTAGAAGATGCAGCGTTAGCAGAACTTCGTGAGAGAAGACCAGATAGAGTTTTGGAGACAAACGTTGAATTCTGGGCCGCTGTTCTTCTTGATTTTGCTGAAGTTCCAGGACATATGTTCACACCGATGTTTACTTCAGCAAGAACTGCTGGCTGGTCGGCCCATATCTTGGAGCAGAAGAGAACAGGTCGCTTAATTAGGCCGTCTGCTCGATATATCGGTAAGGCGCCAAGAAGGCCTGAGGATGTTAAGGGCTGGGATGAGAGCGTTTCAGGACTTCACCTCTAGTCTGAAAACTAGCGTGTAAAAGTAAGAGCTTTATAACAAATAAGTTACCCCTCAAGATAGCTTGCCGATAGGGGCCTTTCGTGTTGACGCCATCTTTGTTTAGGGCTGGAATTGCCTTCTCTGCAGCCCCTCGCTGTAGATAAATCCATGGAGGAAAAAAAATGACAAGAAAGCGACTAGGCGTATTTAGCGCTCTAGCAACCGCTGCTCTCGTTATGACTGGGCTTGTTGCTCCGGCACAAGCATCGACCAAGAGCGTATTGATCTGGACAGATCAACAGCGTTCAGCGGGCGTACGCGACGCATCTGCTGCTTGGGCTAAGTCAACGGGAATTGCTGTGAACGTAGTTGTTAAGGACTTCGGAAAGATGCGTGATGATCTAATCACCGCAGGATCGAAGGGACTTGGACCAGATATCGTCGTTGGTCCACACGACTGGGTTGGACAGCTAGCAGCTTCAGGTGCACTACAACCAATTACTAGTGCATCGATTAACCGTGCAGCATTCGTTGATTCGGCAATCAAAGCATTCCAGTACAAGGGAACTCTCTACGGTGTTCCTTACAACATCGAGAATGTGGCGCTCTTTGTAAACAAGAAACTCTCACCAACCGCACCTGCAACATTCGCTGAGCTCGAGGCAACTTGGGCGAAGTTGAAGGCTGCTGGCACAGCAAATGTTGGTCTTGAGATTCCAAAGGGCGACCCATATCACCACACACCAGTCTTCACTGCACTTGGTGGATATGTATTTGGTCAGGGACCAACAGGATGGCGTGTAAACGACATCGGTCTCTTCTCAAAGAACTTTGCAGATAACGCATCAAAGCTAGATGGAATGTTCTCATCTGGACTATTGAGCAAGTCTTCAAACTATGACTTCGTCCAATGGTTCAATGGCAAGGCTCCATTCATGGTTACTGGTCCTTGGAACCTAGAGAAGGTCCAGAAGTCCGGTATCGATTACATGATCGCACCAGTTCCTGCTTACGCTGGAAAGGCTGCGCAGCCATGGATCGGTGTAAATGGCTTCATGTTGAGCAAGTTCTCAGCTAACAAGCTAAGTGCACAGAAGTACCTTCGCGAAGTCGTAGCAACATCTAACTTCCAGGTAGCGATGTTCAAGCTTGGAAACCGTATGCCTGCTTTCAAAGCAGCACAGTCTGATCCAGCAGTCGTTGCAAGCAAGGACTTCGCCGCATTTGGCGCTTACGGTGCAACCGGCATCCCAATGCCAAACATCCCACAGATGGACAAAGTCTGGTCTGACTGGGGTAACGCCTTCACCGCTGTGGCGGATGGAAAGGTAACCGCAGCTGCGGCATTCAAGTTGGCATCTGACAACGTGAAGAAGGCAGTTGGATAAAGAAAAGAAGCAGTAGAAATCTAGTCAGGGACGTTTACGAAAGTTTACGTCCCTGATTTGATTTAGTTCCTATAACTTTGAAACAGGGGGTTCTGTGCTCAAGAAATGGACCCATAAATCCCCTTGGATTCTTCTAAAGATTTTTCTACTGGGCGCACTGAATTCATTCACTCTTTGGGCCGTCCCAATCCTAATCTCAAACGGTAGCTATGTTTTCGCCGGCTATTTTATATTTGCCACAGTAGTAATTGATTATGTCTTCTTAAGCAAGAAGCGAGTTGCCGGAAAGTACATCATCCCTGGCGTTCTATTACTTATAGCGTTCACGATCTATCCCGCTTTATTCACTGGTTACATAGCTTTTACCAACTATTCAACTGGACATATTTTAAATAAAGAAACCGCAATCGAGGTCTTAATATCCAATTCCTATCAATCTGCCGCCGATAATTCGGCTTACCCTGCGCGAGTAGCGACAGACAACCTGACTGGAGAATATGTTTTCCTAGTTCAACCGCCTAACGGGGATGTAACGCTTTCTCGCAAGGATGGCTTCTCAAATCTTCCCCGTTCAGATATCTCCCTAGCGGAAGATGGCTCGATTGCTAGCGCAGCGGGCTTCAAGCTCTTGACTGAGGATGAAATCTTCGAAGCCGGCGAAGCGCTCACCGACCTTAGTCTTAACGCTGGTAAAGATGAATACTTTAAGTTAGTTGATACTGGATTAGTCGAACGACTTGTAAAAACTCTCGAATATGATGCTCAAAAGGACATAATTACCAATACTCAAACCGGAGTCGTCTATCGCCCTAATGATCGCGGTTCGATGGTTAGTGATGAAGGCGAAGAATTAGAGCCCGGTTGGCAGAGCACCGTCGGTTTATATAACTTCCAGAGAGTTATAGAGGATGAGCGATATCGAGCGCCTATGATCCAAGTCCTGACGTGGACCTTTATATTCGCATTTTTGGTAGTGCTCACCACATTCTTTGCCGGATTATTGCTTGCCCTAACTTTCAATCATCCAAAATTGAAGGCGAAGAAGATATATAGATCGTTGATAATCGTCCCTTATGCAATGCCAGGCGTGCTCTCGATGCTTACCTGGCGTGGTATGTATAACGAAGATAACGGAATCATCAATCGAATAATCGGTTCCGAACTGCCTTGGTTGTCAGATCCCACCCTGGCAAAAGCTGCCGTATTGATAACTCAGCTCTGGGCGGGAACTCCCTATATGTTCCTGATCTGCACTGGCGCGATTCAGGCGCTCTCCTCAGAAGTACTCGAGGCAGCCCAAGTAGATGGAGCATCACCTTCGAAAATATTCTGGAAAATCAAGTTACCTTTAGTTCTCTATTCCTTGACGCCACTATTGATTGCTTCATACGCGTATAACTTCTCGAATTTCAACGCGATCTACTTGCTAACAGGAGGTGGGCCACAAATCATCGAATCGGGTGGCATCGCAGGACATACCGATATATTGATTTCATACACATATCGGCTTGCCTTTACCGCTGGGAAAGGCAACGACTACGGACTCGCGAGCGCCGTCTCATTCTTAAACTTCGCAATCATCGCGATTATTTCGGTCTATGGATTTAGAAAGTCCCGCTCCGTGGAGAACATGTGATGACTACCCTCGAACAAGTCTTGGTCAAAGAGAAGAAGATGAGTCCTGCTAAGTGGCTCAGAGCCTTGGGTTGGCGCCATCTAGTTGCGATTTTTTCGATTAGTTTTGCGCTTTTCCCACTTGTCTGGATGGCCTCAGCTTCGTTTGATCAGCTAGGTCTAGTGACGGCGCAGAAACTCATTCCTGACAATATCGGTCTGGATAATTATCGAAAGATATTCAATAATCCAGAATCTCCATATTTCATCTGGTATCGAAATGCCGTTGTAATTTCCCTTGCCAATGCCTTGCTTCAAATGGCAATAGGTGCTTTCGCTTCCTATGCACTCAGTCGATTTAGATTCAAAGGCAGAAAGACGACGCTTCTTACAATCCTGGTTGTACAGATGTTTCCACAACTTCTTTCGGTGACAGCACTCTTCGTACTTTTAGCTGAGATCAATAAGAGCATCCCGACTCTCTCATTTGGAAGTCCGCTTGCACTGATAATCATCTTCGCTGGCGGTGCGCTGGGAGTTAATGCATGGATCCTCAAGGGATTCTTTGACACCATTCCCATGGAGATAGATGAGTCTGCGAAGGTGGATGGCGCCTCTCATGCCCAGATCTTCTTCAAGATCATCTTGCCTCTAGCTTTACCCGCGTTGGCCGTTATCGTCTTACTCTCATTTATCGGAACTATGAATGAATTCGTCTTAACATCGGTGATTATGGGTGTTACTGGAGATCCAAACGATCTAACTCTTGCTGTGGGTCTACAAAGATTCATCGATGGCCAGTATGACCAGCAATGGGGGCCATTCGCAGCAGGCGCACTACTAGCTGCGATTCCGGTGATGTTGCTCTTCTTGTTCCTCCAGAAATATGTCGTTTCAGGCTTAACTGCGGGCGCAACAAAAGGATAATCTGAATTGGAGATTAGCCCACATCACGATGGCAGTGAACTATACGTAAGCAACTCTGCTCCAAAGATTGGCGAGTTTGTGGCGCTCAAGGTGAGAGTCCCAAAGCGTTCTGCATTGAATTCTGCATTTATTCGCATCATGCAAGATGGCGAGCCGACAACCTACCCATTAAAGGTATTAAAGAAGAATAGAGTCGAGACTTGGTGGCAAGTCAAAGTAGAGATAAAGAACTTAAAGACCAACTATCGTTTCTTGCTTGTTGGCAAAAAGTCATTCCTCTGGCTTAATGCAGAAGGCATCTTTGATCGGGATATTGCCGATCATGGCGATTTCAAAATAGTTGCGACGACTCCTACGCCGAAGTGGCTCAACTCAGCAATCTTCTATCAGATCTTTCCTGATCGCTTCGCTAAGTCAGATATCCAAAGAGACCTTCCGGAATGGGCAATCAAACGCAAGTGGAGCGATGAGCCAGCTCTTAATCAGAGAGAAGTAAGCCAGGAGTTCTATGGCGGAGATTTCGTAGGCGTTAGAGAGAAGTTAGGCCATCTAGTTGATTTGGGCGTCTCGGGTATCTACTTCACTCCCTTCTTCGCAAGTAAAAGCAATCATCGCTATGACGCATCATCTTTTGACGAAGTCGATCCGCTTCTTGGTGGGAATGAGGCGCTAATTAAGCTTCGGAGCAGCGCACAAGATCACGGAATCAAGGTGATGGGTGACTTAACTACCAATCATTGTGGACTTGGACATCCTTGGATTCAGGAAGCGCTCTCCGATCCACGAAACAAGAAGCGGGATTTCTTCTATTGGAGCGAGAAGAGTAAGTGGGGCTATGTCGGCTGGTGGAATGTCCAATCGCTACCCAAACTGAATTACAGCTCCGCGGAGCTACGGAAGATGATGTGGGAGTCTGATAGTTCCATCGTCAAGAAGTGGCTGCGTGAGCCGCTAGGTATGTGTGGCTGGCGGATCGATGTTGGGAATATGACGGGTAGGTATTACGGAGAGAATCACAATCGTGAAGTTGCAATTGGGATTAGAAAAGCAATGGAAGAAGTTGATCCAGAGAGCTGGCTAGTTGCGGAGAATGCGGATTTCTATGCAGATGATCTTGATGGTTTAGGTTGGCATGGGACGATGAATTACAGCGGCTTCACTCGTCCGATTTGGTACTGGATCAATGGTAAGAACCGGGATCTCAAAGATGGTTTCGGTGCTTCGATATCACTTCCACGTGTCTCGGGAAAAAAGATGGTGGAGACGATGCGTGAGTTCGCTTCAGGTATTCCTTGGCGCTCACTTGCTGCCAGCATGATCTTGCTTGGCTCACACGATCGGGCGCGCTTTCAAACAGTCGTTGGAAAGGACATTTCACGGAATACCTCTGGAGTCACGATGCTTCTCACTTATCCGGGAGTTCCATCAATTTATGCTGGAGATGAAATTGGATTAGAGGGACGTTGGGGTGAGAATGGCCGACGTACCATTGTTTGGGAAGATAGGAAGAAGTGGGATCTTGACCTTTTCGAGAATTACAAGAAACTAATCAAGATCCGCAACTCATCACATGCACTGAAGTTTGGTGGCCTGAGATGGGTTGCAATAGAAGATGATTACATCGCCTATCTAAGGGAATCTAAACGCGAGAACGTGCTGGTTTTCGTATCTCGAAAGGGCGTAAATGCAACTCTTGATATCTCTGCTTATGGATATTCGATAAAGAAGAGTCTCTTCGGTAGCAAGCAGAGTGGAAAAACCATCAAGATCCGGAGCAAGAGTGCGACTAGTGGAATCTGGAGCCTAAAGTGATTTTCAGAGCCTTTTTTGCGGGCATTACGGCTCTCCTATTGCTTGTTGCTAACTTCGCCGCTCCAGTAGTAGCGACCGACCCGCCAGCTTTCAAGCCTATCGTTCGAGGTGACTTGGCAGACGACTCGGTCTACTTTGTGATGACAGATAGATTCGAGAATGGAAAGACCGCGAATGATGAAGCATTCGTCGGTGGCGGAATATTTCGAAGTGGCTACGACCCGACAAGCATCAGCTATTGGCATGGTGGCGACTTCGTTGGGCTAAGCAATCGCCTCGAGTACATTCGAGATTTAGGCTTCACCTCAATTTGGATTACTCCACCAGTTGTCAATAACTGGATCCAGGGAGACTCTGGGGCTTATCACGGTTATTGGGGAACTGACTTCACCACAATTGATCCTCATTTAGGAACAGAAGCAGAATTCAAGGAGTTTGTCACTAAAGCCCAGCGCTTAGGTATGAAAGTCATTGTCGATATCGTCGTTAACCACACGGGAGACATCATCTCGCCAAAGATCGGGATGTACTCCTACCGTTCTATAAGTGATTTTCCATATCGGACTGCCACCGGACAGATCTTGGATGTCTCAAAGTTTGCAGGAAAGAAGAATTTTCCAAAACTAGATCCGAAGAGATCTTTCCCATATGAACCATTTGTCTCGACGGTGAATAAGAGCGTCAAGAAGCCAAATTGGTTAAATGATGTGACCAACTATCACAACCGAGGTGACTCGACATTTAGCGGTGAATCTAGCTACTTTGGAGATTTCTTCGGATTAGATGATGTTTTTACCGAGAAGCCGGTTGTGGTCAAGGGTTGGACTAAGGTCTGGAGTGACTGGATTACTAAGTTCAACATAGATGGCTATCGAATTGATACAGCTAAGCATGTAAATCCTGAGTTCTGGGTCGAGTTTCTCCCGAAGGTGAAGAAAGCAGCTGCAGACGCTGGAAAAAAGGAATTTCCCATTTTTGGTGAGGTAGCAGACGGGGATCCAGCCTACCTAGCAACATTTCTTGCGGAGCAGGAGTTCCCGAGCATTCTAGATTTCAATTTCCAGAATAAAGCTATGCGCTTTGTGCAGTCTCAGTACCAGGCATATCGCATGGTTGAACTATTCAACGCTGATGATTACTGGACCACTGCCACAACTAGCGCCTATGGACAACCAACTTTCTTGGGAAATCACGATATGGGTCGAGTTGGATATTTTCTCCACACAAACATGTTTGGTGATATGGATCTAACTCTCAAGAGATCAAAGTTAGGAAATGAAGTCCTATTCTTCTCACGAGGCGCACCCGTTCTCTATTACGGCGATGAGAAGGGAATGATCGGAACTGGTGGCGACAAGGCTGCTCGTCAGAATATGTTCCCATCTCAAGTAGAGGAATGGAAGAAAGAGCCAAGAATCGGCTCTACGCCAATCGGAGATCGAAGCGCCTTCGAGGTTAAGAATCCTCTTGAAGAGCAGATCACGGAAATTCAGAGACTCATCCGCCAGAATCCAGCACTTCGTTCTGGCACTCAGCAACTTCGACAAGCGAAGGCGAGTGTTGTAGCAATGACGCGCTACCTTGATGGCCAAGAATATTTAGTGGTCTTCAATTCAAGCGAGGAGGAGAGTCCATTTGAGGCTTCGGTCGTGACGGAGAATTCAACTTGGAGCGCAATCTACGGCAAACCAGTTAAGGTCGAATCCTTTGGTGCATCGGTATCTGGCACTGTTGCGCCACTTGCATCAATCGTTTTAAAGGCGGATAAGAAAGTCACTCATCCCGAGAAGATTGAAGTGAACCTGCGGCCGATAACAATCGACTACAACACCCAGAATTGGCTAGGACTATCGGCAACAGTCCCCGGTAATGCCTATAACCAAGTCAATTTCCAGATGCGGGTTAAAGGCAGTAAGAATTGGATTAATCTGGGAACGGCCGACCGAAGAACTCTCAAATATGACCTACTACCGGCCGATCTCTACAGAGGCTTTATCCAGCCGAGAAAGTTCAAATCTGGGACGACGATCGAAGTTATTGCCATAGCAAGAAACGACGCCGGCGCCACCGCTTATTCAAAGCTTAGAAGCTACAAAATCAAGTACTGAGCCAGAAGCGAAGTGGCTCATCTACATAACTTGCCCAGGATCTCTCGTTGTGAGTTGTTCGGTGGTAGACCTTGCTTCGATATCGAGTTCCCCAACTTAAGTCACGCATCATCTCATCGGCACGATTTTGATATGGCAGATAAGAAGCGTCGAGCCCTTTTGTTCCACGACTCATCCAAACCCGATGTTCGGGACGGTTTGGTAGATTCGAAATAGTCCAATCAACCAATGGATTCCCGGCAAGTGTCCAATGTGGTGATAGAGCAAGTGCAGTGTGAAATCTAGAGCTGTGTCTTATAAGCGCATTTAATGTGGCAAGCCCGCCCATAGATGAACCAATCATCGCCGTATTACTGGGTACAAGATTTGTATTAGTAGCATTAGAAATCTTGGGAACAATCTCATCAAATATCTTCTCCAGATATGAGTTTCCGTTAAGTTGGTCGGAAGTTATCGATGGAGGCGCAAGAGACTTCATTCCATCTCGGAAAGGATCTTCCGGGCAGAGATCCTTTGCTCGCCCATTTGGATCATCTTTGGTGGAACTATGGAATACTCCAATGACTAGTGGCGCTTTCTTGCCAGACTCGCGAGCTACTCGAATGGCATTCTGTGCGAGTTTCCAGGTATACATAAATGTCGCAGTCCGCCGATCGAAGATGTTCTGGCCATCATGCGCGATTAACAGATGATCACTTCCACCATCCGGCGCCCAGTAATCGACGATTCGACCTTCAAGGCCCACCCGATGGACCAACCCAGGAAGGCCCCGAACCTGGAAGCGCTTTATCTGCTCCATCATGGTTGAATCTTGCCATGAGTAAGAGAGTTATCTTCTGGTTCCGTCGAGATCTAAGACTTGGTGATAATCCAGCGCTATTGGCGGCGTTCGATGAAGCTGATGAAGTTGTTCCGGTATTCATCATGGATGATGAGATTGCGCAGCGAGCTGGTGCGCATCGACGCGTTTACTTGGGTGCATCACTTCGAGCGCTCGATGAGTCAATGAATGGCGCGCTACATGTTATCTCCGGCGATCCAGCAGAAGTCCTAACAAGATTGAAGAAAAAATTTGAAGCCACTTCGATACATTGCGCTTTCCCATTTGCGCCATATGGCAACGCACTTGATGAGAGATTGAAGAAGGCTGGAATTGAATTGACTCAATTAGGTAGCGGTTATGCGGTAGCGCCCGGCAGAGTGCTTAAGGATGATGGCACCCCGTATCGCGTTTACACGCCTTTCTATCGCGCATGGAGCGCTCATGGTTGGCGCAAACCTGTAGTTGCGCCGAAGAATCCAAAGTGGGTCATGCCAACGAAAGCCGATCACCAACTTCCTGATTGGGATAAGAGCGAGAAAGTTGAAATTCAAGAAGCAGGTGAGGCTGCTGCTTTGAAGCGTTACAAAGATTTCATCAAACGTGCGTCAAACGAATATGGTGATGCGCGAAATATCCCAGGAATCGAAGGCACAAGTCGGATGAGTCCGCATCTTCGTTGGGGCGAGATACATCCACGGACAATGCTCAATGTTCTAGGTGATAACAAGGGTCATGAGGTGTATCGGAAAGAGATTGCTTGGCGCGAGTTCTATGCCGATGTGCTTCATAACAATCCTCATACCTCTCGAGATTATTACGATGTTAAATTCAAGAAGATGCGCTATGACAAGCCAGGAAAGAAGTTCGAATCGTGGTGCGAAGGTCGAACGGGCTATCCATTCGTGGATGCTGCCATGCGCCAGCTAGTCAAAGAGGGTTGGATGCATAACCGGACTCGAATGGTCGTCGCTTCATTCTTGGTAAAAGACCTACATATCGAGTGGCAGCATGGCGCTAATTTCTTCATGAAGTATTTGATTGATAACGATGTGGCATCAAATTCCCATGGTTGGCAATGGACAGCTGGGTGCGGTACCGATGCTTCGCCTTATTACCGAGTCTTCAACCCAATCGAACAAGGGCGTCGTTTCGATCCTGATGGTGTCTACATCAAGCGATATATCCCAGAGTTAGCGCATCTAAGTGGTGAAGATATCCATGAACCTTGGACTGTAATTGACGGGCTCTCGAAAGGTTACCCAGAGCCAATCGTCGACCACGCCAAGGAGCGATTAGAGTCCTTGACGCGGCTCGAAGAGATAAAAGCGGCAAAGCCAGTCAATCCAAAGCTTTAGTCAATCCAAAGCTTTAGCTACCTAAACAAGGAAGTTAGAGAACTGCCAAGGATCGCTGCTATCAACTTTCTTGCCATTCCAGCCTTCAAATAAATCTTTTCGATTCATCAAAGGATCCCAAGCGCTAGCCTCGGAGTGAATGCCGCCCCAGTACTTCTCGGCATAGCTAAGTACTTCGCGCCATGGAAGTTCATCCGGCACAAGTAATCCTTTATCAGGATTTTTCATTGCCCAAGCAACTGCTGCATAAACGGCAGAGGCAACTTGAACTGTTGTTGCTGATTGATCAGGAATCAACTTTCTTGATTCATGGATGCTAAGCAGTGATCCTGTCCACCAAGCTTTATAGGGATGGCCCATTAGTAATACTCCAAGACGGTCATCGCCATCTGTGATCTCATCATTCATAATTCTC
>SXGQ01543986.1_pt1 | contig 10836 bp, 7 predicted proteins | sample 3178371 | NCBI WGS metagenome assembly SXGQ01 (sample SAMN11356859, study PRJNA531348) | freshwater metagenome | isolation source: freshwater sample F1-20 | place: China: Fuxian Lake, Yuxi | collected 2017-12-25 | reverse complement strand
TTTATTAAGCTTATATGAAGCTACAGCTATGTGTCCTTTTAATACCCTGGTATAGATCTCTTTAATTTTATGATTTTTTACATCAAGAGATAAAGTTCTCGTAACGTCTGTGGTCCCGTATAAATATTGACCGCCTGAATCAACTAAATAAACATCACCTTTTTTTAATAAGCGATTACTTTTTTTATCAACTTTATAATGAATTATTGCACTATTAGGGCCAGAACCTGAAATAGTTGGAAAACTTAAATCATGAAATGAATTATTTTTTCTTCTAAATTCTAAAAGTTTTTCTTGTGCTGAAATTTCACTTATCTTTGTCGTTTTAAAATTATTTTTTATCCAAAAAATAAATTTTGTTAATGCCGCACCATCATAGACATGAGATTTGATTGAGTTTTGAATTTCTATTTTATTTTTTACAGATTTTAAATTGTAAATTGGATCTTGCTTTTCTAATATTGAATTATTTTCTTTAATGATTGACTTATAAAAAAAAGAACAAGTTGAAGTGTCTATCAAAATATTTTTTTTAGTTAAATTTAAAAAGAAATTGGGCAGTAAGTTAAAATCATAAATTTTAACATTTTTATTTATTTGATATTTAAAAGAGTTGTTAATTTTTTTAAGATTACAGAATAATAATACTTTACCATTTTCATCAACTACAGCGTGGGAATTAGGTAATGGAGAATATCTGGTATCCTGTCCTCTTATATTTAATAACCAAGCAATGTTTTCGGAAGCTGTAATAAATAAATAATTAACTTTATTTAATTTAATTAGATTAATTAAATTGGCTAATTTTTTTTCTACTTTAAATCCAGCATCTTTTTTATTAATTAAATAAAAAGGTTTAATATTTAAATTTTTGTCTCTATTCCAAATTAAATCAACTAAATTTTCATTAACTGGTCTTAACTTTATAAAACTATTTCCAAAAAGTCTATTTAGAGTATTTTCCGTATGAAGTTTTGGATCAAAACCCAAGTTTAAATTTTTATTTTTAAAAACATTAAAAGGATATTCTTTAGGAATATTGCAGATTTGAAATTCCTTTCCACACTGAATCTCTGCTTGTATGGTATATCTACCGTCTACGAATATGTAGTTTTTATTTTTAAGAATAACTGCAAATCCAGCTGAGCCCGTAAAATTAGAGATATATTTTAAATTATCTTCAACTGCAGTAACATATTCACCAAAAAAGTTATTATTTTTTGGTATTATGTAACCATCTAAATTAAAAGTTTTAAAAAGTTTTCTTAAATCTATTATTTGTTTCATTTTAACATCTTATTTTTTTTAAATCTTTCCCAGCCAGGGCTTCTATATTCATCATTAAAATCTATATCAATATCTTGATTAAATTCGAAATCACTTTTTAATTCTGACGCACCTTCAATCTGATTTTTTTCAATATTTTTTTCTGGGATTTCATTTATAAACCTTGAAGGTAAGGCATCCATCCATTCACCATGATAGGATCTCTTCATGGCAAAAGATAAATAAGCTTCTTTTTTAGCTCTGGTTATGCCCACATAAGCCAGTCTTCTTTCTTCTTCTAGAGCTTGATCCCCTTTTTCTTCTAATGATTTTTGATGCGGAAACAAACCCTCTTCCCATCCTGGTAAAAAAACAACATCAAATTCCAATCCTTTGGCAGCATGCATGGTCATCAAATTAATTTTTTCACCCTCCCATTCTTTATCAATAGATGTAGCAAGGGCAACGTGTTCTAAAAAAGATTGTAAATTATCATATTCATGCATAGCTCTTAAAAGTTCTTTAATGTTTTCTAACCTATTTTCATTCTCTAAATCTTTTTTATTCTTAAGCATTTCAGAATAACCAGATTCGTCTAATACAATTTTTAAAAGATCGTAATGTTTGTTTGTTTTTGCATCTAGTCTCCATTTATCAATCAATTTAGTTAGATGTAATAAGATTATTTTTATTTTAGGCTTTAAACTATCAGCTTCTAAACTTTTTTTAATAGTATCTTCAAGACATAATTTATTTTGACTACCAAAACTATATAATTGATTAAGCGTACTTTCACCCACGCCTTTTTTTGGGTTTTCGATTACTCTCTCTAAGGCTAAGTCATCATATTTTTGATTTATAATTCTTAAATATGCAACTGCATCTTTAATTTCCTTTCTTTCATAAAATCTAGTTCCGCCTAAAACCCTATAATCTAAACCTACTTTAAGAAATCTTTCTTCAAACTCTCTTGTTTGATAAATAGCTCTTACTAAAATAGCTACATTATTTAGAGAATATTTTTTTTTTAATTTATTTTCCATAATATCACTAATATTTTCAGCTTCTTCTCGACCTGTTTGGTAACAATTTAGTTTAACTTTTTCACCTTGTTGAGCAGATGACCAAAGTTTTTTTTCAACTCTACCCTTGTTATGCGAAATTAGGCTTGAGGCTATTTCTAAAATATTTTTTGTAGATCTATAATTTTGTTCTAGTTTAAAAACTTTGCAATTTTTATAGATATGATCAAACGTTAAAAAGTTTTTTATTTCTGCACCTCTCCAACTATAAATAGACTGATCGTCATCTCCAACACAACAAATATTTTCTTGTTCATTGACCAAAAGATTTAACCATTTAGCTTGGATAAAATTAGTATCTTGAAATTCATCTACTAAAATATATTTAAAATTATTGTTATAAATTTTCTTTATATCTGGATGTTTTTCAAATAATTTTACACAATACAAAATAAGATCGCCAAAATCACATGCATTAAGTTCTCTAATTTTAATCTGATAGATTTTATAAATTTTAAAAATAGATTTTTCTAATCCAGAAAATTTATTTTCTTTAATATCCTCTGGTAGTAAACCTTTATTTTTCCATTTATCTATGAGGGATAAAATAAATGCAGGTGTAATTTTTTTTGCATCTACATCTTCAGCTTTGCAGATGTTTCTTACTATTTTTTTTTGATCATCGGTATCTAAAATAGTAAAATTTCCCTTCAAACCAATAGCTTCAGCATGTCTTCTTAAAAATTTGACACTAATTGAATGAAAAGTGCCAAGCCACGGAACTCCAGTTGACTTTTCACTCATATATTTAAGCACTCGATTTTGCATTTCTTTTGCAGCTTTATTTGTAAACGTTACGCATAGGATTTGATTTGGCCATGCTTTTTTTGAATTTATAATATGCGCTAGTCTCGTAGTTAAAACTCTAGTTTTGCCTGAACCTGCGCCAGCTACTATTAAGTTAGGACCTTCCGTGCTTAACACGGCTTCTTTTTGTTCCTTGTTTAAATTTTCTATTAATTTATCTATAGAATTCATAATTGTTTTTAATATCTATATACTACTTAATTGACCAATATAAATAAAAAGTAAAATTTTCTTTTTATGAAAAAAAAAAAATATATATTTTTTTTATATTTACTTATATTTTTTGTTATTATTTTTTTTACTTACTTTTTTATACCAAAATTTTTTGACTATTCGCCACAGCTAATTCAAGAAAGCTTTAAAAAAAATAACAACATAAATATTAAGAATATTTCAATTATTAACTATAAAATTTTTCCAACGCCACGACTCGTATTGCCCGGAGTTGATTTAGAGTTTGATGATAATATTTTAAAGGTAGAAAACGCCGAAGCTATTTTAATCCTTAATCCATCTAATATAATTAATTATAAAGTATTTAATTACAACAAACTTGAAATAAACGGTGGTTTAACAAATATTGAAATTAATCGAGTCAATCAAATATTCGATCTTCTAAAAGAACAAAATAAAATTAATTTTAAAAAAAATACTATTATATTTTTAGAAGAAAATAAAAAACTATTTGAAATAAAAGATAGTTTAATAAAATTAAATTCCAAAAATAATATTCAAAAATTAAATATAAATGGTATTTTTTATAATTATAAAACCTCTTTTTTTTTAAAAAATGAAACTGATAAAATAAATATAAAAATAGCAATACCAGAACTTAATATATCAACTAATATTTTATTAAAGAACAAAGATAATTTTAAAACAAATGAAGGTTTAGTTAATATTAAAGTTTTAGACAATTTTTTTCAATTTAATTTAATTAGAGATAAAAATATTAAGATTAATAATGGGCTTGCGCAAAGTCGTTTAGCAAACTTTTCATTTAATGGCGATTTATCTTTTAAACCTTATTTTTTTTTTAATTTCAATGTTGAGCCTTCAACTCTAAATATAGAAAAATTAATTGTTATGATTCAGCAAAAATATTTTTCTGAGAATTCTCAAGCAACTGAATTCATGAGAAAAATGAATGGTTCTTTAAATTTTAGTGGAATGTTTGAAGGTATCGTAGTCTTTAAAAATAGTGAAATTTTATTTCAAAACTTTAAATTGAATAAAGAAGATCAAATATTTATTGATGCCAGAGTATTTGAATTTGGAAAAAAAGAAAAAATTGAATTTAATTTAATTCATAACGTTAAAAATATAAAAATATTTGGATTTGTAACCCCATCAGACTCCAAAGTTACTTTCGAAAAAATAATATTTGATAAAGAGGTCTTTACAGAAGAAAAAGTTAAAAATTATGAAGAAAAATTTAAAAATGATGTGATTAATAATTTATTAAGTAATTTTTTTAACAAAAAAAAAATAAAAAAATTTTTTCAAAACTTTTAAAAATTAGTTTATTTAGGTTTTGTCATTAACATAGGGTTCATTATTCTATCGTATTCTTTCTCACTTAGAATACCTGATTTAATAACTTCTTCTTTTAATGTGGTTTCATTTTTATGAGCATCTTTTGCTATTTTTGCGGCTTTGTCGTATCCAATTTTTGGAGCAAGAGCAGTCACTAACATAAGAGAGTTATCTAATAAATACTTAATTCTTTTTTTATCTGCTTTAATTCCTTTAACACAATAAAGAGCAAAAGTTTTTGCTGAGTCAGCCATAATTTCAATTGATTGTAAAATATTGTGTGCGATTAATGGTTTGAAAACGTTTAACTCAAAATGTCCATGTGATCCTGCCATAGTAATACCATTATGGTTTCCAATCACTTTAATACAAACCATTGTTACTGCTTCAGACTGAGTTGGATTTACTTTTCCTGGCATTATAGATGAGCCCGGTTCATTTACCGGCAATATTAATTCTCCATAACCTGCTCTTGGGCCTGATCCTAAAAATCTAATATCGTTAGCAATTTTCATTAAACAAACTGCAGCAGTATTTAAAGTTCCAGAAAAATTTACGATGGGATCATGAGACGCTAAAGCTGCAAATTTATTAGGAGATACTTTAAAAGGTAATTTTGTAATTTTACTAATTTCCTTAACAATTTGTTTATCAAAGTTTTTTCTTGTATTTAAACCTGTTCCAACAGCAGTTCCACCTTGAGCAAGAAAATAAATTTCTTCAAGTGCTTTTTCAATTCGTTTAATAGATTCTTTTAACTGAAATTGATAACCAGAAAATTCTTGCCCTAAAGTTAATGGAGTTGCATCTTGAAGATGAGTTCTACCTAATTTTACTATTTTATTAAACTCTCTTACTTTTTTTTCTAATTCTTTTTCTAAAAGTTTAAGAGAAGTTAGCAATTTATCTCTAGTTTTAATCGTTATTGCTATATGCATAGCCGACGGAAAAACATCGTTGGTAGATTGAGATTTGTTTACGTGATCATTGGGATGAACAGGTTTTTTACTTCCTAATTTTCCACCCATCATTTGTATAGCTCTATTTGCTATGACTTCATTAACATTCATATTTGTTTGTGTTCCAGAGCCTGTTTGCCAAACTTTTAAAGGAAAATGATCATCTAGTTTACCTTTGGCAACTTCTTCAGAAGCTCTAATGATAAATTTACTAATTTTTTTATCTAAATCTTTATTTTTAGTATTTACGATAGCTGCAGCTTTTTTTATAATAGCTATAGAGTGAATAATAATTGGTCTAACTAAAAAATCACCAATATTGAAATATTTTTTTGATCTCTCAGTTGATGCTCCCCAGTACTTATCATCATCAACTTTAATTTTTCCAATACTATCGAATTCTGTTCTGTATTTCATCTATGATTTGAAGTTATAATATATCTCTAGTTTAAAAAAATCAAACTCGATATGGAGCAAATATGAGTAATTTTAAAAGTGTCAAAAAATTTATGCAAACTTTTGGTCAAGAAGTGAAAAGTAAAGCAGAATTCCCAAATGAAAAAATAGTTCAATTAAGATATGAATTAATTAAAGAAGAACTTGAAGAATTAAGACAAGCGATTAAAGATAAAGACATAAAAGAAGTAGCAGATGCACTTACTGATATTTTGTATGTTACTTATGGCGCTGGTCATGCATTTGGTATCGATTTAGATAAGTGTTTTAAAGAAATTCAAGATTCAAATATGAGTAAATTAGGTTCAGACGGCAAACCTATTTACAACGAATATGGAAAAGTAATGAAAGGGCCAAATTATTTTAAACCTGATTTAAATAAATTTTTAAAGTAATTCAGGGGCGTTCTGTTGCCAGGTGCCCCAAACCCCGTTTGCTTTAATTAACAAAGTTAATTAAGCAGCAAGAGCAAATTTATCATTTGCATTTATAATTAGCCCGTTACGTCGGAACAATCTCGAACGAAAAAGTAGCCTTTAGACATCCGTCGAATCTAATTCACCCCCATTAGTTTAAATGGTGGAGGTGGTGGGTACTGCCCCCACGTCCGCAATGGTTATTACGAAACCCGTTTATCGTCATAGTTGGAAAACCAACATTATTAATATAAAACTTGTTGTTAGAAATTCAACAAGTTTATTCAAAATGAAATTAACAAAAGAACAAAAACAAGAAATTACTGATCAGCAATCACAAAAAAATGTTACTAAAAGAGTAACTTCTTCTGAATTAGAAAAAATTCTCTATGAAGCAATTCCTGTTCTTGATTACGGTTTTATAAGAGTTGTAGATTATATGGGAGATGATAGTTCCATAGTTCAGTCAGCTCGAGTTTCATACGGCAAAGGAACAAAAAAAATCTCAACAGACGAGGGGTTGATTAAATATTTAATGAGGCATTGGCACACTACTCCGTTTGAGATGTGCGAGATAAAGTACCACGTGAAGCTTCCAATTTTTATAGCGAGGCAGTGGATTAGACATAGAACTGCAAATGTTAATGAGTATTCAGCTCGATATTCAATTTTAGACAAAGAATTTTATCTCCCAGAAAAGGAAAATTTATCAGCACAATCAACATCTAATAGGCAGGGAAGAGGTGATTTAATTACGGGCACACAGGCAGATGAAGTTCTTCAAATTTTAAAAGATGATGCGACAAGAACTTATTCTAATTATGAAAAAATGCTTAATGAAAGATTTGATGGAACTATTATTGATGAGAAGAAAACTGGCTTAGCTAGAGAGCTAGCCAGAATGAATTTAACATTAAATTCTTATACGCAGTGGTATTGGAAGACTGATTTACTTAATCTTTTAAACTTTTTATTTTTAAGAGCAGACAGTCATGCACAATATGAGATCAGAGTTTATGCAGAAGCTATGTTAGAGACAGTTAAAAAATGGGTGCCCATGACTCACTCAGCTTTTTTAGATTATAGAGTTGGTGCTGTTAATATTTCTTCTAAAGGTAAAAAAATTATTCAATTAATGGTAAAAGGAAAGAAAGTCACCTATGAGAGTTCAGGCCTATCTAAAAGAGAGTGGAATGAGTTAATGACCACATTTGAATTTGAGGATAAAATTATCTAATCGATGTTATTTGCGAAAATTAAAATTGCTCTATTAGAAAAAAGATTTGCCAAGACTGTAAAAAAAAAATTATATCCATATTTTCGTGGTTTATTGTGTTTTTTTTCTTTCAAAAAAATTCCGGTTAAAATCTATATTTCAAAAAATCAAAAGATAGATAAAAAAGATTTACCTTTGGCGGAGCGTATATTTAAATCTTACAGATTAATGAAGTCAGAACAAAATAATAAATCAACTTTATACAAACCTTCCTCTTTATGGCAATCACAGATAAACGAGAGTTATAGTTTTTTGTTAGAAAGTTTTGAAAAAAATGATATTGAAAAATTCTTATATTTCCTTCAAAATTTTGGCATTTGGGATAAATATTTAGGGGTAGAAAATCAAAACTTAATAAAAAAATATAATAAAAATTTATTTTTAAAAAAATTTCTTACTGACGAAGTATTTGGAGGTCAGTTAGATTTATGGAGATCATTTAATAAAAAGAGGGACTTAAATGATCTAGATTTTCCAAGGCATGGTAATCAAATTGGTGCATTTGTAGAAAATAAATTTTTAGTAATTGGTAGCTGCTCGAACCAAATGTATGCAGAAATTTTACAACATTATCTTAATAAGAAAAAAAATATTGTTTTAGAACTTGGCGGAGGCTATGGCAAACTTGCTTACTATATGTTAAAGCAAAACTTCAATATAACTTATTTTAATTTTGATATTCCTGAAACTCTAGTTCTTTCCTCTTATTACTTATCAAAGTGCTTTCCTAATAAGAATAATTTTTTTTATGGTGAAGCAAATTTTAATAGAAATATCAGTTTGAAATATGATTTAATTTTTTTACCATCTTGGGAAATAGAAAATATTGATAATGATTCAGTTAATTTAGCTATTAATACAAATAGTTTAGGTGAAATGGACCCAGACGCAGCTGAAAATTATTTAAAACACATTCATAGAACATCAAAGTATTTCTTTTCTATGAATCATGAATATTTTAGAAATTATTTTTCTGATGGAAAAAAATCTTTAATAAATAGTGAATACAATTTAAATGGAAGGTTTAAGCAATTAATTAGATATTATGATCTTGGACATGGAACCTATGAAAACAATAGAATTGATTATGATAGTAACATTTTTTTTTATATATTTAAAAAAAATAAAATTATTTAATTAATCATTATTTTTTTAATTCATTTAAAATTTCTTCTGAAATATTTTTAAAAACTTTTGAAATTTGATGATCAGGATCTGAATAAGTAAGAGGTATTCCTTTATCAGATGCAATTCTTAAATCTTGATGTAGCGGTATTTTTCCCAAAAATTTTTTAGAAAATTCCTTTGCGGTCTTCTCGACTCCTCCTTCACCAAAGATATTATAAACTTTTCCATCATCTCCTTTAAAAAAACTCATATTATCTACTAGTCCAAAAATATTAATCTTAGTTTTATCAAACATTTGAATGCCTCTTTTCACATCTAATAAAGCCATATCTTGAGGAGTTGAAATAATAATGGCCCCATCTATTTTTATATCTTGAGCAAAGGTAAGTTGCGTATCTCCAGTGCCTGGTGGCATGTCGATAACAATTATATCTAAATCACTCCAAAGCACCTTCTCAGTTAAAGTTTTAATTGCGCTAATCACCATAGGACCACGCCAAATCATGGGTGTAGTTTCTTCCACTAAAAAACCCATAGACATGCATTGAATGCCATGACTATCAATAGGGACTATATATTTTCCATCTTTATTTTCTGGTTTTTCATTTTTACCAATTAATTTTGGAAGAGATGGTCCATAAATATCAGCGTCAAGCATACCAATTTTTTTACCTAAATTTTTTAATGCAAAAGCTAAGTTGATCGCAAAAGTTGATTTGCCAACCCCACCTTTAGCGCTGGAGACCATAATTGTGTGCTTTGCTCCTTTAATCGGATTTTTGGTAAAAATCTTTGGAGCAAACTTTTCTTTGATTGTTCGGCTCATTTCTGCTTTTTTTTCGGACATAATAACGCTTCAAGTTAACTTGTTTTTGATTATAAAGTAACTATATAAGTCACATGTTTTTAAAAAATAAGATCTTAAAAAACCAATCACCTTGGGGCTCTGATTCTGATGATAACAATAAATCTGATAATACAAGACAGCCGCCAAGTCTTGATGAAATTATAGCTAATATTCAAAAAAAAATTAATCAATTTTTCCCTGGCGGTAAAACAGGTGGAAGCAAAACTATTTTTCTTGGTTTAATTATTTTAGTTTTAATCTGGTTTGCTAGTGGATTTTATAGAGTATTACCCGATGAGCAAGGTTTGGTATTAAGATTTGGAAAATTTATTAAAACGACTCAACCAGGTTTAAATTATCATCTACCTATGCCCATTGAAAGAGTGCTAACTCCAAAAGTTACAAAAGTAAATCGACTCGATGTAGGTTTTAGATCTGCAAGTGATAGCGGAAGAGTCTCAGGCACAGGTTCTGTTCCAGAAGAAAGTTTAATGTTAACTGGAGACGAAAATATCGTAGATATAAATTATTCTATATTTTGGGTAATCAAAGATGCAAACAAATTTTTATTTAAAATTCAAAACCCAATAGAAACAGTTAAAGATGCTGCAGAAACTGCAATGAGAGAAGTTATTGCAAGAAGTCCTATTCAATCAGTTTTAACTGAAGGAAGATCAAAAATTGAAATTGATGTTCAGGAAATTGCACAAAAAGTTTTAGATGAATATTCTGCGGGGATTCAAATTACACAAGTTCAAACTCAAAAAGCAGATCCCCCATCTCAAGTTATTGACTCATTTAGAGACGTGCAAGCCTCAAGAGCAGACAGAGAAAGATCAAAGAATGAAGCCGAAACTTATGCTAATGATATTATTCCAAGAGCTAGAGGGGAAGCAGAAAAAATTTTACAAGAAGCTGACGCTTATAAAAAACAAGTTGTAGCATCTGCACAAGGGGAAGCAAGTAGGTTCATTTCGATTTATAATGAGTATAAAAACGCTAAACAAGTTACGCAAGAGCGTATGTACTATGAAACAATGGAAAAAGTTTTTGCTGATATTAA
>SXGQ01826323.1_pt1 | contig 10837 bp, 12 predicted proteins | sample 3178371 | NCBI WGS metagenome assembly SXGQ01 (sample SAMN11356859, study PRJNA531348) | freshwater metagenome | isolation source: freshwater sample F1-20 | place: China: Fuxian Lake, Yuxi | collected 2017-12-25 | reverse complement strand
GAACTTTTTTTTTTGTAATCTTTGCAATATGCTCTACAAAGCGATCGGCCAAATTAATATTAACACCACTTTTTTTATATGTATTTTTTTTTGCCATGAATAAAATGATAATAAGTTGAAATGAATAAATTTTTTTTTATAGTTTGTATAATAGTCTTTCTCTCTAAAACTCAAACAGTTTTATCAAATAATTTTATTTATGATGTTAATAATATTGAGGTAAGTGGTAAAATTAATAATGATTTAGATAAAAAAAAATTAATTCAATTAGCATTTAAGACGGCATTTATATCTTTTGCTGATAAAACACTACTTAAGGAAGATGCCGAAAATTTATATAAAACTAAAATTAATATTATCGAAGATCTAATATTTGTATATCAAATTATTAAAAATGAAAAAAATGAAAAAAAAGAAAATACTTTAACTATAAATATTAAGTTTGATCCAAAAAAAATAAATAATTTTCTTGCTATAAATGGAGTTTCTTATTCAGACGTTTCAAGTATTTCGCTAACCTTGTTTCCGGTATTTATTAAAGATAAAAATATTTTTATGTTTTCAGAAAATTTTTTTTATAATAATTGGCTCAAAAATGAAAATAAAGAAATTACAAATAATAAAAATATACTGATTAATTATAATTTAGCTTTAGAAAATATCGAAGATCTTCAATATATCGCCTCGAATAAAGAAAATTTAGAGTTAATCGATATAAAAAAATTAACCTCATTAAGTGAAATTAAGAACAACGCTTTTTTAATCTTTTATTTCACCGAAAATAATTTTAGAGCATATTTGAAGACCTCAATTGCAGGAAAAGAAATAGATAAAAATTTTAATTTAAAGAAATATTCTTCAAATGAAACTAAAACTTATGAACAAGCAATTATAACTGCAAAAGAAGAAATAAATCAAATTTGGAAATATCAAAACTTAATTGATGTTAGTACACCTTCTTTTTTAGATTTATCTTTAGATATAAAAAAAGCAAACGATTATTTAAAGCTTCGTGATATTTTGAATTTGATAGATTTAGTTGAAGATTATTCTGTATTAGAAATGACAAATGAAAATACAAAAGTAAGATTAAAATACAATGGAAAAATAAACAAACTAAAAGATAAACTTTTAGAAAATAAAATTAATATTAAAATTGAAGATAACATTTGGATAGCAACCATTAATTAAATGAGCCAGTTAATTTTTAAGTTTCCGTTTATAACAAATTATTTTGAAGAAGATTTCTATGTCTCTGAGAGTAATTTTGAAGCATACAAACTCTTAGAAAGCTGGCCCCAATGGTCTAGTAAATTTATAAATATTTTTGGACCTTCTGGTTGTGGAAAAACGCACTTAGCTAATATTTTTAATAAAAAAATTAATTCTTTTTATATCAAAGCAATGGATATAAAAGAGAATAGTCTTTTAGATATAAAAGTTAAGGAGTGTTTAATTATAGATAATTATAAAGATAATATAGATGAAAATTTGTTTTATTCCGTTTTAAATCAGTCACAATTATCCAATCAGTATATTGTTATTAACTCTCTAGAGCCGATTCAATCTCATAACGTGAAATTAAATGATCTAAAGTCACGGTTTACCAGCTTTGTGAATATCAGAATTGATTTACCATCAGATGAGTTGATAAAGGTTATTATAGGTAAAATCTTTTCTGATAAGCAAGTTAAAATAGAAAGTAAACTACTTGAATATATTATAAAAAATATCGATCGATCTTATGAAGCTATATTTGATTTAATTGATAGATTAGACGACTTTTCTTTATCTACTGGAAGATCTATAAATATTAATCTAATAAAAAAAGCATTAAATAAATGAATAAATACAGATCTCATAATTGTTCAGAGTTAAACGAAAGTGACTCTGATAAAAAAGTATATTTATCTGGATGGCTTCATAGAAAAAGAGATCATGGTAATTTACTTTTTATAGACTTACGAGATCATTTTGGTGTCACTCAATGTGTAATTGAAAATAAAAATAAATATTTTAAAATTTTAGAAAGCCTTAGATCAGAGTCTGTAATAAAAGTTTATGGAAAAGTTAAAAAAAGAGAATCAGGAACAGAAAATAAAGATTTAAAAACAGGGAAAATTGAAATTCATATTGACGATATTGAAATTTTATCGGAAGCAAAAGATCTGCCGATGCCTGTTTTTGGTGAGCAAGAATACCCAGAAGACATTAGATTAAAATATAGATTTTTAGACCTTAGAAGAAATCAAATGCATAAAAACATTGTTTTAAGGTCAAATGTAATCTCATTTATAAGAAGTGAAATGTCAAAACTTGGTTTTTTAGAATTTCAAACCCCAATTTTAACATCTTCGAGCCCAGAGGGAGCTAGAGACTTTTTAGTTCCAAGCAGATTAAATCCTGGAAAATTTTATGCACTTCCTCAAGCTCCACAACAGTTTAAACAATTAATTATGGTTTCAGGATTTGATAAATATTTTCAAATTGCCCCATGTTTTAGAGACGAAGATGCTAGAGCTGATCGTAGCCCGGGTGAATTTTATCAATTAGATATAGAGATGTCTTTTGTTGAACAAGAAGATGTATTTGAAGTTGTAGAAAAATTAATGATCAATTTATTTAAAAATTTTTCTACAAAAGAATTAATGTATAAAAAATTTCCAAGAATCTCTTACGAGGAGGCAATGCTTAAGTACGGATCTGATAAACCGGATCTAAGAAACCCTTTATTAATTTACGATTTAACAAATATTTTTACCAGAGATGATGTAACTTTTGATATTTTTAAAAAATTAGTAATGTCTGGTTCAAAAGTTAGATGCATTGTTACCAAAAATACAAAAGACAAACCAAGAAGTTTTTTTGACAATATTGATAAATGGGCCAAAGAACAAGGCGCATCAGGTCTTGCTTATTTCACTTTTGAAAAAGTTAAAGAAATTTCATCAAAAGGCCCTATTGGAAAATTTTTTAAACATGAAGCTTTAAAAGAAATAATGAAAGTTACTTCTGCAGAAGTAGGGGATAGTATATTTTTTGCTTGTGGCAAAATAAATGATGTAGAAAAAATTATCTCTGAGGCAAGAGAAAAAATAGCTAAAGATTTAAATCTTATCGATGAAAATAAATTCGCATTTTGCTGGGTAGTTGATTACCCAATGTTCGAGTTAGATGAAGTAAGTAAAAAAATTCAATTTAGTCATAATCCTTTTTCTATGCCTCAGGGCGATATTCACAAAATAAATTTTGATAAACCCTTAGAAATTAAAGCCTACCAGTATGATATTGTCTGTAACGGCATTGAGCTATCATCAGGAGCTATTAGAAACCATATACCTGATTTGATGTATAAATTATTTGCAATTGCAGGTTATAATAAAAAAAAAGTAGATGAAAAATTTAGTGGAATGATTAATGCATTAAGTTATGGTGCGCCTCCACACGGCGGGATAGCTCCCGGTATTGATAGAATTATCATGTTGCTAGCAGGTGAAAAAAATATTAGAGAGGTTACTCTTTTTCCATTAAATCAAAATGCCCAGGATCTTTTAATGGGTGCACCTTCTGATGTGGAAGAAAAACAATTAAAAGAATTAAATATTAAAGTAGATAAAAAGATTACTTCTTAGTTTTCAAATTAATTCTTATATCGCTTAGATCTATAAGTTTATCTTCATAATTACTTCGAACAAATCCTTTGGAAGTAATATTTTTTACTATTTTTAAAAATTTATCATCACTAGACTCATTGTTTAGTTCCTTAGTGCTTGCTATAGATGGAGTATGTGCCATCTCTTCTCTTCCAAGGTAGGATATAGCGAGTTCTCTAAACACATAATCTAAAATAGAAGTAGCACTTAATATTCTATCGTTTCCTTCTATTTTTCCAGATGGCTCAAATTTTGTATCTACAAAAGCATCAACAAATTCATCTAGAGGTACCCCGTATTGTAGTCCTATAGAAATGGCGATAGCAAAGTTATTCATTAATGCTTTGACTAACTCTCCTTCTTTATTTGTATCAATAAAGATTTCACCAATCTTACCATCGTCATATTCACCTGTATGAAGATAAATTTTCTGTTGACCAATTGAAGCTTTTTGAATGTAGCCTTTTCTTCGATCAGGCATTCTAAATCTTGAACTTATTTGGCCTTTAACTTTTAAACTTTCTTCTTTAATTGCAGATGTGTGGGCAAAATTCTTTTGAAGAACCTCTTTTCCAACTATCTGGTCTATGCCAGCAAAATCTTCATTTTTTTTATTAACTGGTTTAGACTTGTCTCCAATTTTCTTTGTTTTTCTATTATTAAGTCTTACATCAATAACTTCAACCTCACCATCATTTCGACTGTCAATTTTAGATAATTCAACTTCATTTAGTTCATCAAGTGTATGAACTGTTTTAAACGTACAAGTATAATAAGTCTCAACTATAAATTTTTTCATTTAAATATTTTAAGAATCAACATTTGAAGATATATAACAAATATAGTAAGTGTCTAGGGCTTAATATACACTCTTAAAGTGTGTAGATGTTATTATAATGAACCTAAAACAAATTTTTACCTGGTGGCACAAACAAACCTTAGGAACGTTTTTAAAAACATTATTTTTCGGAAAATTTGTTGGAGCAGACTCTTATGGAAACAAATATTATAAGAGTAAAAATGATCAAAGATGGGTTGTTTATAAAGACAATATTGAAGCATCAAAAATAACATCTGAATGGTTTCTTTGGATTCATCATACAATTAATGAAACACCTAATAACAAAAAAAAAAAATATCTATGGCAGAAAGAACATTTAGAAAATCAAACAGGCACACTAAACGCTTACAAACCAAATCAGATTTCAAAATTAAATAACTCAAAAAAAAAATATGAAACTTGGAAAAATTAGTTTACTTTTTATTTTATTTTTAAATAATTTAATCACTTTTTCTTACGCCGAAGAAAAAATAAGTACTGTCCCTTTAGTAAATCTTGAAGATTTAGAAGCTAGTTTTGATAAAGAAGATGCTGAAGAACAAAAAATTTTAAATAAAGAAATTTTAATACTAAAAGAAAAAAAAATTAAAGAATCAGAAAATAAATCAACTAGAGTTAATATAGTTGCTTTAGATAAAATAACTGCTAAAACTTCTAATATTAATTTATTTTTAGGTGAAACAAAAAAATTTGGTTTAATTGAGATCAAAGCCTTAAAATGTGGAAATATTGAGTCTCAATCAGAGCAAAGTCAGGCAGCATATATTCAAGTTAAAGATCTCACAGATAATTTAAGTAATAAAGTTTTCGTATTTAATGGTTGGACCTTTTCTACAAGCACTACTTTAAATCCACTAGATCATCCAGTCTATGATTTATGGCTTGTTAATTGTGAAAATGTTTAAATAATTTTTTCATTTGCTAGCCAATTGGTATCAAAATTAGAACTAACAAATTTTTCGTGAGAAATAAGTTTTTTGTGAAATGGTACAGTTGTTTCAATTCCTTCTAAGACAAATTCATTTAAAGATCTTTGCATCCTTTGAATAGCTTCTGTTCTATTTCTGCCATGACAGATAAGCTTAGCAATTAGACTATCGTAATAAGGAGTTATTTTACAACCTTGAAATATAGCTCCATCAACTCTTGTTCTAAACCCCCCGGGCTGATGACAAACCGAAATAATACCTGGGCTTGGTTCAAAGTTCTTAAATGGGTTTTCAGCATTTATTCTGCACTCAATTGCATGTCCTTTTGGAGCAATATCGCTTTGTTCTAGCGCCGTATTACCAGTATAGGCTATCCATATTTGCTCTTTAACTATATCTATTCCTGTTACTACCTCAGTAACCGGATGTTCGACTTGAATTCTTGTATTCATTTCTAAAAAATAAAATTTTCCATCTTCGTAAATATATTCGATAGTTCCAGAACCTTCATATCCAAGTTTTTCAACCATATTGACCGTACTTTTCAGTAATTCATTTCTTGATTCTACGCTTAGTACGGGGCTAGGTGTTTCTTCAATTAGTTTTTGATGCCTTCTTTGAACAGTACAATCTCTTTCATGTAAATGAACAGTTCTATTTTTTCCTGCTAGAATTTGTACTTCGATGTGTCGCGGATGTTTAAAATATTTTTCAATATACAGTTCATCGTTTCCAAAATATTTTTTAGCTTCTAATTTTGCTGTTAAAAATAGATTTTCTAATTCTGACTCTTTTTCAACAATCTTCATACCTTTTCCACCACCTCCTCCTGCAGCTTTAATTAAGATCGGGTATCCAATTCTAAAGCAAATTTTCTTTGCTTCTTCAACAGATTTAACTCCACCTTTAGATCCTTCAATAATTGAAAGACCATATTGTTTTGCAATCTTTTTAGCTTCTATTTTATCTCCCATTTTTCTAATTAATTCTGCACTTGGACCTATAAATTTTATTCCATGATTATTTGTTATTTCTGCAAATTTTGCATTTTCCGATAAAAAACCATAACCTGGATGAATAGCTTCTGCCCCAGTAAGATCTGCAGCAGAAATTACTGCAGCAATATTTAAATAACTATTTGAAGGTTGGTGGGAACCAATACAAACACTTTCATCAGCCATTCTTACATGCATAGAATCAGCGTCAACATCAGAATGAACTGCAACAGTTGAAATACCCCATTCTTTGCAAGCCCTAATCACCCTAACAGCAATCTCTCCTCTGTTAGCAATTAAAACTTTTTTAAACATTAAATTATTTTAAAAGAATTAAGGTTTGTCCAAACTCAACAGGTTGCCCATCTTTTACTAATATTTTTTTTACTTCTCCGTCTCTTGTAGTGGGGATATGATTCATTGTTTTCATAGCTTCAACGATCATTATTGTTTGTCCTTTTTTGATTTTTTCTCCAACTTTAACAAAATGATTTGCACCTGGTTCGGGTGCCAAATAAGCCGTACCAATAATTGGAGACTTTATTCTAATTCCTTCTTCTTCCTCATTTAAGACAGCTTTGTTGTTAGAAATCAAATTTTCAGATAATTTACTTATACCAGCTGATTTGAATGCTTTGGAAACCTTTATTTTCGTATCGCCATTTTGATATTCAAGCTCAGTTAATTTGAATTCGTCTAAATTATCTACAAGCTCTTTAATTAACTTTTTGTCTATCTTCATTTTTTATAATTTCTTTAATTCCTTCTAATGCTAAAATATAGCCTTTTACTCCAAAACCACAAATAATACTTCTTGCCGTCTTACTTATTAAAGATTTATGTCTGAATTTTTCCCTATTGTATATATTTGTAATGTGTAATTCTACTATAGGCATTGTTAGAATCATAAGAGCATCTCTAATTGCTACTGATGTATGGGTATATCCAGCAGCATTAATTATTAAACCATGAAATTTTTTTCTAGAATTTTGAATAAAATCTATAATTTTACCTTCAATATTCGATTGTTTGAAAGTTACTTGAATATCTTTTTTTTTTGCAAAATTTTTACAATCTTTTTCAATTTTTTTTAACGTTACAGCCCCGTATTTGTTTATCTCTCTTTCGCCTAAAAGATTAAGGTTCGGACCATTAATTATAATAATTTTGTACTTCATTTTTTGAAAAGCAGATATATTAGATATCTTAATTATGGTTAAAATACAATTAAATGGACGTAATTTAAAATTAAGTAATAAATACTCTATAGCCATATTATTAAAAAAATATAAAATCGAAAGTAAAAAAGTTGCAGTTGAATTAAACGGTAAGATAATTAATCGAAATAAATATAAATTAATTTATATAAAAAATAAGGACAAAATTGAAATAGTGCATTTTATTGGTGGTGGGTAATCCTTATGAAGAAAGATATTTTTAAAATAGATAATCAAATTCTAAAATCTAGATTAATTGTAGGTACTGGCAAATATAAAAATTTTAAAGAAACAGCTGAAGCGGTTAAAGCATCTGGAGCTAACATGGTTACTGTAGCTATTAGACGATTAAATATTTTAGATAAAAAAAAACCTATATTAACTGATTATTTAAACCCAAAACTAATAAAATATCTTCCTAATACTGCAGGCTGCTTTAACGCAGATGAATCTCTGAGAACATTAAGATTGGCTCGAGAGATAGGTGGATGGAAAATGGTCAAATTAGAGGTCATAGGAGATAAAAAAACTTTATATCCTGATATGATAGAAACATTAAAAGCAACTAAAGCATTAGTTCAAGAAGGATTTAAAGTTTTAGTTTATTGTTCAGACGATCCATTATTGGCCAAAGAGCTGGAGTATCTAGGTGCATCCGCTGTAATGCCATTAGCCTCTCCAATAGGTTCAGGCCAAGGAATACAAAATAAAATTAATTTATCTATTATAATTAAAAATGCTAAGGTACCAATTATAGTTGATGCTGGCATTGGTACAGCTTCTGATGCAACTATTGCGATGGAATTAGGATGTGATGGAGTTCTAGTTAATAGTGCAATTGCTAAAGCAAAAAATCCTCTTTTAATGGCACAATCTTTCAAAAACGCAGTAATCTCTGGCCGTCAATCTTTTATCGCTGTCAGAATGCAAAAATCATTTTATGCAGATGCCAGCAGTCCATCTAAAGGTTTAATCTAGGAAGGTTTTTTTCTTCTCAACCACAGTGTTCTAGGAGATTTTTTTTTTTCTTTTTTTTCATTATTTTTTTTTTTCACCAAAATAGATTTTTTATTATTTTCATCTTTTGTTAAATTTTTTACCTCATTTGTTTTTTCTTCAGTTAACTTCTCAAATCCTTCAATTTTATTTATATTTTCAATTTTATTAATTAATTTTTTATTTTTATCAAATAAATTGAGACTATACTCGGGAATAATAAAGTGAGGATCTGTAATAAAATTGATTTTTATTTTGAATTTACTTTCAAAATAATTAATTTCCTTATTTAAAATTTTATTTATATAAATCTTAACTTTTTCAGGAACATGAACGTCTATACTCTTTACTTTATCTGTAAATGATAGCATTTCTGATTTTTTTATTATTTTTAAAGCAAAAGATTCCAAGGATAAATTTGTTTCCCATTTAACTGAACTTTCTCTAAGTCTTTGTCTGGTCATTTCCAACAATCCAAAAGCACTAATCTTACCAACTTGGATTCTTGCTCTATCGTTCCTAACAGCTTCTCTTATTTTTTTTTCTACTAATCTTTTGTTAAAGAAATTCATCATATCGATAAAATCTATGACAATTAAACCAGACAAATCTCTAATTTTAATTTGTTTTGCTATTTCTTCTGCAGCTTCTAAATTAGTATTCAAAGCAGTTTTTTCAATATTAGAGGCTTTAATTGATTGTCCAGAGTTAATATCTATAGCAACTAAAGCTTCAGTCGGGTTAATTACTAAATAACCGCCAGATTTTAATTTAACTACTGGATCAAAAATATTATTAAGTTCTTTTTCAATTCCAGCCTCATGAAATAATGGAATTTTACTTTTATGTTTTTTTAAAAATTTCGCACTTTTTGGCATTAATTCTTTAATAAATGATTTAGTTTTTTGATAGCAGTCATTACCATCTACATAAATATTTAATGTATCGTTATCATATATATCTCTTAGAGCTCTTTTTATAATATCTCCTTCTTCATAAATTAATGATGGCGCATTAGAGTCCAAAGTTTTACTTTGGATTTGATCCCATGTTTTTAAAGTATTTTGAAAATCTTTTTCAATTTCATTCTTAGTTTTATTAGCTCCTGCAGTTCTAACAATAACCCCTATACTTTTAGGTATCTCAATTTCATTTAGAATATTTCTTATTTTTGTTCTATCAGCAGAATTAAAAATTTTTCTGGATATACCACCACCTTTGGCTGTATTAGGCATTAAGACCACATATTTTCCAGCTAAAGATATAAAAGTAGTTAACGCAGAACCTTTATTTCCTCTTTCCTCTTTAATTACTTGAATTAAAATTACTTGACCTGGCTTTATAACTTCCTGAATTCTATATCTTTTAACACCATATGAATTTTTTAATTTTTCTCTTACATTATTTTTTTTCTCTATTTCAGCTGGAGCATCATCTTCATTTTTATAAATTATTGACTCGGAGTTTTCCTCTTTGACAATTGCAGGATTTTCTTCACTATTTTCTAAATCCTTATTATTTCCATTTACTGATTCATCATCTGTGTTAATTTCATTATTTAAATCATTTAAGTTTTCATTTTTTAAATCTTCCCTTATTTTTTCTTCTACTTCTTGAAGTCTTTCTTTATCCTCAGTTGGAATTTGATAATAATCTGACTGAATATCATTAAATGCAAGAAATCCATGTTTAACTCTACCGAAATTAATGAAAGCCGCCTGCAAGGAGGGCTCAACTCTACTTACAGTACCTAAATAAATATTGCTTTTTAAATTTAGTTTATTTTTGTTTTCGTACTCGTATGCTTCAATTCCATTTTCTGATCTGAGAACAATTCTAGTTTCTTCTGGATGCGAGGCATCGATATATAAATTTTTTTCCATTTCGAATGAATTCCTTTAATGATTAAATTTAAAAATTTTTGTTTAAGATTTTCCATAATGATCTTATATAAAACTTTTTGAGTTTATTCATCAACAATAGAAGTTTAAAAGTGCGCCTTAAGATAGCCAAAATTTAAGCTTTATCTGATAAGAATCATGTTTAGTCATTTTAACATCTTTGTAAAATCGGCAATTATTTCTTTTTTATTTATATTATTTATATTTTTTTCTGGTTTTTTGTATTTATCTTCAGGATTACCTGATTATAAAAAATTAGAAACTTATGAACCGCCAGTTTCAAGCAGAGTATATGCAAATAACGG
>SXGQ01009397.1_pt1 | contig 10838 bp, 8 predicted proteins | sample 3178371 | NCBI WGS metagenome assembly SXGQ01 (sample SAMN11356859, study PRJNA531348) | freshwater metagenome | isolation source: freshwater sample F1-20 | place: China: Fuxian Lake, Yuxi | collected 2017-12-25 | reverse complement strand
GGCCGACCGACGGTGTGCGTTTCGACCGCATAGAACGTGCGGTCAAAAAAATCCTTCAGAGCTCCACTCATGTATGCAAAGTGTTCAGGGGTTGCGAGCAGAATGCCGTCCGCCCAAAGCAGATCCGCCGCGTCTGCAGCCAAGGCGGATTTCTCACGCAGCTCGAGGGGCTCGCCACTGGAGCGTGCTCCATCCCCCAAGGCAAGCCGCAACTGCTCTGTGCGCCCACCACGACGACCGCCATAGACGATCAATATCTTCGGCATATCTTTGGCATCAGCGAGCGCGTCCGATGTGCCGAAACCAGTCGAGCGTCATGTCGCTCTGCCAGCGACGGTTGCGCCACCAAATCAGGAGCGTTGCCACGAGACCGCCCGCAGCGGCCATCAGCATGTCCTGATGCGCGTCCCACTCGTCGCCTTGCGTGCCAAGGAAAGTGGCGCCGAGCCCTCCGCCGAAGAGGATGGCTGCTGCCCATTCGAGCAGTTCGTACAATAACGACGTCGACATCACGAGATCGAGCGGTAAAAAATAACTCCAAAAACCTCGCACCTTGGCGTGCAGCATCAGTAGCTCGCGAAGTGGCAGCACGAGGCATAGTCCGTAACAAAAGTGCACGAGTCGGTCATAGTGATTACGACCCGATCCGAGCCAGTCAGTGACCTCTGCGATCGGCACCAATGAGTATGTGTAGTGGGCACCGATCGTGTGGATAGTCAAAAATCCGAAAATCAGTACGCAAGACGGGAGCGACAACGGCAATACGTTGCGTATTACGATCAGCGCGGCGACTGCGGCGAAGATCAACACGTTCTCGAGCCACCAAGTGGCTCGATCGATGGGCGCAATAGCGAGCACGCCCCAGACCACGAGGAAAACGCCCGACATCAGTCGGATCGCGAGATTTCGGCTCACGGCTTCTCAACCGTGTAGACCACATCGGCGCTCACTTCTTTGCCGGCTTCGGTTCGCACCGTCCAACGATCATTGATGCTGTAACGAAGCTTGAGGGTATTCAAAGTTTCGGCCAGTGATATACCGTAGCTGACGTAGAGCCGACTCGAGAGATATTTGCCGAAGACCAGCGAGGTCTCATTGGCGAGATTCTGCTCGATTCCGACGTCCTCGATGCCGATGCGTTGACCCAACTGCTGCGCGAGGATGGCGCCGCCTTGCGCCAAGAGGGCGGTTCGACTGGCACTGGAGCTCGAGTCACCCGCTTGAGTCGCCTCGATAGTGCCGCCCGCCAAGATCAGCGACACGACTTGTGATTGCGGTAATGACGGTTCTGAAAAGAAGCTCATCCGTGGCTCACGTAACGTCCCGCGTACATTCACGCCTGCCTTCACATCCGGAAATTCTTTGGTTGCTCTGATATCGATACCCGGGTCGTTGATGAGCCCGCCTGAAAAGATGAGTCGGCCGCGCTCGATGTCCAGACGCCGCCCCAAAGCGGCGTATTTTCCCTCGACGACACCGAGCTCTCCGCTACCGCGGTTGATCCCATCTGGCGTGCTGCGCACATTGATATTACCGGCGACTCGGCCGCTGAGGCCGAAGGAATCGACGGTCACCCGATCACCGAGTGTGAGCTTGATATCACTCGACACCCGAAACGAACTCGCGGGGTCGACAGATTCGGCGCCGACGATGATTTCATCAGTCGAGGTCGAGACGGCGCCTGTCAGATCAACCGGCGTCAGGCGCGCGCTAGGAACTAGCACCGTGCCCGTGGCGAGCAAATCGCGGCCAGTGACCTTGAACTCGAGGTTCGGCGTCGCCGTGATACGCGCCTCCGGAAGATCAATGATTGGAATATCAGCGCCTCGAATTCGTAACGATCCGAAGGGTAGCGATCTGCGCCATTCGAGATCTGCATCAGCACGAATGCTCCCCTTGCCGGCGCGCGCAAAGGATTGCAAGTTGATCCGATTATCGATCAAGCGTGCTTCGGCATCGATGTCACGCAGTGCGAGATTGATCTGGTAAAAATCGAGCTCGCCCCGCTCGAGTCGTAACACGCCGTTGACGAGGGGAGCACCGACGGTGCCGCTGAAGTCGAAGTCCATCGACAGATCACCCGCCGATCGATCAATCTCCGGCACATAGAGATTCAACAAACCGAGCGCGGTCGAGTCGGCGATCAGCTTCGCTTGCAGAGGCATCTCGGACCAAGTACCGGCACCGCGTAGCGCCAACAATTGACCGCTGGCGCGCCCGCGCTCGCCGGCGGCGATATCCAGCAGACCGATGACGGCGTCCGACGAGGAGCTGATATCGAGATAGCCCGAGCCCAAAGGAATGATGTCGCGCTTGCCGCTTGCGCGTAGCCAGTTGAGACGGGCATCGCGAAAGTCGGCGCGCAGGGTGCCCAGCAGAGGTCCCGTCGCAGGCGCGCCAATACTGGCTGCGGCGCTGATCGTGCCGTCGTAGCTCGCTTTGAGCCAAGGCTCCGGCAGGATTGAAGCAATGGGCAGACGCGCGATGTCAAAGCGCGCGTTCCATGCACCTTCGCTCCAAGCAGCTGCGAGGCAGAGTTCGGCGCTGCCAGTCAGTTCGTTCGACCGGCGAGCTCGTAAACAGAAGGGCTCGACATCAGCGCTGCTCATGGTGAAAGTTGCCGTCAGGGGATCCACTACGGCGAGTCCGATGTCGGCGGGCAGATCGAGATCAAGCTGCTCCCAGCGATGCTGCCAAGTGTGCGTATCGAACGAGCCGACGCCACGAGCCTTCAGCGTCGCCTCGCGATCGCGGATATCGAGAGTGAGGCGGTGCGTCGCCGTCGAACCCTGCAGCTTGAACTCAAGCCGTTCGATATCTCGGCCCGCCGCTTGCGCATCCGCAATGGTCACATCGATCGTGGCCGGTGCCGACGCGTCGGTTAGCGGGTCGACATCGATCGCAGCACGCAAACGGCCAATCTGCATCGTCGGTAGTTTCAGGTTATCGCCGTCGGCTTCGAGCAGCACCCGCATGGCGTTCGCTGTGCCACGTAACACGCCTTTTGCCGACAAGCTTCCTGTCGCACCCGGTGCTACGACGGCCAGATCGTTCGCTTGGATCCTGAAAGTGAGATCGCGTCGGGTGTCCGATAACAGACCATCCAGTTCGAGATCAAAACCACCGAAGCGCACATCGACAGCGTCGAAGCGATAGTCGCCTTTGGTAATGCGCAGTTTTCCGCCACCGCTAGCGGCGGCACCTCGCAGCCGTCCGCTGAGTTGGCGCAGGTCGATCTCGATACCAGCATTCTTGCCGCTGGTACGTCCCGTTGCAGTCAGTGAGAAATCGACTTTACCGTCAAGACCGGCTCGCCAACCCGAGGGATCGATATCTTTGACACGGCCGGTGATTTTCCATGACAAATCAGGTCGCCAGTCGAGTTCACCCGAGAACCGGCTCGTACCCTCGAGAAAATCAAAACGGCTATTGGTGAAAACGAAGCGTCCGGGTTGCAGCGATCCATCGATGACCGTCTGCATCGACGGCAGAACCCCGATCTGCAAGGCCGCCTCGGTTCGAACGTCGTAATTGCCCATACCCTGAAACGTGAATAGGCCGCGCTCACTCTGCAGTGCCGCGTCTTTCCCGAGCAAGGGCCAGCGGAAATTTTGCCAGCGTCCGCTGAGGGCGAGGCGCGTGCCGGCCGTTTCGAATGCCACAATCCCGCTGGTGTCGACGCGCAGCCGGCTCGGCCGGTGTGCGAGTTTCAATGTCCGCGCTTGCAAGGTGTTGCGAGCGAAGCGGCCATCGAACTCGACATCAATGGGACCGGCACCGAGACCCGGCGAGTCGAGCGATCCGATCGCACGATACCCCCCTGCATCGAACTCGAGCGCAAGCGTACCGGCGATGTCACCGAAAAAGGCGGAACCACCGAAGCGGGTGAAGTCGAGCTTTGATACTTTTGCGGTGCCGCGCAGATTCCACGGCGGCAAGGCACGCAGGTCGGTCTTCTCGAGTTCGGCCAGGAACGGTTCGGTGAGCCCCCCTCGCAACGGTAATTTTTCGAGATCGCCGTCGGTGCTGACGCTCGCAATCCAGCGCGGACCTCGGTCCGATCCCAAAGTAGCTTTGGCCTTCGCCTCGAGGCCAAGCGGCATCGCCGCTTTGAGAGTACCTTCAGCCTCAAGCTCGATATTACCGAGAGAACCTTTCGCATCACGTATCCAAATACGCCGCTCGCGGATGGTGCCGCGGGCCGTCACGTTTTCGAACAACACCGGCGATCCCACGGGTGGTCTGATAGTGGTCGATCGCACTCGGGTCTGACGTGCTTCGAGTGTCAGCAGTCGCGGGAGAAACGGTTTTGCTTCGAGCGGTGGCGGCTGATTTCGTGGCTGTGGTGCAATCTCGAGGTTGCGAACTTCGAAGTTGCTGACATCGATGGTCTGCCACAACAGCGGCAGAAGTTCGATTCGCGCGCGGACCCCGTCGATACGCAAATAGACGAGGTCATGCTCAATGACGATACGATCAACGGTAAAGCCACCCGCCAAGGTTCCACGCAGGTTATCGATCTGCAGCTTTTCCAATGAGCCGGCTTTCGTCGGCAACTGAGCGACCGCGTAGCGCAGCGCTGCCTCCGAGTGCCCGAGCGTGAATAGCGCAATCACCGGCATGCTGAGCAATAACAGCAACATCAAACCAGCGATGACAGAAACACGCTTCACGGCCGGTACATCACAGCTTCGGCGAGAAATTCAGGTGCAAACGCGGGCCGGAGGGCTTGTCAAAGCCGCTCTCAACGCCGCAGCGCGGATCGGGGCGGAGATTGCGGCAAGCGGGATTGGTCAAGGGTTGTGCGATATCGATCCCCAGAGTGACGACTGGCAAACGCAGTCGCAGTCCGATGCCGGCTGAGTATTGCAGTGGATCACCGAAGTGATCGAATGCGTTACCGACATCGACGAATGCAGCAACGCCGAAGTTGCGCGGTAGATCGCGAATGACTTCTGCGGTGGCCGTCAAAAGATGGCGACCGCCGACTTTCGCGCCTAGCTCATCGGTTGGTGAGAGGTCGGTGTAGCCGAAGCCACGTACACTTCGATCGCCGCCGGCAAAGAAGCGCTCTGTACCCGGCAGATTTTGCGTTGCGGATACCCAGGTTGCCCCAACTTGAGCGCGAAGAAACAGGTGCCACTGGGGCGCGAGGTCAAAAGCCCGTTCGCCTTCGATGCGTAATTGCAAATAATCGTCGGGTGCGCCGAGATTTTGCGTAGAGCCGCGCAGCTCAGCCAACAGACCTCGCGAAAAAAGCGCCTCACCAAGATACCCGCGTGGCACCGACGCAAGACTGATCCCCGGTATGACGAGCGTATCACTGGTATCGAGGGAGGTTGCACGACCGGAATTGGCCGTCGCCGTGCGCACGCGGCTCAATGATGCAAAGAATACCCGTTGCCAGTCGCCTCGCACCTGCGTGATCGACGGCTGCAGTCGGGTCGTTCGCGTGTCGAGGTCACCCAGCTCGTCGCGAGAGTAGCGCCACTCGGTGGTGAATTTTTCCAGCGCGGGATCCCCGATCGGAACGAGGTAGCGCGCCTCGAAAGACTGTTCGACTTGCGCGGCCTTTACGTCAGCCCGCAGTCGATGCCCTTTATCGTTGAGCCGTCGGTTTTCCCAAGTCAGTGTGCCGCGCGCACGGCTGTCAGTCGCGAATCCCACACCGGCCGAATATCGGTTACGCCGATTGGGTTCGGTGCGGATGCTGACTGGAATGAGGCGAGTTTGAGCATCGGGCTCACCCGCGAGCACCTCCACTGCCGAGAAATACTGACTGTCGTCCAGCGCGAACTGGGTGCGTAGCAGTTGAGTGGCATCGTAAGGTGAGCCGTCTTCGTAGCGTAGATAACGTCGTAACAGGCTTTCGTCCAATGAGCGTTGTTCGATGAGAGTCGAGCCGAAGCTATAGCGAGGCCCTGTTTGCAAAATCAGAGTAGCCGTTGCGGTTTTCAACTCCGGGTCGACTCGAAGCTCGCTGCTTGTTAGTTGTGCCTCGACGAAGCCAAGCGTCGCGGCGGTTCGACGCAGAGAATCTTTGATCGAGTCGTATGCGGCATGATCGAGTCGCCTCCCGATGCGTAGCGGCGGGTCTCGCAGTATTTCCGAAAATGCCGGATGCTCGATGCCGGGCCCCTCTACTCGCAGGATGACATCCTGCATCATGACCGGAAGACCGGTATCGATCTGCAGACGGGCGCGCCAACGCGTCGCGTCGATCTTGTCGACCATGACTTCCACTTTGGCATCGTAGTAACCGAAAGGGCGCAATGCGGCAGCCGCTTCGCGAACGGCGCGCTCTTGCAGACGCTCGACAAGATTGGCATCGAGATCGTCGCGACCCTTGTAGCGTTCGAGACTCAGGTAGGCGAGCACGTTACGACGAAGCTCGCCTTCCACGCCATTGATCTGGATGTCGATGTCGGCATGGGCGGGATTGCTCGCTATCACTGACGATAGCGCCGCCAGCACGCCGGCGTATGCCGCGCGACGACGACTATTCGAGGTGAACGAGAGCAGCATCGTGCCCCGATTCTACTTCAGAGACTCGCTGCTTCGGGCGGCCACTTGGCGCGTGTTGCTTGCCAGCGGATTTGCCCATCGGGCTGCCCCGATGCGTTGTACCGGCGTTCTTCGAGCGACCAGTTTCCGCGTCGATCAAGCAGCAGTAGGGTGGAGCACCGAGTTCCGTAACCCTCGGTGAGTACGAAGGGCGAGGAGAGGATCGACTCCCACTCAGCGCCGATACCGGTATCGGGTAAGCAATCGGGCGGGGCACGCTCGCGATCAGCGAGTGCATCCCAAAGCGCAGCCGGATCCGTCGCGCCAACGCTCGACCAATCCGCTAGGGCGCCGCGCAGCCGCAGCAGTTTGGGCCAGGGCGTGTCGAGCACGTGATTGCTCAGTGCGTGCACGCCGGCAGAGAGTCGGCGAGCGAACTGGGCATCGCGGTTACTGGCATACCAAAGCGCATCACCATCATGCAGTAACAGGTTGAAGCCGGCATATCGACTCGCATGGCGTGCTAGCGAATCGAGATGCGATTCTGCTGAGTCCGGACTCGTCAGAAAGGCGGGGACGAGGTCGCCCCGCGTCGGCGCTTTGGGCATTTTCAACGCTTCGCGGAAGTTGGTCACGAGACCAAAGCGCGATCGCTGCTCGAGACCCAGCCAAGTGCCGCCCGCCTGCAGATCACGACCCGCCAAAACGCTCGGCCGATCGTCCCAGAGGGCGAGCGGCGCGGCCGGTCGAGCATGGAACTCGTCCCGATTAGCGACCACCACGGCGAGATAGTGGGGGTGCGTGTCGAACGCGACGGCGGCGAGGCACATGCTGCGTTACTCAGCGCGATTCGGCGTCGAGCCAGTGCATGATCAAGCGTCGCGAGATGGAGGTGATGGGCGGCAGAAGCGCGCGACCATCGCGGATATCCTCCCGGCTGAACCAGCGGGCATCCTCGAGCTCATCGCCCGCTATCGCGGGGGAGCCCGGAACGGCCGTTGCCAAGTAGCCCAGCATCAGCGAGGAGGGAAACGGCCAAGGCTGCGACGAGTGGTAGCGGCAGTGGCTGATGGTCACGCCGGTTTCTTCGAGCACTTCACGCGCGACGGCATCCTCGAGACTTTCACCGGGCTCCACGAAGCCCGCGATGGTCGAATAGCGGTTCGGGCCCCAAGACGCTTGGCGGCCGAGCAACGCCCGATCGCCGTCGGTGACGAGCACGATGATGGCGGGGTCGATTCTGGGAAAACAATCGACGCCGCAACTTGCGTTGCTGCAGCGCATGACATGGCCACCGCGTCGTGCTTCGTTTGGCGCGCCGCAGCTACCGCAGTAACGATGGCGTTTTTGCCAATGGATCAAGGCACGCGCATAGGCCAACAAGCCGGCTTCCGCCGCATCGAGTTCCGAGGCCAGCGGACGCAGTTCCTCGAAACGCATCTCGATAGGCGCCGCGAACGCTTCGTCGATCTGGATCAGTACGCAGCGGCTCTCTTCGAACCAACCAAGCAGAACCATGGCCGAATCCGCTGCTTGTTGCACGAGCGGATGACGATGGTCGACGAACGCCGCCCGCAGCGGATCCGTATCGACAGCCAGCGTCATACCCCGACTCAATAAAAACCGTGCGTGCGGATCTCCTCGCGCCTCGGCTTGCCAATTCGATACCTCACGCAAATGCGCTCGGCGGTCGATATAGGGACCCGCGAGGAAATTAGGTTGACGGTGTTCGGGCAAAGCGCGCATGGCGAGATCCGGGCGCACTGAAACGGAAACGACCTCGTTCGGATTCAGAGCCCTGTTCGGTGGCCAAGTGTAGCAGGCGGACGTGTCGTCGCGCGCACCGCTCTACCCGGGCGCTGGGGCGGCAGCATCTCGCTGCAGGCGCGACATTCGACTTCGCGCAAGCGCAGCGCTTCGATCACGTTGACACCACCGCAGTGCTCGCACCATTGCAAACGGATTTCATCGCCCATGCTCAAGGCGTCGGCAAGAAAAGCCGCACGTTCGAAGTCGATTCGGGCGTTTTCGACGACACGCGTGTAAGCATCGAAGGCGTCACAGAGTAGTCTTCCTTGCTGGATCGGTGCAGCGCGGCGTGGTGCCGATCCGCGTTGTCGTGTCGGGAGAACGCCGAACAGCACGAGCATCGCTGCGAGCACGTGGGTGTCATGGTCGAGCTGGGCTGATCGAAGAAAAAATCCGACTTGTTGGGGTGACTTGCCACGATGACGACGGATGGCTGCGCCGGGACGGATGTAAGAGCGGATCAGTTTACGAACACGGTCATCGCTGAGGCCGGTCCACTGTCTGATGGTTTGGGTGCGTGCCTCGTGTTTGACGAGGCGCAGGGCGAGTTCGAGACGCGAGCGGTCGCGACGGTAACGATCATCAGTAACACGCATGACAACTCCCGATGCATTCAATATGAGTGGTATTTGCACTCAAAATATCCCAAAACTCAGGCTGCATTCCAAGGCGCGCTCGGCCATCATTTTTCGTCAAACAACGGAGGAATGCATGAAAGAGCCAACTGAAACCGATTTCACCCACAGCGTCGATCGCGAAATCATTCGTCAGGTCGGCGATCTTAATTTTCGCGGCTTGAATTTGATCCGCCAAAATCTGATCGGCCGGGATCCTGCCGTCTCCATCGTCGCGTGCGCCGATCGCGCTCTGTGGAGTGGTCTCACCGAGGTCGCTCTCAAGCAGGTCGCGGAGGCGCCCTATCTTTTATTCGATTTGCCGTTCGATCCGATCATCGTCTTTGAGGGCGGGCAAACGGATGATCAGTGCGCTGCTCATCGAGAGATTTGGTCGACCGCGCCGGGCCGCGACTATGTCCGCTTGCTCTGTCATTTCGCGTGGCAGGTTTGTCGGGGCAGAGCCGTCGCAGCGACGTTGTTGCTCGGCCTCGCGCCGCAAATGGTAGCGAGACTGCGCGCGCTCCCCCTGCCTGAGCTCGATCCGCTCGCTGATCGCAATCGCGGCGGCTTGCGCCTGCGCTGGAACACCGACCCCTGGTTCTGGGGGCGTCGCCTCGAGGCGGCCAATGCCGCGGATCATCGGCGGCTCTGGCAAACCACCTATGCGGGTGTGCAGCGCTTGGCGTCGCTGTCACGCCCGGCGGTCCCCGCCTGAGCTCGTCCGCGAAAAACCGCGCCGGCGTGGTATCTTCTCGGCCGCATGCAAGCACTTGAAGTTCGCGGTCTCGTCAAGCAGTACCGCAACGGCGTCCAAGCTCTCAAAGGCATCGATCTCGATGTCGCCGAGGGCGACTTTTTTGCCCTGCTCGGGCCGAATGGCGCGGGGAAGAGCACCCTGATTGGCATCTGCACTTCGCTCGTGAGCAAGTCGGCAGGCCGTATCGCCGTTTTCGGCCACGATCTCGATAGCGATCTCGAGGCTGCGAAAGCGTGTATCGGGGTCGTGCCGCAGGAGCTGAATCTCAATCAATTCGAAACGCCGGAGACCATCGTCGTCAATCAAGCGGGCTTCTACGGCATCCCGCGCTCGGTGGCACGCGAGCGAGCGGAAAAATATCTCACGGCTTTGTCGCTCTGGGATAAGCGTCACAAGATGTCGCGAACCCTCTCGGGTGGCATGAAGCGCCGTTTGATGATCGCGCGGGCACTGATGCACGAACCACGCTTGTTGATCCTCGATGAGCCGACAGCCGGCGTCGACATCGAGATCCGGCGTTCGATGTGGGAGTTTCTGCGCGAGCTTAACGCGCGCGGGACGACCATCATCTTGACGACCCATTATCTCGAAGAAGCGGAATCGCTCTGTCGTAACATCGCCATCATCGATCGCGGGCAGATCGCCGAGGCGGATCGCATGGACAGCCTGTTGCGCAAGTTGCATACCGAATCGTTCGTGCTCAGCTTACGCGCACCAATCAATCGTGCGCCTCAGATGGCGGGTTACGATTTGACGCTCATCGACCCACAAACACTGGAGGTCGAGGTCAGCAAAGATCGTAATCTCAACGAGTTGTTCAGCCAGTTGTCAGCCGATGGAGTCCAGGTCCTCTCGATGCGCAACAAGGTGAATCGTCTCGAAGAGATCTTCATGCGGCTCGTCGACAAGTCCGGAGCACCCGCATGAGCGAAACAATCACGCGAGCGCGATGGATCGGTTTCAAGACGATTATCCTGAGAGAGTTTGGTCGCATTCTGCGTATCTGGGGGCAGACGATCGTTCCGTCCGTCGTCACGGCGGCGCTGTATTTCGTGATCTTCGGCTCCTTGATTGGCGGGCGTATCGGTTCGATGGACGGCACGGATTACATGCAGTACATCGCACCCGGCTTGATCATGATGGCCGTTATC
>SXGQ01424607.1_pt1 | contig 10839 bp, 8 predicted proteins | sample 3178371 | NCBI WGS metagenome assembly SXGQ01 (sample SAMN11356859, study PRJNA531348) | freshwater metagenome | isolation source: freshwater sample F1-20 | place: China: Fuxian Lake, Yuxi | collected 2017-12-25 | reverse complement strand
TTATTTTGTCATCAGTATTTCGCCCATGGCTCTCCCATTGGCCATGTTGCTATCAAGCTTGATGGCATTCGGGAATTTAGGAGAGCATTTTGAATTGACTGCAATCAAGGGAAGTGGCATTTCACTTACTAGAGCCATGCGACCCATCGGCATATTTGCTGTGGGTTTGACTATTTTGGCTTTTTTATCCAATAATTACCTCGTACCTAAAGTCAACCTCAAGACATTTTCCCTGCTCTACGATATCCGAATGAAAACGCCCTCTCTTGATATCAAGGAGGGGGTATTTTACTCAGGCATCCCAAATTTCAGCATCAAAGTCAATCAAAAACTGGATGATGTTCGTCTGAAGGACATTATTATCTATAACCATGCGGAAGGGCAGGGTAACCTCAATGTAACAATGGCTGATTCGGGAAGGATGGAAACTTTCAACAACGACACCTACTTGCGCATGACGCTGTATGCTGGCCAAAGTTACAAGGAGTCAAGATCTACTCGAGGAATTTCTGAAGCACCCGTAGAGTTTTCAAGAACTGCATTCAAAGAGAATGTTATGGTTTTTGATTTGGCTGCCTTTCAATTGAATCGTACACCTGAAAACCAATGGTCTACAAATCGTGCTATCAAAACAATTGAAGAAATTCGGTATGGTTTGGATTCCATCCATTTGGTAGTGAATGATCTAAAATATCAAAATTTTATCACTGCAGCGAGTATTTATCCTTTTTTCACCAGAAACAAAAATATTGATCCTTCACAAGAGATCTTAGAAGAAAAGGCACGATTCGACACCTTGCGAAGAGTTCGTATTCTGCAAGAACAAGCTTTGGCGAACAGTATAGATTCTGTAAATCAAGAAGTTTTGATTGATACGAGCATCAGCCAATTGCCTGAATCGGCAGTAAGTCAAGCAGCTCCCGTGGAGCTTGTAACGGAGCAAAAGGAATCTGAAGTTTCGATACAAAAAAAGTTGAAAGCCAAGCAATTTGTTCAAAACGATTCAATTGTCTCCGAACAACCCAAAGTGGATAGCCAAACGATATTTGTAGGGAATTCTCTTAAAGTTATGCGAACTAAGCCACTAACAGCCCAGGAGAAAGAACTTCTTGATTCCATGTTTTACGAGAGAGGTTACCTCAGCAATGCCCTCACATTAGCACTAAATAATTCTAGAAACCTCAAAAATTCTTTTGATGTGAAAAAAAGCCAAGTAGAAGGGCAATTACGCGAGTTTAGACGCTACGAAATTGCATGGTATCAAAAATACAGTCAGGCCATTGCTTGCTTTGTCATGTTCCTCATTGGTGCGCCTTTAGGTGCTATAATCAAGAAAGGAGGGCTGGGACTTCCGGTTTTGATTTCTATTCTATTCTTTATTTTATTCTACATGCTCACCATAACAGGGGAGAAGTGGGCTAAGGAAGGAGTGGTAGATTCACTTCTAGGAACTATTTTTTCAAATCTTTGCTTACTTCCATTTGGGTTGTTTTTCCTGAGACAAGCAAGAAAAGATGCACGATTATTTGAATCTGACTTTTATGACGGCCTACTAAAATGGCTGCGTAAATTTGTGCCATCGACTCGTTCTATTTGACTTTTTTGTTTCAAAATTGAATTTTAACCCTTACCTTTGTGATTGTTTTATAAAATTTAGCTAAACATGTATTTAACACCAGAGAAAAAACAAGAGTTGTTTAAAAATCATGGACGGTTAAAATCTGCTACTGATACAGGATCTCCTGAATCCCAGATTGCCCTCTTTACACACCGAATTCAGCATTTGACTGAGCATTTGAAGTCAAATAAAAAAGACCACTCTACGCGATTGGGATTGATGAAGCTGGTTGGAAAGAGAAGAAGTCTTCTAGACTACCTCCATAAAAGAGAAATCGAGCGCTACAGATCAATTATCGCTGAGCTCGGAATCAGAAAATAACTCGGAAGTAGGGTTCTCTTCGTTGAGAACCTTACTTTTTTTCTTTTTTTAGCGGCAAGCCTTTATTTTTTATTATTAAGAATTAATTCAACACATTGATATGTTACCAAATTTGATAACCAAGACCATTACGCTTCAGGATGGTAGAGAAATTAGTATAGAAACCGGCGCTTTAGCCAAACAGGCAGATGGTTCGGTTGTGGTGCGGATGGGAAAAGCGATGCTTTTGGCCACTGTGGTTGCCAAGAAGGATGCTTTAGATGGGGTAGATTTTTTGCCTTTGTCCGTAGATTACCAAGAAAAATTTGCTTCTTCTGGAAAAATCCCAGGTGGATTTTTGAAAAGAGAAGGGAAACTTTCTGACTACGAGGTACTCATCAGTAGAATCGTCGATCGTGCGATTCGTCCTATTTTCCCAGACGATTACCATGCAGATACGCAAGTCATGATTACTTTGATGTCTCATGACGAAGAGGTACTTCCAGATGCACTTGCTGGCCTTGCTGCATCAGCTGCTTTGGCAGTTTCTGATATTCCATTTAATGGTCCTATTTCCGAAGTTCGTGTTGCTAAAATTGACGGGAAATTGGTTATCAATCCGAAGCCAGTAGATTTAGCAAAAGCTACCTTGGAGTTTATTGTTGCAGGTTCTTTGGATTTCATTTTGATGGTGGAAGGAGAAGCTTCTGAAATTCAAGAGGATGAAATGGTAGAAGCAATTCAATTTGCGCACGAAGAAATTAAAAGACATTGCCAAGCACAGGTTGAATTAACCAAGTTGGTAGGCAAAGAACAAAAAAGAGCCTACAGCCACGAGAAAAGTGATGCTGGGCTCTACGAACACATGAGAGCAGCCACTTATGGAAAGCTTTTCGACGCCGTGAACCGCCAAATCGCTAACAAGAACGAACGCTCTAGTTTGGTGAAAGAAATTAAAGAAGAATATGTAGCCAACCTAGGTGATAATCAGGGATTTGAGACTAGCTTAATCGGCCATTATTTTCATAAGATTCACAAGGAAGCTGCTCGTAACCTAACATTAGAAACGAAGAAGCGTTTGGACGGAAGAAACCTAGACGAAATCAGACCTATCTGGTCTGTAGTTGACTACCTCCCCTCTGCACACGGTTCTGCCGTGTTTACTCGTGGAGAAACTCAATCTGTCACTACCTGTACTTTGGGTACAAAGATGGACGAGCAAATGATTGATGGCGCTGTTATTTCAGGTTACAACAAGTTTTATCTGCACTACAACTTCCCAGGATTTTCTACTGGTGAGGTAAAGCCCAACAGAGGAGTAGGTAGAAGAGAAGTAGGTCATGGCAATCTGGCCATGCGCGCATTGAAAAAGGTATTGCCTCCAGATACTGAAAACCCATATACGATTCGTATTGTTTCTGATATTTTGGAATCCAACGGTTCCTCATCCATGGCTACCGTTTGTGCGGGATCTTTGGCACTGATGGATGCAGGTGTTCAGATTAAGGCGCCTGTTACAGGTATTGCTATGGGAATGATTTCCGATGCAAAAACAGGAAAATATGCAATTTTATCCGATATTCTCGGAGACGAAGATCACTTGGGAGACATGGATTTCAAAGTAACTGGTACTGAAAAGGGAATCACTGCCTGTCAGATGGACTTGAAAGTAGAGGGCTTAGATTACTCCGTTTTGAAAGAAGCCCTACACCAGGCAAAAGCTGGTCGACTTCATATTTTAAAGGAAATCACCAAGACCTTGGCTGCTCCGAAGGCGGACTTAAAGCCGCATACACCTCGTTCCTTCATGATGTGGATTCCCAAAGAATTGATTGGCGCAGTGATTGGACCTGGAGGAAAAGTAATTCAAGAAATTCAAAAGGATACTGCTACTACGGTAGTCATTGAAGAAATCGACAACCAAGGAAAAATTAATATTTATTCTGCCAACCAAAGTAACATGGATGCAGCGATAAACAGAGTGAAGGCTATCGTGGCTCAGCCAGAAATTGGAGAGGTATATACTGGGAAAGTAAAAAATATTCAAGCTTTTGGTGCGTTTGTGGAATTTATGCCAGGAAAAGATGGTTTACTTCATATATCCGAGATCAAGTGGGATCGACTAGAGAGTATGGATGGCGTGTTGGAACCTGGAGAAGAGATTACTGTCAAGTTAATTGATGTGGATAAGAAAACTGGTAAATTCAAATTGTCAAGAAAAGTCTTACTACCTAGACCTGAGAGATCAGCACCAAGTGCCTAATTAGATTAGGTTTCTAATTATATAAACGAAATAACTCACCCCTATTATTTAATTCATCCTGAATGAGGCAGCTAAAGATTAGCAAGCAGATCACAAACAGAGAATCACAATCTCTTGACAAGTATCTTCAAGAGATCGGAAAAGTAGATCTGTTGACAGCCGATGAGGAGGTTGTATTGGCAAAAAGAATCCGAGAAGGCGATCAGCTTGCTTTGGAGAAATTGACAAAAGCTAACCTTCGATTTGTGGTTTCTGTAGCAAAGCAATACCAAAACCAAGGCCTGTCCTTAGGAGATTTGATCAATGAAGGAAACTTGGGATTGATTAAAGCTGCGCAGCGTTTTGATGAAACAAGAGGCTTCAAGTTTATTTCCTATGCAGTATGGTGGATTCGTCAATCCATCCTTCAAGCATTAGCAGAGCAATCACGAATTGTTCGTCTCCCTTTAAATAGAGTAGGATCTTTGAATAAAATTTCAAAGACTTTCAGTGAGTTGGAGCAGAAATTTGAGCGTGAGCCTTCTCCAGAGGAATTGGCGGAAGTGCTCGAAGTGTCTGCTTCTGAGGTAGTTGATACCATGAAAATATCTGGTCGTCATGTCTCCATGGATGCTCCTTTTGTTCAAGGTGAAGAAAATAGCCTTCTTGATGTACTGGAAAATGATGGAGATGAAAAGCCTGATGATGGGCTAATGACCGATTCCTTACGGAAAGAAGTACAACGTGCTTTGTCTACCTTAACCTCTAGAGAAGCGGATGTTATCACCCTTTATTTTGGATTAAATGGGGAACATGCCATGACCTTAGAGGAAATTGGAGAGAAATTTAACCTTACCCGAGAGAGGGTGAGGCAGATTAAAGAAAAAGCAATTCGGAGGTTGAGGCATACCTCTCGAAGCAAAACCCTCAAACCATATTTAGGATAGATAATCAGAAGGGGGCCTTTGCCCCCTTTTTTATTTCACACTAGTTCAGTTTTGAATTACAGCTAAACATTGTTTGCTAGATGTGACTCCTATTACTTAATTCACCATTGAGCCTAATATGCCATTAAAATGAACCAAGAAATCGAACACGTAAAAGTATTAATTATTGGATCAGGACCTGCCGGCTATACGGCTGCCATCTATGCTGCTCGTGCTGGAATGTTACCCGTATTATATACTGGGGGTCAGCCTGGAGGTCAATTGACAATCACTACAGATGTAGAGAACTATCCAGGATATCCCGAGGGAATTATGGGACCTGAGATGATGGAAGATTTTAGAAAACAAGCCGAACGATTTGGTACTCAAGTTCGGTATGGATTAGTGACCAAAGTTGACTTTAGTGCTCGCCCTCATAAAATTATTGTAGATGACCAGAAAACTATTCTAGCAGAAACTGTACTCATCAGTACGGGGGCATCGGCGAAGTGGTTGGGACTGGAAAGTGAAACTCGTCTAAATGGCAGAGGTGTATCTGCTTGTGCTGTTTGCGACGGTTTTTTCTTTAGAGGACAAGAAGTCGCCATTGTTGGTGCGGGCGATACGGCTTGTGAGGAAGCCTCTTACCTAGCTAATATTTGTTCAAAAGTCTACATGATCATTCGTCGGGATGAAATGAGAGCTTCTCAAATTATGCAAAATCGTGTAAAGAATAATCCAAATATTGAAATCCTTTGGAATACCGAGACGCAAGAAATATTGGGGGAGGACGAAGTGAAGGGCATGCGAATTTTGAACACAAAAACAGAAAAAATTTCTGAAATTTCAATTTCTGGCTTCTTTGTTGCTATAGGTCATCAACCTAATACAGAAATTTTCAAAGAATTCATTAAGATGGATTCTGCTGGATATATAATAACTATTCCAGGAACAACGAAAACCAATGTTGAGGGAGTTTTTGCCTGTGGTGATGCACAGGATAACGTTTACCGACAAGCTGTAACTGCTGCAGGCACAGGTTGTATGGCTGCTTTGGACGCAGAGCGTTTCCTTGGTTCCATTGAAAACTAGCAAACTAGATTAATGAAGTTGATTTTTAGATTGGTTTTGAGTTTACTTGTGTCCTTATCATTTTTAAAGGCAGAAGGTCAGGTATTCCCTAAAATAATTAAGAAAAACGTAGGCACCCCTAGTAGCAGTCAGGAAAGGAAGAATATTGAACTTCGAAATTTTGATGAAATTGGATATCTGAAATCTTTATCTACCTATACAGATTCTTTATTGTTTCAGGATGTCGTTAACCTTTCAAAAACTAAATCTGTTATTGCTGAAGAGTCCTTTTCTATCAATTGGGCACCGACAAATGAGGTCGTTAAAATTTCTGACCAAATTCAAATCGATAGTGTTTGGGTTACGGCATTTGATTATTATTCTAAATGGGATTCTCATAATGTGGACATTTATGATTTTGAAGTAAATCAAATAAAGGATTCTATTCTTTTGACTTTATATAATTTAGAGGTGGGTGAATCTTGGAATATGCCTCTGGTAAAAACAATTGCTACCTCTGGATTTGGTCCAAGATGGGGAAGAATCCATTACGGAGTGGATATTAATTTGCGTATGGGTGAAGCCATTTATTCTACTTATGATGGTATAGTCAGAGTAAAAGGATTTGACCGAAATGGTTGGGGATATTATTATTTGGTAAGGCATAAAAATGGTATAGAAACCCTGTATGGCCATTTATCAAAGCATATTGCTGAACTAGGTGACGAAGTAAAAGCAGGTGATTTATTGGGTCATGGAGGTTCAACAGGTAGAAGTACTGGGCCACACCTTCACTATGAAGCTCGGTACCAGGGATTGGCATTTAACCCAAATCAAATTTTTGATTTCCAAAAAATGGAGCCTGTAACACGCATTTTAGCAATTACTAAGAACTTATTTAGTATTTATTCAAGTTCTCAATCTGTGCCAAACAGAGGAACTTCAACACGCTCAGCGGCTTACCACAAGGTAAAAAATGGTGAAACTTTAGGTTCTATTGCAAGAAAATATAGGGTAAGCATTTCTCAAATCACGAGGCTAAATGGAATTTCTACTCGTTCAATTCTACGAATTGGACAGAGTTTACGTGTTAAATAACTTCCTGCTTATGCTTAAATTAGATATCCTTGTACTAGCTGCGCATCCAGATGATGCGGAATTAGGTTGCTCGGGAACGATTGCTTCCCAGGTAGCCAAGGGCCACCAAGTAGGCATTGTCGATTTGACTCATGGAGAAATGGGCACCAGAGGAACTCCGGAACTCAGGCTTCAAGAAGCTGCGCATGCGGCAGAGTTGTTGGGACTTGCAGTTCGTGAAAATATGGGCTTTAAAGATGTGTTTTTTAAGGACGATAAAGAGCACCAACTGAAATTGATTCAAGTTATTCGTAAATATCAGCCAGAGATTGTTCTTGCAAATGCAGTTTCAGATCGCCATCCAGATCACGGAAAGGGTTCTAGTTTAGCTACAAATGCCTGTTTTATGAGTGGCTTGAGTAAAATTGAAACCTGGAATAAAGGAGTGAAGCAAGCACCTTGGCGGCCCAAGTTTGTATACCACTACATTCAAAACAACTACATTCATCCAGATTTTATTGTTGATATCTCCGCATATTGGGACAAGAAAGTAGCAAGCATCGCTGCTTTTGGATCCCAGTTCTATAATCCGGAAAGTCAGGAACCTGCAAGTTTTATTTCTTCACCAGAATTTTTACCATTTATTGAGTCTCGGGCAAGGGAATTTGGACACCGTATTCAAGTAAAATATGGAGAAGGATTTACAGTAGAACGGGTTATTGGAGTTTCTGACCTTTTTGATCTGAAGTAATTAAGGAGCCAATCTTACTTTTTTCCAAACAGATTTCTCTTCCAATTGGTAGCAAATCCTGTCATGCAAGCGGCTAGGTCGGCCTTGCCAAAATTCAATCCGATGGGGGAGTAGTCTATATCCTCCCCAATGTACGGGTCTTTGGATTGGAGTTTCTTTAAATTCTTCTTCCAACCTTTTCTGGGATTCCTCAATTACCGATCGATCGATGATTTCCTGGCTTTGTGGAGATGCCAAAGCACCAATTTGTGAACTAATAGGTCTAGAAAAAAAGTAGGTATCCGATTCCTTTTCAGTGATTTTTCCAACTGTACCCACTACACGAATTTGCCGTTCAATTTCTGGCCAGAAAAAGGTAAGCGAAGCTTTCGGTGAAGCCGCCAATTCCTTTCCTTTTGAACTCTCATAGTTAGTGAAAAACACAAACCCCTCATCCAATTCTTTAAGTAGGACAATTCTAGCATTTGGAAAACCATCTTCTGAGATCGTAGAGAGACACATCGCGTTCACCTCTAAGGCTTCAGCTTGAATAGCCTCATCCATCCATCTTCTAAACTGTAGTAGAGGGTCACTATCCACATCCTGGATTTCCAATTTCTTTAGGGTATAATCTTTTCTAATATCTGCAAGTATCATGGATGATTTCGTTAATAAGAAAACTTTTAAGGTATCAAAACTTGGCATTCAGCAATCAAAAATTAAATTTAAGGAATCTTAAACTACTTTTCTATATGAATCAGCATAGGAATCAGAACCCTCAAGCTGGAGACTTATTACTTTCAGAACCTTTTTTGAAAGACGATAATTTTAGCAGAGCTGTGATTTTACTTTGTGAGCATGAGGAAGGCATTGGTAGTGTAGGCTTTGTGATGAATAAGCCTTCTATTTTAAGCTTAGGTGATTTGGTAAGTGAGTTGGATTTTTTGGATGCTGACGTATTTGTGGGAGGCCCAGTGGAGCAAAACACACTTCATTTTGTTTATTTTGGCATTCAACTGATGGAGGAAAGTAAACCTATAGGAAATGGCGTTTGGTGGGGAGGTGATTTTTCAGACTTAATTCAACTCATCAATTCAAAAAAAATAAACTTAAGCCAAGTACGCTTTTTTATAGGATATAGCGGCTGGAGTCCTGGACAACTTACCGCGGAGCTATCGGCGCAATCCTGGATTGTGTATTCAGACCCCTGGTCTCAGGAACTTTTTGCTAATTCTTCCGATCAGCTGTGGAGATCTCTAATGAAAAGTATGGGAGGAGACTTTGAAATTCAATCAAATTATCCAATTGACCCACGATTAAATTAGGCAAAATGCCTACATTTGCGCATATTGAAAAATATACGTGTTGTTTTTTATGGCTAAGAAAAGTAAAGAACTGTCTGAAGAAGACAAGGTGACCGAAACCCCAAAGAAAGGGACGAAAGGTAAAAAGGTTGTTGCGGAGCAAACTTTAGTTACAGATTCACTGGATCAGGTAACACTTGTGGAAGTGTTAGATACTCCTACTGAACCTCCGGTTCAAGATGGTGAAGAGGTAACGAAGGTAGAAGTGGAGCAGACTGATTCCATCTCAATTCTTTTGGAGAGTAGTCCAGAGGTGGGGGAATCAAGCGTAGAAGAAGAACAGGTACCAATCGATTTATCAGGTTTATCTAAAGTTGATTTGCTTGATTTGCTCAAAGCGAAATTAAGTCAGGGGGTTTCTGCCAAACTAGATAAGTTTGTTCATGAGCTCAAGGCAGCATTTGAGGAGCTATTTGTAAAGGAGCGTGAAGAAGCTTTGCAGCAATTTTTAGGAGAGGGTGGATCTGCAGATGATTTTTCTTTCAGAGGATCAGAAGTGGATAAGGCATTCAATGCACTCTTTAATGATTTCAGAAGTCAGTTAAATTCAATACGCAAAGAAGCGGATAGACAGAAAGAGAAGAATTTACAGGCGAAAACCGAGTTACTCAATAAGTTGAGGGATCTTGTAGATGGGGAAGAAACTACCTTGAGTATGTCTGCTGTAAAATCTATTCAAGAAACTTGGAAGACCATTGGACCGGTGCCTTTGGCACAGAATAAAAACCTTTGGGCTAGTTTTAATGCATTAATGGACCGTTTCTATGACAATAGAAGCATCTATTTTGAATTGAAGGAATTAGATAGAAAGAAAAATCTAGAAAGTAAATTAGAACTATGTGAGAAGGCTGAAGCTTTAAAAGGGGTTGAAGATCTCAAAGAGGCAATCCGAATACTAAATGAGCTTCATGAGGAATTTAAACACCTAGGTCCTGTTCCTCGCGAGGAGCAAGAGCAGGTTTGGGTTCGTTTTAAAACTGCTTCTGATGTCATATATGACCGAAGAAAAGAATTTTTTGATGGTCAGAAAGATATAATTAAAAAGAACCTTGCTGAAAAAGAGGCATTGATTGTTAGCTTAACACCTTTTGGAGAATACAAAGCTGATCGAATTAAAGATTGGAATACAAAGACCAAGGAAATCCTAGAAATTCAAAAAGCTTGGGAAAAAATTGGAGCGATTCCTAAAGAAGCAGGTAAAGATATCAATAAAGCATTTTGGACCTTGTTTAAGCAATTCTTCCACAATAAGAATTTATTTTTCAAGGAACTGGATGAAGTGAGGGCGTTGAATCAGAAGAAAGCGGAGGAACTGATTGCACAGGCTGAGGAACTAAAGGATAACACCAATTGGCAAGCCACTGCCAATCAGTTGGTGAAGTTGCAGCAGGAGTGGAAAAAATTAGGACCCACTCCAGAAAAGAATAGAGATTCATTGTATAAAAAATTCAAGGAAGCCTGCGATACTTTCTTTGAAAACAGACGTACCTCAACCAAGGATTCCAATACAG
>SXGQ01108434.1_pt1 | contig 10839 bp, 11 predicted proteins | sample 3178371 | NCBI WGS metagenome assembly SXGQ01 (sample SAMN11356859, study PRJNA531348) | freshwater metagenome | isolation source: freshwater sample F1-20 | place: China: Fuxian Lake, Yuxi | collected 2017-12-25 | reverse complement strand
TGTCGTAGAACTCGGGCGACGTATCGATGTTGTGGTTGTAATAATCGAGACCGGCATCACGCAATTCTTTGGCTTGCTCGCGGCTGAGCATTCCAAGTGTGGCGCAGCTTTCCAGACCCAGCGCCTTAACCTCGCGAATCATCGCCGTCATTACGTCGATGTCTTTTTTCTTCGGCGACCGCCACGCTGCACCCATGCAGAAACGCGTAGCGCCGGCTTCCTTTGCCGCGCGAGCGCGATCTGCGACATCCGCGACCGCCATCAGGGCTTCCCGATCGAGACCCGTGTCGTAACGAATACTTTGAGGACAGTAAGCGCAATCTTCGGGACAGGCGCCGGTCTTCACCGACAAGAGCGTGCTCATCTGCACCGTGTTGGGCGCTTGATGCTCGCGATGTGCCGACTGTGCTCGGAACAGCAGATCCTGAAAAGGCAGCGCGAACAGCGCCCCAACTTCTTCTACGGACCAATCGTGACGGACGGCATGTTCGGTCATGGTGTTTCCCGGTGCGATGACGAGATTCTCGGGCTGCCAGGCGGCTCTGCCCTAGGGCAGCTTTCCGCGCTGCCGTTCGAGGATGTTCCTCAAGGGCGGGGGAGGCTGTCAACTTGCAAACGCCAATTGGGTCGACAATCCATACGCTCAGTCATTGGCTGAGCGATCGCGGCTCTAGGCTGCCATGGCGAGCTCGTTGGACGTTCATTGGTCTCCCGCCTCGTTGTTTGTTTTGTGACGACGAGGGTGACCTCGGCCCGATCGACCTTTGTTTGAGCTGTCTTGAGGGACTGCCCTGGGATACCGAATTCGACTCAAGTTCCTCGACTTACGCCGCGCTGACAGTCCGCGATCCGATCGATGCGGCATTGAAGGCGCTGAAGTATCGGGGCGATCGCCGCGTAGCCCGTCTTCTGGGCGGATTACTCGCCGCCGCCGCCCATCACTGGGAGATGCCTGATGTGTTGATTCCGGTGCCTTTGCATGCGGAGCGGGTGTGCAGTCGTGGGTTCAATCAATCGTGGCTGCTCGCGAAGCACGCTGGAGATTGGTTGGATCGACCCGTCCGTCGGAGCTGGGTATCACGGACGCGAGCCACACCCTCGCAAACTAGTCTGCATGCCGCTGAGCGGCGACGCAACGTAGAGGGCGCATTCGTCGTATCCCCTTATGCCCACGAGGAGATCGAATCTTTGGGCGTACGTCGAGTCGCACTTGTCGACGACGTCGTCACCACCGGCGCGACCCTCGATGCAGTTCGAAATGCGTTACTTGAGGCGGGCGTGTCTAGCGTTCAGCGCTGGGCTATCGCGAGGGCGATGCCGAAGAACAGCACCATGCCGACATAGTGGTTATCGAGAAAGGCCCGAAAACAGACTTCACGACCACGACCTCTCGCGGACCAGGACTGCGAGACGAAGAGCGCCGCCGCACACGCCACGCCCACGAAGTAAAGCCAGCCGAGGCCGGTGAGCACGCCCACTAGAGCGAGGATCGCAATCATCGACACTTGCAGAACGGCAATGATGATCAAATCGTATTGTCCGAAGAGAAGTGCGGTCGATCGGATGCCGATGCGTCGGTCGTCGTCGCGATCGACCATCGCGTAGAACGTGTCGTAGATGCAGGCCCAGATCACGGTCGCCGCAAAAATCAGCCATCCCGTCAGAGGGATTTTTCCTTGTGTGGCCATGAACGCCATGGGCACCGCCCAACCGAAGGCGATACCGAGGTAGAGCTGCGGTGCCGGGAAAAACCTTTTGAAGAGCGGATAAGTACCGAGTAGACCGCCCGCCACGAGCGACAACAGCACGGTCTTCGTATCCAGTTGTAGCACCAAAAAAAAGGCGAGCAGCATGAGGATTACGAAGAGACCAATCGCCTCGTAAGGCGACACCCGCCGCGCAGCGAGGGGCCGCTCTCGTGTGCGCTCGACGTGAGGATCGAAATCCCGATCCGCGAAATCATTGATGATGCAGCCGGCCGAGCGGGTGAGCAGCGTACCCAACACGAATATCGTCAGAAGAATTGGGTCCGGTATCCCGCCCGCGCCGATCCAAAGTGCCCAGAGAGCCGGCCACAAAAGCAGCAGCGTTCCGATCGGTCGATTGAACCTCGTCAGCAATACGTATTCATGCAGGCGTCGTTTGAGAGCGGGAGTCACGGCGCGCTCGAGTACCGATGATGTAGAGCGTCGGCAGGACCGCGGCGCCCAATGGCTGGCAGAAACGCTTCGTAAAGATCGAAAGGCGAATCGCCTAACATAAAAGCGGAGTGGCGTACCCACAGCGGTTGCGGCGGTAGCTGCGCATGACGAAGCGCGCGTTCGGCGAGCCAACTGTCGGGATGAAGCTGTGCGTAGCGGAAATCCTCACGCTTCAGATTTTGTCGACCGCCGAGCGCTTCACCCAAGGTTCGATTTCCGATCTGTCCGACCCAAGGATGAGCGCTAAGCGTTCCGGCGGGAATGCGAGTATGGGCAAACATCCAGACGACGCCGTCACAGCACATATCGATCTCACGGACGTGTTCGCCATCGAGCAAACCTTCATGAAGGCAGTGCATGGCGAAGCCTTCGCCCGCCGCCTCGCGAATTCGTTGGGTGAGCAAGCCGGGTGTGAGCAACCAAGAGCGCATGTCGGCATCGCCGACGTAACAGTTGAGCGCGCTTGCCGGCAGCCACATCGCTGCAGCGGGCACCGGCGGGGGCAGCGACGTGCTATCAGCCGATGCGGCCATATCGTTCATCCGTACCGATCCAGCGTTGAGTCAAGGGCGCGATTCTATCTTGATGAGATGCGAGCAGGATTTCGGCCGCTTCCTGAACTTTCGGCAACAGATCGGCGTCACGAATGAGATCTGCCACCCGCATTCGTGCGAGGCCGGTTTGTTTAGTACCGAGCAATTCACCCGGCCCCCGCAATTCGAGATCACGCCGTGCAATTTCAAAGCCGTCATTGCTTTCGCGAATGGCGTTGAGTCGCGCGCGCGCGAGCGGTCCTAGTGGTGCGCGGTAAAGTAGTACACACCCGCTTTCGCGGGAGCCGCGACCGACGCGACCGCGTAACTGGTGTAACTGGGCGAGTCCCATGCGCTCCGCGTTTTCGATCACCATGAGCGTGGCATTGGGAACGTCGACGCCTACTTCGATTACGGTCGTGGCGACGAGCAGATGAATTTTTCCTGCCTTGAACGCCATCATGGTGGCGTCTTTCTCGCGCGGCTTCATTCGGCCATGTACTAGGCGAACGACGAGATGTGGCAAGGCTTCGGCTAGGACTGCTGCAGTTTCCTCCGCCGCTTGGCATTGTAGTTCCTCGGACTCTTCTATGAGCGGACATACCCAGTAGGCCTGACTACCATCGCGACATGCGGCATCGATGCGTGCGACAACCTCGTCTCTTCGTGTCTCGGCGGCCACCACCGTCTTGACTGGCGTCCTTCCGGGAGGAAGAGCGTCGATCACCGAAACATCGAGATCGGCGTAGGCGGTCATGGCGAGTGTTCGCGGGATCGGCGTCGCAGTCATGATGAGCTGGTGAGGGTGACGTCCTCTCGCCTGACCTTTTTCGGCGAGACGTAGTCGTTGCTGCACACCGAAGCGATGTTGTTCGTCGACGATGACGAGCGCGAGATCGCGGAAATGCATGCCTTCCTGGAAGAGCGCGTGGGTACCGACCACGATCTGTACATCGCCCGAAGCCACGGCCTCGAGTGCACTGCGTCGCATACGTGCGGGCTGCGAGCCCGACACCATGGCGACCGTTACGCCCAAAGGTCGGAACCAGGCATCCAGATTTCTTTGATGCTGCTCGGCAAGTAGTTCCGTCGGGGCCATGAGCGCTGCTTGCCGTCTGCTGCCCACAGCGCGCGCTGCGGCGGCTGCGGCGACGACGGTCTTGCCGCAACCCACGTCACCCTGGACGAGCCGAACCATCGGTCGCTCACGAGCAAGATCCGCATCGACCTCGTCGAGGGCGCGCTTTTGGGCAGACGTCAATGAATAGGGAAGTGCAGCGATGAAGCGGGATTCGAGTCCTTCGACATCATCTAGCGCCCAAGCCGGATCCGTCCGCGTGGACTCTCGAAGCCGTCGCATCACGGCCTGGTGCGTGAGTAATTCTTCGAATGCGAGGCGTCGCTGGGCGGGGTGCCGCCCAGCTTCGAGCTCATCGAGCGCAGCATCGACCGGGGGTCGATGGACGTAGCGTAGAGCATCGCGAAGAGCCGGGAGACCGAGCGGTGCGATGATTGAGGCAGGGAGCCAGTCGCGTACACCAGCGGTGTCGAGTTCACGTAGCGCCTGATTGATGAGCATGCGCAGCCGCCCCTGACTGACGCCTTCGGTCGCCGGGTATACCGGCGTCAATGAATCTTCGAGTGGTGCACGGTCGTCGAAAATTCGGCGGTACTCAGGATGAACCATCTCGAGTCCGAGGGGGCCTCTCCGTACTTCACCGAAGCATCGGATACGCGTGCCACGCGCGAGGCCTTCCTGTTGCGCACCAGAAAAGTAGAAAAAGCGCAGGGTGAGAAATCCCGATCCGTCGGCAATACGACACAGCATTTGACGGCGCCGTCGGTAGACGACTTCCGTCAATTGCACTTCGCCTTCGACGACCGCGCGATGACCGGCGAGCAGCGAGCCGATGGGTTGAACGCGGGTCCGGTCTTCGTATCGAGTGGGCAGGACGAAGAGCAGATCTTGGACGGTCGTCACGCCGAGCACGGCGAGGCGAGCCGCGAGCGCGTCGCCGACTCCGCGCAGCGCCGTGACAGGGCGTTGTTCTCGGGGCTCAGTCAAGGTGCAGGATGCAATCGACCTCGACTCTCGCTCCCTTCGGCAACTGCGACACACCGAGTGCGGCACGCGCCGGCCAAGGCTGCGGGAAGTAGGTCGCCATCACTTCATTGACCTTCGCGAAGTTCGAAAGGTCTGTGAGGAATACGGTGACTCTTACGGCGTTCTTGAGCGAGCCACCTGCGGCTTTCGCAACAGCAGCCAGATTGTCGAAGACTCGACGAATCTCGACTTCGATATCACCGCCGACGAGCTCGCCCGTTGCAGGGTCGAGCGGAATCTGGCCGGAGATGTACACGGTCTGTCCGACGCGCACGGCTTGAGAGTAAGTACCGATGGCTTGCGGCGCATCGGGCGTGTTGATGATCTGTCGAGTCATGTTTTGAACCTCTTTAAAACTTTGGTCGCGGATCACTCGTCGCGGGTTTTGACGGCAAGTGTACGCGAGAGTCGCAAGACATCGGACATACGACGGATCACCCTCATGACACCCGCGAGATGCTGGCGGTCACGAACGCGTACTTCGAATATAAGTACCGAGGTATCGGTATCGCGCTCTTCGAGTTCGACGTGATCGATGTTGGTTTCGGTTCCGGCGATGGCCGAAGCGACCGCGGCGAGTACGCCCATTCGGTTTTGCACCTCGACGCGCAGCTCACAGCCGAACATTCGAGCTGGTTGCTCGGCCCAGGCAACGGAAATCCATTTCTCCGGATGTTTTCGGTAATCGTCGACGTTGGCGCAGTCTTCGCGGTGAACGATGATGCCGCGCCCACTCGAAAGGTAAGCAAGGATCGGATCACCCGGAACAGGGAAGCAGCAGCGCGCATAACTGACGAGCAGTCCTTCAGTTCCGGCGATGGCGAGCGGCGCTGGGGCGCTTTCGTCGCCTTGATCGCCACCGGCCGTACCAGTTGCGGGCGCAGCTGGCCCGAGTCGGCGCGCGATGAGCGGTGCGAGGCGTTCACCCAAGCCAACTTTTTCGAAGAGCTCGTCGGTGTCGACCATCCCGAGTTCACCAGCCGTGGCTGCCAGAGCGGACTCGCTAATGTCGGTGAGAGAGAGGTCGAACTCCGCGAGCGATTGATTGATGAGTCGCTGCCCGAGCTCGATGGCTTCGGATCTCCGCAGTCCCTTGAGGTACTGCCGGATGGCTGCCCGAGCCTTGGCGGTAACGACGAAGTTGACCCATGACGGGTTGGGTATCGCACCCGGTGCTGTGACGATCTCGATGGTCTGACCGTTACGCAGCTGGGTACGCAGCGGTGCGAGTCTGCGATCCACCTTTGCAGCGACACAACGATTACCGACATCGGTCTGCACGGCGTAGGCGAAATCGACCACCGTTGCCCCGCGCGGCAATCGCAGAATCTTGCCCTTCGGCGTGAACACGTAAACCTTGTCCGGGAAGAGATCGAGTCGAACGCTTTCTAGGAATTCTTCGGAGGAACCCGCCTCCTGCATCGAGATCAGGTTAGACAGCCATTCGCGTGCACGTGCTTGTTCGTGTCCGGCCGAAGCTTCACCCGACTTGTATTTCCAGTGGGCGGCGATTCCCGATTCGGAAACGCGATGCATGTCGCGGGTGCGAATTTGCGCCTCGATGGGCTGCCCGTTGGGCCCGAAAAGGGTGGTGTGCAGCGATTGATAGCCGTTGACGCGCGGGATCGCGATGTAATCTTTGAAACGACCGGGCATCGGGCGGTAGGCGCCGTGAACTACACCGAGGGCACGGTAGCAGTGATCGACGGACTCGACGATGACGCGCAGGCCGTAGACGTCGACGATCTCCGACAGCGAAGTGCGTTTGCGCTGCATCTTCCGATAGATGCTGTAGAGATGTTTTTCTCGGGCTTCGACTTCGGCTTCGATACCTGCCTTAGCCAGAGCCGTACCGATGTTTTCCGAGATTCGGGTGAGAAATTCTTTTTGGTTGCCGCGGGCTCGCTTGAGAGCCTTCTCGATGACCTTGTATCGACGCGGATAAAGCGCGTGGAACCCGAGGTCTTCGAGCTCGAGCTTCATGGCATACAGCCCGAGACGCTCGGCGAGGGGCGCGTAAATGTCGAGGGTCTCTCGGGCGATGGCGCGCCGGCGCGGCGGGGCCATTCCCTCGATCGTTCGCATGTTGTGAAGTCGATCGGCAAGCTTGACCAGGATGACTCGCAGATCCCGAACCATCGCCAGCAGCATTTTGCGAAAAGACTCCGCCTGAGCTTCTTCGCGACTCTTGAACTGGATCTGGTCGAGCTTGGTGACACCATCGACGATGTCGGCGACGCTTTGGCCGAAGCGACTCGCCAGGTCTTCCTTGGCGATAGGAGTGTCTTCGATGACGTCGTGAAGGATGGCGGCGACGATGGTGTCCGCATCGAGTCGCAGGTTTGCGAGCACTTCGGCAGCGGCTACCGGGTGTGCGATATAGGGCTCACCGGTTTTGCGTTTCTGACCTCGGTGCGCTTCGGCGCCGAATTCCGCCGCTTCGCGGATGCGCTCGACGTGCTCGGGCGGCAGGTAAGCGCTGGCAGCGCTCAGCAGCTCCTTGAGGCCGGGGGTCCTGCGTGAACCGCCGGGCAGGAGGCCGAGCAGTGTCTGCGCATAATCCAAAGTGCCTCCGCCCTGTCAGGGCCGCGCGATCAGTCTCCGAGACCGAACTGGGGAGCACGGAAGCCCGGATCGGGCTCCATGATGTCCGGCAACAGGCTCGGTTCCGGCTCGGGTTCCGGTTCCGGCTCGAGCAGCATTTCGGGGGTGATATTGCCCGCGGCGATTTCGCGCAGGGCGACGACGGTTGGCTTGTCGTTTTCCCAGGGTACGGTCGATTCGGCACCATTGGCGAGCCGGCGCGCACGCTGCGACGCGAGGATCACGAGCTGGAAGATGTTGTCGACGTTTTGGAGACAGTCTTCGACGGTGATTCGCGCCATGTGGATTAGCCCTCGGGATGAACCCGGAATAACCTGAAATTGGCCGGCAAGTATAGGCTAGCGCGGGGGTTTACCGCCAGCGGCGGCCTCTCTCGAGGCGGTCTAGCCGAGCAAGTCGCGCAGCAAGGGCGCAAGCGAAGCCCGATCCCCAGCTAAGTCTTCGGCATCCCCCGCCACGATACGCAGCAAGTCGGAAACGGCGCGTTCAAAGTCCTGATTGACGATGACGTACTCGAATTCGTCGTGATGTCCCATGTCGGCGACTGCGTCGTGTAGCCGTCGGGCGATCACCGATTCGCTGTCGGTTCCCCGTCCGCGCAAGCGACGCTCGAGTTCCGCTCTCGAGGGCGGAAGCACGAAGATGCTGATGCACCCCGACTTGCCTGTCATCGGATCGCGAGTTCGCTCGCGTACCTGTCTTGCACCCTGCCAGTCGATTTCGAGGATCACGTCATGTCCACGACCGAAAGCTTCCTCGAGCGCTTTACGGCTCGTTCCATAAAAGTTATCGAATACCGGTGCGAATTCGAGGAAGCCGTCTGCAGCAATTATTTCTTTGAACTGATCGACGGTGATGAAGTGGTAATCGCGACCATCGAATTCGTTAGGTCGCCTCGCGCGAGTGGTATGCGAGACGCAAACGCGCAGGTTGGGCGCGCGCTCAAGCGCCGCCTTGACGAGGCTGGTCTTGCCGGCACCCGAGGGCGCGGCGATCACGAAAAGCCGTCCACTCATTCGATGTTTTGCACCTGCTCTCGCATCTGTTCGATCAAAACCTTCATATCTACCGCGATGCGCGTGACGTCGATCTCCTGGGATTTCGATGACAAGGTATTCGCTTCGCGATTGAGCTCCTGCATGAGAAAGTCGAGTCGGCGACCAGCGGCTTCGTCGCCTTCGATTACGCGACGGATTTCGGCAATGTGTCCGTCGAGACGATCGAGCTCCTCGTCGACATCTGCGCGCTGCAGCAGCAATGCGACTTCTTGTTCGAAACGAGCAGCATCGACCGTAGTGCCAAGCTCGGCAAGGCGCTCCTGCAGACGGGTACGCAAGCGCGCTTGCAACTCGGGCATGCGCGTGCGCAACCCCGCGACGAGTTCGGCGAGCGAGCCGCAGCGCTGCTCGATGAGCTCGCGCAATCTTTGACCTTCTCGACGGCGCGCTGCCACCATCTCGCGTATCGTCTCCTGAAACAGAACTCGGCAGGCGCGGTGCAGGCTTTCGGTATCGGGAGCATCGTCTTTGAGTACGCCGGGCCAGCGCAGCACCTCGAGGGGATCGACCCGCGCGACGGTGCCAATCGAAAGCCGCGAGGCGATTTCGCCCGTGCGTGTGAGGAGGCGTTGCAGCGCCGCTTCGTCGATCGTCAATTCTCGTTCGGCTTGGTGGGAGCCGCGAAGATGGATCGTACAGTCGAGCTTACCGCGCCTGAGTTCCTTGGCGAGTAGCTGACGCAACTCACCCTCGAGTGAGCGCAACTCTTCCGGGAGGCGGAACCCCGGCTCCAGATATCGGTGATTGACGCTGCGCAGCTCGCAGGTGAGTTCACCGAAAGGGCCGCTCACCTCGCGCCGCGCGAAGCCTGTCATGCTGCTGATCATCGAGAGTCCTCTGCTCCCCGTCGCCGCGTTCGTGCGTCCAAGCCGGCCGGGGTGTATAAAGCGCGCAGTTTATCCCACTGCTCTGCCAGACACGGAAATCAAAGATGTTTCAACGCCCGAGCGGTCGCAGCCCCGACCAACTTCGCAACGTGAGCTTCCATCGTCACTACACCCGGCATGCGGAGGGGTCGGTGCTGGTGGAGTTCGGCGGTACGAGGGTGCTTTGCACTGCCAGCATCGAAGAGGGTGTCCCCGGATTCCTACGCGGGCGAGGTCAGGGGTGGGTGACGGCGGAGTACGGCATGCTGCCGCGATCGACACACACTCGATCGGCCCGCGAAGCGGCGAAGGGCAAGCAATCGGGGCGTACCCAAGAAATTCAGCGACTGATCGGGCGTAGTCTGCGCGCAGTCATCGATATGGCTGCGCTCGGTGAGCGCACCGTCACACTCGATTGCGACGTGTTGCAGGCCGATGGTGGTACGCGCACTGCGGCGATTACCGGAAGTTATGTGGCGTTGGTCGACGCCTGTCAGACCTTGATCGCGCGTGGCACGCTCCTGCGCTCGCCTTTGCATGGACAGGTTGCTGCCGTATCGGTCGGCATCTGCGGTGGTGTTCCCGTGCTCGATCTCGATTACCCCGAGGACTCTCAAGCGGAGACCGACATGAACGTCGTCATGAAGGACGGCGGTAGTTTCGTCGAGATTCAGGGGACAGCCGAGGGACATGCATTCCGTCGCGAGGAACTCGACGTCATGTTGGCGATGGCCGCGAGCGGCATCTCGCAATTGCACGCACTGCAGCGCGAGGCGCTGAAGACGGGTAAGCCCTGAACGATGCGTATCGTGCTCGCCACCGGTAATGCCGGGAAAATACGCGAGTTCTCCGATATGCTCGGACCTCTTGGCTTCGAGTTCGTGCCACAGGCCGAGTTTGGAATCGAGCCGCCCGAAGAGACGGGCGAAACTTTTGAAGACAACGCGATACTCAAAGCTCGCTATGCCTCGGCTCGCAGTGGCCTACCGGCGATGGCCGACGACTCGGGTCTCGAGGTCGATGCGCTAGGCGGCGCGCCGGGTGTGCGTTCCGCGCGTTATGCAGGTGAGGGTGCCGGCGATCTCGCCAACCTCGAAAAATTGATCGAGGCGATGAAGCTCGTGCCGGACGCATCACGATCGGCGCGCTTTCGTTGTGTGATCGCTCTCGCTCGAACTGCCGATGATCCATCACCCATGCTTGGCCGCGGTGTCTGGGAAGGCGTCATCTTGCACTCGCCGACAGGTCATGGCGGTTTTGGTTACGACCCGGTGTTCGCACCTCGTGGCGAGACTCGCAGCGTGGCCGAGCTCGTAGCCGCGGAGAAACACGCCCAGAGCCATCGCGGCTTGGCCCTGCGCAATCTGCATTTAAAGCTCCGCAGTATCTGAGCTGCGCCGAGCCATGAACTCCGAGACGCCCCTCAGCCTGTACATCCACTTTCCGTGGTGTGTCAGCAAGTGCCCGTACTGC
>SXGQ01867090.1_pt1 | contig 10840 bp, 6 predicted proteins | sample 3178371 | NCBI WGS metagenome assembly SXGQ01 (sample SAMN11356859, study PRJNA531348) | freshwater metagenome | isolation source: freshwater sample F1-20 | place: China: Fuxian Lake, Yuxi | collected 2017-12-25 | reverse complement strand
GTTGATGACGTAGTCGTCGCCGTCGCGCCGCGCGGTCGTCCGCAGGTTGGCGACATCCGAGCCGACGTCGGGCTCCGACACGCCCAGCGCCGCGATGGCCTGCCCGGTCACGGCGGGCTTGAGAAAGTTCTCGCGGTGGTAATCGTTGCCGATTTCATGGATGACGGGCGTCGCCATGTCGCTCTGCACGAGCAGCGCCATCGTCAGCCCGGCCATGCCGCAGTTCACCATCTCTTCGGCGTAGGCGACCGTGTACCACCAGTCGAGCCCCTGCCCGCCCCAGGCCTCTGGCACGCGGATGCCGAGCAGCCCGAGCTCGGCGGCCCGCGTGAACACCTCGCGCGGAAACAGGCGCGCCGCCTCCCAGGCCTCACCGTGCGGGTGCAGGTCGGTCTTGGCCCAGTCGCGCACGGTCTTGCGGAGCAGCTCGTGCTCGGGGCCGAAGAAGGGGTAGCTGCGGTTCCTCGTGGGCTGCGACATGCGTGACCTCGCTGGGTTCGGGGGTGTTCGCTCGGGTGCTTCGTGGACGCCCGGCACTCTACCGCGCCCGTCCGCAAGCGCCAAGCACGTGACGCCGAGGCGCTGATGCGCTATCGGGTGAGGATGTCTCGTCGCGCCTGCCTGCTGTCGCTCTCGCCGCTTCTCACCAGCCTCGCCATCGCCTGCGATGACGCCTCGGGCCCCGCGCCATCGACGGAGGCGCCCCACCCGGCCCTCGTCGGCACGGCCGCAGGCGCCTTCGAGGTCCGCCCCGGGGTTGAAATCGCGACCGTCACGGGCGGGGTCCCGGGGCGACCCTACACGCTGCACGACGCGACTGGCACCGCCCGCCTGACGGTCGTCGCCGATGCCCTCGGACAGGCCCATTTCGCCTATGTCGGCGCGACCCACGCGACCCTCTCCTCGGGGGCTGGAAGCTCGCTCGAGGGCGGGGTCACGGGGGGCTTCGTCAAGGGCGCGACCACGGTCCCGCCTGGCGACGGCTGGGTCATTCGCGACGACGCGACGACCCCACCGACCGCTGTCGGCCCCTTCCGCGTCCTGGCGGTCTCGGACGTCCCAGCCCCCGAGGAGGCTTACGAAAACCAGCCGCTCGCGGGCGTGCACTACGGCCTGACGGGACACGCAGAGGACCCGCAGCTCGGCCTCGGCTACATCCGGACGCGCGACGGGACGCTGCTCTCGGCGATGGTGCGCTTCCCCGACCCGTACCTCTGGGGCGACGGGCCCTGGCCGACGGTCATCGCCTACTCGGGCTACGACCCGTCGAACCCGGACGACCCGGACCCCGGTGCGCGGCTCGCGACGCTGCTCGGCTATGCGTCCGTCGGCGTCAACATGCGCGGCTCCGGGTGCTCGGGCGGCGTCTTCGACATCTTCTCGCCCGCCCAGCAGGCGGACGCCTACGACGTCATCGAGGTCGTCGCGCGCCAGTCGTGGGTGCTTCATGGCCAGGTCGGCATGGTCGGCCTGTCCTATCCCGGCATCACTCAGCTCTATGCGGCGGCGGCCAACCCGCCGAGCCTCGCGGCCATTGCGCCCTTGTCGGTGCTGTCGGACCCGTGGGAGCTGCTGCGGCCCGGCGGCATCTACAACGCCGGCTTCACGCGGCAGTGGCTCGAGGAGCGGGACCGCGAGGCGTCGTCCCTTGGACAGAGCTGGACCGAGCGCCGCATCGCCTGGGGCGACGACATCTGCGAGTCGCACCAGGCGCTGCGCGGCCAGAACCTCGACTTCGGGGTGATCTTCCAGGACCTGGCCTTCTACCCGGAGACAGCCTACGCGCGGAGCGTCAAGCGCTTCGCCGCCGACATCCGCGTGCCGGTGTACCTCTCGGGCGGTTTCCAGGACGAACAGACCGGCCCGCACTTCACCGCGATGCTGCATCGCTTCGCGTCCGCGCCAGCGCGCCGCTTCATGCTCTACAACGGCCGCCACACCGACGGCTACAGCCCGCTGCTCTTCGCGCGCTGGCACGAATTCCTCGAGCTCTTCGTCGGCCGTCGTGTCCCGCGGATGCCCGAGTGGATGCGGACGCTCGGGGCCGAACAGCTCAGCGCGGCCTGGGGCTCGGACGCCGTCCCGCTCGAGCCCGACCGCTTCGCAGCCTTCGCCGACGACGACTACGCCGGCGCGCTGGCCGCCTGGAAGGCCGAGCCGGAGGTGCGCGTCCTGTGGGAGAGCGGCGGCGGTGGCGAGGGCGTGCAGGACGGTGCGCCAAAGGAGCGGTTCGCGCTCGACCTGCCGCGCTGGCCAGCCCCCGACGCACGCACGACACGTCACCTGCTGACGCCCGAGGGGACCCTCGTCGAGGACGCGGGGCCGTCGGGCGCGCGGGTCGGCGCTGGCACGCTGCGGTTCGACCACGACCCGGACGCTGGCGCGCGGACCTTCTTCGGGCCACGCGGCTACTCGACGATGGATCGCATGTGGGACCTCGACTGGACCCGCCACCCGGAAGGCCATGCGCTTGCGTGGGAGACACCAGCACTCGAAGACGCCATGATCCTGGGGGGCGCTGGTTGGGTCGAGCTCTGGGTCGCGAGCACGGCGAGCGACATCCACCTGCAGGTGACGCTGACCGAGCTGCGGTCCGACGGAAAGGAGGTCCTGCTGCAAAACGGGCTCTTGCGCGCGGGTCACGGGGTCGTCGACGCGGAGCTGACCGACGGAAACGCACTCCAGTACACCTGGCAAGAATCGCATTTCGTTACGCCGGTCCCTGGCGAGGTGGCGCTCGCGCGGGTCCCGATCCCGTCGGTCGCGCATGTCCTGCGACCGGGCTCCAGGCTGCGCCTGACGGTGGCGTCGCCGGGCCGCAATCACGGCACCTGGCAGTTCGACGAACCGACAGGCGGGACCGCCGCCACCCACACGGTCCACGTGGGCTCGGTGACCCCGTCGGCCCTCGTGCTGACGCGCCTCGACGGCACCCCGACCGGGGAGGCCCTCGCCTTCCCGCCCGAGCTGCCGGCCTGTCCGGGACTGCGAGGTCAACCCTGCCGCGAGACCGCCCCCATCGTGAACGGGACCGCGCGCTGAGCGACCGCCGCGCGGGCGGCCCGCTGTCACCCGCTCAGCGGAAGATGGCCATCAGCGGCTTGACGCGGAGCTCCGGCCCGGTCATCTCGTTGCGGAGACCGACTTCGTGGTAGAGGGCCTGAAGAATGTGCTCAGGCCGGATAATCTCACGAACGCCGGGGATTTCCTCGGCCGCGAACATGCCCGCCGCGTCCTGCGTGAAGGCCCGCCCCGTGACGAGGTCCACGGGCACGGGGTTCATGCCGCGGTTCGAGGAGGCTCCGACGACCCGGCCCCCCGCGATGTTGCCGCCCGCGAGGAAGCAGGCGTTCAGAAGCCAGTGGTCGCGCCCGCCCTGAGCGTTCAGCAGGGGCGTGCGCGAGAACTCCGAGAAGCCGACGATGACCGTCCGGTCGAGCCAGGAGTCGCCCGAGCCGTCCGGGTACGGCGTCGCGAGCAGATGGTCCATCAGGCGCGCGACCGCCGTGTATCCGTCGGCGAGGCGAGGCCCGTGATCGACCTGCCAGTTGTCGAAGTGCGTGTCGCGCGAGGCCGTCGGGGCAAAACTGCCCGCGCGCGAGATGCCGCCCGTCAGCGCGAGGCCCGCGCGGGCGGCGCGCGCGTTGGCCGAGCCGAGTGAGGTCGCCGAGGTGCTGAGGCCGAAGCGCGTCCGGACGGCCTGCATGGCAGGCGTGTTGGACCGCAGGTCGAAGCGCGCGTCGAGCCTCTGCTGAACCATGGCGCGGGCGTCGCTGCGCGCCTCCTCGGCTCGCCTGACGAGCGGCGAGCGGGCACCCTCGGGGCAGCCCGAAGCCCGCGCGATGAGGGCGTCGATGCGCTCCTCGACGGACGTGGGAAGCGAGCCCGCCGCCGGGCCGAGCACCCGCAGGAGATCGTCGAGCCCGCGGGCTGCGAGGGCGGTCGCGAACGTGGGGCGATCGAAATTGAACGACTCGACCCCGATCGTCAGGTTCGGGATGGCCTCGTCCCCGCCCACGACGCTCGTGAGCCACGTGTCCGCCGACGAACCGCGGGCGATGAGACCGCTTGGCGGGCGCCCTGTCAGAAAGCGACGCCGCCCGACCTCGTGCGTCAGCGTGTCCATGTTGAGCCCGCGCACGACGCAGAGGCGCGACGCGTGACGCGCGAGCTCGCCCATGAAGGGCCCGAGGCGCATGGTCCCGTCGCCGAGCGGGTCGATCACGGGGGCGCTCAGGGTCGTCGCGAGCTCGTAGCCGGGCTGAATGAGGGTCGTGGACGCATTGCCGTTGGTGAAGACGGCGGGGTCGCGCGGGTCGAGCCCCAGCAGAATGTCCCAGCCGCCGCCGAAGTAGCAGAAGACGTAATGCCGTGCGGGGATGCCTTCGACGCCACCCGAAGCTGCCCGACCGAGGCCGCTCAGCAGCCCGGCGGCGCCGAAGACCCCAGCCGCCGCACCGACAGCGAGGCCGCCCTGCAAGAAGGCGCGGCGGGAGAGGCCGTGCTTGACGTGTGTGGTCATGCGTTCACCGCCTGGATCAGAGGGTGTAGAAGTCGGGATGCGTGAGCAGCGCAACACAGACCGCCTGCCAGGCCGTCTCCATGCTCGCGGTGAGCTGGTAGGAGCTCGCAAGCAGCCAGCGCCAGGCGTCGAATCCGGGCGCGTCGGGCGCGAGGCGGCGCCCATGGAAGCGCAGGAGGAGGGCCGAGAGCTGGGCGTCCGTGGCGGCGGGTGCCGTCTCGGGGGTGTCCTGCAGGCCGAGGGCGCCAAAGAGAACGGGAGGCGACTGCGACGACACGCCCGCAGCGATGGCCGCCTTGTCGGCCTTCACCCGGTCGGCGCAGGCCTTGCGCGCGCCATCCCCGAGGAACTTCGCGAAGAGCGGGGTCGCGTCGAGGTCCTCGATGGTCGTGTCGATGAAGTTCGGCATGCCGAGGGTGTCCGCGAGGACGGTCCACTGCTCGGTCGTCGTCGCGCCGCTCGTGACCGTCCAGGTGATACCGCCGAGCGCATCCCGGAAGGCTCGGTCGAGCATCGGGATGTCGACCCTGCGACGCGGGCGCGTTCCAGGCGGTGCAGGCGGGACCGGCTCGGCGAGCGCAGCCTCCTCCGACGTCCCGACCTGCAGTCCCGTGCTCCCCGGGTGCTGCCAGACGGCATCCGCCGACTCGCCGGCAAGGTCCGGGAGGTCGCTCGAGGTATCGGGTTGCGGGGTTTCAGCATCCGCGCGCTGGCCTGCCTCGGTGTCACCGGGCTCCACGGCCACGTCGGGCTCCGCGGCCACATCGGGCTCCGCGGCCACATCGGGCTCGGCGGCCACCTCGGGCTCGGCGGCCACCTCGGGCTCGGCGAGGGGCTCCGAGGGTCGCTCCGAGGCGGGAAGCGGAGCCTCACATCCCGCGGCGGTTGCGGCCCACACAGCGAGCGCGAGCGGGGTGCCGCGCCCGGTTCGAACCAACAGGCGTCTCATCGGGCCCTCCGGTAGGTCTCGTCGAGCAGGATGTCACGCACCACCTCGCGGTATCGGAAGTCCGAGGCCACGAAGGTCTGCGCGAGCAGGTCGATCCAGGTGGAATTGGTCACGTCCTCGGCCGCACCAAGCAGCTTCCCGAGCGCGGTTTGCGCCACGCATCGCGGCAGGCGCCCTTCGACCGCCTCCGTGAGCGCGAGATAGTCGGGCCCCTCCTCGACCGCGAGCATGTGCTCCTCGCGGCGGAAGGTGTAGCCCAGCAACCACCCCGTCCACTCGGCCTCCTTGTCCGAGAGCGGGCGGGTCACGTAGTTTTGCGTGCAGCGGGTGGGACAGGCCAGGCTCGAGCGTGCGCAGCTCTCGCACTGCGGGTCGTAAGCCGGGAAGGCCGCCGGGTCGAGGAAGCTCGTGCCGCGCTCGCCCCAGCGCCCCCAGTGGGCCGCCGCGGGCTCAAGCTCGGCGTGGCAGTAGTTGCAGCCAGCCCGCTCCTGCAAGTCTGGCTCGTCGATGTCCTCGACCGCCACACCATCCGCGGAGGGGTTGAAGGGTCTGCACAGGAACGCCGTGTAGAAGCGGTTGGCGCGGGCCCGCGCGGTCTGGAACCGGATGAGGAAGGCGGGCGAGGTCAGGACGCCCGCGTGGTGGGGCCCGAGCTCGACTGGCACCCACGTGTCGGTCTGGTGCCATTCGAGCGCTGGCAGGCGCTCGAGGTCGACGAAGAGCGGCTGGATGCGCATCCGCGTGATCTGGGTCTGGTGGCGCAGGAAGTGGACGATCGGCCCATTGACGTACCCGCGCGAGGTCGTGAAGAGGTCGAGATACGAGCGGTCGTCGCGGATGATGTCGCGAACGCGCCGATCGACGTCCTCGGCGAAGGCCTGCATGAGCGTGCGGGCCTGGGTCGACGTCGCACACCAGTTCAGGTTCGGGCCACAACCGCAGTCGCGTTGCGCGGTCCCGAGGTTGCTGTTGCACGAGACGCCGTTGGCGGACAGGGCGGCCGCCTGCGCGTCAAAGGCGCAGACCCGGATGGTCGTATCGGGGGCCCAGTAGGGCCGCACCTCGACCCACCCCTCCCGCATCGACCCGTCGTCCTGCAGCGTCGCGAGGACAGCGCCGTCATCTCCGAACTGCGCGGGCTCGTTCAGGCAGCGGACATCGGCGCCGCGCAGGCGACGGGCAATCGCCCCGCTGCGGTAGGCCGCGGTGGTCGTGTTGTTGCCGAGGCTGAGGGACGCGGAGACCCCGTAAGGTGTCAGATTCGAGATGTTGTTCCAGAGGAGCTCGCGATGCAGACGGACGAAGCGATCGGCGAAGGCCTCCGAGGCGAGCCACTCGTCGATCAGGCGCACGACGGCCGCCTCGGCAGCTCCCGCCTCGCCCGTCGCCTCTGCGTCGACCACCGCCGCAGTCTCCTCGGGCGTCGGGAGCTGTCCACGGACATCGAGGCTCGCCGAGCGCAGCCAGCGCGTCGGGGGCATCCGATCCTCGGGGGCGACGCAGAGCGGGTCGTCCCACGCGGGCTCGGCCTGCGGCTCCGCGGCCCGGCCTGCGCTCGTGGAGATGACCATCCCGAACGTCGCCAGGGCGGCGAGGAGGCTGCGCGATGGAATGGGGCTTGGCATGCGTCTCCTCGCGAGTCGGTCAGGGTCGGAAGCCCGCGTCGCGCCAGGCCCGCAGGGTCGCGAGGACCTCTGGCGACAGTCTGTCGTTCCCGGGCGGCATGGAGGCGGGCAGGTTCGTCCCGAGGTTCGTGCACTCCGGGACGCTCGAGCGGGGCGTCTGATGGAGGTCAGCGCGGCACAGGACCTCGTCCACACGCGCGGCGACCACGTCCGGCACATCGAGCGCCACCCGCCGAAGGAGGTTCCCGGTGGCGTGACATCCGCCGCAGACGCGCGTCAGGGCCGGACCGACGTCCGTCCACGCCGGCAAGCTGACCGCGAGCTCGGCCGACACGGTCCGCGACACGCCAGCCTGCCACGTAACGACGACCGCGAGCGTGTACCGGTCGTTCGGGAGCGCCAATGGGTCGAGCGCGATCGTCGGCCAGAGCGCGCCCGCTTCGGCCGGTCGCACGGCGAGATCGGTCGACGCGCCATCGGCCGAGGTCAGCGTCGCGGTGATGCGGGAGACCGCGGCGAGGTCGGTCGGGCGAATGGCGATGACAACCGCCGAGCGGAGCTCTCCGTCGGGCGGGACATCGCCGAGGGACACGGCGTTGCCAGCGGCGACAGCCCGAACCCCGGCGGGGGTCGCGACCAGCAGGCGCCCGTCGGGGATCGCCGCGAACGCCGAGATCTCGGCGAGTTCGGGCGGTCCCGAGGCAGCGGCGAGGCTCGCGTCCTCGCGAACCAACAGCAGCGCTCCAGCGACCGTGCGCAGCCACGCGACGGGGGCCTCAGCGTGGGACGCCAGGGACGCGAGGCCACCGACGTCGGCCAGCTCGCGTCCGGAGGCAAGCCACGTGCCGCGCCCAGCGGTCTGCGTCCGCACGCGCAGCTGACCCGACCCGTCCAGCCCGTCGTGCAGGGCAAGGACGAGGCCACCGCGGGTCGTCCCGAGGGCGGTGACCTGCGGCGTCCGGAGATCCGGCCGCTCGAGGGAGAGCGCCGGCGCGTCCGGAAACCCGTGCAGGGCGAGCACGCCACCGTCGGCCGCAAGCCAGACCGCGGGGACGCTGGAGGCGGCCGCCGTGGCGATCGGCGCTGGCCCCGCGAGGAGACCTGGCGCGAGTCGCAGACCCTCGGCGGTGACCGGGGCCCGGACCCCGTCCCGCCACCGCCACAGCCCGGAGTCGGCGGAGATCCAGAGGGCGTCGGACGCGCCGGCCTCGCCGCCGACCCGCAGCACCGCACGCACCGGATCGTTGGCGAAGCGGTCCGCGAGCGGACTCGCGATGACGACGCCGTCACGCACCACCATCAGGCCGAACGCACCGCCGACGATGACGTCCCGGACGCTGGCCGCCGCCGCGACGAGCGGCCCCGCGACCGTGACGCCCTCGGGCCACGCCAGGTTGGACGCGATCCCGCTCCGGACAAGCCTCAGCGACGAACCGTCGCGCTCAAGCCACGCCTCGCTCCGCCCGTACCCGACCCAGAGGAGCGCGTCTGCGCGTCCCTCGGACATCTCGGTCGTGAAGACCTCGACCTCACCGAGCGGAGGCGGCGCGACCGGTCCACCGGCGTCTCCATCGGCGTCTGCCAGGTCGACGTCGGGCAGGTCGACGTCGGGCAGGTCGACGTCGGGCCCCGCCTCAGGTGCGGCGTCCGGCGCGTCGTCGAGGTCGGCCTCCGACGCCTCCAGGTCGCCCGGAGCGCCGGAGTCGGCCGCCAGCGCGTCGGCCGCATCCAGCGCCGAGCCTGGCGCGTCGAGGGCGTCGACCGACGTGGCGTCGGAGTCCGGACCGAGGGCCCCCGTCGGCTCGCAGCCCGCGAACGTCACACACGCCGCGAGCCACAACGTCCAGGGCGGCAAGCCTGGCGTGCGGTACCTGCGGGCGCCCGCTCGCTGTTCGCTCCGCTCGTCTGTCCGGGTCGACGCACCCCGCGCTGCCACTCGCATGGCGTCAACTTCGCATCCGCGGGGCGCGCACGTCAAGCGACAGACCACCCACCGCAACAGGCCGCGCGCAGCTCCCGGGCCACGCGAGGCGGCCCGGGTCACGCGCTGCAACCGTAGCGGGCGAGGTCAATCGCGACGAGGACCCAGGTCCCCGAGAGGCGGCGGAAGGCAAGCGTCACCCGATGGCTCGAGGCGACATGGACCTTCAGGATCTGGCGCTCGTCCGCCTCGGCGCGTGCGATCTCGGCCGCCTCCCAGTCCGCGAAATCGTACTCGACCGCCGCCTTCATCAGCATGCTGACGCGGTCCCAGTCGCCGCGCGTCGTCACGAGAAAGCAGCCAGTCGGGGCCATGCCCGCGTCGTTCTCGCACGCGACCTCGGGGAGCGCCTCGCGGACGAGCGCGCCACTGCAAGCCCCCGCGGACGTGCTGACCGACGCCCAGTTCGGGGCGAGGCGCGCCGCGAGCTCGGCCGGGTCGTCGAAGGGCTCGATGTGCATGAAGACCCCGGCGCTGTCGATGAGCCAGACCCGCTGCGCCGCGCTCGCGTAGCGCGTCACGAGCGCGAGCAGGTTCTCTGACAGGATGTCAGCTGTCAGCGCCGCGTCGTCCGGGAAGCCGCATCCCCGCCGCTGGTCGAACTCGAAGAACAGCGTCGCGCCGTCCTGGGCGCAGGCGCAGGCCTCGTCCTCCCAAACGCCACCCGTGTCGGCGCACAGCCGCGCTGCGTCCGGCAGGCAGCCAAGCTCCGCGTCGAACGACGCCTCGAGCCGCGTCGCCTCGGGGGTCTGGCGGCAGTCGCACGCGCCCGCCTCCCACGCGCCGCCAGTCGCGGCACACAGGGCCTCAGCCGGGCTCGAGGCCACGTCTTCCGCCACGACATCGCTGAGGTCGGCGCCCGCCGCCGCGTCATGCGCTTCGGCGTCTGGCTCGTTGACCGCATCGCTCTCGGGTGCGGAGACCCCATCGGCGGCGGCGGCGCCGCTGTCCGCGAGGGCCGCCACATCTTCGGGAGGCGGCGAGGTCGAGGCCTCACCACCGCAGGCGGACACGAGGGCCATCAGCGCGACCCCGATGAGGCCGGTTGCAGGCCGAGCATGCATGTTCAAGTCCACGGACATCGACGGAATTCCTTTTCGGACGGACAGAGACAGCGCCTTCACTCGGGATCGCGACGGCCCGCAACCGGGCGCCAGCTGGCCTCGGGCGCCCCGGCCTCGGCCGTGACGAGCGGCGCGGTCGCCCAGACCACCTCGCGCTCGGGCCATCGGACCGCTCCCACGCAGGCGCGGTCACCGAGAAACTTCCCGTAGCCGTTGAAGTCCACACAGAGGACGTCGCCCGTCCAGGGAACTCGCCCCTCGGGCGCGAGCCGTGGCCCAAGGGTTTGCCACCAGGCGCGCAGGTTCGGGTGCCCGCTCGGCCAGGGCGGCGCCCAGTGCGGCGCCTCGACGCCGAGCTCGGGCGGCAGGTTCCAGTAGTGCCCCACGACGATCGGCTTGTCGCGCGGGACATGCGGGTCGTCCTCGCGCCACCACGTGACGCGGGCGTCGTGCCGCAGGTGTCCGTCGGCGTCGGCGAACGGCTCGGTGACGGGGCGCTCGTGGCCCTTCATCAGGATTTCATGCGGCTGGTCGGGCTCGCCGCGACCGCTCGCCGAAAGACCCTCGACCACGCCGAGGCCGCCCAGCGCCGCCGCCGCCACAGGCGGTGCCACCGTCGGCGTGAAGACCGCTGGCACCCGCACCGCGGCCGCGATCGCGGCGAGCGCCTCGGCCCGCCCGCCATCCCCCGCGAGCGAG
>SXGQ01718122.1_pt1 | contig 10840 bp, 6 predicted proteins | sample 3178371 | NCBI WGS metagenome assembly SXGQ01 (sample SAMN11356859, study PRJNA531348) | freshwater metagenome | isolation source: freshwater sample F1-20 | place: China: Fuxian Lake, Yuxi | collected 2017-12-25 | reverse complement strand
AGAAGGTCGCGGCATCGTCGCCCACGTGGCCGACGTTAGAAACCAGGCCGCGCTCGACGCCGCTGTGGCTGAGGGCATTGATCGGTTCGGTCGACTCGATGTCATCGTCGCCAACGCCGGTGTCGCCAGTTATCACCTCACGTGGGAAGTCCCCGAAGAGCACTGGGCGATCGTTCTTGATGTGAATCTCACCGGTGTGTGGCGCACGGTGAAGGCAGGCCTTCCCGCGATGATCGAAGCCGGCAACGGTGGTGCGATCACCTTCATCAGCTCCGCCGCTGGCTTGCGCGGCTATTCCTATCTCGGCCACTACGCCGCAACGAAGCACGGCCTCGTCGGCCTTATGCGTTCACTCACTCTCGAGGTTGGCCAGTACGACATTCGCGTCAACACCATTCACCCCGGCGCAGTCGACACGGTGATGGGCAAGGACCCAGATGTGCCTCGCATCATCGCCGAAGACCCCCGCACCACTGGCGCCTACACCGGACAGCGCCCACTCGATGGGGGCGCACAAAAGGTTGATGACATTTCCAATGCGCTGCTGTGGATCAGTTCCGATGAGGCCCGCATGGTTACGGGTATCACGTTGCCCATCGACGCCGGCGCAGCAATGCGCTGAGAGGATTTCACCATGACTGTTCGACTCCCTCGCCAAAAGCCATTTCGATTCAGTATTCAAGCCAGCGAACCGCCCGGCGGTTTCACCGGCAGTGCTGATGATGGCGATCGCTGGCGCGCGCTTGCCCGTCAGATCGAATCACTCGGCTACGACTCACTCACCATTGCCGACCATCTCGATTCACAATTCGCGATTACTCCTGCACTTGTTTCTGCCGCAGAAGCAACATCAACGCTGAAGATCGGCACGTTGGTGTGGTGCAACGACTACCGCCACCCAGTGATTCTCGCTAAGGAAGCAGCGACTATCGACCTGTTAAGTGGCGGCCGTCTTGAATTCGGTATCGGCGCCGGTTGGATGACCACCGATTACGAACAGTCCGGCATCCCACTCGATCGACCTGGCATTCGTATCGATCGCATGGAGGAAGCCATCACCGTGATCAAAGGACTGTTTGCAAACGGTACCGTTGACTTTCACGGCACGTACTACGACATCACCGGCCACGAAGGAACACCGAAGCCGTTGCAGCCCAAGGTTCCGTTCCTTATCGGCGGTGGCGGCAAGAAGGTTCTGAGCATTGCTGCTCGCGAAGCCGACATCATCGGCATCAACGTTGCACTTACCGCAGGCGTCATTGACGCGTCGGCCGGCCCCAACGCAACTGCCGAAGCGACCGAAGAAAAACTGCAGTGGATTGCCGATGCCGCTGGCGATCGTTACGACGACCTTGAACTGCAAACTCGAGTTCATCTCGCAGTTGTGACAGACGATCGCGAAGGTTTCGCCGAAATGGTTGCGCCTGCGCTTGGCCTCACCGGCGCACAGGCATTGCAGTCACCGCACGCGTTAGCGGGAACGGTTGATCAGTTGTGCGAAACGATCATTGAGCGTCGCGAACGCTGGGGCTTGTCGTACATCACCGTTGGCGCCGATGCCGTCGAATCGTTTGCACCGGTTGTTGCGAGGCTCGCCGGTACCTAGCGGTTTGCGATCGCTCGCCGTTTGAGAAAAACGAGCGCCCCGCCCGAGCAGACCAAGAGCACACCCCACAACACCAGTGCACAAGTGTCCGTACCGGTGTTCGGGAGTCGGACCGACGAGTTGGACCCACCAGCACCAACCGCTGAATCACCATTGGGCAGCGTCGGCGGCACAACCAGCGGCGCCACAGGGTCGATGATCGGCGTAATCACCGCAGTTGCGATACCGATTCCACTTGGGCCGGTCCAGTCGTTCGCGATCTGATACATGACGGGCTGCGTCACAACTCCACTAAATCCTTGGCGCGGAGTGAAGGTCACAAAACCTGTGGCCGTATCAACGATGTAGGTGCCATCGACAGTGGTGAGTTGTGTCGCAGTGCAGTTCGGTGCCAATTCGTTGCGATCACACAGTCGCAGAGAGCTACGGATGAGGTTCACGGTTCCGCTCTGACCGGCCGGGATGGTGCCGGCCGAGTCGTTGACCAACGGATCAATGATCATGAGCGTCTCGGCGGGACCGGTTTCGGTGTCATCTGTCGTTATCGGTGCAGGAGGAAGAACGACATTGGGTCGGAACGTTGTGCTCGTCACTTGCCCAAGAGTGTCGGTGACCACGTATCGCTGTGGTGTGGTTGCGCCAACGAAATTTGAATCAGGAGAAAAGGTGACCGTTCCCGACGGGTTGAGTGTGTAGGTGCCTTCACCAGAAACCGTCACCGAGGTACTGGTGCAGTTCGGGGCCGTCTCATTTGAACCACACAGACGAAGCGTCGCCGGATCAAACGGAGCGACTGCGTTTCCAGGAGCGTCATTCGACAACAACGTGATTGTTTGAGGCTGACCTTTCACACCTTGACTGCCATCGGCCGACGCCACAGGCGGCGGAACAACTGTCGGCGTGTAGGTCGAGTTCACGATACGACTCAACGAATCACTCACCTGATACACCAACGCAGCAGGCGTTCCTGTGAATGCAGAGCCTATTGTGCAATTTCCCGTGATCGCAGTGGTGCATGGAGTGAATGTCACTGTTCCGTCCGTCAACGAATAGGTACCAACGTTCGGAACATCAACCGTCGTCGACACACAATTCGGTGCGGTCGTTCCCGGCACACACAAACGAGTCGATGACGCAGTGAACGTCACGCCACTCGGCGTCGTGTCATTGGTCAACAAATTCGCACTCTGGCTCGCACCAACAATGCCAGTCGTAGTGTTCGCAGTCGCCACGGAAGCTCCTGGCGGCGTCACCGTTGGCGTGATCGTCGAAGCGCCGTACTGGCCAAGCGCGTCAGCCACCACATACCAGACCGGGACAGTCGCCGGACCAGTGAACGTGTTCGACGGATCAAAGGTCACCGTTCCCGTCGTCGCATCCAACGTATACGCACCATCAGCCGTCGTCACCGAGGTCGCCGAACAATTCGACGACGTAAACGGCGCAGTTGCTGCTGTCGGACACAAACGCAAACTTGTCGCATTCAACGTTGTGCCCGCACCAGCAGTGTCATTCGATGCCGGTGCATACGTCTGATTCGTATCGAACGCGCCGGTTTGTGCATCCGGGGTCACCGACGGCGGCGGCACGACAGTCGGGGTGTAGGTCGAGTTCACGACACGACCAAGCGAGTCAGGGACCTGATAGCCCAAGGCTGTCGGCGTGCCAGTGAACGCCGAACCCGACGTGCAATTTGCGGTGACCGCCGCGGTGCACGGTGTGAACGTGACTGTTCCGTTGGTCAACGAATACGTACCAACATTTGGAACATCAACAGTCGTCGACACACAATTCGGTGCGGTCGTTCCCGGCGCACACAAACGAGTCGATGACGCAGTGAACGTCACGCCACTCGGCGTCGTGTCATTGGTCAACAGATTCACACTCTGAACCGCACCCACAACACCAGAAGTCGTATTCGGATTCGCAACAGCCGCAGCCGGCGGCGTGACCGTCGGCGTGATCGTCGAGCTTGCGTACTGGCCAAGCGCATCGGCCACCACATACCGAACCGGGGCAGTCGCCGGACCAGTGAACGTGTTCGACGGATCAAACGTCACCGTTCCCGTCGTCGCATCCAACGTATACACACCATCAGCAGTCGTCACCGACGTCGCCGAACAATTCGACGACGTGAACGGCGCAGACGCGTTCGTCGGACACAAACGCACACTTGTCGCATTCAACGTCGTGCCCGTAGCAGCCGTATCATTCGATGCCGGGGTGTACGTCTGATTCGTATCGAACGCACCGGTTTGTGCATCCGGGGTCACCGACGGCGGCGGCACGACAGTCGGCGAAATCGTCGATGTTGCCGTTTGCCCCCCGGAATCGGTGATCTGATAGGCAACAGCAGTCGCCGGCCCGGTGAACGCACCCGTGCACGAAGCACCCGCAGGGGTGTTCGCCGCTGAACACGGCGTGAACACCACATTCGAACCCGACAACGAATACACACCTTCACCGGCAACGGTCTTCGTTGTCAGCGTGCAACCCGAAGGCGGTGAGTCCACCGTGCAGAACTTCAAAGTCGGAGACGTCAAGTTGTTGCCCGTACCGGCAGTGTCGTTCGCTTTCACATTGATCGTCTGAACATCACCCCGAGCGCCAGTTGATGTATCCGGAGAAGCGATCGCCACGGTGTTGTACACCGAGTTCACAACGCCATTGGTTCCAACCGCAAGCGTTGACGTGTTCGACACCAACGACGTCGCCGCCGTGTTATCGGTCGTGGAACCCGAACCACCACCGGTCACCGTCGTCGACGCCACAGTCCTCAAACCTGAATCAGCAAAGCGAACCTTGTACGAACCCGGGAACAAATACCCGAACGAATAGTTACCCGAAGCATCGGTCGTAGCCGACACCGGCGAACCATTCACCGAGATCGCGTTGCCCGAAGAATCCAACAACGACACCAACACACCCGCCACACCAGTCGCCGTGCCCGACAACGTCGCCGCGCCCGACAACGTCGCACCACACTGCGCACTCGTCGCTGCAGAAACCGTCGTACTCGCCGACACCGGACTCAACGACGTCGTGACATTCCCCGCATCAGTCGACGAACCCCTCGCCGAGACACTCACCGACCCAGACGACAACCCCGAAACCGGACCCGAACCCGAAGGACAAACCGGTAGCACCAACGGGCTCAGACACAACTGTGGCGCATCACCGATCACCTTGATCGTCGCGCTCGGCGCCGTCACATACGTCGGATCAGCAAAGGTCACACGGAAGTCGAGATCACCTGCAACCCACGCGCTGCCACCCGAACCTCCCGACACCGGCAAACCGGCAAGCGACAGCACCCCACTGTCCGGGATTGACCTCTCCGACCATCCTGACAGCGCCGTGCCTGATGGATCCAGCACGCTCAACGATGCCGACGACCACTTCCGATCGACAGACCCCGCCGCCGCGATCCGGAAATCCACCCACTCCTGGATTCCCGAATTCGCCGTGCACGCCATCCGCGGCACCGACACCTCCGCCGGGAACGTCACCGCAGGCGATGGCACCGAGCAACCTTGGACCCCGGTGTCGGTCCACACCTTGATCGAACCAAGGTCCGAGTTCGTCCAGAAGCACCTCGGGTTCATCGGATCGATGCGAATCGCATACACGCTCTGCTCACTTACTTGGCCGGCGACCCACGAGCCGCCGGAACACATGGCGTTGGTGGCGGCATCGAAGCACGCAACCTTGCTTCCGTAGGGCCAGTACACCCGCGTCTTCGAGGTCGCAACGCCGCTGTACTTGCCGTACTGGTCGAGAGCGCCAAGGTAGAGAGACTGCAACTGACCAGTGAGGTTGGAGGGGAGACCGGGCACCGTCGTGGTGCCATCGGCGAGATTGATGCAGGTTGCTTGGCCATAGAAGTTGAATGCCGTGCACGCCGCCACCGGGACGCCCGAGCTGTTGGGTGCGGTGATGATCGGCCCTCCTTGGACGGCATCCACAGGATTTGCCGCCCACCCTGTGCAACCGATGGATGAGGACGTGGCTCCGGCAACGATCTTGGTGGGATCAATACACCACAATCGGTGCAAGGGGGCCGCAGACGACTGGCCCAGCGCATACACCTTGCCTGAGATGGCCGCGATCGCCCCCGGGTCAGGGTCGAAGGTCACAGTTTCGTTGGGGCCAGAAGGGAGAGCGTACGGCTGACCCGGACACGGGGCCGGACCCCCGGATGCCCGGGTGTCGAGGCACAGCACGTACTTGCCGTACGTCGTCCCTGCGGCTCCGTAGTTCCGCGACGTCGTGAAGATCTTGCCGTCAACGACCGCAAGGTCCTTGACCTCGTCCCAATCCTGCGGAGACATGGCAGGGGTCAGCAGCCGGTAGAAGGACTGCCCGGCGCACGGCTGGGGGGATGCACCGCTGACGTCGATGCAGAAGAATCCGTATCCGTCATTGCCCGACACCTTGACGGTCTCCGCCCACAACCGATTGCTCGAATCGATCCAGCCCGTGGAGCGGTTGGAGTTCATCGCGAAGGGAATATCGAGAACTCCGTTGGAGTCGACACGACCCCAATCTGCGGTGAAGGGCGACCAGCAATTCGCTCCAGCCGTGTGACCGTTCTCCGTGCGCAGCCAATTGCAGTCAACCCTCAGGGTGCTCTTGTGGTGATAGCGATTGAACACTCGGGTGTAGCCCGGGTCGAAGAAGACATCCCAGCCGTCGCCGGCCGACGCGCCACTGACCGAGGATCCGTTCGGTGCCAACACGCCCGTGCTCGTGCGCGATGCGACCTGCTTGCCCGTTCCCGAAGCACCTTCGCTGACGATGCTGCCGGCGGCCTTGACCGCTTTGACGGCTGCCCATGCAGTTGCGTTCGCAGGTGTTGTCGCCGAGAAGTTGGCAGCGATCGTGCAATCGGTTGCTGCGCCGCTGCAATAGCTGAGCGTCCAACCCACCGGATAGGTGATGTCAGCAACGCCGGTGAGTTTGACCTTGGTCGGGTCGATGGTCTGGACGATCTCCTGGCTGACCGTGCCGGAGTCAGAGACCGGCATGCTAGCCGTGAGGTCAAGTGTTGCGCCCGGCGCAACTGTTGAAGGTGCTGATAGCGAAAGCGCCGGCGGGGTCGCTGAAGCAGGAATGGTTTGCGCAACCAGCCCTATGACCACCACCAACGAAAGAAGCGTGGTGCAAACCAATCGGCGCGTTTGAGCTTTTTGAACAAAGAGTTGTGACACGTATCCGGCCCTGGCTACTGCGCGAGTCGCTGAGGGTAACGCTCAAATGTCGCGGGATTCCGGAAGAAAATTCCGTTACAAAGCGGACGGCGAGCCACATTTCTGTTCCTACACTCCTCAACGTGCCAAGGACCGTTCCCCCCGACATCGACGAGCGAATCATCTCTGCTTGCCAAGCGGAGATCGACAAGCGGGGCATCATCGGGATGCGCGTTTCCGATGTCGCCAAGGCGGCCAACACCACGGTGGCCATGATCTATCGCCGTTTTATTGATCGCGATGGCCTGCTCGCCCACACCCTTGGCGCGTATTACCGAAATCGAATTTCACTCGTGATCAGGACGATTGAGAATCGTCTCGCTGAGCCAGGGCCCATCACCATTGACGACGTGATGGAACTCACTCCCCTCCCTCAACACCCGGGAGCAGAAGTACTCCACAGAAACCTTCCCCGAATCACTGTGACTGCGGCTGAGAATTTTGCGTTACGAGTGATTGTCGAACAAGTCGTACGCGAAGGCATGCGCCTTTTCGAAGATGCGATCTCTCGTCTTGTCGACCGCATGCCACCCGATCAGCAATTTGATCCGAGGATCTACACTTATTTCATGGTCAATTTGACCTGGATGTACAACGATCTGCGTGGCGATGAAGCCATCACCAACGAACAGTTCAAAGACTTCTTGCGAAAGTTACTGGAGGACTCAACCCGCCCGGCGTAAGTCCCCACATTTGCTCGCTATTCCCATTCAATAGTGCCCGGGGGCTTCGACGTGATGTCGTAGGCCACTCGGTTAATGCCAGGCACCTCGTTGATGATGCGAGAGGACATGCGCTCGAGCAACTCGTACGGAAGTCGTGCCCAGTCCGCGGTCATGGCATCTTCGCTCGTGACAGCGCGAATGATGGCCGGATAGCCATAGGTCCGCTCATCGCCCATAACGCCAACTGAGCGAATGTCGGGAAGCACGGCGAATGCTTGCCAGATTTCACGCTCGAGACCGGCAGCCTTCACTTCTTCACGCACAATTGCGTCGGCCTTTTGCAACATGTCGACTTTGTCGGGAGTGACCTCGCCGATAATGCGCACACCGAGACCGGGGCCGGGGAACGGCTGACGCCACACGATTTCGTCGGGAAGACCGAGTTCGGTACCGACCTTGCGAACCTCATCTTTGAAGAGCGTCCGAAGTGGTTCGACGAGTTCGAAATCCATGTCATCGGGAAGACCGCCGACGTTGTGATGACTTTTGATCTTTGCCGCGTCTTTGGTGCCCGACTCGATGACATCGGGATACAGCGTGCCTTGCACGAGGAACTTGGCGTCTTCGAGGCCACCCTTGGCATCTTCAAAAATGCGAATGAAAAGTTCGCCAATTGCTTTGCGCTTTTCTTCCGGGTCGGTGATGCCCGCGAGGCGCTCGAAAAACCGGTCGCCCGCACGAACATGAATGAGCTCAATGCCTTGATGACGTTGGAAGGTTTCGACAACCTGTTCACTTTCACCAAGGCGCATGAGGCCGGTGTCAACAAACACACACGTGAGCTGGGAACCAATTGCTTTGTGAACCAGCGCAGCAGCAACAGCGGAATCGACGCCACCGGACAAACCGCAAATCGCTCGGCCAGTTCCGACCTGCGCTCGAATGAGTTCGACCTGCGTGTCGATAATCGACGACATCGTCCACGACGGCGCGAGGCCGCAACCGTCGTACAAGAAATGCTCGAGCAGTTCCTGGCCATGCGGCGTATGCACGACCTCGGGGTGGAACTGCACGCCGTAACGCCGGTTCTTCACATCTTCGTAGGCCGCTGCGGGAGTTTCTGGCGTTGACGCCGTAACCGTTGCGCCAGTGGGCGGAACGGTGATGGTGTCGAAGTGGCTCATCCAGACCGATTGCGTGCGGGGCTGTGCGGCGCTGAACAGCACGTCGTCGGCAGCAACGGTGAGTTCGGTGCGTCCGTATTCACCACGGTCAGTGCGAGAAACCTCGCCACCAAGATCGCGGGCGAGCAACTGTGCGCCGTAGCAAATACCAAGGATCGGAACGCCAAGTTCGTACACGCCTTGGTCAATCGATGGCGCACCATCGACGTGCACCGAAGCAGGGCCACCCGAAAAGATGATTCCTACAGGGTTCTTGGCCGCAATTTCTGCTGCAGTCAGGTTGTGCCCGATGATTTCAGAGAACACATGTGCTTCACGCACGCGACGCGCAATGAGTTGTGCATACTGCGCGCCGAAATCGACGACAAGGACGGGGCCTACCGTCGACTCAGTGTTCAAGATCAGTGACCCATCCCGACGCCCTGCGCCTTCTGCAGGACCTTTCCTTCGGTCTGCAGTGCAGGGGCAACCATGACCTCGGCCTTTTGGAATTCCTTCACTGTTTGATAGCCACATGTGGCCATCGAGGTGCGAAGGGCACCAAACAAGTTCATGCGTCCGTCGTTTTCATTCGCGGGACCGACGAGAATTTCTTCGAGCGTTCCGCGAGTTGAGGTCTTGACGCGCGCACCGCGAGGAAGCGTGGGATGGAAGGTGGCCATTCCCCAGTGGTAACCGCGTCCCGGAGCTTCAGACGCTGCAGCGAGCGGTGAACCGATCATGACCGCATCGGCGCCGCACACGATGGCCTTGGCGATGTCGCCACCGGTTCCCATGCCGCCGTCGGCGATGACTTGGCAGTAGACGCCGGTTTCATCGAGGTGACGCATACGTGCAGCGCGCGCATCGGCAATAGCGGTTGCCTGCGGAACGCCAAGACCCAGCACAGCGCGAGTGGTGCACGCATGACCCGGACCAACACCAACAAGAACGTCAGCCGCTCACGTGCGCATGAGATGCAGCGCTGCTTGGTAGGACGCACACCCACCGACAATGACGGGGATGTCGATCTCACGAACAAACTTCTTGAGGTTCAGGGGTTCAACCGTCTTGGAGACATGTTCGGCAGAGACAACCGTTCCCTGAATGACGAGAAGATCGAGTTCCGCTTCGAGAATGGCCTTGGCCAACGACTCGGTGCGTTGCGGAGTTACCGACGCACACGAGGTAACCCCTGCAGCGTTGATTTCGCGAATGCGCTGAGAAACGAGTTCGGGCTTGATTGGCTCCATGTAGATCTGCTGCATACGAGCAGTAGCTTTTTCAACATCGAGCTTGCTGATCTCTTCCAACAATGACTCGGGATCTTCGTAACGAGTCCACAGACCTTCGAGGTTCAGCACACCGACGCCTCCGAGTCGACCAATTTCGATCGCGGTTGCGGGGCTTACAACACCGTCCATCGCTGATGCCATGAGCGGGAGCTGGAACTTGAATGCATCGATTTCCCAGGTGATGTCGACATCTTCAGGATCACGCGTACGGCGGCTCGGCACGATGGCGATGTCATCGAAGCCGTATGCACGACGACCCGACTTGCCCATTCCGATTTCGACTTCAGCCATTACTGATCCCTTCGCTCAAATCCGTCGGGGTTACCCCGGGGGAGGAATGGCGGAACTGGACCACAAGGGCCCCACTCCGCTGGAAAGAGAGAACCCTACTCTGCGAGACCGGGCGGGAGGACAGCGTTGGGAGCGTCCCAATGGGTGATCTCTGCCTGCGGATCGTGGGTCCCGGTCACGATCGAGAGGAGGTTGCGAAGCATCGCTGCGGTTGCGCCCCACACCGTGTCGCCCTCAATTTCGAAGAAAAATACTGGTCTGGTGTGCTCCCCAAAGGTCCAGAGTTCCTCGCGAAACACTCCGTCATTCAACAATTCGTAGAGCCCAACGTGCAGTACCAATTCCACCTCATCGGGAGCAGCTTGCAACGTTGGAATCACTAGATGCGGATCTGTGATTTCCGCGACGTACGGAACAACCCATGATCGACTCGACACAGTGCGCAAATGGTCGAGTTCGCCGAGGTGCCTCACCACTGATGGATCAAGCGCGATTTCTTCTTCGGCCTCACGCAGCGCAGTAACCCAGAGCTGCTCCCCCGGCTCTTGGCGACCGCCAGGGAAACTCACTT
>SXGQ01480393.1_pt1 | contig 10843 bp, 9 predicted proteins | sample 3178371 | NCBI WGS metagenome assembly SXGQ01 (sample SAMN11356859, study PRJNA531348) | freshwater metagenome | isolation source: freshwater sample F1-20 | place: China: Fuxian Lake, Yuxi | collected 2017-12-25 | reverse complement strand
GTCGAGGGTCTGCGCGTCGCCGACGCGTCCGTCATGCCCGCGGTCCCGCGCGGCAACACCAACGCCCCCACGAGCATGGTCGGCGAGAAGGCCGCCGACCTGCTGAAGGAGTCCCGATGACCTCGACGTACGACCGCCACCCGTCCCCGCCGCCCACCTCCGCCTCGGTCCCGGCCGACGGCGTCGAGACCTTCGAGTCGCTCGACCCGGCCACCGGGGACCTCGTCGGCGTGCACCCCGTCGCCGGTCCGGAGGACGTCGCCCTCGCGGTCGAGCGTGCGCGCGACGCCGCCGCCTGGTGGGGCAACCTCACCTTCGACGAGCGCGCGGAGCACCTGCTCACGTGGCGCAGCGTCATCACGCGCCGGATCGCGCAGCTGTCGGAGCTGTCGCACCGCGAGACCGGCAAGCCGATCCCCGACGCCCAGCTCGAGATCGCGCTCGCCATCGACCACGTCGCGTGGGCCGCCAAGCACGCCAAGAAGGTGCTCGGCCCGCAGCGCGTGGCCTCCGGCCTCGTCATGGCCAACCAGAAGTCGACGGTGGAGTACAAGCCGCTCGGCGTCGTCGGCGTCATCGGCCCGTGGAACTACCCGGTCTTCACCCCGATGGGCTCGATCGCCTACGCGCTCGCGGCGGGCAACACGGTGGTGTTCAAGCCGAGCGAGTACACGCCCGGCGTCGGCGTGTGGCTCGCCGAGACGTTCGCCGAGGTCGTCGGCGGCATCCCCGTGCTGCAGGCGATCACGGGCCTGGGCGCCACGGGCGCCGCGCTGTGCACCTCCGGTGTCGACAAGCTGGCGTTCACCGGCTCGACGGCCACCGGCAAGAAGGTCATGGCGGCGTGCGCCGAACGGCTCACGCCGGTCGTCATCGAGGCGGGCGGCAAGGACTCGCTCATCGTCGACGAGGACGCCAACATCGCCAAGGCCGCCGAGGCGGCACTGTGGGGCGGCATGTCCAACGCGGGCCAGACGTGCATCGGCACCGAACGCGTCTACGTGCACGAGAAGGTCTTCGACGCGTTCGTCGCCGAGATCACCGAGCAGGCCAGGGGGCTGCGCGCCGGCACCGACGCGGGCGCCAAGATCGGGCCGATCACCATGCCGTCGCAGGTCGACGTCATCCGCGGTCACGTCCAGGACGCGCTCGACCGCGGCGCCACGGCCGTCGTCGGCGGTGCCGACGCGGTGGGCGAGCGGTTCGTGCAGCCGACGATCCTCACCCACGTGCCCGAGACGTCGACGGCCATCACCGAGGAGACGTTCGGGCCCACGCTCGCCGTGAACCCGGTGCGCGACATGGACGAGGCGGTCCGCCTGACCAACGCGGGCAAGTACGGGCTCGCGGGCGCGGTGTTCTCCAAGCGCAACGGCGTGGAGATCGCGCGCCGGATCCGTTCGGGCATGACCTCGGTCAACGGCATCATCACGTTCGCGGGGGTGCCCGGGCTCCCGTTCGGCGGTGTCGGGGAGTCGGGCTTCGGCCGCATCCACGGCCCCGACGGGCTCAAGGAGTTCACCTACGCCAAGGCGATCACGCAGCAGCGCTACGCCCCCCTGCTGAACCTCACGTCGTTCAAGCGGGCCGCGAAGGACGAGAAGGGCCTGAACCTGGTCGTCACGCTGCTGCACGGCGGCAAGAAGACGCTCAAGCCGTAGTCCGGATGGTGCCCGACGGGCCCGCACCCCTCTCGCGAGAGCCGGGTGCGGGCCCGTCGGCGTCCGGACCTGAGGTAGCGGATAGGGCATCCGCCCGATGTGGCGCCCTACCTCAGACGGCGACGGTGGAGTCGTCCCCGAGCCGCAGAAGAGGTACCGCCATGATCCTCGACCCGCTGGGCTACGTGCCCACCGAGATCGCCCTCCGCACGACGATCGCGCGCAACGCGTTCGCCGCCCAGCCGCGCCGTCCGCGCCGTCCCCGCCGTCCCCGCCGTACCCACCGCCGCCTCGTGCAGTGGACGGTCCCCACGGTCCCCGACGGAGCCCGGACGAGCGCACGACGCCACGCCGACGGCAGCGCGTGACACCACGAGCCGACGGTCGGTGCGCGACGGCATGATGGACGTCGTGCAGAGTCCGATCGTCGGCCGCGACGCCGTCCTCGACGAGCTCGGCGAGGCGCTGGGCCTGGACGGCTCGCCCCCCGGCCGTGCCGTGCTGCTCGGCGGCGACGCCGGCATCGGCAAGACGCGCGTCGTCGACGAGACGGTCGAGCGGGCGCGGTCGGCCGGCGTCCGCGTCCTCGTCGGGCACTGCCTCGACCTGGGCGAGCACGTGCCGGCCTTCCAGCCCGTGGTCGACGCGCTCGCCGGTCTCGACGCGACGCCCTCGGCCGACGACGTCGTGGGGCTCGGCGAGCTCGCGACGTCGCTGCCGGCCCTCGAGGTGCTCCGCTCCGGCGGGGTGGGGGAGGACGACGGCGACCGGCTGCGTGCCGACGTCGTCGCGGCGGTCGCGCACACGCTCGAGCACCTCGCGGCCGCGGGCCCCGTGCTGCTCGTCCTCGAGGACCTGCACTGGGCCGACGCCTCCACGCGGCACCTCGTCCGCTACCTGCTCGGCCGCAGGTTCGTCCGCCCGGTCGGGCTCCTGCTCTCCTTCCGCAGCGACGACCTGCACCGTCGGCACCCGCTGCGTCCCGCCCTGGCCGAGTGGACCAGGCTGCCCTCGGTGCAGCGCATCGACCTCGCGCCGCTCGACGACGCGGCGATGTCGGACCTACTGAGGGGCCGGACCTCCCGCGACCTCAGCGCGGACGGCGTCGACACGATCCTGGCTCGTGCCGAGGGCAACGCCTTCTACGCCGAGGAGCTGCTCGACGCCGGTCTCGCCGGCGGGTCGCTGCCGGAGAACCTGGCCGACCTCCTGCTGGTGCGGGTGGACCGGCTGCACGACGACGCCCGGGCGGTCGTGCGAGCCGTGGCGTGCGCGGGCGGTCCCGTGGCCGACGTTCTCCTACGACGGGCAGTCGAGACCGAGGGTCCGGTCGACGACGCCCTGCGGGAGGCCGTCGACCTCAAGGTGCTGGTACCCGTGGGGGAGGCCCTGCGGTTCCGTCACGCCCTGCTGGCCGAGGCCGTGCTCGACGACCTGCTGCCGGGAGAGCGTCGGCGCGTGCATGCGGCGTTCCTGCGAGCATTGGAGTCCGACCCCGGCCCGGTCGCGGCCGCCACCGTCGCGCTGCACGCGCACGGCGCGGGCGATCCGGCCCTCGCCTTCGAGGCCGACCTGCGTGCGGCCGACGAGGCCCGCCGGGTCGGGGGTCACGACGAGGCTGCGGGGCACCTGCAGCGTGCGCTCGGCGTCGTCGACCACGCGCCCGAGGGGCACGACGTCGTCGGTCTCGTGATGCTGACCGCCGACACCCTGCTCGCCTCCGGCCGGTTGCGGACGGCGGGTGCGCTGCTCGCCGACCACCTGGAGCACGAACCGCGAGGCGAGGGTCGCGCGCGGCTGCTGTACACGCAGGGGCAGATCACCTACCTCGGCGGGACCGACGCCGAGGCCGACGCGGCGAGCCGTGCCGCGCTCGCGGCCGCCGAGGACGCCTCGGTGGCCGTCAGGGCGCGGGTGGAGTCGTTGCGCGCCCAGGTGGCCTCCACGCTGGGCCTGCTCGAGGAGTCGGTCGAGCGTGCCGAGACCGCACTGCGGCTGGCCGAGGAGGCCGGCGACGACCCGACGGTGGCCGAGGCCCAGACGACGCTGCTGCGGGTCCTCGCCCGCACCGGTGCCGACGCCACGGGTACGCGGGACGGCTACCTCGAGCTGGCCGAGGCGGCGCGCGCCCGCGGCGACGTGCACGGAGAGCTGCGGGCGTGGCACCACCTGGCCTTCTCGCACTTCAACGCCGGCGAGCTCGAGCGCGCCGACCACTACTTCCGGGTGTGCCTCGAGCGGGGCCGCGCCACGGGCCGGTCCTGGGCTCCCTACGGATTCGACGGCCGCTTCTTCGCCGCGCTCGTGGCCTACCTGCGGGGCGACTGGGAGGAGGTCGCGGTCCTCGCCCACGACCTCCGGGGCGCGACGCGACTCGCCCGCGCCTGCCTGCAGGCGGTCGGGATGCTCGTGGCGGCAGGGCGCGGGACGCCCCTGCCGGCGGACGTCGTCACGTCGGTGCGAGCGCGCTGGGACCTCGACCTCGCCCTCGCCGTGCACAGCGGCACCGCCCTCGTCGACGCCGCAGCCGACGCGCACGGCGCGATGCAGGCCCACGACGAGCTGGTCACGACGCTCGACGCGGTCTGGCGCGACCACCTCGGTCCGCAGCGGCTGCGCCTCGGCGGGCTGCTGGTGGGGCGTCTGGCCGGCGCAGCGCCCACGAGCGGCGCCGCCGACCGTCGGCGCTTCCTCGAAGCTGCCGACGCCGCCCTGGCCGCAGCCCAGGAGGCGGCCGCCCTGGCGCCGCAGCTGGGCCCGGAGGGCAGGACGTGGCTGGTGCGTCTGCAGGCCGAGCGACTGCGCCTGCGGTGGCTGGCCGGTGTCGACGCCGACCGCGAGTCGCTCGAGGACCTCTGGCGGCGCGCGGTCGAGGGCTTCGGCGCGTACGGCGAGGTCTACGAGCGGGCTCGCTCCCAGGTCCGGCTCGCGCAGGTGCTGCTGACGTCGGGGAGGCGCCAGGACGCGGTGTCGCTCGTGGAGGATGCGACCGCCACGGCGCGCCGGCTCGGGGCGCAGCCCCTGCTCGACGAGGCGGCGGCGCTGGTGCCGTTGCGGCCCGACGTCCGTGCCGAGGCGCAGGCCGTCGCGCTCACGCCGCGCGAGCGCGAGGTGCTGTCACTCGTGGCCGAGGGGCGGACCAACGGCGAGGTCGCGGCACGCCTGTTCATCAGCACCAAGACCGCCTCGGTCCACGTCTCCCACATCCTCGCCAAGCTCGGCGCGTCGTCGCGCACGGAGGCGGCGGCGGTGGCGCGTCGCGACGGGCTGCTCTGAGCCTCAGGCCAGGGCGTCGCGGACGGGGACGAGCTTGGCCTGGCTCTCGGCCAGCTCGTCGGCCGGCACCGAGTCGGCGACGATGCCGCAGCCCGCGAACAGACGCACGCGGCGACCGTCGTCCTCCAGCTGCGCCGACCGCAGGCCGATGCCCCACTCGCCGTCGCCCTCGGCCCCGATCCAGCCGACCGGTCCCGCGTAGCGTCCGCGGTCGAGACCCTCGATCTCGGCGATGAGCGCGACGGCGGCGTCGGTCGGGGTGCCGCCGACCGCGGCCGACGGGTGCAGCGCGGCCACGAGGTTCAGCGCGCTCGCGTCGCCGCGCAGCACGGCCGTCACGTCGGTGGCCAGGTGCATCACGTTCGGCAGGTGCAGCACGAACGGCGCGTCGGGCACGTTGGTGCTCGAGCAGTGCGGGGCCAGCGCCTCGGCGACCGACCGGACCGCGTACTCGTGCTCCTCGAGGTCCTTGCTCGAGCGGGCCAGCGACGCGGCGAGTGCGAGGTCGCGCGTGTCGTCGCCCGTGCGGCGGATCGTGCCGGCCAGGACGCGCGACGTCACCAGCCCGCGCTCGAGACGTACCAGCATCTCCGGCGTGGAGCCGAAGAAGCCGTCGACGTGGAACGTCCAGCAGCCGGGGTAGTCGCGGGCCAGCCGGCGCAGCGGGGAGCGGACGTCGAGCGGCGCGTCGAGCTCGGCGACGAGGTCGCGGGCGAGCACGACCTTGTCGAGCTGCCCGGCGGAGATGCGGCGCACGGCCTCGGCCACCACGTCCTGCCAGGCGTCGCTGTCGACCGACCCGTCGACGAGCTCCACGCCGCACGGGTGCTGCGGCGGGTCGGCGGGCGTGAGGGACGGCGGGGAGGAGATCGACGTGCCCACGACCGTGACCCAGCTGCGCCCGTCGCGGCGACCGACGACCACCTCGGGCACGACGAGGCTGCTGCCGCGACCGTCGTCGGCGAACGCGAAGCTCCCGAACGCCACGAGTCCGCTGCCGGGCACGTGCACCTCGTCGCGCGTGACGCTGTGCCGCGTGACCTCGCGCCACCAGCGGTGCGCGCGGTCGAACCGGTCGGGTCCGTCGACGGACAGCGACGCCGCGCGGCCCCAGCCCACGAGCCCGTCGCCGTGGTGCACCCAGGCGACCGCGTCGGAGTCGCGGCGCAGCAGCGCGAGCAGCGGCCCGGGGTCGTCGACCTCGACGGTGCGGGCGACGAGCGGCGACGGCAGGGGGCTCGCCGCAGCGGCCACGGGGGGAGGGCTCGTCACCCGATCGAGCCTACTCGTGGGACGCTTGCGGGGTGAGCCGAGCCGGACTGGACAAGGAGCCCCGCGACGTCGCGCGCATGTTCGACACCGTCGCCCAGCGCTACGACGTGACGAACGACGTGCTGTCCCTCGGCCAGGACCGACGGTGGCGTCGCAAGGTCGTCGACCTCGTCGCCCCGAAGCCGGGCGAGCGCATCCTCGACCTCGCCGCCGGCACCGGGACGTCCAGCGAACCGTTCCGCGAGGCGGGCGCCACGGTCGTGCCCTGCGACTTCTCCCTCGGCATGCTGCAGGAGGGTCGCCGCCGGTTCGCGCACCTGCCGTTCGTCGCCGGCGACGGCATGCGCCTGCCTTTCGCCGACGCGTCCTTCGACGCGGTGACGATCTCCTTCGGCCTGCGCAACATCCACGACCCGCTGCAGGGTCTCCGCGAGCTGCGACGCGTGACCCGACCGGGCGGTCGGATCGTCGTGTGCGAGTTCTCCACGCCCACGTGGGAGCCGTTCGCGGCGGTCTACTCGAACTACCTGATGCGTGCGCTGCCGTCGATCGCGCGCCGCACGTCGTCGAACCCGGAGTCGTACGTGTACCTGGCGGAGTCGATCCGGGCCTGGCCCGACCAGAAGGGCCTCGCCCTGCGCATGGTCGAGGCGGGGTGGGGCCGTGTGGAGTGGCACAACCTCTCCGGCGGCATCGTCGCGCTGCACCACTCCTTCCGCCCCTGAGTCTCGCCCCTCCCGTGCGCTGCCTGCGGGTGGTCACGACCGGCTGGTGCGCTGCCGCAGGGAGTCTTCGGTCGCCGGTGCGCGCTTCCTGCGGGGTGGGCGGTAGGTGACGCGTGGATACGGGGCCGCTTTCCGCGCGTCATCTACCTCTGGGCGTGGGGATACGCGCGCTACCTACCGCCCACTCAAGGCGCACCCCGAGAACCCGAGCGACGCCGTTCCCAGCCGCCCGGTCGAGGCCCTTTCGGAGGCCACGACCGGCCGACAGCCGCGGCAGTGACGTAGCACGCTCAGATCACCTGCGGCAGCGCGCCAGCAAGATCACGACCACCACAGGCAGCGCACCGGGGGTCGAGACGGCCCGCGGCCAGCACAGCGCACGATCGGGGACCGTCCCGCACACACCCGCACCACTTCACTTGCACATGTGCGCGGATGTGCACACAATGAACTGTGCTGACGACGCTGCGCCACCACCCGCGCTACGCCCGACTCTTCGCCGCCCAGCTGAGCGGGCTGCTCGGCACGGGTGTGCTGACCGTCGCGCTGGCCCTGCTCGCCGCCGACCTGGCGGGACCGCGGGCGGCCGGGGTGCTGGCGACGGCGATGACGGTCAAGATCGTCGCCTACGTCGTGCTGTCGCCCTGGATCGCGCGGCTGACCGCCGGCTGGGCGCCGGTGCGCGTGCTCGTCGGCGCCGACGTCGTGCGCGTCGCGGTCGCCGCGTCGCTGCCGCTCATGGACGCCACCTGGCAGGTCTACGTGCTCGTCCTGGTGCTGCAGGCGGCGTCCGCCGGGTTCACGCCCGCCTACCAGGCCCTCCTTCCCCGGGTGCTGCCCGAGGAGGGTGACTACCGGCAGGCGCTGTCGCTGTCGCGGGTCGCGTACGACGCCGAGGCGGTGGTGAGTCCCGCGGTCGCGGCGCTGGCGCTCGTGCTGGTCGACGCCCGCTCGCTGTTCCTGCTGTCCGCCGTCGGGTTCGTCGGCTCGCTCGCCTGGGTGCTGGCCGCACGACCGCCCGCCGCGGCCGCCCCCGCGGGGGAGCGGGAGGAGCGCAGCGGCGGGTTCGTGGCGTTCGTGCGGGTGCCCGACCTGCGCCGGCTGCTCCTGCTCGACCTCGTCGCGGCCTGCGCCTACGCGTCGGCGCTCGTCCTCACGGCGACCCTGGTGGCCGACGTCGGCTGGGGCGAGCCCGAGGTCGGCGTCGTGCTCGCCGTGTTCGGAGCCGGCTCGGTGGTCGGTGCGGTGCTCGTCTCGCGCTGGACGGGGGAGCCGTGGGCGCCGATGTGCTGGGGCGCGGGCGTGGTGACCCTGGCGCTGCTCGTCGCCGCGACGGTCGGTGGCGGGGGTGCGGGGCTCGTCGTCACGTGGGCCGTCCTCGGCCTGGGGTCGTCGCTCGTCCTCACGCCGTCGGGCCAGGTGCTGCGGGCGCAGGGAGAGGGTCGACGGCTCACGCTCCTGTTCGCCGGGCACTTCGCCTGGTCGCACGCCTGCTACCTGCTCACGTACCCGCTCGCCGGGATCGTGGCCGTGCAGGCGTCGCCCCGGCTGGCCCTCGCCGCCCTGGGCGGCCTGGCCGCAGTCGCCCTCGTCGGCGCGCTGCGCCCCCATCACGCCCACTCCCGCCTGTTTGCGTGGGGCCCCACGCAGACAGGCTCCGCCCACCGCAAGCATGCGGCCTGAGTGCGCGCTTGCGTGGGGCCCCACGCAAACGCGCACGGGTGGCGGCCCTGACGAGGGGCGCGACCGGCGCGCCGACCCCTGCGCGACCCCGGCTGCGCCACAATGACGACGTGAGCGACGGCGGCAGGGGCGGACGGGCGATCGAGCCTGCGCCCAGCCTGCGTCACGACGTCGAGCCCACGGCCGAGCGGCTGGCCGAGGCGTCGGAGGTGTTCGGCCTGCTGTCCGACCGCACCCGACTCCACCTCCTGTGGGTGCTGGCCCGCCAGGACGCCGACGTCACCACCCTCGCCGACACGGTCGGCGCGAGCCGGACGTCGGTCAGCCAGCACCTCGCGAAGCTGCGTCTCGCCGGGCTCGTCGAGGCGCACCGCGAGGGCCGCCGGGTGCGGTACACCCTCGTCGGCGGGCACCTGCGTCGCCTCCTCCTCGAGGCTCTCGGACACGCCGACCACGTCGTCACGGGCGAGCCGCACCACGTCTGACCTGCGTCGACACCATCCCACCGGACGCCGCACCCCGACTTAGTGTGACCTCAGTTACACACGCCCCTCGGCGGGCGTAGAGTGAGGCGCAGGTCACGTTGTGAAGTAGTTCACAAGGTCACGACCTCGGGAAGACCCAACGTCCACACATGCTGGAGGTGACGGTGAACGAGTACACACCCGTCCTCGTCCTGGGTGCCCTCGCGGCCGGCTTCGCCGTGTTCAGCATCGCGATCGCGCCGCTCACCGGACCGAAGCGGTACAACCGCGCCAAGCTCGACCGCTACGAGTCCGGCATCGAGCCCAGCCCGCTCCCCGACGGCGGCGGCAAGGTCAGCGTCAAGTACTTCTTCACCGCGATGATGTTCATCGTCTTCGACATCGAGATCGTCTTCCTCTACCCCTTCGCCGTCGCCTTCGACCAGATGAGCTGGTTCGCCGTCTTCGCGATCCTGCTCTTCCTCGTCAACGTCACGATCGCCTACGCCTACGAGTGGCGTCGCGGTGGAATGGAGTGGACCTGATGGGTCTCGAGGAGAAGCTGCCCAGCGGCGTCCTGCTCTCGACGGTCGAGGGCCTCGCCGGCTACATGCGCAAGGCGTCGTTCTGGCCCGCCACGTTCGGGCTCGCCTGCTGCGCCATCGAGATGATGACGTTCGGCGCCCCCCGGTTCGACTCCTCCCGGTTCGGCATGGAGGTCTTCCGTCCCAGCCCCCGCCAGGCCGACCTGATGATCGTCGCCGGCCGTGTGAGCAACAAGATGGCGCCCGTCCTGCGCCAGATCTACGACCAGATGGCCGAGCCCAAGTACGTGCTCGCCATGGGCGTCTGCGCCAGCTCCGGCGGCATGTTCAACAACTACGCGATCGTCCAGGGCGTCGACCACGTCGTCCCGGTCGACATGTACCTCCCGGGCTGCCCGCCCCGGCCCGAGATGCTGATCGACGCGATCCTCAAGCTGCACGACCAGGTCCAGAACCGGCCGCTCGGCCCCAACATGGCTGCCCAGATCGAGCAGCGCGAGAACGCCGCGCTCAAGGCGCTGCCGACCTCGGAGATGAAGGGCCTCCTGCGGTGACGACCCCGATGGTGATGGCATGAGCGAGACCCAGAAGGACGTCATCCCCGAGCCGAAGGGCCCGGAGCAGTCGGCGCTCGACAACTCTCCCGAGAACGCCAGCGCGTACCCCGAGACCGAGGTCCAGGTCGTCGGCCAGCGCCAGGGCATGTTCGGCGTCGCCGGGAGCGGTGACACCAGCGGCTACGGCGGCCTGGTGCAGCCGATCGTCTTCCCCGGCAACGCGACGCGGCCGTTCGAGGGCTGGCACGAGGAGGTCGCCAGCGCGCTCGACGCGGCCATGTCCGGAGGCGGGGTCGAGCCGGCCGCCATCCAGGGCACCGTCGTCCACCGCGGCGAGATCACCTTCCACGTCCGTCGCGAGGACCTGCCGGCCGTGGCCAAGCTGCTGCGCGACGACCCGGCGCTCCGCTTCGAGCTCTGCTCGGGCGTGAGCGGGGTCCACTACCCCGAGGACACCGGGCGCGAGCTGCACGCGGTCTACCACCTGCTCTCGATGACCCACACCCGACGGGTCCGCCTCGAGGTCTCGTGCCCCGACGCCGACCCGCACATCCCGTCCATCGTGGCGACGTACCCGACCAACGACTGGCACGAGCGCGAGACCTTCGACATGTTCGGGATCGTGTTCGACGGCCACCCGGCCCTGACCCGGATCCTGAT
>SXGQ01441410.1_pt1 | contig 10845 bp, 12 predicted proteins | sample 3178371 | NCBI WGS metagenome assembly SXGQ01 (sample SAMN11356859, study PRJNA531348) | freshwater metagenome | isolation source: freshwater sample F1-20 | place: China: Fuxian Lake, Yuxi | collected 2017-12-25 | reverse complement strand
TGGCTTATCAGAAGTTCCTGGGACCTGAGGACTTCTTCTCGGAGAGAATCCAGAAGGATGCCGGCGCTGCAGTGCGCACAGCTCTCTTCAAGGCAACCAATAAGGGCAATCTAAACGCTTTCCGTAACGGTGTGTTTACGCCTGTGCTCAATGGCGTACTCATCGGCTCTGGCCTTGGCGCTCCTATCGAGGAAGTAAACCCGATGGAGATCCTGGACCAGAACATGCGTGTAATTCGTACAGGTGAGGGCGGTATCGGTTCGGCGGCTCACGGCATTCCCGTAGACAGCCGTTCGGTGCAGCCTTCGCACCTGGGATTCCTGGATCCAGTTCGTACTCCGGAATCCGACAAGGTAGGTATCGACCTGAGACTCACCGTCGGCTCGTACAAGGGCTCAGACGGCCAGATATACTCCAGGATGCGCAGCACCAAGACCGGCAAGCTGGAGCCCGTGGCGGCTCGTACGCTGACCGATTCGATTGTGGCGTTCCCTGGAGAGCTAGCACGCTCGGCGAAGACCGGAGATCCAATCAGAGCGATGGTGCGTGGCCGCATCTCCTATGTCGATCCTGCAGAGGTCGAGTACGAAGTGCCTGCCCACAGCAACATGTTTAATATTAACTCCAACCTTGTGCCGGGCATTTCGGGCATCAAGGGTGGACGCCTCCTCATGGGTTCCAAGTACTTCACTCAGGCGCTACCTGTCCAGGGTGCCGAAGCGCCCCTGGTACAGGGATTAGACCCTAACGACCCGGATGGCAAGTCCTTTGAAGAGCAGCTGGTGCCTCACCTTGGCGCCGTTGCTTCTGAGGCAGAGCTGGGCAACGGCCTTGTCACCGCGGTTACTCCGGAGTATGTAGAGGTAAAGCACGGCAAGGAAAAGCGCCGTTACGAGCTGTACAACAACTTCCCCTTCAACCGCAAGACTTACATTCATAATACTCCGATGGTCAAGGTCGGAGATCAGATCAAGCCAGGGCAGCTGTTGGCTAAGTCTAACTATTCCGACGATCAAGGCAGGCTGGCCATGGGTCGCAATCTCAAGGTGGCCTACACCGTGTGGGGTGATCCTGAGCTAGGCGGATCCAACTTCGAAGACGGCGTAGTGATGTCTGAATCAGCGGCCAAGAAGATGTCCTCGGAGCACATGTACACCGTGGGATATGACGGCAAGGATGACTACGAGGCAAACTTCAGCAAGTTTGTATCGTTGTTCCCCGGGCAGTACAGCAAGGAACAGCTGGTCAATCTCGACTCGGCTACCGGCGTTGTCAAGCCAGGTACTACTTTAAATCCAGGCGATCCAATTATTCTTGGCGTCGGTGAAAGAAAGTCTGACACCTTTGGATTGATGAAGAAGGCCAGACCGAGCTACACCAACCGAGCCCAGACCTGGGATCACAGCCAACCTGGCATCGTCACCAACGTCACAAAGACCCGCAGCGGCTATCAGGTTGCCGTCAAGTCATACAAGCCCATGTCCATCGGAGACAAGCTGGTCGGCCGCTATGGCGACAAGGGCGTCATCTCGACCATCATTCCTGACGAGGATATGCCGAAGGATAAGGATGGAAACTCATATGAAGTCATTTACAATCCCCTGGCTCTTGTCACTCGTGTTAATCCTGTTCAGGCCGTGGAAGCCGCAATGGGCAAGATTGCCACTAAGACTGGGCAGCCCGTCAAGCTTCCGGCGTTCCTGGACGAGAGCTTCATAGACTTTGCCCAGCGTGAGCTAAAGAAAAACGGACTTAACGACACGGAGACCATTTACGATCCGAGGCTCAATCGCAACGTAGATAACGTCTTCACCGGTACCCGTTACTTCATGAACCTGCACCACCAGGCAGAGAAGAAGCTGAGCGCCCGTGATACCGGTGGCTACAGCACCGAAGAGGCGCCAGTCAAGGGCGGAGAAGAGGGCGCCAAGCGCATCTCCATCTCTGATATGAACGCCATTCTGGCCCACGGCGCCATCGAAGTTCTTAAAGACGCCAGACTCATCCGTGGCCAGAAGAATGACGAATACTGGCGTGCCATTAAGATGGGCACTCCGGTTCCGTCAGTCAATGTCCCATTCGTTTGGGATAAGTTCGTAGCCCAGCTCAAGGGTTCCGGTGTGAACGTCGAGCGTCAGGGCGGAGCTGTGAACATCTATGGCATGACTGGCAAGGATGTGAAGAATCTGTCAGGTGGCGAGGTCAAGGACTTCCGGGACATCGACTTCAAGACAGGCAAGGCCTATGACGGCGGGTTCTTTGACGATAAGATCTTTGGCGTCAACCAGTCCTCCTTCGGGCACTTCCCACTTGCAGCCAAGATGGTCAACCCCGTCATGGAAGACGTTGTTCGTTCACTGACAGGATTGACAAAGAAAGATTTTGAATCCGTAGTGTCGGGCGATACCGTCAAGGGCATTCGCGGCATGGAAGGCCTGGAACAGAAGCTCGTAGGCATGAACATCCCTGCTGAGATCGAAGCCACTCGTAGGGAGATCACGGCATCCAAGGGTCAGAAGCGCAGCAACGCAATCTCCAAGCTGTCCTACCTGGAGGGCATGGAGAAGCGCAAGATCAAGCCTGCGGATTTCCTCTGGGAAGACATGCCTGTGCTGCCTCCCCGCTTCAGGCCAATTACCGATACCGGCAACATGCAGATGGTTTCTGATATGAACTACCTGTACAAGGAGCTGTTCAGCATGAACGGCAACTTGAAGGAACTGCAAGGCGAGCTGGGCAATGAAGCTACCGGCAAGGAGAAGCTCGCCCTATACAAGATGATCAAGGCTACGGTCGGTCTTGCCGATCCGGCTAGTGCAAAGCTAAAGCAGAAGAATGTCAATGGCCTTATTCGGCATATTCTTGGCAGCAATCCTAAGTTCTCCATGTTCCAGCGCAAGGTATTGTCTTCTACCGTGGAAGGCGTAGGCAATGCCGTCATTACTCCGGATCCATCCTTGGACATGGACCACGTTGGAGTACCAGAGGACATGGCTTTTTCTGTATTCCGCCCCTACGTGGTCAGATCCCTAGTGGCTTCCGGGGCCAATCCCTTAGAGGCCATGAAGCAGGTGGAGAATCGCACACCCACGGCAAAGAGAGCGCTACTTGCTGAGATGGAAAAGCGTCCGGTAATGATTACTCGAGCCCCGGTGCTGCACAAATACAACTTCATGGCAGCCAGGCCGAGACTTACTACTGGTAGCACCCTGAGGCTATCCCCCTCTGTAGTCGTTGGTTTCAACGCTGACTTCGACGGCGATCAGATGCGCTTGCACGTACCTTCTTCGCAGAAAGCCGTTGCAGAAGCGTATGAGCGTATGTTGCCTAGCCGTAACCTGATGTCGGCCGCTACGTTCCAGGCTCAGCCATTCATTAAGAACGAGTTTTTATACGGCCTTTATTTAGCTAGCAAGCGCCCACCCGACAAAAATAATGCCAAGGTGTTCCAGACCAAGGAAGATGTCATCAAGGCATTCAATCGTGGCGAGCTCAGCCCAACAGACACCGTAAAGATCCTAGGTAAATAATTGATGGCTAAGAAAAAGGACAATCTTGGCAAAGCTATCGAGCGGGCAGTCAATCTGTCCCACCTGCCTGGCGATGTCCTTGAGAAAGCTACTATTGCTGACTCCAGCCCAGAACAAACTCCATTTAGAGGTGCCGAAGATTTAAAGCAACAATTCTTTGGACCCACTCTTTGGAATAAGCAGAGACTGTGGGAGCTAGGCGACACGGCTCTATATCAGGGGGCTTACGGTTTGCCCGCTGCGGGCATCGGAGCTATTACTGCTGGGCCTGCCGGTATGTTTGCCGGCCTAGGTGCAGGTAAGCTATTAGGGCAGCTGCATCTTTTCTCAAAAGAGGGTGATCGTGTAGCTGCTGCCATAGAGCACTTCAATAAAGAAGAAAAAAAGCTGCTAGAAGATATCACCAGCTCAGGTAGAAAATGGGGAATTACTGCTGCTATTCTTGCCGGGCTCGGAGCCGGAGGCGGTGGGTATCTGGCAGGGCACGATCAGTTTGGCAAAGTGCTAACACCTGTGCTTGAGGGCGGAGCTGCAGCTAGCCTTGCAGGTCTTGGGGGAATGCTGCTAGGGCAGCATTTAGCAAAACAGCGTGCTCTGAAAAGTAAACGATTTAGAGATATAATTAAACGCTACAATAGGTTTGAGTAATGTTAAAGTTAGCAAATAATCTTTCTAAACTTTATACCCTGCGTAGCAAATCTGCGCAGGAAAATCCTTATTGGGCTGGGTTTAAATCTTTTTTATCTGGAGCTGCAGAGCCTTTTAGTGGAGCAGCGCACTATTGGACTGGTGGCAGAATCGGCTCTGACTATCCAGAAGACTCGATGTGGATAGACACCAATCGAAGATTGTTTAATGCATTGCCCGGCAGAACGCAGTACGAGCTTCAATACAACGATCCTCTATTGGACGCGGGAGCTGCTTCTCTTGGGCTTAGTACTCTTGCTGCTGGAGCAGCTGCTGCCGCACTTGCTGGCCCCTATGCCGTACCCGCAGGAAGAGCTTTTCTAACCGCTGCTCCAAGAGCACGAGAAGCAGTAGGTCTTGCCTCTAGATTAGGCAAATACACAAAAAGTTTAGGCGGCCCTTTGGTAGCAGCAACCGCTCCTAAGGTTATTCAAGATGCAGCCAACGTTGCTATTCCTGCAGTATCTAACATAAATCAATATGAGGCAGATGCCCTTAAAAAATTACTTGAGGCCGGATACTCTCAAGTAGATGCAGAGCGGATTGCCGATAAGATTGGCTGGGGCGGTATGCTGCACGCAGGAAAAGAATATCTAACCAATCCATACTACTACATGTATAGGCGGGGTGGAGATAATCCGATAGATAGAACATTTGTAGACATGATGGGAAATCCAAAACCTCACGACGCCTTTACTGCCGCAAGAGAAGGTCTAAGCGTAGCTGCATCTGGACCTGTAGGTGCAGGGGTAAAGACGCTAGGCTATGGGGCTCTGAATCAACTTGAGAGCATGCCTTCTGCCACAATGGCCACCATGAATGAGGCCCAGCGTCAGATATCCCAACCCAACTACCAAATGCCAACTCTAAATAGTGCACAGAGTGTACTTGATGGCTCCAGAATGTATCAAAGCATGCGCGATTACTACGGTGATGACTTTGGTCCTATAATGACGCATTTAGGGTTTGATACTATTAATAAAGCTACGGCATACCCTGCTCAAAACTCAGCAGCTACTCTGCCAGACAACAATACCGTGGTACAATCCCCTACTCCGACTACTACAACAAAATCTTAAAAGGATTTATATGTCCTATTATCAACACCATTCTCCTGTTTATAAACAATCCAACGCTAGAACTAAGCAGGCTCTTGTAGGCACTACTCTAAGCGCTCTATTGCATGGAGCTGCGGCAGATGACGACGAACCCCTGATGCGAGAAATCCTGAGAGGAGCTGCTAAGGGTCTAGGTGCTGATCTAGGTATGTTGTTAGGTGGCTTTTCAGGCGCCGGACTCGGAGCTTATGGCGCAAATGCTGCCTACGGGCCCGTTAGAAAAGACGAGAATATAGATGATAGGATGAACTCTGTTGCTAGCTACGGGAGTCTTGGCCTGGGTGTGGGCGGGCTTGGCGGCGGCATTGGTGGATACCTCTTGGCAAACAAGCTAATCAATCAGATTGGCAAGAAGCCGGAAAAAACTTCTGCAGTAAAATCTGCAGGTTTATTTTAATTTCTTGAGGATATGAGTCGCAGTTATTCTGGGTCTTTACCATACGCTTATGGAGCAGGCGGAGCTGTAGCTGGAGGCTTAGCAGGGGCAGGATTAGGGCCTTTGATTGAATACTTTAGAGATAAAAAAGAAAAAGACTATAAAAAAGCGCTATTGCTTGGTCTAGGTCTCGGTGTCGGTACAGGGGGAGCGCTTGGTGCAGGTACCGGGATTGCCGCAAAGAGTGCAATAAACTCAGCCATAGACTCTGTTAAACGTTAACATTTTGTATAATCTAAAAGGGAGTATGTGATGATTAAAGTAGCAAATAACGTCAAATCCATGTTAGAGAAACGTGCTCTACTTACTGTAGGTAGTTTTAGTCCCTTTGAGAGCCAACTTGCTAACTATGGCGTCTATGCTGGCGGTGGCGGTCTTGCTGGTGCTGGTATCGGCGCTCTTGTAAACGCGCTCAGAGGTGAGTCCAAGCTTACGGGGGCACTTGTTGGTGGCGGCCTCGGTGCCGGTGCCGGTGTCGGTATAAAGGGATTAGCCGATGCTTTTGCAGGAAACGCACAGGGTATTCTTCGAGATTACGGAAGAAGCGGCTACCTAGAGCGTAAGGGCAAAGAATTGGACGAAAAGGCTTTAGCGGATTATCAAGCTCGCAAAGAAGACACGTGGTCTAACTATTTCAAAGATATGGTTTTTGGTGAGCCTCAAGAAGTAAAAGATGATAATCAAAAAAACTATGAGGAAAGCATGAAGACGCTTGCATCACTGAGTATTTTTGACGCTATCAAGCAGGATGAGCTGACTCGACATGGAAGAGCAGCTTTTGATGCAGTACATGGCTTAGACGATCGTCTCAGGGGCAGGAAGTAGTAGCGGCAATAAACTCGCCTTATATCCAGTTCTTCGAATCCACCAACAGTTAGTTGGTGGATTTTTTATAGCTAAATAAAGGCTATTATGTAGTTAAAATAACTAGTCGCGTTCATTCGCCATCAGGATGCCCCAATGAAGATAGAAAACACCGTTAAAAGCCTGGTTATCAACTGTGCTTCGTTCCCCGAGGGAATCAATGCATGCATAGCTTTAAACACCAGTGGCATGCACTACTGCGGATACATTGAGCTTCCTGAGGGCCTCGCTGACGGACTAGACTCTATGTACGATCTAGACGTCCACGGGGGAGTGACGTACGATGAATTGAGCGGCGATAAAAGAATCGTGGGGTTTGACTGCAACCATTCCTGCGATTACACTCTGTACAAAGCAGAGTGGGACAAGTCGTATGCGCAACACCTGGGCCTGGAAGCCCCTATGAGCGCCATTCACTTCAGAACTCAAACTTACGTGATCAAGCAGTTGGGTCGCATGGTCGCTTCGTTGGAGGACTTTCACATACGTAAGTCCCGCAGTTGATCTTTAGCACCCGTAGCTAAATCGACGAGCTCCAAGACGAAAATCAACCTGGAGATTGCACGCCCTCTGCTGTTGAGCTCAGCAAGCAAGGGTAGCCTACTGACAAGCGACGGACGTTCTGCTAACCGTTGTCCCAGTGTAAGCGGCGTAGTGCGCTCAAATAAGACCTGACGGATCTCCGGAGATTCCCAGGCTGCAATGACACGACAAGGCGTGTCGTCAGTGTTTGCCGAACTGGAACTTTCGGCTTCTTTTTTGTCTTCAAGCGAAAGGATTCGAATGAAGCTGATCATCGACTGCGAAACAAATGCCATCAAATTCTCAGATTGGAACAAGGGGGATCGATCTTCTCTGACTCATCTGCACTGTGTCTGCGCCATTGACGCAGATACCGGCCATGAGTACACCTACGAAGGGGAGAACCTGGAGGCTGGGCTGTTCCTCATTTACACGGCGGATGAGCTGATCGGACACAACATTGAGTTCGACGTTAACGTTCTCCAGACGTGGACCGGTAGCAAGCTGAACGCGGATACTCAAACTTTTTGCACGTATCGCCGCGCCAAGTCCATGTTCCCTGAGGGGTTTAGAGAGGATCGCATCCTGAACCCAGATCGCAAGAAATCCAACTCGCTTGAGGCCTGGGGCTATCGCCTTGGAGTCCATAAGGCAAAGCCGCCGATAGATTGGAGCAAACGGGACCCCATGCTGGCATCCTACTGCATGCAAGACTGCCGGGTGACTCTGGCGCTGTACAAGTTTCTGCGGCGTAGATTGCGCTGGGGCGTGCTCTCCCCTATTGTCGAGCTCTGTTCAACTCGCTAAACTACGAGTGTGTCCTCGTAGCTCAGTTGGATAGAGCATCGGATTTCTAATCCGATGGTCGCTGGTTCAAATCCAGCCGGGGACGTTCCTCTTTTTGTGAGGGGGCTGGCCATCCTCGTCGGAAATGGTCAGCCCCCTCTTTTCTTCAAAAAATGCTAAGAAAAATCGAAGTAGTGATGGAGTGGTGGCTAAACCACACTCCACGTTGGATGCAGCCCAAGCTGTTCTGGGTTGCATATTACAAGTCTCTCGACACTCTCTTCATAGGACAGCACAGATGAAACTGGAAGCGGTGATGGTGTACCCTGGCGGTAATCCGGGGATCGTTCGTAGGGAGCTAAACCCTGTGACTATTCCTACCGAACTGGACTCATGGCCTATTCCCATCTCCATGGGCGACGGACTGGTGATGTACGTCGCGGAGGATCCACAGGTGTCTCCGGAGAACTACAATGAGCTGGCAAGCAGACTGTTGCTCATTACTCGAGGTGTGGACTACGCGGTGTATGGCAAGGTCATCTTCTTGTCCGTGGAAAATGGTAAGGAGCAAAATGCTCCTAAATGGGTCGAGATTGTCCTGCGAAACTCCGAACACGTTAAGATTGTCTTCGCCCCATGAACCAACTCATTACAGACTTTTGGGCTCAGGACTGCCAATCCGCTGCCCGAGCTTTGGAGCTTAGAGAGTGTCTAAGAGAGAACGGCAATACAGCTTGGCTTGACCAACTGTTACTGTTCTGTAGGGACACTAAAGCTGCCAAGGCTGCTGTAATGAGATTGGCGATAAGATGGTGACATCTTGCGCTCGTAGCTCAGTTGGTAGAGCAGCGGACTTTTAATCCGCTGGTCCTGGGTTCAAGTCCCAGCGGGCGCACTGAGCCTCTGTGGCGGAATTGGCAGACGCACCGGACTTAAAATCTGTTGTTCGAAAGAACGTGTGGGTTCGAGTCCCACCTGAGGCACTATGAAAGTAAAACCTAAAAAACAAAAGCCGTTTAGAATGACGGTTTTCGTCACATCCAAACAACTGGATAAGGATGGCAAACCTGCCTGGCCCAGCGTCGTTGACGTTGAACAAATGGGCCCGGACTCTTACCGGCTAATCCTAGAAAGCACAGATTGGCGATGGCTCGTAAGAGCCGTTGACCACATGTCTACCAGCGCTGCTGGCATAGACATAACAAATCCACCGATCTTAGAGTACTTGGGCCCCTACTCCACGCTCAATTACTCTAGGACTTTAAAATAAAATAAGCAGATAAGTGTTTGCTTTTAACTAGGTATCAAATGCCAAAACCCAAGTCGAAGAGAAAGAATGCCAATCGGATAAGGCCAAAGTCTGATTACAAAAGACTACCAAAAGGTGTCATTGAGACCAAGGTAATTTCAATCAATGAACACTCTCTGCAGGAGATAGACAAGCTAGAGAAACTCGTGAAGGACTACGAAACGTTGGTATTAATGATGGAAACGGAGTGGCAGCCAAAGGAAACCGCAAGCCCCACATCCATGGAGTTCATTGCAAGAATGCGTGCGACGCTCAAAAGAAAACTCTAAGATCTTCTAAACCTGAATTCTTAGGTTGCCTGAGCATTGTCTTTGCCTTAAGCTTGTCTATAGGGCTTATAGCTTCGCCAACCGCACCCACTACTGAACCAAAAGGAGAATCAAATGAATCACATTCGACAAGAATCGTCCACCGTCCTGACCCCCAAGACCCCCATGCTCTGCCTGACCAAGGGGGATAGTTACTGGTCACACGCCGATGCGACCACCGTTAGCATCACCAAGTTGGAGATGGAGGTGGGGGAAGCCTATGTGGATCTGTACCAGTACACCGCTCGTCTTCCGATCTATCTGAAGGCTTTCTTCCCCAAGAAGTCTTGGAACACCGACAAGTACGGTTTGATCTACACCGACACTCTGTGGGTCAAGCACTTCCGTGCGGAGTTCAAGGCCCAGTTCCCTGCGTTTGCTTGGATGGCAAGCAAGATCGACTACACAGAGCAGGGAATGCAGGGTGACAACTATGTGAGCCTTGCGGTTCACTTGGAATCCATGGAGCAGATCAAGCGTTTCAACAAGAGCCTCGCGGCCATGCCCAAACTCACTTGGAACGTGGTCGAATATGCGGACTAAACAAAAGAAAACTTTAAGATCTTCTAAACCTGAATTCTTAGGTTGCCTGAGCCTTGTCTTTGCCTTAGGCCTGGTTATAGGGCTCATAGCTCTGCTACTTGGATTAATCGGGTTGTGCGTATTTCTCATGTGGCAAGGTGGCTGGTGGGCCATGTTAGGCTTGGGGCTTTGGATCATCTTCCAAGGCGTCGGTAAGTTGCTGCAAAATGAGTTTTAACGTGTTAATATAATTTACCTGTAATTACTTATGTATCCCAACTACCCTTTCGTAGACGTCAAAAGGATTGAACTACCAAAAGGCTGGGTAATGATGGGAGTTGATCTTCTGCATGAGTTTCATGACCTCAAGCAGGAACAGATTTTAAATAGTTCGTTTTCGGTGTGCGGAATGCGAGAAAAGTTTGGAAAACTGGATGTGCGGTGCTACAACGCTCCTCTAGTAGTAGAGCGTTTGGTATCCGGATACTCCCTTCAAGCTGAGAGGACATGCCAAGACTGCGGGTATTACCCGGCAGCATTGCACAAGAGAAACAACTGGGTGCGAGTTTTGTGCACAAATTGCGCCATTAAATCAAATTACAAGTTGGCTTGACACCGATCGTTTCCTCACTAAACTGCAGCGCAGAACGCTGCACTTCGCAGGGTTCAATCGTAAAAAAAGGACACACATGACTGTAACTGAAATCGCTACGATCGCATTCGCCGCAACCACTGTTGTTATGACTGCCCTCTACTGGCACGA
>SXGQ01225479.1_pt1 | contig 10845 bp, 4 predicted proteins | sample 3178371 | NCBI WGS metagenome assembly SXGQ01 (sample SAMN11356859, study PRJNA531348) | freshwater metagenome | isolation source: freshwater sample F1-20 | place: China: Fuxian Lake, Yuxi | collected 2017-12-25 | reverse complement strand
CCAGTTGGTTTTGCTGACTTCCACCACACCCGTTTTGTTGTTCAGGGTTTTGGGCATCATGGTATCCGGCACATTGGTTTCCAACACTTTCAATTGCCTGGCAGCAAATTGAAATTGTTTTTCGATGATCCCGGACATTTCTTTTTTGGAAAACTGTCCGAACGCTGCATTGATCAGGATGCCCGATACCAGGAGCAAACCAGTAAGAGATAAATGTTTCATTGGCAATGAATTACTACTCTAGTTACTAAATATTTTTAAAAATAGCCATAGTTTTTATGAAAACGTTTTTTGGAGCATTTTTGACCGGATTTGAAAGGTTGTTGATTTTAAATAAAAAATGATAAAAAATATTTATATTCATAAATGAAAGGACGTGCAGTGATATGATCATTATTTAGCACCATTATTTTGTTCTCAGTCAAACCCCTTCCCCTGCACAAATTGAGATCAGTTTTTTCACTGCTGATGCTCTTCATTTTCATCTATACAGCATCGGCACAAACCGATACAACGCAGAAAAAAAAGGAGAAATTTTTCAAAATATCCGGCTCTATCAATATTGGATATTGGATCAATCAGTCCAAGAAACAAAACGTAGTTACGAACAAAGTGGATTGGTTTATTCAAGGGCAGCCTTCTTTGAAAGTAGGTAATACCAATCTACCTTTCAGTGGTAATTACTCCAATCGCGGATTGGAGTTTACCCAACCTTTTAATCAATTTGGGATAAGTCCTACGTTCAATAATTTCACTGCGCATGTTGGGTACAGAAACTTACAGTACTCTGAATACATTTTCGCTGGAGTAACTTTTTTGGGTGGGGCATTTGATTGGCAGTTCAAGAAATTGAGGCTGGGTGCTTTTTACGGAAGATTCAACAAGGCCATAGATCCTGATGCAGCAGCAGCTGCAGGTGTTACTTATACAGTGCTTCCATCTTATTTAAGAATGGGTTATGGATTCAAAGTGGGATTGGGTAAGGAAAAAAATCATGTTGATTTTGTTGTGACAAAATTCCAGGATGATACACTTTCTCTCAAAAAACGACCAACGCTTCAAACGGTTAAACCCGGTGAAAATATATCTGCATCGGTTATTTCCAAATTTACCTTTCTTAAGAATTTTAATGTTGAATCAGAAGGTGCGGTTTCTGTTTTTACAGAAGATATACAGCAACCTAAAATTACACTTGATTCTACGTTGAGTTGGGTAAATAAAATGCTCACACTCAATGCAACAACCAGTATAAATCCGGCTGCGAATGTTTCGCTTGGCTACAAAAACAAAAACTTTGGATTAGGAATTAAATCAGATTATATAGGCGCCAATTACCGTTCATTGGGTGCATATTTTCTACAAAATGATTTATTCAGAACCACCATCAATCCAACGATTCAGTTGCTCAAAAACAAGATCTCTTTTGCTGGTTCTTGGGGTGTTCAGAATGATAATCTTGCAAATCAAAAGGCTTTTAAAACCACGCGTACTGTGCATTCTGTCCGAATGATGGTTCGCCCTATCGCGCAGATGATTGTTCAATTAAATTATTCAGATTTTGGTACGACACAATCAAGTGGATTGGTTCAGTTGAATGACTCCATTCGCATCAGCCAGATCAACCGCAATATTGGCGGAACCTTTTCTTTGAATTTTCCTTCAAAAATCATTTCGACTTCCATCAACGTCAATGGGCAGGTACAAAGCTTGGATGATTTGAATCAGTTCACTGCTAAATTCACCAAGTCTGATATCAGCACACTCAGTGCAGGAGCGAATTTTTCTTTGGACAGGATTGGTGTTACCACAGGCATCAGCATGGTTTATTCTGATGTAGTCAATGCGTATAATCATTTCACTTCCCTGGGACCCGGACTTTCTTTGGGTTGGAGTCACAAGAAATCCGGTTTCAAATTCAGTTCAGCAGCCAATTATCAGACACGCACCAAAGACGGCATCAGTGATGGTGATCTGATCAGTTTCAATTCGTCTATCAATTATACTGTCAAAAAGAAACATCGTTTTGGCATCCGACAAATACTCAACATCAATTCAACATCATCAACTTCTGTATATGCCTACCAGCAAAATAGAATTGGCTTTACCTATGGCTATTCTTTCTGATACCAAAAAATATCTAAACAGGTTTCTGCTGTTATTTGCGATGATCCTTGCTTCCATGGCAGGATATGCGCAAGCGGTATCAGTTTCAACACTTGTACTACCACCCTATAGTCCAAAGTTGAGTGATTACAGCGAAGCAGATGCAAACAGGGTTATCATCACCCTAACCAACAATACACAGCGTCCGCAATCCATCAAATTGCATTTGAAATTTACAGGTGATAATGGAGTGAGGGTTGCAACCAAGGTGGCTTATGAACCATCCACCCCAATTGTATTGAATCCACTTGAGGTGAAGCGTTTGTCGGGTGTGGACGATTTCTCTTTTTTAGACATTGATAATTTTGAGATTTCCGGATTTGATGCAGCACAAATTGCACAGACCTCTATCATTCCGGAAGGGAACTATACCATTTGTGTTGTGGCCTATCAGGCCTTGACACCGGGTACCAGCGTTCCATTATCCGACATCAACGGTGGTTGCAGTGCACCCATTCCCATAGCATATGTGGAAGCGCCTTTTTTAGTTGGTGTATCAGGGCTGCCATGCGGCTCTGTTGTTCCTTATGACCCCAATAACTTACTAACGTTCACCTGGAATCCACCAGCCGGTGCAAGAGCTGGAGTAAAGTATCGTTTTACCATGTTTGAATTATTGCCTGCAAACAGGGTTGCCAATGATGCGATATTCAGTGATCCCAATCCTATCGTGGATCAGGAAGTAACAGCTCCTTCCATTGCATTCAGTCCACAACAATCAGGACTTTTAGCCGGTGTACGTTATGTGTACCGGGTTCAAGTGATTGATCCAACTGAACAAACCGTTTTCAAAAACCAGGGCTATAGCCAGATTTGTACATTTGGGCTTGCTGCTGATCAAGTGGCTGCTGTCAACAATGCAAACAGCAACTACACTGGTGAAATTGTTTACCCGGCAGAGAACGACACCATCCCATTTCAAAAGTTATGGATCGTCAGCAAATTGAATCCGGGTGTCAGAAATCTATCGCAAGGCGATGCCCAGGTCTCCCTCAGACAAAATCAGTTTGCATTGGAGGAGATTCGCAACTCCTACCGCAACATCAACAACAATGCTGATCAATCAAGTTTTGCACACCATCCCAATGCAAGTTTGAGCAACAACCTGCATGGTAGAGAGATCAATGCGGCAGTCAATTTCAATTTGAATATTGCTGGAAATGCTATTCAGCAAGAGATTTCCTTGAACCAGTCATTCACGTACGGAATGGGCAAGCCTGCTGTGCTGAATGCAAATGCCAATGCTGATTCTGCACTGGTTTTTAATTTACGCATCCTGCCAAGTGCTGCTCCTAGCAGTATTTTACCAAAAGGAATCCAAACATTGATCAGAGATCAAAACAATCCAGCTGAGGGATGGACCGTCAACGAAAAAATGTTTGTAGAAGTATCCAACAATCAAAATTTTTCCAATCCTGTTCGCGTAAAATTCATCCCTTTTGCATTGTCGTTTGATCCTGCCAACATCACGGAAGAGGAGATCAGAAGAAATTTATATGCCGCAAAAAATATCAGCATCCGTCTCCCCAATGCCAATGCAACTTTTGTAAGGGTGGGATGGCTCAGCAATGCATCCGACAGTACAGCTGCTGCTTATCATTACAGCAGTGCAATAAATCTGGCCGGACAAATCGCGCAGGCTCAGCCCAGAACTGGTGTTCGCGTTGGTGGAAGAATCCGCATCGCAGGATTTGATTTGGTCATAGCTGAATTGGCTACACAACAATCACCTTATACAGGTGTAGGAAAGATCATCATTCCATTTTTGAATCAGTCAATCAAGATAAACTTTCAAAATTTGATTGTTGACAGTTTGGGAAATGTGCGCGGTGGTTTCGCGCGTGCATTCAATACTTTCATCGATTCTGTGAACAGCAATTTGAACAAGGAGGCGTCGAAAGCAATGATGTTGCTTGAGGAAAAAAGAAGAGAGATGCTTGATTTGGTTCGCAGGAATTTACCAGATACAAACGGACTTTCACTTCCTTATACTTTTACATGGGGCGACGGCAACAGGGTCACAATTTATAAACTGGATTTCAATCGCGACAGTGCTTCTGTACATGCATACAGTGAAATACAATTGCCGTTTGACGAAGGGGAGGAGCCTTTGAAAATTGGACTCTTCAATGCGAAGTTTACACCCAATTGTATTGGAGCTGAACAATTGAAATTTGATGTGTTGTCAACGCATTCATTTGCTCTGGGAGGAGGGAACTTTTTGGATGTTGCCCCGCGCGGTGGCAGAAATTCTTTTGTGAATTTCAATTGCAGTGGTTTCCAAGGTGCACAGTTAATTGGAAGTGTGCGTATTTCACCGCAATACATCAAAACAGCCCAAAACAATGATACAGTTGTTGTGAACACAGAGGTGACATTGGATGCACATTATGAATCGATTACCAACATTGCTGTACCGGCGTTTGTTGTCAACAAATTAAATGATTGGAATTTTTCCAACAGCAACTGGATCTTGGATTTGTCCAGCTCTGCCAATGGAGCAGGAATGCCCGGGAATATAAGTGGCAGAAGAATTGGTGCAGATTGGAAAGGATTGTACGTAGCCGGACTTACCGTTACTACTCCAAGATGGGTAGCCGGTCAAAACAATGTTCGTCCTGTTGTTAATGCGAGACAGCTCTTGATTGATGAAACTGGGTTCACCGGAAAAATTGGTGCAACCAATCTGATACCCAATGACGGTTCCAGAAACTGGTCGGGATGGAATTATTCGATTGATTCAGTTGGCATTGATTTTCGTTCCAATACAGTGCAAAGAAGTACAATAAGAGGTAGAATCAAAACCCCACTGCACAAAAACAATGCATCCGCTTCTTTCGATTTGGGAGTCGTTTTACCCGAGCAAGGAAGTGCAACCTATACCGGACAATTTACATTGGGTAGAGATATTGAGTTTTCAGCACTGTATGCTCAGGTAGACATTACAGAAACTGTGGCACATATCAGCATTGGAAACGATGTGAATTTTGATTTACAACTTACTGGATCAATGACGGCCAACGTGCCTTTGCCTGGAGGTGGAAACGAGGCTGCCAATGCACGCATCCGTTTCAGAGACATGTCGATCCGAAACATCGGAAATACATTCGAATTGAGAAATGTAGAGTTCGAAGATGTTCGGGTCATGGGATATGAATTGGGTGCCGAGGAAGTGGAGCTTACCAGTGCTACCGATCGTAACAACCCCCAATTAAAAGTGTATTCAATTCGAATTGGTGGATGCCTCGCTTCAGAGGCGGTTTCATTTGCCAATATGCAATCTGCTTTGAGATTGAATTTTGAATATGACAACAATCGAAAAAGATTCACACCTCGATCACCTGACTTGGACAATGCCAGCGTGCGTGGAGAATTTGGTCCACTTTCTTTGTCCGGTTCATTGACGTTTTACAACAATGATCAAACTTGGGGCAATGGATTGGCAGGACGCGTGAATTGTTCGATGGATTTTGGAACATCCGATGGGGTTCAAATCACTTCGAATTTCAGATTGGGTAAAAAGAATACTACGGTTTATTGGTACATCGATGGATCCGTTGGTCGTTTGAATATTCCTTTGTTTCCCGGTGTCATGAACCTGGACGGTTTTGGAATTGGCGTTTACAGCAATTTATCTCCTGTTAAGTCAAATACACCAGGAAGCTATTATACGTATACTGTTACCCCCAACAGGTTTGGATTCACAGCTTCTGTAAGCATGGCATCGGTTACTCCCGGAGCGTATAAGTTGAAAGGAGAAATCAATACAACATTCAACACCAGAAATTTCTCGGTTTCCAATGTCAGACTTGGCGGAAAATTGGCACTCATGGGGTCCAACTATCCGGGTGAGGGCAACGGAGATTTCAAGTTCAGTGCCGATGTTGAATTGAACATGGATTTGGAAAATGGTGCATTTCAAGGGAATGCCAGCGCCTACCTGAAAGTTGGTCCACTGATCAGGGGTTCAGGAAATGGAGATCGATTCGGTACGATTGATGTCAGCGTCAGAAGAGGCGGTTATTGGCATGTGCATGTTGGAAGACCGCAAGACAACGATTACGCTGGAATGAATATTGGAGTGGGTCCGCTGGCATTGGAGTTCAGGACCTATTTCATGATTGGAAAAGATATTCCACCAATGCAATATCCTCAAGCATTGATTGATATCATTGGTGTTGAGAACCTGCCTACCCCCAGAGCTGCTCCTGAGATCACACAAGGATTTGCACATGGAGCATCTTTGAGTTTTGACTCCGGCAAAAAAACTTTCCTGATTTTTTATGGACGTTTTCAGTTTACTGTCGGGTATGATTTCAATGTACTGAAATATGAAAATGCTTCATGCGACGGAATCAACACCAGGACCATTGGCATTGATAATTGGTATGCACAAGGACAGGTGTATGCTGGCGCCAGGGGATCCATTGGATTGCATGTAGATGTTTGGTTCTACGAAGGAAATATCGAAATCGCTTCGATTGGCGGTGCGGTATTGCTTGAAGTTGGGTTGCCCAATCCCACATGGATGACAGGAACTTTTGCAGGCAGGTACAAAGTACTGGGCGGTGCAATCAGAGGCAGCTACAATTTTAAATTCAGCCTAGGAGATGTTTGCAGACCTACTGTAGAAATGGAAAGTCCTGTGGCTAATTTGGAATTGATTGAGGCGATTGATCCAGACAATCCCCGTGCCGGTCAAAAACCCGATGTTGTTCCAGAAGTTGCCATGCGATTTGTGAGAGCCAATGCCTTCACCATTGCAGTTCCAGATGCGGAAGGCAGTGGAAGCGTTATCAGAACCTTCAGGGCAAATTGGGATATCAACTTCAGCAATGTTGCACAAAACGGACAGAAAATACCTGTGGCGTACAGGCAGGATGTGAACGTCAGTGAAGATTCATTCAGCTACATCAAATTGATTCCAAACGGATTCTTGCCCTTTGATAAATCCTATGAGGTTTCGGTAACAGCAAGAATGGAGGAAAGGATCAATGGAAGATGGGTAACGGCAAGACGCAAAGATAATTCTTTGATCACCCAAACAAAAACTGTCAGGTTCAGAACGACACCTACGCCCACCATTGAACAATATTTCATTGCCAATCAGTATCCTGAGCCCAACAGGAGCTACATGTATAATTATAACAGCAATGGAAGAATGGTATTCGTGGATAATCCTTCTGGCTTGTTCATGCCGACTGCTTCGAAGATGAAGAGTCAACTTTCCGGTCAGGTATTTGATTTTGGAATGGAAAAAAATGTAAAATATTTGATGCGGTATACAGATCTGGAAACAGACCAGCAGGCATATGTTCCATTGAATATTCCTCCTCGGACCCGCAGGGTTGATTTTAATCTTCGTCCACTTGGATTTGGTAAAACATATAAAATAGAAATCATCCGCGTGCTGAGTGAAAATACTTTCTTGCGTGAATATGAATCCAGTATGGATCGTCCTGTATTTCATGCTGCAACACTCATCACTGCTGCTGCTAATGCCTCCATCGGAACCCAGGTTCCAAGCGGTATAAGACAGAATGCACTTGTTGAGACCTCATTTGACAACAATGGCAATACGATTGAAGTGGTCAAACACCGCAAACAATCCAATATGTCGCTCGAAGAATTCCTGTCAGCCATTCTGATTGGTATGGTAAATTCTTTCGAAGATGTGATGTACGAAACCTATGTGATGACCAGTAAATACCAGTCACTTCGAGAAAAATTTCAAAGAACCAATTTTGGATTCCTCGTGCTTGGCAACTCCATCAATTTACTGGGCACAGGCGATGAAGGGCTTTCCGTTGAGGACATGGATGGCAGACTTGCATGGCACCAGGAAGGATTGGGCGGACACCCGATTTGGGCCATCCCAATAGATAACAATGCTTGGTTTGTGAAAGCAAAACAGTTTTACGAGGCTTTGACGGTGCTCTTCAATGAGAACATGCTGTTGCAACAGGACATACAGCAGTATGGACAATTCTCTACCAATCCTTTGTACAGCAATACTCCTGCACCAAGAGGAAGTTATGTTTTCACTCCGGGCGACCTGCACATCAAATTGTTCCCGATCAACAACAACAGCGTAATTGGTTACAACAATGATGTGAGAAGTTGGATGGGATCCAGGAATCTCTACACCTCCATGGCTTTGTCTGGAAATAAATTCCAGCAGGCACCACACCAGGTTTTGAAAAGGGACTGGGAGCGAGCAAGGAATTGGATTTCTGTAATGGCCTCTTCCAACCGCATACCTCAAAATGCTTCCAACAATGCCAGAAGCAAAGCCATTTGGATTTTATTCAATGAAGCTCCTGATTTGCAGGAAGGCGGCGGCAGCAACAACTGGCGACTCTCAGTGTATCCAAAGGAGAGGGTCATGCGTGATTTGTTCCCTGAAATTCCTCCCATTGGTAATTTTAATCTAGCACCCTCAATAAGATGATTATGCAAAAAATCAAGCTATATAAATCAATTTTTTCTCTGCTTCTTTTTTGTGGATGGCATATGATGCTGATGGGACAGGATTCGCTTCAGTTGAAAATTGCAACCAAATACAATGGAGCGGGCAAAACCAAGATCAGGGTATTCCCCACCAATTATTTGCAGACAAAAGCTGTCATGCTGAGCGGTTTGAAAGTAATAATACAGCCCGTTGCAACGAAAAATGATTTTGTTGTAGCAGGTCCAAGAACATATGTATTTGATACAACTGCCGTTTCGGTATGGAGACAAAATATAAAAGATCAAAATCTTGCCGTACTGGCTCAGTTGGCATTTGGCAAACTGGAAAATCCCACTGATATTTTTGCAGTCAAAGCACAGCAGGATAATATTTTTACTGTTTCCATGATGTCTTCATCTCTTTCTTGGAATGCTGCTTCTATTGCCCGACTTGGATTTGAATTGGACTTGCATGCAGATACTGTGTATGCCATTTCCATTTCACTTCTTCATCCGAGTAAATTGGTTAAAAATGCAATCAATAGATTTCCGTTGAATTTGGTACAGAAGCAATATGCATTCAATCCGGTAAACATGATCAATGGAGAACATCTTGTGACAGCAGAGTGGGATCTTAACGAAGATTTTATTTTATACGATATTGAAAAATCTGCATCAAAAGACGGAATATATACCAAGTTGAATGATATTCCCTTTACTGCTACTGACCGAGATACTGCCCGTTCCCAAGTACTTCCAAAAGTTTCATATACCGATTCGTTGAAAGATAATTACGTACCCAACTACTATCGAGTTGTGGCGTACGATTATTTTGGAGATCGGATCATTGCTCCAGTTGTGTATGAGGGGATGGGAGTGGATAAAACACCTCCAAGATCAATTGATTCATTGTGGTTCAGCTCCAACAGTGAAAAGCATGTATTGGTAGAATGGAAAAAGGCAGTTGATCCTGATTTGCATCAGCAGTATATTTATTACGGCAATAAACCGGAGGGACCATGGCAACTGCTTGATAAAGTTTCATCAGTGGTTCGCTCCTTACAACACGATGCTGCATCCAACATCCTCAGCAATTATTACCGGATTGGACAATTTGATACGGCCGGAAACAATGTTTTTTCTCTTCCAGTGTTGGCAGTTACAAAAGATACAGTTCCACCCTCAGCTGTAACTGCACTGCAGGGATCGATTGATAAAAACGGAATCGTACAATTAAAATGGAGTCCCTCTTCCAGTGAAGACATCGACGGGTACAGGGTGTTTCGTACAAAATCGGATACCACTGAATGGCAGGCATTGTTGGGCAAGAACCTCCCAGACAGTTTTTTTACTGATACCATGAATGTTAAAATCAATCAGGGGAACATCCAATACAGCATCAAGGCGGTAGACAGAAAAGGAAATTTTGGTGAATATTCGACTCCTGTTCGTCTGTTAATTCCCGATTTGACTGCTCCTCCGCAGCCTCAAATTATTCAGATCACACCCGAAGAGGACGGCTCGCTTCAAATGAATTTTTCATATGCGAAATCGGAGACCAATGCAACCTTGCAGTTGAGACGTCAGGTAAAGTCAGATACCATCAATTGGCAAACCATTCCCTTGCAGGATACATACAAGGATACCGCTGTCAGCAGAAAATTCATTTATGCTTATCAAATCAGATTAATGGATTCATCTGGCAATGCATCTGTTCCCTCTGAGTGGATCTCTCAACGTCCCTTGCCCAAGCCAATGAACATAGAGGACTATCTTGATTGGACGGTGCAGTATGATCAGCAAGCAAAGCAGGTAGTTGTAAAGTGGAACTTGAAAAAAGATTGTGATCTGTGCAAGGTCAATATTTACCGTGGAGAGGAGAAAATGTTTTTGATTACATCCAAATCAGTCAAAGAAGGATCCTTTGTTGACCGCGGTTTTCCCGTTGCAGGATATATCAATTATCAGATGCAGTTGAAGGGATTTGATGATGCGAAGAGCAATCTCAGTCAGGCAAAAACTGTGTTTACACAGTAATCACAAACGATTTTCAAGGGTAAGACATTCAATAAATTATTTATCCTGAAGGATTTTTAATATTTTATCCAGCTTGTCAACTTCAATTTTACTCAGTTGGCGTTGAATATCTTCGATTTCTTTTTTGGCAGCAATATTGACTTGGTAGTCATGCAGGGCCTGCTCCCTGTCTCTTTGGTTTTGCCTGTTCTGGCT
>SXGQ01520040.1_pt1 | contig 10848 bp, 19 predicted proteins | sample 3178371 | NCBI WGS metagenome assembly SXGQ01 (sample SAMN11356859, study PRJNA531348) | freshwater metagenome | isolation source: freshwater sample F1-20 | place: China: Fuxian Lake, Yuxi | collected 2017-12-25 | reverse complement strand
GTGCTTTGATCATTATGGCAAAGACTGCAAAACAGTTCTTGACTTGTTTTGCGGCTCAGGCTCCACTCTGATCGCTTGTGAAATTAGCCGCAAGTCTGGTTACATGATGGAGCTATCGCCCGCCTACTGCGACGTGATCGTTAAACGCTGGGAAGACTTCACCGGCAAAAAAGCTACCCTCGCTAAACCTTCGGAGGCACCCTAATGGCTGCCAAAGGTACAACAAAAGCTGAAACTGAACAACGCGCTCAACGCTTCGCTCGCATCATCGCAAACGGTGGTCGCCGCTCTGACTGCTGTCGATACGCGGCAGAGAACTGGGGGGTTGATGAGCGCACTGTTGATCGCTACCTCGCCATGGCACGCGATCAGCTCAAGGCTGATTGGGACATCGAAAGACCCCAAATGATCGCAGACTTGCTATCCCAATGCAGCACCCTGCAGATGGAAGCCCGTCGTGCTGGGCAATATCACATCGCCCTTGGTGCCATCAATACCGCTGCCAAACTGGCGCAACTTTGCTCATGAGCATCTTTGCCGTTGCGCCTACCGGCAATGTCCTGCAACAGCTCAATCAAATTGACGCCAATTTAGATGTCGTAAGCCTGCTTGACAACATCCGCGCTGATCTGCACCCTGGGCAGCTTGCCTTTGTAGATGACACCAGCACACAGATCCTTGGCATCTCTGCTGGCTACGGCGCTGGCAAGACACGAGCGCTATGCGCCAAGGCTGTCATGCTCGCTGTTGCCAATCAGGGCTTCATCGGTGCGGTCATGGAACCCACTGGTCCCCTGATCCGCGACATTTGGGAAACAGACTTTGAGCATTTCCTAGAGATGTACGAAATACCGTACACCTTCAGGGCTAGCCCATTGCCTGAGTACATGTTGCACCTGCCAGGCGGTGACACCAAGATCCTGTGCCGTAGTTTTGAGAATTGGTCTCGCATCATCGGCTTGAACCTTGCGTGGGTGTTGGCTGACGAGATCGATACCGTGACGCCAAGCATCGCGAACAAAGCGTTCCCCAAGATTCTTGGGCGCCTGCGTGCTGGCAATGTCCGGCAGTTTGCTGCAGCATCAACGCCAGAAGGATTCCGCTGGATGTGGAACACCTTTGGCACAGATGAAGCCAAGGCTCGCACTGATCGACACCTGATCAAAATGCGAACCGCTGATAACCCACACTTGCCGCCTGATTTTATCGAGCGTCTAGAAGCCAACTACGACCCCAGCTTGCTGCGGGCATACCTTGACGGCGAGTTTGTCAACCTCACCACCGGACAGGTATATGACCGCTTTACACGGGACAAGCATGTAACCAACGACCTGCCGGACACTGAGCGCGAACCCTTGCGAATCGGCGTTGACTTCAACGTCGGCAACATGTCCGCTGTTATCGCCGTGCGGCTTGGCAACAACCTCTTAGTCATCGACGAGATCTCCGGCGCCCATGACACCGACGCCTTAGCCCAGGAGGTTGTCAGGCGTTACCCTCACCGCCGCATGTACGTTTACCCAGATGCCAGTGGCGGCAATCGCAGCACCAATGCAACCCAAACTGATATCGCCATCCTTGAGTCGTATGGCATGTCTAACCAGTCCCCACGCGCTAACCCTCCCGTCCGTGATCGGGTGGCTGCTGTTCAGGCTCTGCTGGAAAACGGCAAGGGACAGGTCAGGCTGCAGGTAGCCCATACATGCAAGCGGCTGATCGAATGCCTAGAACTCCAGTGCTACACCGAAAAGGGCGAACCGGACAAGGACGCAGGGTTTGACCACATGAACGACGCCTTAGGATACCTTGTCTGGCGTGAGTTTAACCCGCTCCACGCTAAGGCTGGCAAAGGCACCGGAATTAGGATATACTAAGCAGCGTTCAACATTGAGCCTACTAATGCTCGTCGGTCAAGAACTACTCGCCAAAGTCAAAGAGCTTGGTGATCTTAACAAATCCGATCTCGTTCGTGAGTGCGGCTACGTCAAAGGTGACAAACTCTGCTTCACCCAGTTTTACGAAGCACTCCTCGATGCCAAGGGTCTGCAAATGAAGCCTACGCTCAAGCGTGGTCGTCATTTGACCTACAAAACCAAAGTTCAGTTCAACGGCAAACTTTCCATTGGCGAAAATTACGTCAAGGAAATGGGCTTCCAGCCTGGTGATGAATTTGAGATCAAAATTGGTCGCAAATCTGTTACCCTCGCTGCTGTCTAAACTGATTCATAGCCTGCGGGATCGAAAGTGGTTTACACCGGCTTCAATCATTACGACCGTCAACTAACCGCTAAGGTCTCGCAGGTCAATGACCCGAATGCTGCCTGGCGCAATCAAGAACCGCATTGGATCCTTTTAGAAGATCTGAATGGCGGCACCTATGAATTGCGTCGGCGGCATCGGCGTTACCTTCCACAAGAACCACGCGAGCAGGACGAAAGCTACGACAACCGTCTTGCACGTAGCACCTGCCCACCGTATTACCAACGTCTTGAACGGATGCTTGCGGGCATGTTGACCCGCAAACCTGTCAGGCTTAATGATGTATCAGATATTGTCCGTGAGCAGTTATTTGACGTAGACCTTCAGGGTAATGACCTGAATGTTTGGACGTATGAAGCTGCAAGAAAAATGGTGCGTTACGGGCACGTTGGCGTGCTTGTGGATGCTCCTGCTGCTGGTGAAAATGGAAGACCTTATTGGGTCAGTTACACGCCGCGTGAAATCTTAGGCTGGCGCACAGAGATGAGCGAAGGTGCTCAAAAACTTTCTCAACTACGTCTGTTAGAAAAAGTCATTGTGCCTGATGGTTTATACGGTGAAAAGCAAATGGAGCAGGTGCGTGTACTAACGCCTGGCGCATTTGAACTGCACCGTCGTGATGAAAAAGGTGCCTTCCAGATTCATGACAGTGGCAGCACCACACTGAACGAGATTCCTTTTGCTGTCGCGTACGCAAATCGTGTGAACTTCATGGAGTCACGTCCACCACTTGAAGATATTGCAGAACTAAATCTAAAAGCCTATCAAGTGCAGTCTGACCTTGATAATCAGTTGCACATCTCTGCTGTGCCGATGCTTGCTTTCTTTGGCTTCCCGATGGCAGGTGAAGAAGTATCAGCCGGTCCTGGTGAGGCTATTGCCTTTCCTGCAGAAGGCGATGCACGGTATATCGAGCCTGAGGGTAAAAGTTTTGAGGCGCAGTTCCGCAGGCTGGAACAAATTGCAGTGCAAATCAATGAATTGGGTCTGTCTGCTGTACTAGGTCAAAAGTTGAGCGCCGAAACTGCAGAGGCAAAACGCATAGACCGTAGTCAAGGCGACAGCACAATGATGGTCATTGCACAAAATATGCAAGACCTGATCGATAACTGCCTAACATGGCACGCACAATATCTAAACATCCCGCAGGCTGGTAGTTCTTACGTTAACCGTGACTTCCTTGGCGGCAGACTGGAACCGCAAGAAATCCAATCGCTGCTGGCACTTTATACCGCAGGCACCATCACACAAAAGACCCTGCTAGATCAACTTTATGAAGGCGAAGTCCTGGGCGATGAGTTTGATGTAGAAGAGGAACTAGAGGCTACGCAAAATGGTGGACTCATTGACATGAACGAGCCTGAGCCGGTAGGCAATGAAACGTTGCCTGAAGTTTCAGCAGAGCCTGAGGATACAGATGAAATCCCGGCATGATGGGATCAATATTTCAGCTATTACAAATGAGCATCCGTAAGCCACGAAAGCAGCAACTTGCTTGCAGTCGCAAGGAAATGCCACAGGATGTATTCGCAATTATCAGACTTGCATGGTTTAAAAATGGTAAGCAATACTCAGTAGAAGAATTGCAAGTCTTGACGGCTTGTCCAGATACTATTTATACCGTGCAAAAGCTAGTACATGAAGCCCTTAAGGCTGGCGCTGATGTTTGTGTATTAACCGCTTGTGATCCAACAAAACTTGGTTTTGTGTAATGGCTACGCCATCCAGCTTGTACCGTAACGCGATTGACCTCAATCGATTTAGTAATAGCGTATCGCGGCAAATTATTGGAGCCTATAACGATATTATCATTGATGCTGTCAATCAACTCAGAACGATTGACGAATTAGCTGCACCAGTCAAAGCAGCACGACTCCGTGCAATCCTGGCGCAATTAAAAGCATCGCTTGGAACTTGGTCTAATGCCAGCGTGCAATCTGTTGCCGCAGAACTGCAAGGTTTATCGTTACTGCAGTCTGATTTTGTGACTGATCAACTGCGGCGTGCATTGCCAGCAGGTGCCAGGAATATCGTCAACACAGTTGAAATCAGCCCGCAGTTTGCACAATCTGTTGTAACCACTGACCCGACACAGTTAAACGTTGTGACGCTAAGCGATGACCTTTTTGCTGCAGTACAAGGTGCACCGCAAACCTATAGTCTGACCGCTGCCAAAGGCGCCACCATTACCTTGCCTAATGGCGAGGTGGTTACCAAGGCTTTTAACGGCATCGTTGAATCGCAGGCAGAATTATTCTCGCAGGTAGTACGCAACGGTCTGTTAACGGGCGAGCCGACGCCTGAAATTGCTAAGAGGTTGATCGGCAGGCTTCAACTTGGGCAGAAGGGCAGCGTGCGGCAAATTGCTGAGGCTGGCGGACAAGCCACCAAAGCAGCGAACCATCAAGTCATGACCTTGGTCCGTACCAGCATTAACCAAGTCGCCAACGCTGCCAGCCAGCAGGTGTACGAGGCAAATCAGGACATTACCAAGAGGTACAAATACGTTGCCACGTTGGACTCCCGCACCAGTCCAATCTGCCGTGCGTTAGATGGCAAGGAGTTTGTTTACGGCAAAGGACCAATGCCTCCGCAGCACTTCAACTGTAGGTCAACGACGGTACCTGTCATTGATTACGAGGAGTTAGGCTTCACGCCACCGCCCCCTGGCAGGCGAGCCAGCATGGACGGTCAAGTGCCAGCCGATCAAACCTATGGGCAATGGTTAGCAAAGCAGCCAAAGACTGTGCAGGCTGACGTATTAGGCAAAGAAAAGGTTCGATATTTTGAGCTGCTATCCGAAAAATACGGTCCGCAAAACGCCATCGTCAAACTTGTCCGTGACGATGGTTCAGAGTTAACGTTGCAGCAACTGCAGCGCCGTTATGGAGCAGCTAACCCTTAAATACACCTACGCCGATGGGCGCAAGGCTTCTGAGTTTGAGCCGTTACAGATTGACGGTCAGACCATTGATGCCCGCTACGTCCAGCAACCTGACGGCACCGCTGGATGGTTTGACCGGCAAGGGCTACGCTTGAACTACCCGTCTACTACCGATGGCAAAGAAACCAACCAAAGCCGAAAAGAAAGTAGGCAAGGTGATGAAGGAGTACAAAGAGGGAACGCTGCACAGCGGCAAACCTGGAAAGGGCAAAGGTCCGGTAGTAAAAAGCCGTAAGCAGGCAATCGCTATTGCCCTGAGCGAAGCTGGCAAATCCCGCAAACAACCCAAAGGCAAGAAGTAATGGCTATCGGTATTGGCTCCCGCGTTAGCTGGCGTTACCAGGGTGTTACCACCTACGGCACTGTCACCGGCAAAGCTGGCAACCGCGCCAGTATTACTACTGAAGGTGGCGGTACCGTTACTCGTGTCGGTTCACCGGATGACCCAATCCTTGAACTGAAATCTGAATCCACGGGCAACAAAGTACTCAAGAAGCGTTCAGAGCTTAAAGAGGCACCGCGCAAATGATTACCTATCGCGGCGAGGACTTTGAGGGGTACAACAAACCAAAGCGAACGCCTAAGCACCCAACCAAATCCCATGTGGTCCTTGCTAAGGAAGGTGACAAAGTAAAGCTGATTCGCTTTGGGCAGCAGGGTGTTAGCGGTAGTCCGGCAAAGCCTGGTGAATCAGACGCGGCAAAAGCAAGGCGTGCCAGCTTCAAGGCTCGTCATGCTGAGAACATTGCGAAGGGCAAAATGTCTGCTGCGTACTGGGCAGACAAGACAAAGTGGTAGCCTCCTCTTTTTGAATCCAGTCTTTTAGTTCAGCAACGTACCACCGCAGATCCTGCGCTTTAGCGGCGTGCCAGCCGTTGCCGGTGGTTCTATAAATCTCCATGTGCCTGTCAATCGCCTTCAGGCACTGATAAATTAACGGGTTCCACGGCTCACGCACGACCGTGTTCCACTCCCGCTTTGACATTATCGTGTACCAACCATTATCCTAGGTGCGCTCTAAAACCTGCGGGTTTTTTATGTCCGACGAAAACCAAATCCAGGAGTCTGCGACACCTGCGGTTGATGCTGATGCCTTGATGCGTAGCATCGAAGCACTAGAACGGAAGAACAAGGAACTCATTTCTGAACTGCGTGTCGCCAAGAAGGTTCCAAACCTGCCAGAAGGCGTCAACATTGATGAGCTGCTTGAGTTTAAGCGCAATCATGAGCAGCAGCAGCTTGAACAGCAAGGGAAGTATTCCGAAGCACGTCAAGCCCTAGAGCAACAGTTCCGTGAGGCAACAGCTCAAAAGGACAAGCGCATTAATGAGTTAGAAGGGCGTGTGCGTGAACTTGAATTATTGACGCCTGCGGTTAGCGCCTTGGCTGATGTAGTGCATGATCCTGACCTGATCATGAAAACCAAGCTGTCGCCTGAACAGATTGAGCGTGAGTCTGATGGCACTGTTGTGGTGGTAGACGGCTACCAACGCACACCAGTGCAGGAATGGGCAAAAACTCTGCCCGCTTGGATGCAGAAGCAACCTAAACCGCAGGGCAGCGGTGCTCCTGTTGGGCGTTCATCTGGCGAGATTCCCGCAGGCATTAAAAACCCCTTTGCGGCTGAATCTTTCAACCTCACCGAACAATCTCGGCTGTATCGTACTGACCGCGATATGTACGAACGGTTGAAAACTGCAGCGGGACGTTAAACTTTTAACTAACCGGCTGCGCTGGTAAGGGCTGCGCCCGACACCGAAAACCATTTCCCAGTGATTCATCATGGCGACCCTTCGCTCTGATGTCATCATCCCCGAAATTTTTACTCCGTATGTGATCGAGCAATCGACGCTGCGGAACCAGTTTTTGTCCAGCGGCGTTGTGCAGCCGATGGCAGAACTGAATGCAACCGAGGGTGGTGACTTCGTTAACGTTCCTTTCTGGAAAGCCAACCTGTCTGGCGACCTGGAAGTCCTTTCCGACTCATCCAGCCTGACCCCTGGCAAAATCACTGCCGACAAACAAGTTGGCGTGATCCTGCACCGTGGTCGTGCTTTTGAGGCTCGTGACCTGGCTGCTCTGGCTGCCGGTTCTGACCCCATGGCTGCCATCGGTCAAAAAGTAGGTGAGTACGTTGCCAACCAGCAGCAAGCTGACCTGTATAAATGTCTGGAAGGTGTGTTCGGTAGCCTGACCGGCTCCGATTCCCCTGCCTTCGACGCTCTGCGTTTTGACACCAGCGGTTCCACTGCTCTTGGTCCCCGTCAGGTGGCTAAGGCTCGTGCAATCCTGGGCGATCAAGGCGACAAGCTGACCGCTGTTGCTATGCACTCGGCTTGCTACTACGACCTCGTAGAGCGCAAGGCGATTGACTATGTGACCAACACGGAAGCCCGTCTGACCACCCTGGCTACCGGCGCTAGCACCATCAACGCTGTTGGCGGTTCTATGGCTGCTGCCTACGGCGACGTGTCCGTTCCGACCTACATGGGTCTGCGCGTGATCGTTTCCGATGACATCACCAACTCCGCTGGTAACTACGCCTGCTACTTCTTCACCGCTGGTGCTATCGCCTCCGGTGAGCAAGCTGCAATGCGGACTGAAACCGACCGCGACATTCTCGCTAAGTCGGATGCTATGTCCCTGGACATGCACTACATCTACCACCCGGTAGGTGCCAAGTGGGCGGTGACCACTACCAACCCCACACGCGCTCAGCTCGCCACTGTTGGCAACTGGAGCAAGGTGTACGAAACCAAGAACATTGGTATCGTCCGGGCGACCATCACTTCCAACTTCGATTGATAGGAGGAACTAACGATGGCTTCCCTTTTTGAAGTAGCTGCTGGCTCAGCTATTGGCTACGTCTCCGGCAACGGCGGCGCTGTCACTCAAGCCACCAGCAAGTCCACTGGTGTCACCCTCAACAAAGCTTGTGGGGCGATCACCATGAATAACGCAGCACTGGCTGATGCCACTACCGTTAGCTTCACCGTCACCAACAGCGTTATTGCTGCCAATGATGTTGTGATCGTTAACCACTCCTCGGGTGGCACCGCCGGTGCTTATACCGTGGACGCCAATGCTATTGCGGCTGGATCCTTTGCGATCTCCGTGCGTAATGTGTCTGGCGGTTCGCTTAGCCAAGCCATTGTGCTTAGCTTTGCCGTCATCAAGGCCGCTAACGCCTGATGGGCATGTTCGCCTTCCGGCGACTGCGTGAACTTGAGGCTGCTTCTAACGAGGCAGCCTCTCTTTCTATTGCAGAGCCCACCCCTACACTTGAAACAACGGACCCGTTGCCTGCTGTAACAGAAGATGGCAATCTCAATCGACGCCACAGTGGGCGGCGCAAACGCCAACAGTTACCTGACCTTGGCGGCGGCTGAACTAATCATTGAAGGACTGGTGCAAGATGCTGATGTAACCGCATGGGCATCTGCTACAACCGATCAAAAAAATCGAGCACTTTATACCGCCACGCAGCGAATTGATCGTGAACGATTTTTAGGTGCTCGTGCTACCGACACACAGGCATTGCAATGGCCGCGTGATGGTGTTCGTAAGCCAGATACATACATCAATACCTACGCAGTTGGTTTTCCGTTTCGGATCACAGCAGATTACTACACCACCACTGAAATTCCAGACCAGATCAAAAAAGCACAGGCATGGCTTGCTGTTTATTTAAACAACAACAAAGATGGCATGGGTCTGAGTGGATTGGAAGATTACAAATCAGTAAGCATCGGCAGTCTGAGTGTGCAGGTTGCAGGTGCCAATGCAACCGCAACTGGTGCAGATCGTTTGCCACCTATCTTTGAGCGCTATCTGACTGGTCTTAGAATTAGTGGACCAGGCAACATTGCCATTCGCCGTAGCTGACCATGGCTGACAACGACGCCTACAACATTGGCTTTGAGTACATTAGCGATACGGCTGCTCATACTGGGCGGTTTTGGAAGCTATATGCCGTAGCTGATGCTGTGATCAGTACAGCAACTGTTCAGAACGCCAGCGGTAACACTTTTAGCTCCGTGCCGCTTGGCAAAGGCGATCAGATCGAAGGCGTGTTTACCAGCGTGACCTTGGCTAGCGGCAAAATCGTTGCCTACAAACTGTGATCATGAGTGACTCCAACGTTCTAGGTATTGATTATGCCAAGGGGGCAACCTTTATTGGCAATACCGCTACGCACACTGGGCGTTGGGCTGCGATTCATTTCACGACCAATGCTCAAATTGATGCCATTACGGCACAAAATTATGACGGCAATACTTTATCGGGTCAATCAATGAGCGCATCAACCACGTTGTATGGCGTTTTTACCAGTATTAAACTGCAGAACGGTCACTGCGTTGCCTACAAACTCTGATGGCACTTGCCACATCGCTACGCCAAGTTGCCAGTAAGGTCGTCAATCGTTTTGGCGGCACAGTTACTTATCGGCAAATTAGTGGAGGCGCATACAACACCACAACTGGTGCAATCACAGAAACCGAGACCGATGCAACGATCAAAGGCGTTTTAGATACAGTTCGCAAACAGGAACTAAACGAACTTGTCCATGAGCAAGATAAAAAGCTGATCATTGCCGCATCTGATCTAACGATTACACCAAGCCTTTCTGACCGCGTAGTAATCAGCAACGTCGTGCATCAGATCGTCAAAATCAACGTCATCGAACAGGACAACACTGCGATTGCTGTTGAATTGTTCCTTAGGGTCTGATCATGACGCGGCGTATCAGGCTAGATCAAATTGGTGGTTATTCAGAGGAGAAATTTGAGCAGTTACTGCGAGTGACTGTTCTTGAAACTGACAAGCGCCTAAAAGAAGAAAGCCCAGTTGACACAGGGCGTTTTCGTTTGAGTTGGGTTATCAGCGAAAACAATTACACCGAATACGATGCTGGTCCACGCAGCGGCTCATCTGGCATCTCCCCTGCAAAAAGAATGAACTATCAGCAAGAACAAGCTGGCAAAAATTATCACATTTCAAATAGCCTCCCTTACGCTGAACCATTGGCAGGTGGTTCATCAACGCAGGCGCCAGCAGGTTGGACAGAACGGATTGCAAGGGAAATGTCAGACTGGGTTAGGCAAGAAGCAGCCCGCATTGCGCGGCAAGACTGATGGCAGCCGTCAACCTCAACACTGTTCGCTCCACCATTGAAAGTCGGCTTGCTACTGAACTGACTTTGTCGCCTGCAATCCCTATCGTTTTTCATAATCAGGCATCAAACCCACCTAACAATGGAACTTGGGTTCAATGCCTGACTTCCTTTGGCAACAACAGCTATCTGACGATGGGTGGCACCACCGGCAGTAGCAACAGTGTGATCGGCGTGGTTGTCATCAACATTTTTACGCCGCTTGGTGTCGGTCCGGGTTCTAATCTGACGGTTGGCAAAAGGGTTCGTGATTTGTTCAATAGAATCCTTGTAAGTGGGGTTCATTTTGATCCCCCTACCGGACCCGAGGTGGTGGCTAACCCATCCCCAGAGGGTTTCTTCCAAACACAGGTCAGACTGACCTTCGAAACCTTTGAGGATCTGTAACCATGGCTTTTTACCGTGGGCAGCAGGGCTCCGTCAAATTTGATGACGCGGGCACCACTGCTGCTGCTATCACCAGCACCCGCTC
>SXGQ01084446.1_pt1 | contig 10848 bp, 12 predicted proteins | sample 3178371 | NCBI WGS metagenome assembly SXGQ01 (sample SAMN11356859, study PRJNA531348) | freshwater metagenome | isolation source: freshwater sample F1-20 | place: China: Fuxian Lake, Yuxi | collected 2017-12-25 | reverse complement strand
GGTGACCTCACGTTCGAATGGGGCAAACGACAATAGCATGTTGAGCATGAGCCGCCCAGTCGAGGTGGCCGAATTGATCTGTTGTGTGACCGAGCTGAAGCTGACCTTGTGTTTGTCAAAGACTTCGACCATCTTGGCAAAGTCGGCCAGGGAACGTGAGAGGCGGTCGATCTTGTAGACAATCACCATGTCAATCAACCCGGCTTTGATGTCTGCCATCAGACGTTTGAGACCCGGGCGTTCCATGTTTCCGCCCGAGTAACCTGGGTCTTCATAGGTGTGCTGCACGGGCATCCAACCTTCGTCGCGTTGGCTGATTACGAATGACAGTCCGGATTCACGTTGGGCATCGATCGAGTTGAAAGACTGGTCAAGTCTTTCGTCAGAAGAGACACGGCAATACACCGCACACCGTTTCGGCATTACCAAATTCATTTGTTGCCCACCATGTTCTTGATGCCAAAAAAGGCAGGTCCGGACCATTGCGTTCCGGTGATGGTCTTTGCGATCGCAGACAAGCTGCCGTAAATCTGCCGGTTGTATTCGTAGCGGCCATCAACCAACACCTGCACCTGGTGTTCCTTGCCATCAAATTCACGCACCAGCGTGGCACCAGGCATGGCCACCGCTTTGGCCGGGGTCTTGCTCTTGATCTTGGAGAGGTGCTGACCACAATCGGCCAGCCTTTCCCGGGTGGCTTGGGGTAAGACACCAAATGCCAACTCCTGGAGTCGATAGGTCAGTCGTGAAATCACAAACTTGCGGTTGGTGTGCTCCGGACGGCGAGAGAAATGCAGATCCCAGATCTTCCAAAGCTCGGGCATTTTTAGAGCATGCAAGGTTGCGATCTGGTTCTGGACGGCATTGAGTTGTTCCGTGCTGCGCTGCTCGCGCGGGGTGATGGATCGGGTCTTCACGCGTGGACTCCTTGTTCTGTAGACGGGTTTGCATTGACGCTCTGGTACGCATGGAAGTCGAGAAACTTGTCTTGATCAGTGGCGTATACCCAACTGCGGTTTGCCAATCCAATTTCTTGATGCTGCTCGACAACCGATTGCGCGATGAGATGAGCGATTTGGGTGATGGAGAGGTGTCCACTTTTCTTAGTCGGATTGCCATCGGCAGAAGTTTGGAAGTGGTTCATCTTGGGACCTTGGTTGATCAAATTTGATCTAGGAAATCGTAGCCAGAACACGCAAATTCGCGAGCGTGTTTTAGAGGGACACTGACGGACAACTCGGCACAAAACCGCATGAATTCAAGCTTTTTCCGTGACCGCCCAGCAACCATGCGGCCTGGCTCGATGGTTTTGACAGATTCTTTAAAAGCTGTATATTTCCACAGCATTCCGGCGAAAACCATCAAAAGCCCCAGGACGACAGACCAGGGGTTCAGACGCCTCATTGCCCAACGAAAAACAACAAGGAGACATTCGTGAACCGAAACCAAACCTACGCCGACATCTTGCTGAGCCTGCCAGTCGACGAAACCCTCAAAACCTTCATTGAGCGTCACGCATTGCCCATGCCGGACGGCTGGGCATGGAGCGACACGGTCCAGACTTCAAGACGCTTGATCGGGCTGATTCAGGTGCATCCCGTCGTGGCCATGCGTGACCGCATCGTGGCAGGACTGCATGCCAGCACGCTGCTGGCCCACCCGCTGGGCAAACAGGCCATGTTCCAGGCCGCGCATGATCGGCCGGCTGAACTGGTGGGTCTCATTGCTTGCAAGAGTGACCTGCACCGGGCCTTCTGGCTGTACGTCCACCATCCGGCGCTGTTCGAGGCCGCAGCGGAAATCGAATACCTCGACCACCATGGCCAGCAAGCTCAGCAGCATGACCTGGGCCTCAAACGGACCGTCAAGCGTGACGAGGCATCGATCGCCGCATTCGGTGATGCCATCAAAGGCTTCTACCAGCGGGAGCTGGGGTGTGGAGAGGTGTGCGTGGTCAATGTGCTGGACCGGGCGCGCGGCACGCAGCTGATCTCCATCCATGCTAAGGACCTGGCCACGGCCAAGCTGGAGTTTGAGGGCAGCCAGTTGCAGCGGCGCGTGGGCAGTCCGAACATCCACATGGTGCTTGAGTACGCCCAGGCCACCGGCGTGGCTCGTACCATCATCCGTGGCGGGGCCAAGTACCACGCCATGCTGTGTGAGGCCTTTGCTAGGCACCTGCTGGGTGTGGATGCCGATGCCCAGCGGATCCAGACGCCACGACTGAACCTGTCCACGCTGCGCTTGGGGCTGAACATCCCGCAGGCGATTGACGACGGATTCGTTGGCCTGCAGGTCAAGAGCGTGACCGTGGTCAGTGAATGCCGTCAACTCAAAATGGAGTGCACGGCCAGTGCGGCCAGCGATCAGCGCTGCGTGACGGAGCTGCTGCAGGACTATTTCGGCGCAGAAAACCCACTCGCACGTGGCTGGACCATCCAGGCAGCGGTGCTCAACTTTTATCTGGCACCGATGCAGGGCAAGAGCCGCTGTCAGGTGGTCAGTGTGGAGATCACCAGCAAGGGGCGACTGAACCTGCACAAGTTCGATGAAAAGCTGCGTGCGCAGTTCGAGGGTTACTTGGTTGAGCTGGGCATCCTGAAGGCGCAGCAGGTGCTCAAACCCGACCGGGAGCAGGAGCAGTCTGAGGGCGTGGCCAGCAGCTTGTTCGAATGAGGTGTGAATGGAGTTGACACCCAATCAGCAGGCCATCAGCTTGGCCGCTTTGATGTTTTTGCGGGGCAGTGCATCCTTTGAGAGCAGCCTGCACGATGAAGAAAAAGCTGCGCTGCAGCTTCTCAAGCAAGCAAAGGCCGTGGTGGCTGGTGCGGCCAACAGCCGGGATGCGGAATGCGCTTTCTGTGGCCTGTACCGTGGTCCGATTTTCAGGAGCGATGAAGGACTCATGGTGCAGTGCCCGGAGTGTGGCCCGTTTGCGCTGGATCCGGCCAGTCAGCGCAGTTGGAAGTTGGACGACGAATGGTTGATCCGCAAGCTGCGCGGCGCACTGGACATTTCGCCGCACGCCACGACCACTCAGATCGTCGATGGTGTGTGGGACATTGGGCGGCACAAGAAGCGGCCGGTGGTGCTGGCTCGTCGCATTGACCTGGTCGAGCGCCATGGGCTGCGGATTTTTCATGGATCTGAGCCACGCAATCAGAGCTGGGTGATCACGCCAAAGCCATTGGTGCGGGCCTCACTGGAGCCGCTGGCCGGGACGGCCACGTGGTGGCATCTGGAAGACCGGTTTGCCCTCCATGGCTTGGCATTGCGGCTGCTCGATCCGGAACAAGGTGAAAAAGCCGATGACTTGCTGGACAGCACACCAGGCGAGGCTTTTCATGGGCCGTTCAGTCAAGACTTCGCCTGGGTGCATCTGGAAGGCTGGCCGCACGACCCCATACGCCTGACCGATGCACAGACCCGGGTGTTTGCAGTCCTGTGGGAGCACCGTGACCGGGCGCAATCATCGGAATTCATCATGCGCGCGGCAGGACTTGACAGCGAAAAGCCCATGGATGTGTTCAAGGTGAAAGCGGCAAACCGGGGTGACCCGGTGTATGAGGGGCCCTTGCAGGCCTATGAACAGTTGGTCAGGCGGCAACGCAGGCTGGGCCTGTATCAGCTGATCTGGGCGGCGGCATGCCTTTGAGGGCAGAATCTAACAATAAATTTGACTTCTAACATAGCCGGTGTTAGATTATGTATATATGTTAGAAGCAACTCTTCCCCAGCAAACTGTCCGGTATCTGAACCAGGTGCTCGGCGGGGAAGGCGTGCGTGTGGCTCCCAGCGGGAAGACCGCCCAACTGCCGTATTTTCTTCAGGATACCTACGAGGTCTTGCCCGGCGAACTGCTGGGGCAGCCGATCACACTGGCATGTGTAAAAGGCCGTCAACCGCTGGCTGCTCAGCAAGTGGACCAACATGCGAAGCGACTGCGTGAGTTGTTGCACGCGCCGGTCATCATCGCATTGCCTGAGGTCGCACCTGGTGAGCGCAAGCAGCTGATTGCGCACGGGGTGGCCTTCGTGGTACCGGACAGACAACTGTTCGCACCTCAGATGGGGATGATCTTGACCGAACGCTTTGGCGCTGAGCCTCGTCGAGAGCAAGAACTGGCTAGCCCTGCCACGCAGGCGCTCTTGGTTTGGTTTTTGAACCACCATCCCGTCACAGAGACTTGGCATCCGTTTGAAGAGGCGGCGGCGCTTGGTTATGCCGGTATGACGGCAACCCGGGCCATTCGAGAGTTGCTGCAATTCAACCTGTTTGAGTTGGAGGTGCGAGGCCGGGCCAAATACCTCAAGCTCAATGGCTCGCGCCGTGAACTTTGGGAAATGGCCAAGCCCCACCTGCGCACACCGGTCCTCAGAACCATGTGGACCTACGATCAACGCATTCTGCAAGTGACGGGCGTACGCTGGGCTGGCGAGAGTGCATTGGCGCGCCAGACCATGGTGAATGAGCCACAACAGCAAGTGGTTGCCATGACAGCAGAGGCAGCGCAGCGAGCCAAGCAGGCGGGTATCTTCTTTGAGCCCCGCGAGATTGCCGATGGTATTGCCGTACAGGTGTGGCGCTATGAGCCCGGCATGCAAGCAAAGGAAAGGGCCGTGGATCCTTTGTCCTTGTGGCTCAGCCTGAGGGACAACCGTGACGACCGGATCCAGATGGCACTCGATGAGATTGAGGAGAAGTTTCTGTGGTGAGAGGGTTGGCGATTTTTCAGGAGTGGTTCAAGGATTTCGAGGATCAGTATGTCCTGATCGGCGGGACAGCAGCTTCAATCACCATGACCGAGGCGGGCTTGTCGTTCCGAGGTACCAAGGATCTGGACATCGTCTTGCATGTGGAGGTTCTGACGCCTGCGTTTGGCCAGAAATTCTGGGAATTCGTGCAGGCCGGTGGCTACCAGCAAAAGGAGGGCGATCCTGAGCAAAAGCCCTGCCTTTACAGGTTCCAAAAGCCACAAGACGAAGACTTCCCGAGACCGCTGCATAACTTCCCTGATGCGCGGGGGCTGTGATTGAGGTTCAATCGGGGCATGGACAGTTTTTTTCTGATGGGTGCCAAGCCCTTGGTGCAAGACTCGCCGACGATGAAGTTGCACGAGTTGCTGGACTGGGATGAGATCTCGCACAAGCTCAAGGGGCTGTACAAGCGGGAGGCCAGCCATGCGGGCGGTCCCGAGCCGTATGCGCCGCTGGCGATGTTCAAGTTGATGCTGCTGGGTCAGTGGCATGGCCTGTCCGACACGCAGCTTGAGCACGCACTGAAGGTCAGGCTGGACTTCATGGTGTTCACCGGCTTTGAGCCCGGTGACGGCAGCTTTCCGGACGCCACCACCATTTGCCGCTTTCGCAACCGGCTGGTGACGGCCAAGCTCGACCAGGTGCTGCTGCGCCGGGTGAACGTGCAGCTCGAAGGCCAGGGCCTGAAGGTTGCTGGCAGTCGTGGCGCCATCATCGACGCCACGATCATCGAGAGTGCGGCTCGGCCCAATCGGCACATCGAGATCGATGACGAGGGCCTGGCCGATGTGGTCGATAGTGCCGACGAAGAAGCTCGCTGGGTCAAGAAGGGCAAGGACGCCTTCTTCGGCTATCGGGGCTACAGCGCGGTGGACACGGAAGACGGCTATGTCGAACACATCGAGGTGCACCCGGCCAATCAGGCCGAGGTCAACAAACTGCCGGGCATTGTGGTTGCACTGGCAGCGCAAGGCGTTGAGCCTGAGGCAGTGCTGGCCGACAAAGGGTACGCGAGCGCGGCCAACCGGGAGTACCTCAAAAGCAAAGGTATCGGCGATCTGATCCAGTTCAAGGGCAGCCGGGGCAAGCCTGTGCATCCCTTGCAGACGAAGATGAACCGGGCGATTGCCACGCTGCGCTACAAGGTCGAGCAAGGCTTTGGGACGATGAAGAGAAGATTCCATCTGAGCCGGGCGCGCTACTTTGGGGCGGCCAAGACGCAGGCGCAGATGGCATGGGCGGCGCTGGGGGTCAACCTGCTCAAGGCGTTGAGAAAGCTCCAAAGCGGGCGGCTGCAGCCGTGTGCTGGCAGTAGTCCGTCCTGAGGGACCAAAGAGCCCAGGTGGGGGCTCGAAAGCCGGTGAAAACAGGCCCAAACCGACCGATTCCTTGCACATCCTGAAATCCTCGGTCAATGACTTAAACGAAGGCATTCGCGCGGACAGTTATGCAGCGGTCTCGTGCCAGACGGCTTGAGCTTTGTCCCATCTGGCCATCTGACGCCCATCCCGATGGATGAGCAGATTTCCAGCCTGTCGGCCATATTGCTGAATGACGAGTACTACCAGTTCGTACTCACTGGCCGCAAGAGCAAGCACGGCATGCCTTCCTGGGTAGGTGAAGATCGTCTGATTCCACTCAAGGCTGTGGCCTGGTTGGAAATGACCGCGCGAGTCCGTCAGGGCGAGGTGATTGACTCCAAAAAAATCAACAAGCACCTGACCGACATTGTGCAGTTGTCAGCTCTGCTGCAGCCAGGTCAAGTGATTGATTTGCCCGAAAAACTCAGAGCCGATTTACAGGCTTTTACCCAGGCCATCAGCGCCTTGAATCGCCACGAACAGTTGCAAGCCATGCGCAGGATTGCGACTGCATACGCATTCGATTTGTAAGTTCAAATTGCCTCCTGGAGGCGACGGCGTTGACATCAGAACGCCCCTGTTTCCGATGTCTTTCGGGGCTTGCGTACGCGCTGGGGCAATTTCTCATCCATCAGGATCAGTCCAATGGTGTCCTGTGGGGTGTCCAGCAGCTGATCTAGTTGGGTGAGCTCGCCAAAAACCTGCAAAGCCCTGGCGAAATGAACCAGTGCCGTGCCCGGGTGCCCAGCCTCCATCCGTCGAACAGTATGTGCAGACACGCCAATACGCTCGGCTAAATCTTCCTGCGTCAAATGCCTGCGTCGTCGAGCAAGAGAAATCGCCCGACCCAGACGGGTCAGGCTGCGCGTGACAGGCAACGGTACAGGGGATGTCGACTTCATATGACGCTCATTTTATGTATTCTTAAATCTATTAAAAGAGCATATATGCTGCTTTATTTTCTCTCTGGATCAGAAATTTACTTGCTGTTGGGTGTCAGCAGGTCAGATCTATGGAATTGCGTATGGCAATACACAGGTCAGGATTAAGGAACTGGAGATATCACCAAAGTTCCTCATTCAGTTCCTTATCAGTTCCCCATTGATTTCCTGAAATAGCAGCGTTGTCCCCCAACTCTTCGAAAGGAGTTACCAATGCAGCTTGCAACACCTGCACTCGAGGTGTCACCTCTACAGAGCGCAGATTCCCTCGAATCGACCATGCCCAAGCAATTGGTGCTGAGTGAGGCTGATTTGGCCTCTCGCTGGGCCATGAGCCCTAAAACCCTACAGCGCTGGCGCACCACTGGAGAAGGCCCGGCCTATCTCAAGTTGGGTAAACGTGTAAGTTACCCCCTCAATGCCGTAATCGCTTTCGAGAACTGCGTCCAGCATGTCTCGACTTCCAAGCGTAAGTACGGGAAAGTAGGTGCGGCATGAACCACCTGCAATTGCAACAGGCGGCCTTGCCTGACCTCTCAGTGAGCCAGATCAGCCGTCTGCCCAAAGACCAGCTGGCCCATTTCAGCAACGCGGTGCAGGAACTCCACGACTGGACGGTGCAGATGCGTAGCCGGATCAACCGGGCCATGGAAATCCGCTACGCCGACCAGATCCGTCATGCCGAAAGCCTCGGCCAGGAGGAAGTGGCCAGGTTCTGCATCGACGACGGTGACCTGCAGATCGATGTCTCGCAGCCTAAAGAAATCGTCTGGGACCAGCAGCACCTGTCCCAGATCGCCGAACGGATGGTGGTGGCCGGTGACCGGGTGCAGGACTTCATGCAAGTCCAGTTTTCGGTGGCCGAGCAGGACTATGCCCGCTGGCACCCATTGCTGCGCGCGGCCTTCCAGCCGGCCCGCAAAGAGCTGATCACCGAACCCACCTTCCAGATCCGCTGGGTTGGCGAAGTCCAGCTTTGAGCGGGCGGCCTACCGGGCAAATCAGAACGCAACCCCACACAACAGGAAACTCTTCAATGAACCACGACAGCTACAACCAGGCCACAACCTATGGCCAATCCTCGTCCCACGGCGCCCCGGGTGCATGGTGTGATTTCAATGATGCCGATGCCCAGCAAGGCGAGTTCAACCTAATCCCTAAGGGCGCACAGGCCCTGGTGCGAATGGCCATCAAACCCGGCGGCTATGACGATGCCAGCAGGGGCTGGACGGGCGGCTATGCCACTGCATCGGATGAAACCGGTGCGGTGTTCCTGTCCTGCGAGTTCGTGCTGCTCACGGGCCCATTTGCCAAACGCAAGATCTGGAGCAATGTCGGTCTGCATTCCAACAAGGGCCCGACCTGGGCCCAGATGGGTCGCAGCTTCATCAAGGCTGTGCTCAACAGTTCGCGCAACATCCACCCCGATGACGTATCACCCGAGGCACAGCGAGCCCGCCAGATCCGCAGCTTCGGTGACCTAGACGGTGCCGAATTCGCAGCCCGGATCGGCATTGAAAAGGATGGCCAGGGCGAGTACCGCAACATCATCCGGCTGGTGATTGAGCCTGATCACAAGGAATACGCAGACCTGATGCAGGCGAAGCTGCAACGCGACGGTGGTTCTGGTGGAGGCAATGGCTCCGGCGGTGCCCCGGCAATGGCCTCTCCCGTATCGGCGCCACCAGCCCCCCAGCCGGGGTCCTCTTACACCCCTCGTCCTGGCAATGCGCAGAGTCGTCCGGCATGGGCGCAGTGATGGCGGCCGTGCATGAAATGCTGGGTGTGTTCCCGTCAAGCCAAAGGCTTCGGCCATGTGGATCTGCGATTCAAGGTGGGGCACCCCAAGCGGTACCCCATCGACTGGATCTTCTGCTCGCGGCGCTGCCAAGACTGTTTCCACCGGCTGTACGCGGCCGGTGTGCGGGCACTCGAGCGCGAGGGCACTTTGCCAACGGGAGCTGGCGTGATTGATCCGACTGATGCCGAATTGGCCGCCATGCAGCAGTGCCTCAAGCCGCTGGGCGAGGCCGCCGGTGAAATCGGTATGGACCGACCACTGTCGAGCTACACCCAGCAAGAGGCCCTGCGGCTGATCAATGCCGTGGTCACGACCTATGTCGAGGCCATGGTGCAAGAACACGAACGCAGCAAGTACCCACCTGTTCGCATGCAACTGGATCAATCGCCATAGAGGCGACTTTGAGTCGATTGTCCTGAATCCACCGCAGGACGCAGCGTTCTGCGGATTCCAACTTCTACCAACCAATGCGGGTGAAAAAGATCACCTGCAGGGGAGACTATTTCATGAATGAACCTGAATCTTTGGCTTCGCCATTGAGTCTGCAAGCAGCAGGCGATAACGACTTCAGCGATGAGCCGCTGCTGACGGCTAAACAGGCGTCAAAAGCACTGAACCTGCCGCTGTACTACTTCAACAAGACTGCAAAACGCAGAGCTTTGGGGTTGCCGTTTTACAGCGTCAATCGAGCGATCCGCTTCAGATTGGGCGAGCTACACCAATGGCAGGTTACGCATGTCCATAACCATCTTGAAGAGCAAGATGAAACACTTCAAGGGGGAGGTGGGCATGCTTGACTTTAATGATCCACCCGGTGGCCAGGACCGCAAGGTGGCTGGAAAGGGCAATGATGTAGCCCGAGAAAAGGATGCTGTCCGTGCCGCCTTGAATGACCAGCTGCCCTTGCTGGCTCTGGATATCTGGCCTTCAGGCAAGCGCCGCCAGAACAAGTACCTGATGGGCGATGTGATGGGAGGGCCGGGCGACAGCCTGGAGCTTTTGCTCTCTGGTCCTAAGGCGGGGTTGTGGACCGACCGCGCCACGGGTGAGGGCGGAGACATCCTCGACCTCGTCGCCCGCTACTACAACCTCGATGTGCAGGCCCAGTTTCCCCAGGTGCTCGAACGGGCTAAAGGTTGGCTCGGACGCGTCTCGGCTATGCCCGCCAGCGCGGTGGCCGCGAGCAAAGCCAAAGCCCCCGCCGTGGATGAGCTGGGACCTGCAACAGCCAAGTGGGATTACCAGGATGCCAGCGGCAAACTCATCGCCGTGGTGTACCGCTACGACCCAGAGCCGGGTCGCAAGGAGTTCAGGCCATGGGATGTGCGCCGCCGCAAGATGGCTCCACCTGAGCCGCGTCCGCTGTACAACCAACCGGGCATGCTCAAGGCCGAGCAAGTCGTGATGGTGGAGGGTGAGAAGTGCGCTCAAGCATTGATTGATCTGGGTGTGTGCGCCACCACGGCCATGCACGGCGCCAATGCACCGGTTGAGAAAACCGACTGGTCTCCCCTGTCTGGCAAGCACGTCCTGATCTGGCCAGATCGTGACAAACCTGGCTGGCAATATGCCGACCATGCTTCGCAGGCCATCATGCAGGCTGGGGCCAAGTCCTGCGTCATCTTGCAGCCCCCGGCAGAAAAGCCCGAGGGCTGGGATGTGGCCGATGCGGTGCAAGACGGTTTTGACATAGCTGGCTTTCTTGCCGTGGGCGAGCGCGTGCCGGTGGTGCATCAGATCGACGCACACACGCCCATGCAGCTGGTCGATGGGATCGACTACACGAACGAGGATGGGCTGGCCATGGCTTTTTCTCACCAGTTCGCCGAGGAATGGCGCTACTGCGCACCATGGAGCAAGTGGCTTGTGTGGAACGGCGTGCGCTGGAACATCGACAAGGCCTTGTATGTCATGCACCTGTGTCGCCTGATTTGCCGGGCAGCTTCAGTGCATGCCGATGGCACCAAGCTCAAAGGTCGCTTGGCCAG
>SXGQ01897531.1_pt1 | contig 10849 bp, 9 predicted proteins | sample 3178371 | NCBI WGS metagenome assembly SXGQ01 (sample SAMN11356859, study PRJNA531348) | freshwater metagenome | isolation source: freshwater sample F1-20 | place: China: Fuxian Lake, Yuxi | collected 2017-12-25 | reverse complement strand
TGATGGTGGTCACGCCCAGGCGCTGGTGCAGGCGGCGGATTTCAAGTCGCAAGTAGGCCCGCACTCGGGCATCGAGTGCGCTTAGCGGTTCATCGAGCAGCAGCAAGCCGGGCGACAGGGCCAGCGCACGGGCTAGCGCTACGCGCTGTTGCTGGCCGCCCGAGAGTTGCGCCGGGTACTTGGCGGCGGCCTCGGGCAGTCCCACAAGCTTGAGCAGTTCAGTCACTCGGGCCGAGGTTTGGGCCCGGGGCAGCCTGCGGCTGGCCAGGCCGTAGCCCACATTGGATGCAACATTCAGGTTTGGAAACAGCGCGTAAGACTGGAAAACAATACCGAAATCACGCTGCGAGGCCGGCAGATTGGAGATGTCTCGCCCGCCCTGAAGGATGCGCCCCGCAGTTTGCAAATCCAGGCCGGCGATGGCGCGCAGAAGGGTGGTTTTACCGCAACCCGAGGGGCCCAAAAAGCAAACGAATTCGCCGGACATGACATCCAGCGATACGTCTTTGAGCGCCGCGAAATCCCCGAACTGCTTTCTGAGCTGCTGGATGCTCAGGTAGGGCTCAACCGGCATTACCTGGGCGCAGATTTGCCATCGTAGCGCTTGGTCCACTCGGCCAGCACGCGAGCCCGGTCGGCGCCCATTTTTGCCAGGTCAATGTTGGCCATCGCAGCGTCGGCGCTTGGCGGGTAGTTCGGTGGCGCCGGGTTCATGCCGGGGTAGCCCACGATGGCGTAGTACTTGCCGTAGAGCTCATAGGCTTTCTTGGTCACAGCCCAGTCGGCCAATTTTTGCGCAGCAGCCAGGTTTTTGGTGCCTTTGACGATGGCGGTGGCTTCCATGTCCCAGGGTGCGCCTTCCTTGGCCAGAATCACGTCAATTGGGGCGCCGCCGGTTTTCTCTTTGGCGCCGCGCATGTCAAAGCCGATGCCGATGACCCGCTCGCCTTTCGCAGCCTGAACACAGGGGGCTGACCCGGAGTGGGTGTAGACCGCGATGTTCTGGTGCAGCTTGTCCATGAAGTCCCAAGCAGCTTTCTCGCCCATGATCTGGATCCAGGCATACACCGCTTGGTAGCCGGTGCCCGAAGACGCCGGGTTGGGCATCACGATGCTGTCTTTGTAAACCGGGTTGGCCAGGTCCATCCAGGCAGCTGGTTTGGGCATGCTCTTTTTGCCACCTTCGATGGTGTTGTAGCACATCACGGCCAGCCAGGCGTCCATGCCGGTCCAGCTCATCGGGCTCTTGCTGCTTTTGAATTTAGGCTTGACCTGGTCCGCGCCTTTGGGGGTGTACGGCTCCAGCATACCCATTGAATCAAACAAGGACACGCTGGAGGCGCCCAAACCCCAGATCACATCAGCGCGTGGGTTGTCTTTTTCAGCAAGCAAGCGCGCGGTGATGATGCCAGTGGAGTCTCTCACCCAGGCGATTTCCACGTCCGGGTTATCTGCTTCAAAGGCCTGCTTGTAAGGCCCAACCTGGTCGGTTTCAAGCGCGCTGTAGACTGTGATTTTGGTCTTTTGAGCGAACGCCGGAGCAGCAGTAAACAGCGCAGTGGCAACCAGCGCGACCGCGCCGAGCATTAGTTTTCGGGTGCTTTCTTTGAACATGGGAATATTTCCTTTTTAGGGTGGGTCATTCGTGCCGGACGAGCCTGCATTCAAACTAAAGTTTTCACTGCGCGAAGGTCCAAGCTGGCCCGAGCACCGCAATGCGTCTCCAGTATGTCATAAAAACATGACCTATCGAAACCGCGAATTTGCCCCACAAGCTGGCCGTCCTGCCCTGACCGCATGACGATGCGCAAACCCCTTGGGCTGGCTTAGCCCAGGTGCTTGCCCACAATGCCGGCGAGCTCAAACATGGTGACCTGTGGCTTGCCGAACACGGCCAGCAACTTGGCATCCGCGTTGATGGCGCGCTTGTTGGCGCTGTCTTGCAGGCCATGGGCCTTGATGTAGTCCCAAAGTTTTTTGATCACCTGCGGGCGCCCAATGGCCTCAGGGCCAATCACCGCTGCCAAGGCCGTACTGGGTTGCAGGCCGGCCGCAGGCGCCTTTTTGCTCACAGCTTTGCGCGGCGTCACGGCCTTGGGTTTGACGGGTTTGGCGGCCTTACCAGCCTTCGCGGGCGCGGCGCTTGATTTAGCAGCCGCCGCTTTGGCCGCAGCGCCCGGGCGCGGCGGGAATTTCGATGGCGCAAACTCAAAGTTCACTTTGCCCGCCTCGGCATCCCAGGTGAGCATGGCTTTGAAAGCGCGGCGCGTGCGCATGCTGACAAATTTGTCCAGCAGGTCGGTTTTGCCGGTGGCCAACAGCTTGGTCATTTGGTCCCGCACTATCGGCTGCTGCAGGATGATCTGGCCGCTTTTGAAGTCGCAGCTCAGGCTGGCCTGTGCCAGGGTGGGTACCGATTTTTCGCAAACATAGCTCTTGCCGTGCTCAAACACAGCGCTACCACATTTGGGGCAGGCGCCCAGGCTTTGCTGGGCTGAAAAGTCGATCAACTCGCCGGTCTCTTCGCCCTTTTTGTCATCGCCAAAATCGAATTCGAGCTTGTAATTTTTGCTCTCTTCGTCAAACTTGATCACCATCTCGGCAGTGAACGGCCAGCCGGCCTTGGAGCGAAAGCCGTCCAGCGGCCCAATTTTGCGTTCGCGCAAAAACTGCTCGACCTCGGCGACCTCAAACGTCCGCCCGGCTGGCGTCTTGCCAAACGAAAAGCCGCAGCCATCTTCCGCGCCGGTCTTGCCGGTACACGTGTAACGGCGATAGTTTTCCTTGACCACGCCGCCGCAATTGGGGCAGGCCGCCTGCAAGGTGGCATAGTCGCCCGGGATGGTGTCACGGTCGTATTCCTTGGCCTTTTTGACCATGCGCTCGGTCATGGCCGCGATATCGGCCATGAAGCTGCTGCGGGTGAGTTGGCCGAGTTCCATTTGCGCGAGCTTGTGCTCCCACACGCCGGTCAGCTCGGCCTTGGAAAGCTCCTCCACGCCCAGGCCGCGCAACAGCGTCATCACCTGGAAGGCCTTGGCCGTCGGTATCAGCTCACGGCCTTCGCGCAGCATGTATTTCTCGGCGATCAGCCCCTCGATGATGGAAGATCGGGTGGCGGGCGTGCCCAAGCCCTTTTCCTGCATCGCCTCTCGCAGTTCGTCATCTTCTACGGTTTTGCCGGCGCCTTCCATGGCGCCGAGCAGGGTCGCCTCAGAGTAGCGTGCGGGTGGCCGGGTTTTCAGGCCCTTGGGATCGACGGTGGCAGTTCGGACCTTCTCCCCGGGCTGCACCGGCACCAGGTTCTGGCCCTTGTCGCCGTCCTTGGCCTCAGCCACCTCTAATGCCGCCTCTTTGCCGTAAATTGCCAGCCAGCCGGGTTTGACCAGCACCTTGCCTTCGGTCTTGAAGCTGTGGCCGGCGGCGGTGCTGATGCGGGTGGTCACCTGGTACTCGGCGCCCGGGAAAAACACCGCCATAAAGCGGCGCACCACCAGATCATAGATTTTTTGCTCGGCTTCACTCAGCCCACTGGGGGCTTGCAGCGTAGGGATGATGGCGAAGTGGTCACTCACCTTAGTGTTGTCAAACACCCGCTTGGTCGGTTTGATGTAGTTGCCGTTGAGCGCGGTCAGCGCATGGGGCGCCAGGTGCCGCATGCCGGAGTCAGCCAGCATCTCAAAGGTCTGTTTGACAACCGGCACGTAGTCTTCGGGCAGCGCGCGCGAGTCGGTACGAGGGTAGGTCAGCGCCTTATGGCGTTCGTACAGGCTTTGCGCAATCGACAGCGTTGTCTTGGCTGAGTAGCCAAACTTGCCATTAGCCTCGCGCTGCAGGCTGGTCAGGTCAAACAGCGGCGGTGCAGCCTGGGTGGTGGGCTTGCTTTCTTCGGTGACGCTGGCGCTCTGGCCGCGCACGGCATCGGCAATGGCCTGCGCCTCGCGCTGGCTCCAGACCCGGTCGGCTTTCTTCTCGGCGTCATCAGCGTCTTTTTTGTGTTTGGGGTCGAACCATTTGGCGGCGTACTCGCCGGCCTGGGCGGCAAAGCTGGCGTGAATTTCCCAGTAGTCGCGGCTGATGAACTTGCGGATCTGCTCCTCTCGCTCAACCACCACCGACAGCGTGGGCGTCTGCACCCGCCCGACGGTCGTCAGGAAAAAGCCGCCGTCACGCGAGTTGAAGGCGGTCATGGCCCGCGTGCCGTTGATACCCACCAGCCAATCGGCCTCACTGCGACAGCGCGCGGCGTCGGCCAGGGGCTGCATCTGCGCATTGCTGCGCAGGGCGCCAAAACCATCGCGGATCGCCTGCGGCGTCATGCTTTGCAGCCACAAGCGGCTGACCGGCTTGCCCAGTGGTTTGACCCCGCCGGCGTACTGTTCGATCAGCCGGAAGATCAGTTCGCCCTCGCGGCCCGCGTCGCAGGCGTTGATGAGCTGGTCCACATCCTTGCGTTTGGCCAGTCGCACCACGGCGTTCAGGCGTGTCTTGGTCTTGTCCACCGGCTTGAGGTCAAAGTGCGGCGGAATCACCGGCAGATGGGCAAAACTCCATTTGCCGCGCTTGACATCAAAGGCCTCGGGCGCCTGGATCTCGACCAGGTGGCCAACCGCGCTCGAGACCACATAGCGCTCGTTCTCAAAGTGCTCATCATGCTTCTCGAACTTGCCTGCGACCGGCGTGAGCGCGCGCACGATGTCTTGGGCCACAGAAGGTTTTTCGGCAATGATCAATGTTTTCATCTGACTACAATCCTGTCCTTCGCGGGCGCGCTGGCGCACGCACATGCACACGTGAGCGCGCACACGCACGCCCACACGGGTTCACCATACCAAATTTTTCAAACGTGTCTAAACCAAGTCAGGCTATTGATCACCGCCGCATTCAGGTTCGTCGCTCGGGGGTACATGGAAAAGGTGTTTTTGCCCTGCAAGACTTGGCCGAGGGCGAGGCCTTGATTGAGTACATCGGCGAGATCATCAACTGGGCCGAGGCCGAACGGCGCCACCCCCATGATCCGCTGCAGCCCAACCACACGTTTTATTTCCATATCAACGCACAGCGGGTGATCGATGCGCGGTACGGTGGCAATGCGTCCCGCTGGATCAACCATTCCTGCGCGCCCAATTGCGAGGCTGATGCAGTGGACGGACGTGTTTTTATTCGTGCACTGCGGCCGATCTTGCGCGGCGAAGAGTTGAACTACGACTACGGGCTGGTGGTTGATGCGCGCCAGACAGCCAAGCTCAAGGCCGACTATGTCTGCTGGTGCGGTGCCAGGCAGTGTCGCGGCACCATGCTGGCACCCAAAGGGCGACGCTGAGCGGCCTTGGGATGGCGCCAGACTATCAATCGCTTGGACTGGCGCTGTCACAGCAACAGACGGGGCTGGTTTTGGAGGTGGTTGATAGCCTGGATTCGACCAACTCGGAGCTCATGCGTCGGGCACGCGTGGGCATCGGGCAGCCCACGCTCTTGGTCGCCCAACACCAAACTGCGGGGCGCGGGCGCTTGGGCAGGCAGTGGCTCAGCCAAGAACATCACACCGGCAGCGAGGGCAGCAGGGCAGCTGGCGAATCACTCACTTTTTCCCTCGGGCTGCCCCTGACGGTGGCTGATTGGTCGGGCCTGTCTTTGGCGGTAGGCCTTAGCCTGGCCAGCAGCCTGCACCCCGATCTGCGCTTGAAGTGGCCCAATGACATCTGGCTGGAACAGCGCAAACTCGCTGGCATTTTGATTGAAACCGTGGCCGTTGGATCGGCCCGCTTGGCCATCGTGGGCGTAGGCATCAACCTGGGGCCGCGCGGCGCATCGGGACTGGCCAGGGCGCCTGCCTGGTTGCAAGAGGTGCTGCCGCAGATCGACGCGCCCACCACCCTGCTGCGCCTGGTCCCCGGGCTGCTGCGCACGATGCAAGAATTCGAGTCCCTTGGCTTTGCACCATTCAGGGCCGGGTTTGCACAGCGCGATGCGCTGTTTGGTGCCTCAGTCAGCTTGAGCGACGGCACGCTTGGCAGCGCCGAGGGCGTGGATGCCAGGGGCGCGCTGCTGCTTCGCACAGCCCAGGGACTACGGGCCATCAGCAGCGACGAGGTGAGCTTGCGCGCGCCCTCAACTGGCGCAAAGGCTGCGTGAGACCGACCCGCCTGGCCATGCTGCGCCAGTTCGCACTGTTGGCGCTGCTGTTCAATCTGGTTTATTTTCTGTGGGCCGAGGACCTGCTCAGAGGCGCCGGTTTTGGGCCCAAGATGCAGCGCGAGCCGCTCAGGCTGGAGCGCCAGATCAACCCGCAAGCAGTCAAGATAAAAAAAATCGAACTCCAGTTCCCGGGTGATGCGGCATTGGCCTCGCCTGAAGGCCCCTGTCTGCAGTCCGACCCCCTGGAACAGGGCAAAGCCAGCTTGTTGCGTCAATCGGTGAGCCCGCTGCTGCCGCCTGAGGCCTGGGCAATGACGCCGGCAACCCTGCCAGCGCGTTGGATTATCTATATCGGGCAATACAACAGCCCGCTGACCATCGCCAGCAAACGGGCAGAGTTGGCAGCGCTGAACATCACCGTCGAAGCCCTGACAAATCCTGATCTCGAACTGGGCTTGTCTTTGGGACATTTCACCAGCCAATCGGCCGCTACAACGGCCTTGGAAGCATTGAAAAAACGCGGCCTGCGAAAAGCCTTGGTGGTGCAGGAACGGCCCGAGGCACTGGGCACTGTGATGCGGGTGAGGCTCAGCGATGCGGCTCTTAAAAACAAGCTCGACAGCCTCGGGGCCGAGTTGGCCAACACCGGCTGGCAGCCCTGCTCCTGAACTATCCGGGGGCTGCTTCGGTAGAAAAACGGATGCTGAACCTGGCGCCTGGTGAGGCCTGTGCAACATGGGTTTCTGCTAGGTGCACCATGGCATTGTGCTGCTGGGCGATTTCCCGCACGATGGCCAAGCCCAGACCAGAGCCGTCCGCACCCGTGCCAAGAGCCCGGTAAAAGGGCTGGAAAATCAGTTCCCGCTCGGCCACTGGCACGCCTGGGCCGGAATCCTCAACCTGCAGTACCAGCACCTGGTTTGACGATTCGGCTAAGACCCGCACCGTGATCACACCCGGGCGCTCGGCACTCGACGGTGTGTAGTTGATGGCGTTGTCCACCAGGTTTCGCACCAGCTCCTTGAGCAGTACTGGGTTGCCCTTGAGCTGCCCGTCAGTCAGGCCCGCCGCCAAGCCTTCGTAACCCAGGTCAATGTGTTTTTCAATCGCCCGGGCAACACAATCCTGAATCACCGACATACTCAGCTCTGCGAGGTCGCAGGTCTGGTGCGGCATGGCTATGCCGCTGCTTTCTGCCCGCGCCAAGGCCAGCAGCTGGTTGACGGTGTGGGTGGCGCGCACGCTGGCGCGGCCAATCTGGCGCAGTGACTGCTTGAGCTCGTTGGCATCCGCGCCCTCACGTTGGGCCAGATCAGCTTGCATTCGCAGGCCGGCCAAGGGAGTTTTGAGCTGGTGTGCAGCATCAGCCAAAAAGCGCTTTTGTGTGGCAATTGAAACCTGCAGGCGCATCAGCAGGTCGTTGACCGATGAGACCAGGGGAGCGACTTCAAGGGGCACTGCCTGCGCGTCGATCGGGCTCAGGTCGTCCGAGCGGCGCGCCCGGATGCGCTCCTCCAGCCGGTTGAGCGGGCGTATGCCCTGAACCAAGGCCAGCCAGACCAGCAACATAGCGGCGGGCAAAATAACCAGTTGCGGCAGCATCACACCTTTGACAATCTCGGTGGCAAGCACCGAGCGCTTATCCAGGGTCTCGGCAACCTGAACCAGCGCCGGGCGTGCGCCCGGCAGGTCAAGCTTGACCCAGGCGTAGGCGACCTTAATGTCTGCCCCACGGATTTCGTCGTCGCGAATATGGATCACGCCTGGCACTGCCTTCACGGTCTCGGGCGGCAAGGGCAGACCACGCTCGCCGCTCAGATGCTCGCCTTGGACGCCCAGAACCTGGTAATAGATGGTGTCGGCGTCGTCGGCGCGCAGCAACTCACGCGCCGGCAGCGGCAAGTTAAAGGTCAGCTTGCCATCGCGCACGACCAGCAACTGCGCCAAGGCCCCGACGTTGTGCTCCAGCGCCCGGTCGAAGGGCTTGCCCGCTATGTTTTGCGCCACCAGCCAGGTCAGCACCAGACTGATCGGCCAAAGCAATAGCAAAGGGGTGAGCATCCAGTCCAGAATTTCACCAAACAAGGAGCGCTGTTCACGCCGAAAAATACTCATGCCGGGCTCGTCCCAGCAAGTATGGCAGGCTGTGGCGCTGGCAGGCGGCTGAGGCCAGCACAAGCCCGCTTGCAAACAGGCTTAGACAGGGATTTTCTCCAGGCAGTAGCCCAAACCGCGCACCGTGGCAATGCGGATCGGGCCTTTTTCAATCTTCTTGCGCAGGCGATGGATGTACACCTCAATGGCATTGTTGCTGACCTCCTCGCCCCACTCGCACAGCCGCTCGACCAACTGATCTTTGCTGACAAGGCGCCCGCTGCGTTGCAGCAGCACCTCAAGCAAGCCGAGCTCGCGCGCCGATAAATCGACCATCAGCCCATCCATTGTGGCCACCCGGCCGAGCTGGTCAAACACCAGCGGGCCATGCTTGATGGTGTTGCTCGCCGCGCCCATACCGCGCCGGGTCAAGGCGCGTACGCGCGCCTCAAGCTCCTGCAGGCTAAAAGGCTTGGCCATATAGTCATCTGCGCCGTGATCAAGGCCGCGCACCCGTTCCTCCACACTGTCAGCCGCAGTCAGGATTAACACCGGCAAAGAAGAGCCCCGGGCGCGCAACTTTTTCAGCACCGCAAGCCCATGCATATTAGGCAGGCCGAGGTCAAGGATGAGGAGATCAAACTCGGTATTGGTCATCAGGGCAGCGTCGGCCTCGTTGCCGCTTGCGACATGGTCTACAGCGGCACCCGAACTGCGCAGGGTGCGCAGCAAACCGTCGGCCAGCACCTGATCGTCCTCGGCAATGAGTATGCGCATGCCTGTCTCCTGCTGATGTAAGGGCCTGCCCTGCCCATGCGGTTCGGGTCATTCTAGGCCGCACTGACCAGGTTGCGGGGAAACTTTGATGGCGCCGGAGATCGCCCCGGTTCAGGCGACATAGGCCTCCAGTCCGATGGCGATGACCGCGGCCACTTCAGGCCCAAGCGCCTGGCTTAACTCCTCCTGCGCCTGTGCCACGCTCTGTTCCATCGCCAGCAACCAGGCCAGGCCGGTGGCCGTGAAGACGATACGTCGGGCCCGTCCATCACGCGGGTCCAGCGCCTGCGCGACCAGGCCCCAGGCCATGCATTGCCCGACCAATTTGCCCATGGCTTGCTTGCTCATGCCCGCGCGCTGCGCCAAATCGGTCAAGCGAGACCCCTCCAGCGCAAGGTGCCGGGTGACATGAATGTGGGAGGCACTCAAGCGGCCACGGGCCGCCAGATTGGCCAGTGCCAGGGGCATGTGCTCGTTGGCTGCCATGAGGCGCAGCACCCGCGCATCAAAACGACGCAAGGCCAGCGCCATCCAGTGGCCCAAATGGGCCTGGCGCCAAGGCTCGGACGGGGAGGGCTCTGACATGGATAAATAGTAAACCAAATTGACTAAAAAAACTATTTACAAGTTTAGAGAAACCGCATTAAACTACTGTTCAAGCATCCAGCTGTTGATAAAATCAGCTGCCTAAGTTTCTTCAACACATTGATATTTAAGGAGTTTTTCATGGAAGCAGCACTTAAAACACCCAGCCCCATCAACAGCGAAAAAGCCAAGGCCCTGCAAGTGGCCCTGGCTCAAATCGAAAAACAGTTTGGCAAGGGCACCATCATGCGCTTGGGCGAGGGCGAGGTGATCGAGAACATTCAGGTGGTCTCCACCGGTTCGCTCGGGCTGGATGTCGCGCTCGGCGTAGGCGGCCTGCCGCGCGGGCGGGGGGTTGAAATCTACGGCCCGGACTCCTCCGGCAAGACCACGCTCACCTTACAGGTCATCGCCGAAATGCAAAAACAGGGTGGGCAATGCGCGTTCGTCGATGCCGAGCATGCCCTGGACATCCAATACGCCCAAAAACTCGGTGTCAACCTGCAAGACCTGCTGATCAGCCAGCCCGACACGGGCGAACAGGCGCTGGACATCGTCGACAGCCTGGTGCGCTCTGGGGCGGTAGATTTGATCGTGATCGATTCTGTGGCCGCGCTCACGCCCAAAGCCGAACTTGAAGGCGAAATGGGCGACAGCCTGCCGGGTTTGCAGGCCCGGTTGATGAGCCAGGCCCTGCGCAAACTCACGGCACACATCAAAAAGACCAACTGCATGGTCATCTACATCAACCAAATTCGAATGAAGAACGGCGTCATGTTCGGATCACCCGAGACCACAACCGGCGGAAACGCGCTCAAGTTTTATGCCTCAGTCCGGCTTGATATTCGGCGCACCGGCACAATTAAAAAGGGCGACGACGCCATCGGCAACGAGACCAAGGTGAAAGTGGTCAAAAACAAAGTGGCGCCACCCTTCAAAACCGCCGAGTTCGATATTCTTTTTGGTGAGGGCATCAGCCGCCACGGGGAAATTATCGACATGGGCGTGAACGCCAATATTCTTGACAAATCTGGCGCTTGGTATGCCTACAACGGCGAAAAAATTGGCCAGGGCCGAGACAACGCGCGGGAGTTCCTGCGCGAAAACCGGGAACTCGCCCATGAAATCGAAAACAAGGTACGCCTCTCGCTGGGCATACCGCTGCTGCCAGGCACCGCCGAGACCGATGAAAAAACCAAACCTGCCGGTAAAAAAGGCGGCTGAGGCGCCAGCAGGCCAGCATGAAGCCCGCGCT
>SXGQ01701171.1_pt1 | contig 10849 bp, 11 predicted proteins | sample 3178371 | NCBI WGS metagenome assembly SXGQ01 (sample SAMN11356859, study PRJNA531348) | freshwater metagenome | isolation source: freshwater sample F1-20 | place: China: Fuxian Lake, Yuxi | collected 2017-12-25 | reverse complement strand
CGATCATTATTCCATTTCATCACAAACTTGAACATTGGGCAGTAAACAAACTCATTGAAAACAATAAGCGGGCACGGTTAGCGGATGCAAAGCGGACAATAGAACAATTAGGGGTTTAGGAAATCTCCTTGTTCGTCTTATCCATGTTATAAGATAAGTGAGGAGAGGGAGAAAGTAAAGGGTTTATTCCTTCACAAGCTTCTGACTCGAAATCAACCTTCCAGTACCATCCTTTACTTGGATGATATAATTCCCTTTTGAAATTATCCCAAGATTGACTTTACTTCCCGATTCTACTTTCTTATTCAACAGAACTGCTCTTCCGTTTATATCAAAAACTGAAACATATACTACTTTTAAGATATTACTACTACTAACATAGAGTTCGTCATGTGTTGGATTTGGATAAAATACTATTTTATTAGATCTGGTGGATTCCTGTGTAGCAGATACTAGATAATAATAGCTTGCTCCCTCACTTGCACATCCAAGTTTTACGACTTTCACAGTATAGTATCCACTTGTAGCAGGTTTGTACTTTTGTGCAGTATCCCCCGTATATGTAGTTTCTTTAAACCACTGATTGTTGATGGTAGAAGACGACACAAGATAGCCTTGACTATCTCTTGTAATGGTTGGTTTAGCAGGCTGAGGATTTACAACTATAGATATAGACGAACTAGGTACACTTGAAACGCTGTCGATTGTTACGATGACCATATAGTTACCGGTTTCAGTTGCCTGAAATGTTTTAGCAGTACCGGTGGCAATTTTCAATCCATTTTTATACCATTGATTCCCCTTTTCACTACTGGATGTCAATGTCACACTTTGTCCACTGCAAATTCCATTGTTACCCGTGGTGGTGATCACTGGTTTTGGTGGGATAACAATATTCCTGTTACCGAATGTGAAGAACACAGGCCACTTAGCATAACCAACTATTTTCTTCGTATAATCAACAGATGATATTTTATCTGATTGAAGATTTACATATTTAATGATATCAACTCCGCTTGAATCTGTACCAAAAGCTATTCGTTCATCTAATCGATCGTAAGTAGGGTAACCAATTGTATTATTGGCTGCGATTAATTTGATTTTATTTAGTTTCATGTCATATCCAATTACCATATACTCCTTTGTATAATCATCCATTAGATCGAATGCTATTTTTCCGGGATAATTTTTTGAAAAGGTTGGATTGCCAACACTGATGCCATCACTTAGCGAAAATAATTTATTTATTTTCCCCTCTGTTTTTGAATTGGTTGAAGTATTCCAAACATTCATAATACCAATATCCCAATAAGTGATGTTATTACCAGACGAGTCCTTTAAAGAATTGAGACAATCAAAAATAATATTTTGTCCAGTATAGTCCCATTCTAAGCCATCGGCAAATATGGGTCCTTTTGCATTTACACCATATGTATAAGTAGGAGCATAAAGAAAATATCTATACCATGCTTTTTTATCATAATCATAGACATAAATCGATGTATCTGCAAATTCTGTAACAGCAGCAAATCGTTTTCCATCTTTTGAAATAGCGACATTTGACCAAATGGCTTGATCTTGGAGAACTGTTTTTTCTGAATTCAAGGATGGATCCAATGATAGTTGATATAATTTTTTATCAGTTCCAACAAATACTGCTAATTTACCGTTGTCGGTAACACTTGGCCTGGATGCAACTGTTTTATTCAAGAGTACTTTGTAGTTTGCCCCTGCTGAATTTCTTCTGAATAACCCATTTGGGTCGCTTCGGTCTGTATCATAGGTCAAAAGATATTCGGTACCAGGATTTACTTTCAGTGTATCAAAAAGAATGACCGGAGTATTTTCTGTTATTCCTACAGCATCAAACGCTTTTGATATAATATTCACCTCATTACTTCCATACAAATCCTTTGCTGACTGAATGACTGCCAATCTTAAATCAGAAAATTGCGACTGTGGTATCAAATACTTGGTAAGTGCTTGATAATATATTTTACCTGCTTTTGCTTTCCCAACAGAAGGCTCGCTTGCAATTAAATAAAATGCACGATTTGGAATACCGCTGTTTATATGAACTCCTTGATTATCCTCTTCACCACTATAATACTCTGAAATATGCTCAGGTTGCCAGGAGTAGTCTCCCAATTTGGTACCTCCATTGTGAGGATTACTTAAATCTCTCATTGCGCCACTTGGGTAATATTGCTTTGACAATCCAATTTTTTCCCCAAGTGTCCAATTTGAAGAATCAACCAAAATTGCAAATATATCTGACATAGATTCGTTCATTGCTCCAGATTGTGCAAAATATTCTAAACCAGCGGAGAACTCAGTTACAGCGTGGGTCATTTCATGAGCACCAACATCACTTGCAATTTGTAAGGGTGTGAAATTATTTTCAGTACTTCCATTACCATAACTCATAAATCGGCCGTTCCAAGTTGCCTGAAAATATGATTTATTATTTTTTGGATTAGGGACATTAATTACAGATATAATATTCATCCCAGCATTATCAAGAGAGTTTCTTCCATGAACAGCTCTAAAATATTCGTACGATTCGATTGCATTTGAATGTGCTGAAACAGCTTTTGGGTCCCATACATCGTTTTTATTTGTTACTAAATATAGAAGTGAAGCAGTATCGTTTCTATTATCATATGTTTTGATAAAGCCTGTTCCTTTTGTGGCATTGTACATAGCACGTGATGCATCAACCAACATGTAAAGTGAATTATCCCTAAGTACTGTACCAAATGTTTTTGTTATACCACTCAAATCTTTTGCTGAAGATGTTTTTGGTATATCTGCATTACAGCTTGATTCAAATGATCTTAATATTTTGCCATTTTTTACATTAATAAAATAATCCCAACGTATATTAATTGCGGGCCAATATTGTATATGATATGCTAGAACCGCAGAAGATTTGTCATCCAGCGGATATATTACTTTTTTTATAACTGGGGATAAATCTAATTCAGTATTAATGCTTTTTCTAGGGATATATTGTTTATTTGAAGTAAGATCATTCTCGATTACTTGAATGGCATTTTTTTCATCAACTGACTGGTTAAAATCGATGTCATTATTTATTGTAAAATAATTCCCATTTACATGGAATGAATTCTCGGTATTGTTTAGATGAACTATCAAATCACCTCCGTATACAGGAATTCCCTTAATCTGTTGCTTCATTTTGACATGGATATTCCCATTTATGTCTTTTTCATTGCTTTCGGCGATAAAATTATCTTCAGGGTTATCCATTTTAAGAATAGTTGATATTTCTTTCAAAGCACTGAATGCAGTTTTATTGATTTCATTGGTTGAAATATTTAAAAATCCATCTGTTTTGAATTTTATAGTCGAAATAGAATTTGTTTTTTTGATGAAAGAGGGATTACCTGTAATAGGACTTTGAGCATAAACGATTACAGAATCTTTCAAAAAAAAATCGCGTTTTTTTAAAGTTGAAACACTAAGCTTTTCTGGCATGAATTGTTGATCTGCCTGTTTGTTTCGTATTTCCTCATGCGGCATTAAAAATATGCCGGATTGGGTCTTGGAAATCTTTTTGAAACGATCAACATGCTGAGCAGAAAGATTGATGGACCCGACTAACAAAGAAAATATGAGTAAAATGTTTTTCATTTTATTGAAGCATTTTTTACTAGCTGAACAAGACTGGAAAGATTTGCTACATTCACTTGATTATTCACAGACCATGTATAGGTACTTTTTACTGCACCAGCGTAAATAATAATCGATTGATATTCATTTGAAGGACTATTGATGGGGGATTGAATATTCAATACATTCTTAGCTGCTGCATATATTTTTTTCCATGTAGATTTTTTCATTTTCCTTACATCACTGAAAACAAGGGTATTGATTCCGTTTGCTTGATAAATTTTCTTGGGTGTCAACCGGTAGGTTGTTGTCATACCAGTAAATCCACCTCCATACTTATAATCTACAGAATCAATGTTGCTTTGAGCAAGGCTGGTTAGACAAGAAAAGATTAATAACACGCATGAATAAAAAAGCGGCATAATTAACCTGAATTTATTCAATTCAAATTAATAAATCGTCGTTTGAAAATTATACCCTTCCTTAGGTAGTTTGTACAAATTAAAAGAGAAGTGATTTCATGCTTTAGCGAAGTATGCTTTATTGAAGTTTGTACAGCAATTCGACTGGATTTCTAACATTCAATTTTTTTAATATATGCTTTCTATGCGTGCTGACAGTCAGTACAGATAAGTGAAGCTCAGTTGCAATTTCATTACTTGAATAACCTTTACATACTAATTTGGCAATTTCAAGTTCTCGTTTAGTGAGCATTGAACTTGAATCAGTGTTCATTGTAGAATCAAGATACTCAGTAAAATCATAAAATTTTGGGCATTTGGTGATAAAATTATCAAATACTTTTATCATCTCATCGCCGCTTATCTCTTTTAGAAGATATCCTGAAGCCCCATTCTTTTTTGATTCTGTTTTTATTTCAGGATCATTTTTCATGGTTAGCATAAAACAGGCGGTTGTTAAATTTGATCTTTTAATCTTTCTAAGCAATTCCAGTCCGTTTGAAGTCTTGAGCTGATAGTCAATCAAAACAATATCTGGGTGGAGTTTTAAAATTTCATCATAGGCTTGCATAACATTGCTTGAATATCCTATCACTTGATATTGATGATGAAATGAAAAAAAAGCTTTTAAACTTTCAGCAAATAATATATGATCATCACATATATAAATATATTTTTTATCTTTATTAGTCATTTAATGGAATTTTGATTTTATAGATCATTTCACTTTCTGTATTGTATTGAGTGATTTCTCCTTTCAAATAAGAAACACGGTGTTTGATATTCTTTATACCAAAGCGACCAGTCTCTTCATTATGTTCAAATCCCTTTGTATTTTCAGTGTACCAAAATTGAGTAATTCCTGCATATTCTTCAAAAATGCGTATACGAACCTGTGTACAATTTGAATACTTAAGTGTATTGGATAGTAACTCATTTAAGATGCGATATATTTGGATATTTATTCTGCTGGGTAATTGATACTTTAATTCATATTGAAGAAAAATTAAAAAAGAACATACAGGCTGAAAGTGTTTAACAAGTGAATAAAACAGTTCTTCTGATTTCTTATTTTCAGCATCAAATGGGAGCAGAGAAGAAATGATAAATCGAATTTCCTTAATTATGTTACTTATATTAATAGATATATTTTGCAATTCATATATACCTTCAAATAAAGGATAGCGTTTAACAAGCGTTTCAGCTTGTAATTTTATAATGGATAAATCGGCCCCAACTTTGTCATGTAATTCTTCACCAATAATCGTCCGTTCAGTTTCTTGTACTTTAATCACGGTATTTGCCAAATTATTATCGATTTCTATCAAATCCTGATATTTTCTCTCAGCTATGAGTTTATTTGCCTTAATGAAAGAAATCAAATTCCCTGTGCCTATGAGTAATATTTGTCCGCAAAGAAAAAGAAAAGGAAAAAAAAGTGAATAGTGGTACCAGGGAAGAGGATCAAAACTATATTGATGCCCGACTTCAAGAAACAGGGATAATGAATACAAGAGATAACCGGCATTGTTATACCATTTTTTACTTCTGTATATTTTAAATAAAATAAAAATAATTATAGAAAGAAATAAAACACTCAATATGAATGAGTTGATGACAAGTAATATATATTTTATGCTTTGATTTTGAATCATGTTACTGCTCAACGAAATTGAAATGATTCGAATAGGCATGAATATACAAATAGTATAAAGTATGATTAAATAAAATAAGTTTTTACTGTTTTTAAAATAATCAAGTATAAATATTGAAAAAGCAGTTATGGCAAGCGTAGAAAATAATGTTCTGGAAATATTATGAAAAGAAGGATTGTTCGGCCAACAATATTGGTATAAAAATCCGGCATTATTCAAGAACCAAACACCCATGGTAAGAATATAAATTGCAAATAGATAGTTGTATAAAGTATTTGAGAGAACCCCCAATATGATAAAATAAATGATGAGAATCACAATAAATAAAATAGACCCTCCTAAATAAAACATTCGTTCAGATTTCAACTGCTCAACTTCAATTTGAGTAAGAATATTTAATTGATAACTGACATTTTCACTTGTTTTATTCAAAGACAACTCAATGGTATCACCTTTGTTCAAATAATTTTCTAACGGTATTATAAAATCATTCACTTTAATTGGCCTGTTGGCAAATACATAATTATCCCCTGTATTGACTATGGTGTGTACCTTTTTATTATAAACAATGATTTTATTAATATGCGGGTTATTAATTTGCAGGTATAATTTATTGTTTAGCGTATCATTTCGGTCGTCTAAAATCGAAATATGAATTAAGTTTTTTGTAATACCATGGTTCTTATAAATACCATGGCTGGACAATTCAGAAATCGTTGTATAAATACGAATTGGTTGACCAAGAACAGGGTGCATGTAAAAGAAAAACAAAAAAATCAGTGATATCAGTAAATTTCTATCTTTCACAAAAAGTCATTATTAAAAATATTTTATCATGTGCGAAGTCCCGATGTCCAATAAAGAGGACTACCCAAAAATAAAAAATCACTCTCACATAAAGCGAAAGTGATTATTTATGAGAATTCAGTGATTATTTGGTTACATATACATCAACTGTTTTTTTCTTGGTGTCTATGTATATTTTTTCTGGTTGAATGGATGAAACACCTTTATTTTTAGACAATTCAAAATTGTACTCTTTTTTGTCATATTTCATGATGGCACCCGTTGCAGCATCAATTGCCCAACCCAATAGGTTACCAAGATTTAAAACACTTACAATATTTATAGTTTTATCCATTTTAAATACCCTTGTTTCGTAACCATCAAGTTTCATTTCAAGATTAGTATTTCCAACAAATCTTTTCATTTTGATACTACAGGGGGTTTTACACAATTCTATTCCGTCTTTGTAAATGACTGCTCCATTTGGGGTAGACTTAAATGAAATATTGTCTTTTGTTCCAGTGAATATTGCAGCACAACCGGAAATAAATAAAGTAGCAAATGAAATAAGTGCCCAATCAATAATTTTTGTTTTCATACTATTTGTTTTGGTTATTAATATATTGAGTTTCATATAAATTTCGTAACAATAGGTGCAAATAAAATACCTAGACATGGGTATATTTAAAAGACAATTTGAGATTATTATTACCTTCTTTTAGACTGATTTTCTTTCTTATAATTCAAATTGCTTTAAGAGAATATGAAATCAAAGCTTCACTTATTTGTTTTGCTGTCATTATTAATATCTCCTTTCAGCATTCAGTCACAATCATTTCAAACTCCACCTTCAAAAATAATTACTACAATAGAGGGTAAGTGGTATAATTTGTCTATCAGAAATGAATATTTGAATGGTGGAATAGAAAGTGGCTCAACCGGGGATTCAGAACCTATAAGAATAAATGAAGATGGGACATGGTCATATTACGGAAAGAAAAGAATGCTCACCATTACACCATTTACGAATCTAGATGCACAACAATGGAACATCAAGTCAAATATTCCAATTTGGAAGATCACATTACACGACTTTTCCAATGGAGATGGGAATGGGTATATAACAACAAACGAAAAAGGAGAACCTCTATATTTAGTAGTTAAATTTAAAATATATACTCCTAAAGAGGGACATAGTATTTGGATTCAATATCGGAAGGGATAAATTTTATAAGTTATAATTAATTTTTATGAAATATATACTTTACATTTTTACTTTGGTAGCTTTCAAAAATTCTTTCTCTCAAAATATAATTATGAGCAATGATACGCTCATGATTAACGATCAACAATTGATAAAAAATAATTTATTACATATAAAGATATACAACGGTGATACTCTATATATGGGTAGTCCAACCAAAAAAAGTCTTCTGACATATGTATATAAAAATATAGATAAAATCAATGCTGGTTCGTTGGTGCCGCTTCCACTGGATGATCGAAATGGATGGTGTATCGTTGTAGAAAAAATCACTGAAAAAGGTAATCGCATAAAAGTTAAAGGAAAGTTGAGAAAATATTCTATTAACAAAAAAGGAAAGAAAGTGGAACTTGGAACTGAAACCGGAGTGATCAATGACATTGAAGAGGCACTTCGTTGTGGTGAAATTATATTATGATGTATTAAACACATTATATAATTCCGGTACACATATTTTTAAAACATGGCAACTACTTCAACTTTATTTTGAAAATCATTTTTACACACTGCGATAATTATTCGATGATAGGACGATGATTCTTCTCCGCATCTTGAGACAGCTGTAATATGTCCATGTTGTAAGATTGGGGGAATAAAGACATCCTTTTCAGGAATTTGGGACTATTAATCGAAGACTCTCCAATTTTTAAGAGAAAACAGTGCGCACAAAGTGCACAGAAAAGTGCGCAGTTTTTTCAGATTTGACAGTGTTTATATCAACATATATTCATTTTGATCAATGCCAAAGTGGGTGAAAATCAAAAAGTTGAGAGATTTGCTTCAATGATCATTTTGAAAAGGCTGCACGCCCCACACCACTTCAAAAAACGATAAACCCTTGTAGGTCAAATCCTTACAAGGGTTTTCTTTTTAGGGTGCACAGAAAGGTGCACAGTTTTTTGGGGTTCCCTGAAATCTTTTCATATGACTTATCCATGTTATAAGATAACTGCATTAAATGACGAAGTAAAGGCTTTAAATGAGTAAATTTAAAACGGCGTACTATGATGAGTATTTACCAACTATGTTAAGAATATATATCCCGATAATTTATTTCTTAGTTTTTCTGGCTTGGGTATTTTATAGAGTAATAATTAAAAAAGATTCAAAACAACATTTAAACAACTTCTATATTGGATTAACTTTTGCTGGAGTTTGGGTATTGATTTATTATTTGCTTCTGAGATAGTTATTTGAGAAATATTTTTTCAATCTTAATAATTGAAGATAATATGGACACAGTTTTTTTGGGGTTCCCTGAAATCTTCTCATTTGACTTATCCATATTATAAGATAAGTGAGGAGAAGTGAGAATATAAATATTATTTTAAAGTATGAATAACCAAGATGATAGAATAGTGTATGTCGTCAAAGAAAGTGGACAGTTTAGTTGAGATGATATAAGGCCTTAGGAATTAATTTTAATGTATGCAACTTCTTATAGTAACTGTAATTCTATTATTAATTGAATCAAAATTAATTTTTGATTTTAATCATAATTCTAATATAACTGAGTGGGAAGTCATAAATGATGTTGTTATGGGCGGTAGATCAAATGGCAAGTTGAAAATTGATAATAATGGTAATGGTGTATTTTTTGGAGATGTGTCACTAGAAAATAATGGTGGATTTTCTTCTGTACGATATCAATTTGAAAAAATCAACATAACAAAAGAAAGTAATGTAACTATCAGACTGAAAGGCGATGGTAAGGAATATCAATTCAGAATAAAAAATAACCGTAATACTTACTACTCATATATAAAAACCTTTAAGACATCTGGAGATTGGGAAAATATTATAATTAATTTAAAAGATTTGTACCCATCATTCAGAGGGCAAACCATGAATATTCCAAACTTTGCTGAAAATTCGATTGAAGAAATTGTGTTTTTAATCGGGAATAAAAAAAATGAATCATTCAATTTAGTATTAGATAAAATTGTAATTGAATAGCTTGTTTATGCCTTTAGCTTTTTGTTTGATTACATATAATTAGTTATATTTATCTATTAATCTATATTATGATAATACTATCTATAATTGCCCAAATTCTTGTTGCCGTTGCAATATTGATAATTTGGGTATTCAGATTTTATAATGTTGAAAAGGAATTCAGGTCGTATGGCCTTAGTGACCTGACCCGCAATATAGTAGGTGCGTCAAAAATTATTTTATCTACACTACTTGTTGCAGGTATATGGTACAAAGATTTATTATTCGTTTCTTCACTGCTTATGGCATTTTTAATGTTAGCTGCACAATATTATCATTTCAAGGCAAAGCACCCATGGTTGTACTTTGTACTTTCTTTTTTATTACTACTTTTATGTCTTTTTATTGCTGCCATGTCATATAAAAATATATGATATTGACCTTACGTAATTTATTTATTATCATTTCTGGCACTTCTTTTTTATTCTATGGGGTTACCTATTTTTTTTCTCTAAAAATGAAAGCGGAGTTTAAAAGGTTTGGCTTGGAACATTTTGGAACAGTAGTTGCTTTTTTACAATTATTTGGTGCTATTGGTTTATTTATTGGCTTGTATAACTATCCGCTTTCACTTATTTCCTCTGGGGGACTTACCTTATTAATGTTTTATGCTATTTTAGTCAGAATAAAATTGAGAGATTCATTTTTACTTACTTTACCTGCTTTATTTTATTTTCTCATTAATTTATTTATTTTTTCAAAATTTTAAAATAATATTAATACGGAAATAAAGGCTTTACATGATTAAATTTATAATCGCTGCACTATTTTATGTCGTCAAAGAAAGTAAACCATTCAGCCATGCTTCGCCAATATAATGGGTATTGGGAGCTTTTGTTCCTAGAGTCAGATAGGATGGTATGGTGTAATCAGATTGCTGTGCAAGTCCGAATAAAGGGAGGCAAAGAAAAAACAGAAGTGAATAATTCTTCATCATTAATAATTTGTTCACATAAATTTAGATACTTTTATTTTTCAAAACATTCGTTTTTCATATGCGAAAATTATGCTCGACTATTGTCATTTTACTTATGTGTTCATCCACATTTGCT
>SXGQ01106162.1_pt1 | contig 10849 bp, 6 predicted proteins | sample 3178371 | NCBI WGS metagenome assembly SXGQ01 (sample SAMN11356859, study PRJNA531348) | freshwater metagenome | isolation source: freshwater sample F1-20 | place: China: Fuxian Lake, Yuxi | collected 2017-12-25 | reverse complement strand
TGCTCACGGTCGGCATGGCCGTCGACGGCAACATCCTGATCTTCGAGCGCCTGCGCGAGGAACTCGCGCGCGGCCTCAAGCTCAAGGAAGCCGCGCGCGCCGCCTTCGACCGCGCGGGCGTCACCATCCTCGACGCCAACCTGACCAGCCTCATCGCGGGCGCGATCCTCTACTTCCTCGGCAGCGGCCCGATCCGCGGCTTCGCCACCACGCTTTGCGTCGGCATCATGACCACCCTCTTCACGGTGATCATCGTGTCGCGCGTGCTGTTGTCCCGCGACCTCTCCGCCGGCCGCGGCCGCTACGAGATGCGCGAGCTGATCAAGGGCCGCGGCATCGACTTCCTCGGCAAGACCAAGGTCGCGCTGGCCTTCTCCGCCGTGTTGCTCATCGGCTCGCTGGGCTTGTGGTTCTCGCAGTCGAACGAACAGAAGCTGGGCATCGACGTCCTCGGTGGATACTCGGTCTCCGTGCGCACGCAAGAGCCGCGCACCGAGGGCGACATCCGTGCTGCTCTGCGCGCCGCACCGGGCAACGTGGGCGAAGCCACCGTCCAAAGCATCACCGATTCCAAGTCCGGCGCGGGCTACACCGAGTTCCGCATCACGGCCAAGCTCGAGGAAGGCGCAGCCGGCGACCAAAACGCCAAGGCCGCGGAGACGGAGATCCGCAGCGCGCTGGCCTCGATCCTCGCTCGTGGTCCGCTGACCGTCGAGGTGGCGGATGGCGCCGCGAAGGGCGAGCTGTACTTCAAGCGCACGCACGCCGAGGCCGATCTCGCGGCGACGCTCGCCGGGATCGGACTCGCCGAAGTCGTCGTGTCCCCCCTCGCCGGCCCGCAAGGCGCCTATGCCTTCACCGGCAAGGTGACGACCGGCGCGTCGAGCCAGGAACTGTCCGAGCTCGCCAAGACCGCCTTCACCGGCAAGTCCGACGCGGCCGGCAACAAGTACACGCTGGTCTCGGCCGTCCCCGAGTCGTTCCAAGTCGGCCCGCAAGTGGCCGGCGAATTGCTCGACAAGGCGGTGCGCGCCATGATCCTGGCGCTGTTCGCCACGGTCTTGTACCTGCGCTTCCGCTTCGACCAATGGAGCTACGGCATCGCGGTCGTGGCCGCCTTGGCGCACGACGTGCTCGTGACGCTCGGCGCGCTGGCCGTCGGCACGCAACTCGGCTTCGTGCAGGCCGAGCTCGACCTGTCGATGGTGGCGGCCTTCCTGACCATCATCGGCTACTCGCAGAACGACACGATCGTCATCTTCGACCGCGTGCGCGAGAACCTCGGCAAGAGCAAGAAGTCCTTGAAGGACATCATCAACGACTCGCTCAACGAGACGCTGGGCCGCACCATCCTCACCTCGGTGACGGTGTTCTTGACGATCCTCGTGCTGTTCCTCGCCAACTACGGCTCGCGCAACGTGCTCGAGGGCTTCGGCTACGCGATGCTCGTGGGCGTCATCTCCGGCACCTACAGCACGATCTACATCGCCGGCCCGGTGTTGCTGTGGCTCGAGAACCGCGCCGGACGCCGCGTCTCCGAGGTCAGCGCGGCCGAAGTCGCCAAGGCCTGATCCGCGCAGGCGGCCGGGGGCCCGCGCCTCCGGCCGCCAAGCATTGCATTCCGCCATGCGCACCTGCACCCTCGGGAACGAACCATGAGGATCGTCCTGGGGGTGCTGCTCTTGCTGGTGGGCTTCGTCGCCGCCGTGTGGCTGCGCCAAGCCTTCACCTTGGCAGCGCGCGAGGAATCCGAACGTTCCTTCGGCGAAGCCGAGCTCGACCTCGCGCCCATCCCCGAAGGCTGGGGCCGCGCCATCGTGGGCTCGAAGAGCGGCGTGCCGCCCCTGCCCGAGGACGAGGCGCGCGCCCTGCCAGCCTTCAAGAAGACCGAACCCGAGCCGCCCCCCAAGTCCGAGTCCAAGTCCGCCGCCGCGCAGGGCACAGCCGCGCAGGGCACAGGTACCGCCGCCAAGGACTCCGCTCGCCCCACGACGCCACCCACTGCGACGACGGGCACGGCGACCAAGCCCCGCACGCACACCGTCGTCGCCGGCGAAACCCTCGGCCGCATCTGCGCCGCCGCCTACGGAACGAGCGACAAGTCCCTTGTCGCCGCTGTCGCACGCGCCAACAACCTCCCCTCCCCCGACGCCATCAAGGTCGGCCAAGTCCTGCGCCTGCCTCCGCGCGAGGACTTGCGCTGAGATGGCACCCTCGCTGCTGGCACCCTCGCGGCGGCGCCGTCTCCCTGGGCGCCGAGGATCGAACTGCGCGTGCTCGCGACGACGCCGCGCTCGGCAGCGGCATGCGACGGCAACCGCGTCTCCCTCGGCGGCCTGTGCCTAGTCGAACGAAGCCCCATGCCGACCATGCTTGCCCGCGCGCCTGCGCCCTCGGCGTGTGCATGGTCCAGACGCGTTGGCCGCACCTCGGCAACCCACGGCAACTATCGTCCAAGATGGACGCGATCGACACACGACGGGATGACCTGCGCTTGAGGTGCGCGGCCAAGCCGCACCCACAGGAAAGGGCCTGAGGCTCGCGAAAAAAAATCGCAGGTTCTACTGCCCGCACCGGCGCTGCGCCACGCGCTGGCGGCTGACGCTCGCCGCGCTAGGCGCGGCGCCTAGCAACGGCGCTATCCAACCGTACTCACTTGGTGAAGTGGTAAAGGATCAAGGGGTGATGCCCCGGGAGGGGCGGAGACCGGCGAAGACGCTGCGGAGCTCCGGCGTGCGGTTGCCGCGATCCGCCGACCCCGCGAAGCCGGGGGAGTAGTCCCAATCCCCGCCGCGCAGCATGCGGTAGACGGAGCTATCCACTCCATCATCGCGCAACCCGTCGCCGGTACGAGGATCTGCCGTTGCGTCGGAGGTGTCGCCGCACCACTCCACCACGTTGCCGTGTACATCATGCAGGCCGAACCCGTTCGCCCGGAGTTTGCCCACGGGAACGATGCCAGTTGACGCGTCGTCAAATCTCACATTGCCAGCACCTTTCAACGAATCCTCGTCGTTCCCTGTCCACCAAGTCGTCGTCGTGCCGCCGCGGCAACCGTACTCCCACTGCGTCTCGCTCGGGAAACCGCACCAGCCCAACTCGCGCGGCCACAGCGCACTGATGTCGTCCCAAGAAATGTTGTTCGCGGGCGTCATCGCCTTGCCGGCGGTGTAGTGCCGTCCACGACGGGTGGACATGCGGTCCCACTGCTCGGCTGTCAGCTCGTACTTCGACAGGAAGAACGGGGACAAGGCCACGCGCGGGATCCAGTGCGCTTGGCCCTGGCTGTCGGCCACCGGCACCCGACCTCCCGGAAGCAACACCAGCACCATGCCGGTCTCAGGCGTCAAGGTCAGCCGCCCCTCCGCGTCGCGCAACACGCGACCATCTGCACCAAGCGTGGGCTCCACGCCCGTCTGCAGGTGCACGAACTCCCACAACCCCGTCACGGGGTTCGCGCCCAAGGGCAACAAGCCTGCCTGAGGCGTCAGGCGGTCGCCGCTCGGCCACTTCTGTCCTGCATACTTCGGGGAACGCGCGATGCCCTCGATCGCCTCCGACCAGCGTGCCTTGGCATGCTCCGTCTCCGTGCTCGCAACCGCCGCCTCGCGCATCGTCGACAGCCAAGTCAACTCGCCATCCAACGCTGCCAGCTGCGCGTGCCACCATTCCTGCTGGCTGTCCTCGAACCGCCACGTGCGCCGTTCCTTCGACTCCGCGCGCAACGGCGTAAGCTGCGACTCGTAGCGTGCGCGCACAGCCGCTTGCTCGCTCGCAATGCGCGATTCCAAATCTGCTGGCAAGGCCCAAGCTGCCAGTTCCTTGCGCCAAACGGCGAGCTCCGCCTCGCGCGCAGGCCGCTCCGAGTCCGCCCAGCGGGCGAGTTCCTGCTCGATGCGTGCCTTGCTCGCCTCGATCAACGGACGCGCATCCCCCGCAACCGCAATGGCGGCGTCGATCGCAGCCAGCGCCTCTGGGCCCCGGCCAAGCCAGGTCAACGACCATGCATACGTGTCGCGCACTTCATAGCCGCCATCGGAGGGAGATAGCTCAACCCCGCGCTTCGCCAGCAGCATCGCCAGCACCAATTGCTCGGGAGTGCCCAGCACAGCGTCGGGGTCCACCACGTCCCAAGCTCGGCGGTTCAGATCCGAGACGTCCGTCACTTGCAGGAGCTCGGCATTGCCCTTGGCGACGTCGGCTTCGCTCGGCCACGGCTTCGCGCCCAACCGCAGCTCGCTGTAGGCGATACGGCTTTCCAGCAACGCCTTGGCCTCCAGCGGAGCAAACTCGAGCCCCGCCTTGACCGCATCGAGTTCCTCGTCGCGCGAGAATTCCAGCTCGCGGATCCGAGCCTGTACGGGATGGGTCGACTCATCGCGCGCGCGGTCCGCCTCCGTGTAGTCCAGAGCCGCTCCGCGCAGCTCCGCGAGCCTCGCCTGCACATCCTTCCAGCCAGAGCGCCACTCCACTCCGGTCGCGAGGTCTTCCGCCTGCCCGTCCAGCAGCTTGGCCGCTTCGTCCAGCCACCAGCGATATGCCGGCTTGCCCAGACGGTCCAAACCCTCCAGCGTCCGGCACTGCGCACGGAAGCGCGCCAGTTCCTGGATCATCCCGCGCAGTTGCTGCTCGCGGGCTTGCTCGCGGAGCTTCGCGTTCGCGACTGCCGTGGCTGGGGCTCGCGCGTGGCAAGCGCCCGCTCATCTGAGTGGTTGCGCCTAGGGCGCGAGGCTTTCGCGCGCGGCGTTGAGGATTTCGAAGCGCACCTCGGGGCCGGCGCCGCGGCGCAGGTTGCCGAGCGCTCCGTCGGTCAGCATCACGCGCAGCGTGCGCACGCCGTCGAGCTCGTCGTAGCGTTCGTCGAGCGGGCGGCACAGCTTGCGGATGGCGGCGTCGAGGCGGCCGTCGCCGGCGGGCATGCTGATCTCGACCAGCACACTGCGGCGATCGAGGCGGTTGGCGACCATGGCATCAAGGCGCTCGAGCCCGGCGCCGGTGTGGGCGCTGACCCAGACGGAGTCCTCCTTGCGCTCGGCGACCAGCCAGTGCAGCTGCAGCGGATCGGACACGCGGTCGATCTTGTTCAAGACCAAGATCTCGGCGCGCGTGGAGGCCGACAACTGCCCCAGCACCGTGTCGACCGCCTGCATCTGCACGCTCGCCTCGGGATGCGAGGCGTCGACGACATGCAGCAACAGGTCCGCCTCGAGCGTCTCCTCGAGAGTGGCGTGGAAGGACGCGACCAGATGGTGCGGCAGTCGCCGCAAGAACCCGACGGTGTCCGACAAGAGCACCGTGCGACCGTCCTTCAGGCGCCACTGGCGCGTGCGCGTGTCCAGCGTGGCGAACAACATGTCGGCCACCAGCTCGTCGGAGCCGGTCAACGCGTTGAGCAGGGTCGACTTGCCGGCGTTGGTGTACCCCACGAGCCCCACCGTGTAGATGTCGCTGCGCGTGCGCACCTCGCGTTGCTTGCGGCGCTCGATCTCGGCCAGTTCCTCGCGCAGGTCTTGGATGCGGCGCTTGACGAGGCGCTTGTCGCTCTCGAGCTGGGTCTCGCCCGGGCCGCGCGCGCCGATCGCGCCCTCCATGCGCTCCAAGTGCGTCCACATGCGCCGCAAGCGCGGCGCGAGGTACTGGTTCTGCGCCAGCTCGACCTGCAGGCGCGCCTGCCGCGTGCGCGCGCGACGCGCGAAGATGTCGAGGATCAGCTCGCTGCGGTCGATGATGCGCACGCCCCAGGCCTTCTCCAGGTTGCGGCCCTGCGCCGGCGTCAAGTCGTTGTCGACGACCACCGCGTCGGGGGACAGGCGCTCGAGCTCGTGCTTGATCTCGGCGACCTTGCCGCTGCCGAAGAGCGTGGCCGGATCGGGGCGCTGCTTCTTCTGCAGGACGCCCTCGCCCACGACATCGGCGTCCGCGGCCGCCACCAGGCCTTCGGCCTCCGACAAGTCCTCGTCCATGTCGCCGGCTTCGGGATGGCGCACGCCGACGCACAAGATGCGTTCGCGCGGACGGGCGGTGGGACTGGGCGGACGGCTCATGCGGTGGCGTGGATCATGATCGAACGAAGGGCCATGGGATGCCGGAGCGCAGGTTGCTGCGTGCGAGCGCGCGTGTCCATGCGCTGCAGGCCGAAGGCCGTTCGCGGGGCGACGAGCGACTTCACGCGGAAGGAGCGCCGGCGGCGAGGCGCACGGGCTCGTGGGTCAAGTACAACCGCGCGAGCATGCCCTGCTCGATGGCGGGCCGCAGCAGCGTGTGGCAAGGCTCCGCGCGCTGGAGGTGGTCGCGCCGATGGTGCGTGCCGCGCGATTCGCGCCTGTGCAGCGCCGACAACACGATGGTCCGCGCCACGGTCAGCATGTTGACCAGCTCCAGCGCGCGCGCTCCGCCGTCGCCGGCGCGCGAGGCGGCCTGTGCCCAGAAGTGGAGCTTCGCGAGCGCATCGGAGAGCTCCGCGCCGTCGCGTTCGACTCCGACTTGGCGCCACATCAACGACTTGAGCGCGTAGACCACGTCTTGGGTGTTGAACTGCACGCCCGGCGGGACGCGGAAATCGCGCTCCGGGCCGCTGGAGACGAGCGCGCGCGGGTCGACATCGCGAGCAGACTCGCTGGCGGCCGCGCGTCCGGCGTGCAAGCCGAGCACGAGCCCTTCGAGCAGCGAGTTGCTGCCCATGCGATTCGCCCCGTGCAGCCCGGTGCTGGCGCATTCGCCCACCGCCCACAAGCCGCGCACGCCGGTGCGGCCGTCCAGGTCCGTGGCGACGCCGCCGACGAGGTAGTGGCAACCCGGTCGGACGGGCACCGGGTCCTTGGCGATGTCGATCCCGAAGAAGCGACAGATCCGCGAGACGCCCGGGAACAGCTCGTGGGCGTCTCCATCGACCTGCGACAAGTCGAGGTAGACGCTGGTGTCGCCGGTCTGCGCCATGCGAGCGGCCACCGCGCGCGACACGACATCGCGCGGCGCCAGTTCGGCGTCGGGATGGGACTCCTGCATGAAGCGCACGCCGTGCCGATCGACCAGCACCCCGCCATGACCGCGCACCACCTCGCTGACCAGGGCGCGCGCCGCGCCGGCGATGTAGAGGCAGGTCGGATGGAACTGCACGAATTCCATGTCGCGCAGAGCCGCGCCCGCGCGCAACGCCATGGCGACGCCATCGCCCGTGGCGATGTCGGGGTTGGTCGTCTCGCGGTAGAGCTGGCCAGCGCCGCCGGTGGCGAGCACGACTTGGGCGGCGCAGAAGGCGATGCGCCGTCCACGAGCGTCAAGGGCCAAGATCCCGCCGGCGCGTCCATCGCGCTCGGTCAGGACATCGACGGCGAAGGTGTGCGGGAAGACCTCGACCAAAGGGTGAGAAGCCAACGCGGCGGCCAGCGTGCGCTGGATCTCCATGCCGGTAGCGTCACCGTTGGCGTGCGCCACGCGGGCATGGCTGTGGCCGCCCTCGAGCGAAACCGCCAGCGCACCATCAGCGCGACGATCGAACTGCGCACCAAGGGCGAGCAGCCAGTCGATGGCTGCCGGACCGCCACGCACGACCCGCTCGACCGCCTCGCGATCGGACAAGCCGCAGCCGACGGCCAAGGTGTCGGCGATGTGCGCCTGGAAGGTATCGGGAGCCTCCAGCACGCTGGCGATGCCACCGGCGGCCCAGTGCGTGTTGCTGTCCTTGGCCTCGCCCTTCAGGACGACAGCCACAGTCGCCCCTGCATTGGCAGCCGCCAAGGCAGTTGCTCCGCCTGCAACTCCCCCGCCGACCACGACCACATCGAAGCGGAAAAAGGGCACCTGCCGCAGGCCGAAGGGCAACTGGTGGCGATGCAGGTCAAGCGTGTCGACGGCGCCGTGCAACAAGGAACGAGTGTAGACGATGCCGGAGAGAACGAAGAGGAGACTCGCACGAGCTGCACGACCGAATCAGGTGCACTCGATCAAGCCTGCGAAGGTGGGCCGGCGTCTCAAGTGCGGCGCCGATTGCGCACCAGACCCGAACCCTAACATTGCCACCATCAATCGACGGGCTCAGATCGTCTCCGAACGCGCTATCTTACTACCCGCTAGCCATTTACGGCATACCCTACCTCAACCGATTTCGCCCCTTGTTAGCCCAGCAGCCCGCGGCTATAGTTCGCGTGTCGTTCGGGTCGAGCGCCACAGGCCGACATCACCTGGATCCAGCAACAGCCGGCACAACCCACGGGTGGACTGAACCCCGCGGACTGGGACCGGCACTGGCGCTCGACACGAAAGACACCTGCGACGACGAGACGGCAGGCGCAGGCGCCGACGACTAGCAACAGCGAGACCACCGCAACGACCTTCAAGCCAAACCGGACAAGGAGCCCACCATGACCCGCATCATCGACACCCTCCGTAACGACTTCCTCGCCGTGTTCGCTGCCATGCTCGCGGTGGTGTCCACCTTTCTCTTTTGATTGGAGAGTCGAGAAGGCCATCACAGCAGCCCACCGACATGAGAAGCACTGTCACGCGACAAGCTGTACACCGGCTGGCGGCCCCTCGTATCACACTGAGCGGTTCCAAGCCGATAGGAGTCAGAGCCTCGCAAGGGACGCACAGCCAAACCCGGACGACACCTCTGCAATCCAAGTAGGGAAGTTCATTAGGCCGGGATCGGCGATCCACTCGCCAAGCAAGCAGCCAGAGAACCAGCGGGAATTCCAACCCCAGGTCGAATTCCAGCCACTGCAATCGAAGGACGCTGCTTGGCATGATCCAAGCTCCGCGCAGCGGCAAGCAGCAACGGCCTCGATCGCAACACCTCAATCCATCGCCCTCTCAGGGACCATCAAGACCCGGGTCGCGTGCACGCACACGACCCCCACAGCCGATCCTGTACGCAGCATGACCAACGCACCGCTCACGCGCCGCCAAAGGGACATTCTCGACTTCTACGAGCAATACTCGAAGACCCACAAGGTCTCCCCCACGCTCGAGGAAGTGGCCTCGCACTTCGGCATCAACAAGGTGACGGTTTTCGGTCACATCGAGGAACTGCGCAAGAAGGGCGTCATGGAGCGCTTCGCCAAGAACAAGAGTCGCGGCATGCAGATCCGCGCCTCGGCCATGGCGGGCTCCACGCGCTTGCCGCTGCTTGGACGCATCGCCGCCGGCAACCCCATCGAGGCGCTCGAGACTCCGGAGGAAATCGATCTGGCCGACTTGGTGCCGCCGGGACGCGACTGCTACGCCTTGCGCGTGAAAGGCCTGTCCATGATCGAAGATGGCATTAGGGACGGCGATATCGTCTTGGTCGAGCGCCGCGACACCGCGCGCAACGGCGAAACGGTCGTGGCCGTGTTGCCTGACGAAGAAGCCACCCTCAAGCGCTACTACCAAGAGGGCGGACGCGTACGCCTGCAACCCGCCAATGCCAGCATGCAACCGATCTACCCCGACTCGCTCGAGATCAGGGGCGTCGTCGTCGGAGTCGTCCGGCGTTACTGAGCAGCACGCAGATTCGGCATTGCGTCTGGCGGATCGAGGCGGACGCTTGGCTTTGGTCTCGTGGTTGGGCACCCACCCCGGGACGGGAGAGACTGCACTGGGGCCCGTGTAGGCACTTGGAGACCGATGATTGCCGCTGTGCCGATGGGAGCCGGAATCCCAAGGTCGGTGATCATCGCCGCGCGCAGGTGAGCCGCGACCTTGGTGGCCAAGCGCGACCCTCGATATGGCCGCTTCGCAAGAGCCACACGGATCTTCGCAAGAGCCACAAGGATCGGGGTCGCAGCCAGGAATGCGATGAGAATTCGTAGTGAGGCAACTCTCTATCTAGCGCCCCGGCGGAGATGAGAACTTGCCGTAGAGGCGTTGCGAGAGCCGAGTTGAGCCTAGGCACAGTGGCCATTCGTTAGCGGCCAGTCGCTGCTGGCGCTCAAGCAGCAAGCAGGCGCACCATATGGACTGCCCAGCTAGTCATGGAACGCAAGCCGGCGGACATCGCCCCGTCCGCATCGAGCCTGACCACTGGCCTGACCACTTACCTGACTTGGGGCTCGATTTGGTGCGCGACCTTCGATGCGAGCCGGCTCAAGCTGGGCGCCGTGCAAGTCTGGGGGACCGCTTAGGAATGGCGAACTGAGCCGGACTGGCGAAGCTCCGGGTGCGAGCCCGCCATGTTCGGCGACTGAGCAAAGGCTGCAGTCAAGCAAACGTGCGCTGTTCCCCTCATATGAGGCACGCCAGGCGAAGCAAGGCTGGAAAAGACAGCAGCCCGCGCCATATTGGCGCGGGCTGCTTGTGAGGCCCGGGCGATGACCTACTTTCTCGCGTAGCAATATCATCGGCGATTCCTGCTTGACGACCGTGTTCGGAATGGGAACGGGTATGGCCAGGAATCTATGATCACCCGGAGTTCGATTCTCGCCTGCGACATGACGCTGGCGAGTGTGCGGTACTCGCCGACGCGGGGCCGCGTCGGCGAGTGAGGCACAGGTGAATGGCTCGAGAACGAGGCTGTGATCAGGAGAACCCTCTCCCGATCGTCGCGTCGCACGAATGCGACCGCCGATTGGAGGAAGGTGATCAAGCCGATGGTCCGATTAGTACCGGTAAGCTAAACGTGTTACCACGCTTACACCGCCGGCCTATCAACCTGGTGGTCTACCAGGGGACTCGTTGGGATGACTAGTTTTGGAGAAGGCTTCGCGCTTAGATGCATTCAGCGCTTATCCGTTCCGGTCTTAGCTACCCAGCGCTGCAACTAGCGTTACAACTGGAACACCAGAGGACCGTCCACCCCAATCCTCTCGTACTAGGGGCAAACCTCCGCAATCATCCTACACCCACATCAGATAGGGACCGACCTGTCTCA